>WNGA01004768.1_pt1 | contig 28263 bp, 20 predicted proteins | sample 5400061 | NCBI WGS metagenome assembly WNGA01 (sample SAMN13153366, study PRJNA577476) | soil metagenome | isolation source: 100 cm soil or saprolite under grassland replicate 2 | place: USA:California | collected 2016-06-15
ATGGAGCAACGGCGACCTCGACGCCTACTGGCGGTTCCACCGCGCCCAAGAACACCGACGCATCCACCAAGCCCGCTACCAGCACCCACCCGCCCTCGCAGCCTGATCAGCAGGTCCCTGGAAAGGATCTGCACCCAAGCTGGAACGCCGCCGCCTCGCCCAGCAGGACCGCCTGGCCAAGACGCCCGACTGCCGAGCGCCGCACTGGCCCGCCTACCGCCAGGTCCTCGACCGTCGCGGCCTGGCGCCTGCTCGTCGATGTGCCGGGGCAGCTGGCCGAGCGGGCGGCGCTGGTCCGGGCGCGGCTGCTCGGCCCGCAGGGGCTGACCGCGCACGAGGCCACCTTCGACGAGGCGACGGTGACCAGGACGGTGTTCCAGGCCGCCACCGGCCTGCTCACCGCCCGCGAGGCGGCCGGGTTCCTTGAGCGGTTTCTTGCCGGGCCCGACCTGGTGCCCGTCGTGGTCGACGGCCAGTCCAAGCTCACCACCGCCGTGCTGGTCCAGCAGGAACGCACCATCGTGGAGGTCGCCCAGCAAAAGACGCAGCAGCCTGTGCCAGCGCCCCCACCACCGACCGTGCAGCGCGTCGCAGTCCAGCTCGCCGCGCGAGGCGGTTTCGCGCTCACGGCTGAGCAGCGGGCGGTGCTGGCCCACCTGTGCGCCCCGGTGGGGTGGGCGTCGCTGGAGGGCTGGGCCGGCACCGGCAAGACCACCGTGGTCCGCGCCATGGTCGACGCCTACCACTACAACCAGCAGCCCACTATCGTCGTGGCGACCGCGGCGGACACCGCTCGGCGCACCGCGAGCGACCTGGGCCTTGCGCGTGGCTACACCGTCGAGGCGTTCTCCCATGCTGTCGCCACCGGCCGGCTGCGGCCCGACGAGCGGACGGTGGTGATCGTCGAGGAGGCGATCATGGTGGACACCCCCCGCATGCACCAGCTCCTACAGGCCGCCGGGCCGGCGATCATCCGCACCCTCGGCGATCCCGAGCAGGCCCAGGCGGTCGGACCGGGCGGGTGGCATGCTCAGGTCGATCAGGTGATCGGCGGGCACACGCAGCTCACTACTGTCCTTCGCCAGCGAGATCGGCAGGACCGGGAGGTGTGCTGGCTGGTCCGCCAGGGCCACGCTGACCAGGCGCTCGCCAACCTGCACGCCCGTGGCCGGGTGCATCTGGTCCCGCACCCCTCCACTGGGGTCAAGGAGGTCGTCTACGCCTGGAACGTGCACCGCCTGGAGCGCGGCCTGGACGGCGTGAAGATCGTCACTGACACCTCCAACGCCACTATCGACACGCTCAACAACCTGTGCCAGGCCAAGCGACTGGCCACCGGGGAGCTGATCGGCTCGCCGGTCGAGCTTGTGGACCGGCAGACCGGCCGCCACGAGCGGCTGTACGCCAGCGACCGGGTCTGCTTCATCCGCGCCTTTTCAGCCGATGGTGAGCACGTGCCCAACGGCACCACCGGCCGGGTCCTGGCCGTAGACGATGAGCAGGAGCGGGTGCTGGTCGCCTGCGACGACGGGCCCTGTGTGAGGGTGGAGCCGACCGACAACGAGTGGGCGCAGCCGCTGCGGCTCGCCTATGCAGGGCATGCGCTCCGGCTGCAGGGCGGCCAGGCCCAGGTCGTGCTCGTGCTACCGGGGAGCTGGCAGACCTCGCGGCAGTCGGCCTACTCAATGCTGACCCGCTGTCAGGACGAGGTGCACGTGTTCGTCGACCGCGACAGCCAGTGCGCCGGCGAGCACGCACAGAGCGATCCGCTCACTGCGCTGGCGCAGCGGTGGATGCGCGACGCCCGCAAGACCACGGTGTCCGCGCAGCTCGAGGTCGAGGGCACCAATGCGGACGGCCTTGCGGGCTTCCAGGCCCGGGCTCCGGCCGAGATCCGCCCGACTGGAAACGATGTGCAGGGGCGCGCGTGGGAGGCCGCGGACGCATCAGCGAGGCAATCATGGTCGTCGCGCACAGCCAGCGCGCGTAACGGTGCGAGGGTGCGCACGGTCATGCACGGGCAGGAGGGTCCGCACCATCTTGCAGCGCATCCGCACGAGCTGGGGCTGGAGTTGCCGGTTTCCGGGCGGCTTGAGCAACCACCAGTGGACGATGCGCTGGGCTGGGGGCTCGACCTGTAGAGAGTGACGCGCCCGGCTAGATCAGCGCGTCCCTGCGATGGGCGAGTCGGCTCAAGCGCTCCTGCTCCTCCTACTCGAGCCCCAGGAGGAGCGCGACGTCCTGAGCGTTCATGTGCTGGGCCGGATCCGCCGCCAGTGTTTCATCGAACCGGACGCCTTCGCTACGGAGCACGTCATGTGGATCGCGAGTGTCGTGCTCGTCAGGCCACCGGAAGGTCGGCACCACCTTGCCATCCCGAGCGAGGACGCGATGCGCGTTGACCACGCGCACGGTCCCGAGATGGTGACCGATGGCTCGCGGATGGGAGCCGATCAGCTCGGCCAAGTCTCCGTAGGTGGTCCACGAACCAGCCGGCAGCGCGGTCAGCGCCTGATGCAACCTGCTCCAGTCGCGACCGGTGAGCCGATCCAGGTCGCCTCCAGCGAGCGGTCCTGGCCAGATCTTGATTGCCCGGTCGGCGAGATCGTCGGCTCGATCAAGGATCTGATTGCGACCCCAGCCGGGCGCCTCTGCAATGACATGATTGAGCTGAAGATGACTCTTGGCGAATAATTCCTGCTTGCGGTCAAAGGGATGGTTGCTCAGCTCGACGTTGTACGCCGTCAGCGTCAGGTTCCCGAGCGTGTGGACGAGCTCCTGATGCAACTCCTCTGGGGACAGTTCCTCTCCTGCCTCGGCCGCAAGGATGTCCAGCCACTCTTTGGTCGGGCGCTGCGGAAGGACATGCTCGATCGTGAGGCGGGATGTCGCGAAGTCGATCCGCTCTTTGGAAGGGTAGCTCTCCTCCAGACGTCGAAGAACGAGAATCCGCTGCTCAGGTCGCCCCTGCCAGTAGAACGGCTTGGTACGGACGGCCTCGCGGAGGGCCGAGTCGTTCGGCCAGAACCGCCGCGGCCCCGAAAGCGCATGTCGGACAGCGTCCTGGACTGGCAGGTCGTCGGGGAGTTGTTGTACGAGCCCACTGAAGATGCGGTTCAGGTTGTTTGTAGGGATGGCGCAAAGCATGCGCCGGACCAGGAAGCTCTCGATGTAGACAAGCGTTCGTGACACCTGGCCATCGCTCGCGCGACCATGCTCGCGGAGGTCCAGCAGGTGCATGACGAGCGGGTAGACAGTCTGTGCGCCCCAGGCGTTGAAACGCTCAAGCGCAGCCCGGATCCCCGGGTGCGGCTCCTCCCCAGGCTTGACGATGACCCTCAGGTGGCGGGCTCGCCGAGCCAACTCAGCAACCTCTGCCTCGAGCGCTACCTCGTCATGGACGACGGGTTCCAGTCGCTGCACCTGTCCGCGGTACACGTCTGCCCGCTTGGCGCGCTCGACGCCATGCAGAATCAGGTCAAGGTAGAACAGCAACTCCAGGTGCTCGCCAAGACGCTCCTGCATCGGACGCCAATAGGTCTCGTAGACCTGCTCCGTACGGGTCGGCAGCAGCATGAAGACGTAGTTGCGCAGCAGGTCGCCCTGGCTCAACTTGAGGCCGGTGTTGTTCAGGGACTCGAAGATGCGATGCACGTTATCGTCGGGGTGCGTGGTGATGACGACAAGCGTCAGTCGTTCCCGCAGCACGGTCTCGATACGTTCCAGGTCGTGCGGGTCCTCCTCGTCGTCCGCGACGATGAGCTCTTTACGGAAGAACCGGTAGGCCGCGCCGATGTTGTCGCCACCGCCCGCCTCCGGCATCCGGTTGATGCAGGCGAAAAAGACCTCACGGTCGGCCTGGGTGGGCAGGAGCCGGTAGAAGTCGAGGCCGGACTGCCATTTGTTGGTGAGGTACAGCTCGTTGATGCGGTCTTGCTCTCTTGGATTATCTGCTGCCAGATGGTCGCGCAGGGCGCACATGGCGAGCATCAAGGTCGTCAGCCGCTGTTGGCCATCCACGACAATCCACTTCATTACCCCGGCTGGCCCGAGGGCAGGGCTCGGCGCCAGCACGATTGAGCCCAGAAAGTGCGTCGGCCCGGGCGCCAGGGTCGTCAGCCCGTCCGCCTGGTCCAGCACGTCGTCCCAAAGCTGGCGAAGCTGCGCCTCTTGCCAACTGTAGGTGCGCTGGTACAGCGGCACCCTGAGCTGCTTCTCGCCCTGGATGATCTGTTGGAAGGTGGTCTCTTGGGCCTTCATGGGACCCTTGTTGCCTCCTCGGGTCGGTCGCGGTCAGGATGCGTGGGCCCGCGGCCTGGCGGTGGGTCAAGCAGCGTTCCGAACAGATCTCCACCCGTCATAGCCACAGCCATGAGGTCATAGACGTCGAGGATCAACCGCTTCGTGCGGTACTCGCCGTACCGTCTTTCGTCGCGCATCCGCATGAGGCGGAAGGTGTCGAGAACGTACTCGGCATCAGGGCGGTCGAGCCTGTACAGGTGAAGGTAGGCAGCATCGAGCTCCGCCCGGAGGAGGGCCCTCCGCTCCTCGTCCCATCGGAACGGCGGCCCACCGTGGCCGAGGTGCCTCGCGAGCGGAGCCATGTCCCAAGCGGTGTAGGTGAGCTCCAGAACCCGCTGGGCTACCCACTTTCCAAGCATCGTCTCGGGGTCCCAGGGGCACGGTCGTTCGTACGGCTCGGGAGGGATCATCGGGAGTTGCTTGACGATCGAGTATGTGAGCGATGCTCCGGCCAGCTTCTGCCGAGCGAGATAGTCGAAAGCGAACGAGCTCACGTTCGCCTGCAGAACGACAACAGGAAGCGTCGCGCGGAGTCGGTCTCCTGACGGCAGGATGAGTGGGAGCTTGTGACCCACCGCATAGGCGGGGATGCCGCTGGCGATAACGGTTCGCTCTTCATTGGCGCGGCAGATATCCCGCCAGCCAATGAGGCAGCCGGGCCCCGCCCGCCCGCGCAGTCTCTGCTCAACCTCGCGCTTGTGGACCCAGTAGCGCGGCATAGCGGGAAAACCCGGGTCGTCTTTCTGCTCAGGGGTCGTCTTCGGCAGGATCCCTTTGTTAGCCTGTGCCTGCGTCTGGCCTGCGTAGGTCCCGAAGCGATGATCGAAGTGGTGGATCATCTTCGCTTCGTAGAGGGGGAGGTAACACTCACCGTCCTTGGTGAAGATGTTGCCGGCGAGGCGCCAGCCACCAGTTTCGAGCTGCTCAAGGGTACGGAACAGCCTGGAGTCGTTCGCCATGTCGAGCATCCGCAGGAAAGATACGTTCCACGGGTTGCCGTCCGGGTCCCCCTCGCGGACCAGTACGGGTATTCGTCGGTGGACGGCGAGGGTAAGTTCAGCGTCGCGACGGGAACGGAACACAGGGGACGTGCCGGTGTTCGGATTGGCGAGGAGAATTTCGTCGGGTGCCATACGGAAGGTCCGAGCGGGCAAGTCCTCGACATGCCAGGCCGAAAAGGCGAAGCTTGCCTGCTCAACCTGAACTCGTCGACCACCAAGTGTGAGCAGGCAGAAGCGTGTGCGATTGGTGACGGTCGGGAAAATTCGCGCTTCATTCTCGAAGTCAAGCAACCCCATCAGGGCTCGCTGGCGGACGAGGTCTCCGAAGAAGTGGCGGGTGGTGTGGTCAGTGCCGATCCCGGTGGGCACGATGATTCCCATATGGCCACCTGGCGAAAGCAGGCTCCGGGCTGTCTCGGCGAAGATTGCGTAGGTGTTGATGTCGCCTTGGCCGCAGAGCGGATAGCGTCCGGACAGCCGCACGAAATGGCTTTCTCCCTCGGCCTCGCGTCTGGCCTCGTGGAACTCGGCGAGCAGCGCCCTGTCCTGGGTACTCGCATCCTCGGCGCCGAGCGCGTCGATCAGCCGCCTGCGGGCGGCGGCGTTGGCCGCCCCGGCAATCTCGGGGTCACGGGTGGCGAAAAACTCCTGCTCCTGGAGCTTGATCCGCTCCCATGGGGGGTTGCCGAGAACGCAGGAGAAGCCGCCATTCCAGCCGACGTCGGGGTGCTCGGCTTCGGCGAGGTCGTCGGGCACCTGGAAGACCTCGGGGAACTCCAGGTACCAATGGAAGAAGTGGTAGTGGGCGGCGAGTCGCTCGATCTCCTGTCGGGTGGCCTCCGATACGGCGTTCGGGTCCTGGTCCAGGCGGGTGAGGACGCGCTGGGTGACCGCTGGCGGCGCGTCAGGCATCTTCGGCCAGGTGAACGCCGCGCACCATGCGTCCGCGAGGAGCCGGGCGTGCGCCAATTTCGCCGAGCCTTCCATCGCCTCCCAGGCGGCCATGCGCTGGTGCAGGGCCGCGATGGTTGTGTCGTCGGAGTGCGCGACCTTCTTCGCCCAGCGGCTGATCGCCGCCGTGTCGATGTGGATCGCGGCGGGGTCGAATAGCTCGCCTTGGCCGGGCTGCTCCCGCTCGGCCTTGTTGCGCCTGCGGAGCGCCGTGGTGATCTTTCTGTCGTCACCGGTCAGTGGCTTGAACGCGTCGTCAGGAATGCCCTTCGCGAGTAGCGCGGGCGTGACGCCCAGCAGGGAGTTGCCGACCTTGATGTTGGCGTCCAAGAACGGTAACGGCGTTCCAGGCTCGACCGCCTCCAGCCAAAGCGACACCTTGGCGAGCTCGGCGGCGAGCTCGTTGACATCGACGCCGTAGATACAGTGGCTGACCACCTCGCGGAGGGCCTCCCGGACTCGCTGCTCTGGTGGTTCGGCGTCATCGGTTCGGACGGCTGCGAGCCGCCGGGCGATGCGGCGGGCGGCGGCGACCAGGAAATGCCCAGACCCGCAGGCCGGGTCGCAGACGGTCAGGCCCAGCAGCGCCGCCTCTGGGTCGTCGGCCTTTTCGGCTTCGTCGAGCAGCGGGTCCAGGGCGGTGTCGAGCAGGTTGTCGATCAGTGACGATGGTGTGTAGTAGCTGCCGGTGGTCTTGCGCTCGTTGCCCGCGAGTACGGCCAGGGTGAACCGTCCGGTAGCCGGGTCGTGTCGCGGGGCGAACTCCAGCAGCGACTCATAGACGCTCCCGAGTTCCTCGGCGCCGAGGTTGCGGTAGTCGACCGCTCGCGTGGTGCCGCTGGCACGGTCGGCGAGCTGGCTGAGCGACCGGACAGCCGCGAGCAGATCTACGTTGGCCAACTCGCATCTGCCGACCAGGCCAAGGGTCTCCGGCGAGAACAGCGCCCCGCCAAGCGCCGGCAGCCCGAGCTGCGGGCAGCCCTCGTCGCCGCCGAGGGCGTCGAACACCAGCCGCACGGCGGCCCATAGGTCGCCGTGGCGGGTGCCGCGACGTCTCGCCGCCAGCCGGCGCAGTCGCGCGGTCGAGAAGTACGTGTCGTAACGCCGGACGGCGGCCGGTTCGGTGTCCGGGGCAAGCAGGACCTGGCGGTCCTCGGCGACGAAGCAGAACAGCAGCCGGTAGACCAGCCGGAGCAGCGACCGGTAGTACTCCTGGATGGGGAGCCGGCCGTCGGCGAGTTTGGCGCGGAGCTCGCCGTTGGCTGGGTGGACGAGGAAGCCCCGCCCGAGGGTGCGGAGCGCCTCGGTGACGCCATTACGGAGGGAGTCCAGCGCGCGGGTACCTGTGGCGATCGCCTCGGCGCGCCAGCGCTCCAACCAGCAGGATGCAGGCCCTGCGTCCTCCGAGCGGACCTCGATGCGGCTCTGGTGGCAGACGAGGTAGAGGACCACGAAGTCGCTGAACACCTCGCCGTCGAACATCGCCTCCAGGTCGAAGTCAATGAACGCCTGCCGGACCAGCGAGGATGAGTCCCGCAGAACGAGCAGCCTCAGGCCATTGGAAACAAACCCCCACAGGTACTCGTCGCTGCGGTTGAGCAGCTCCTGGACCAGGGAGTACGGCGGCCGCCTGGCTGCGCCGGCCACGCCGGGAGTGCGCCGGTCGAGCGGCACCCGTGCGCCGACCAGATGGATGGGGGCACTTCCCCATTGGTGGCTGACCGGGTAGGTGGTGCCGTTCACGCCGATCCCGCCTGAGCGGGTGGGGAGCCGCCCATAGCCAATCTCGGAGAACAGCACCTGCAGCCAGCGCTCGCGCGTGAGCCCAGTGGCCGCATCACCGGGCGGCGTGGCCGCCAGGGCCGCCCTGAATGACATCCAGGCGGCAGTCAGGCGGGTCCAGGCGCGGTTGGCGGCCGCGCGGACTGTCTCGCCCTCCAGTAGGTGGTAGTCGGCCGGGTCGAGTCCGGGCAGCCCACGACCCTCGGCGATGCGGCCGAGCGTATCGGCCGGGAGCAGCCCGCCGGCACTGCGGATGGTAGGGAAGGTGTCGCCCCTCACGGCGCCGCGTCGGGAAGCGGGAGGTGGACGTAGACACCGAGTACATCGACGGGCTTCTGGGCGGCCACGCGCAGACCGCGGCGCAGGATTCCCGCCGCCTCACGCACCCGGCGATGGGAGGCGAGCAGCTCTCGCGCGAGCCGATCGGCGACCGCGTCCAGCGCGGGGCCCAGTGCGGGTAGCCCGTCAAGCGCTCGCTGCGTAAAGTGGCGCGCCTGCTCAGGTGAAACATTCGCGCCGGGAATGGCGTCCAGCAACTCGGCGACCTCGGCCTCGCCAAGCCACTGCGGCTCGGCCGGCGTGCCACGGAAGCCGAGCACGCGCGCCTCCTCGGCCACGATCGGCCGCTCCCCGCCCGGAGTCGGGGTGACGAGGTGGAAGCGGAAGCGCGTCAGCAGCAGCGTGGTGCGACGCTGGACGGCGGCGGTCCGCAGCACTCCGCAGCGGCGGGCCGGCTGCAGCGCGTCGGGGATCATCGGATCGAGTGCGCTGTCCAGAACGTATTGGGCGACCGCTTCGACTGCCGGATCGGTGCGAACGAGCAGCGCCTCCCCGCGCGGGACCGGGGGTTGGTCGTGGAAGGCGAGTGGGTCGCGCAGTCCGCGTCTCGGGTCCCGGGGCAGCGTGTCGCGGAGCGCGGGTGGCAGGGCGCTGGTGCCGGTAGCGGTGAACCCGTCGGCGGCCGGTGTCACCGTCACACCCAAGGCGCTGAGCGCGTCGCGGACGAACCGTGTCACCTCGCGCTCGTCGCCGAGCGCGCCGCGGACGGCGTCCAGTTCCCTGGCGACCTCCACTGGCGAGATGCCGGCTTGGGCATACCTGGTGCGCGAGCGCTTCTCCCGCTCGGCCGCGCTCTCCCACGCCTCGAACAGCTCGTCGCGCTTGTCCCGGCCGACGCCTTCAAGGGTGAGCTGCTCGGGACCGAGCCCATGGCGCAGCAGCACGCCTTCCATGACCGCCTCGACCACGGCGTTGGAGTCCATCGGGACTGGGACGGAGACACCCGTTGAGGAGCGGATGGCCACGTGCTTGCGGAGCAGCACGTTGAGCACGATCCCATCGATGCGGTTGTCGGTGCCGTAAAGCGTGATGGCCCGGACGACCGGCTCCGGCTGGCCGAACCGATCGACGCGGCCCTCGCGCTGCTCGTGGCGGGTTGGATTCCAGGCGAGGTCATAGTGGAGCACCGCCGAGAAGTGCTCCTGCAGGTTGATGCCCTCGGCCAGGCAGTCGCTGGCCACCAGGACCCGCCGCTTGGCAGCGTCGACCAGCTCGGCGATGCGCTGCTCCCGCTCGGCGGGCGGCAGCACACCGGTGACGGCGGCAACCTCGACGTCACGGCCGAGTGCCCAGCTCAGGTGCTCGGCTACGTAGTCGGCCGTGGGGATGTAGCGGCAGAACACGATCGGGTTGAATCCGTCTTCGAGCAACCGCTTGACGAGTGTGGTGGCCGTCGTCAACTTCGCGTCGCCTCGGCCCGCCAGTGCTTCGGCTTCTCTGGCCAGGGCGAGCAGCCGGCGATGTAGTCGCGCGGCATCGTCGGTCTCCTCGCCCTCGTCGGCGCCCGGGGTGGTGTCCTGGGCCTCCGTCGCCTCCTCGTCCAGCATGTCGAGCACGCTCGCCCGGCCGAGTTCGTCGGCCTCCTCGGGGTTGGTGGCAAGCGCCGGACCGGCCCGGCTGCGCAACGTGGCGGCGGCCGCCGCCGGTGAGGACGCCAGCGACCTAAGCAGGGCGAGTACCGACCACCAACGCACCCGCTGGGTGGTGGCGCTGGTCGCGGGATCGGTGACGGTCTCGCGGGCGTAGCCGAGCACCCGCTCGAACAGGCGCCGGTATTCGGGAGTGAGGGTGTAGGTCTCCTCGCGGGTCTGCCGGTCGGGGAACGGCGTGTCCTCTTGGAGGTAGGCGCGGATGTCGGCGCGGCGCCGCTGCACGAAGTGGCGGGCGAGCAGGGCGCGCTCGCGCTCGCGGTGGGGACCGGCGAGGTCCTCGGGGAGCGCGGCCAGCGCCGGGTCGAGGAGCCCGAGGAGATTACGGAAGGCCTCCTCCTTGCCACTGTGCGGTGTGGCGGTCACCAGGAGAAGATGGCGGTCCCGGTCCCGAGCGAGCCGCTGGAGCAGCTCGTAGCGCTGGTGGCGGGCACGCCCACCACCGACGGCCTCGACGCAGGTGTGCGCCTCGTCGACGATCACCAATTCGGGGCAGGCACGCACGAAGTCGTCGCGGCGGCGGGTCGACTTGATGAAGTCGGTCGACACGACGACGTGCGGGTAGTGCTCGAACAGCGACTCGTTCGGCGCCAGGCCCCGCTCGAGCCGAGTGACGGTGCTCGGGAGCACCACCTCGCCGTCGATGGCGAACTTCTCCCGCAGCTCGCCCTGCCACTGCGGGGCCAGGTGCGGGCTGCAGAGCACCGCCAGCCGCCGCGCATCACCCTGAGCGAGGAGCTCAGCGGCGATGAGCGCGCTCTCGATGGTCTTGCCGATACCGACATCGTCAGCGATGAGCAGCCGCACGGTCCGCATCCGTAGGGCCATGAGCAACGGGACGAGTTGGTAGGGACGCGGGGTGACCGCGATGCCAGCCACTGAGCGGAACGGCCCGCCAGAAGACCGAAAGCCCAGCCGGAGTGCGCTTCGCAGCAGCCGGGCGCTGGTCGCGTCGCCGAGGTCGACGGCGGAGGGTGGCGGGAAGGTCGCCGGCTCAACCGGCTCCAGCTCTGGCAGCACGCCGGCGATGTCGTCCTCACCGCCGCCCAGCGGCCGGAGCACCAGCAGGTCGTCCGCGCTGTCGGGCAGGACCACCCACTCCCTGCCCCGCGCCCGGACCAGCGACCCGATGGCGAACGTTGTCACGCTGGCCTCCTCGAACCGGGGCCGAACACCCACGCGTGTTCGCAAACCTGCTGCTCCCAGCGTTCGTGCTCGTCGTAGCGGAACCGGAGCACGCTCCAGCCGAGGTCTTCGAGCCGCTCGGCGTCCTGCTCGTCCTTGGCGCGCTGCGCGGGTGTGTCGTGGTTCGGCCCGTCGACGAAGACGGCCGCCTGCCCGCCTGGGCCGACGTAGTCGAAGTCGGGCCGTACGCCGGCGCGCTCCAGCAGCCGCTGTGCGTGGGTGGGCAGCCGATGGCCGAAGCGTTGCAGCATGTGCAGGAAGGTCCGCTCTAGCTCGCTGTCGCAGCGGGCCAGCAGCCTCAGGAACTCCTCTTCCGGGGAGACGCTCTGGCCTCCGGCGCGCACGACCGCGTCCTGGAGGTTCTCGAGCAGGCCTACGACCAGGTGCCGGTCGAGCAGGCGATGGTCCCGCTGGTTGATATAAGAGAGCAGACAGTCGTAGCAGGCGCGCTCGCAACGCTCCTCTGCACCGTCTGCCCGGCTGCGGTCCTGGCCAGTGCTCGGGTCGTAGTGCAGCAGCTCCAGTGCTCGGACTGCGACTGCGGCCAACTGGTCCGGTTCGGCGACCAGCCGGCGCAGCACCCCGGCTCCACCCTCCGCCGACTCGTACAGCAGGATCGCGGTCCGCTCGCGACCGCTCGGCAGCGGCTCACTGGCAAGCTCCGAATCCTCCAGGTCGAAGGTCGCCTCGATCGCCCGCTTCACCGCGTACTGGAGGGTAGCCATTGTCTCGAGCGGGCCGGGCGTTGGAAGCCGAACGACCAGCGCATTGCGACGGTCCTCAACGTAGGGGATCACCCGCGCGGCGCGGCGGGAGCCGATCTCCTCCAGGCCGACCGTGTCCGGGATCGCCTCCTCGGCCTCCTTGCGTGACAGCCAGCGGCCAGAGTCCACATCGATGGAAAAACCAGGCTCCCCCGTATCAGCTTTGCGACGCGAGTAGCCGGCATTGGCGCGGCGGATCGTCGCGGTATCGCCATAGCTGAGCCGCAGGACCACCTCACCGGCGATCGCGTCCGCCTCCAGGTGGCCCGGCCGGTCGCCGTGCTCGGCGAAACGGTAGGAGGTAACGATCTCGAAGCCGGCCCGCCGGCGCTCCTCCTCGTCGGAGGAGATGCGCTCACGTCGGCGCGTGTACGCGGTCTGCATGCGCAGGAGGTTGCCGGTGGCGCCGCCCAACTCCGCGCCGCACGCCTCGCAGACGTCGGGACCGCTGTTGCTCACCGGATGGTGGTAGCCGCATCGCACGCAGCGTTTGGCCGCCTCCAGCGGCAGGGTCTCCTGCCCAGGCTCGCGTACCGGAAGTTGGGCGCGGACGACTTCGTAGCGCGCGCCTTCGTGGTAGACGAGCGCGCCGGGCCCGAACTCGCTGACGGCGATGAAGCGGGGGCGTTGAAGGTAGTCGCCCTCCCAGCGCCGCGACCGTCGCGCCCCAGGGATGTAGGCCGCCAAGGGGAGCCGCGGGAACGAGTAGCCGGGTAGGAATCCCTCGGACGCGAAGTAGCGGTAGCTGTAGAAGTCGCTCTGGTTGAGGTCCTCCTCTTCGGCACGCAGCAGCCGGAGCTGGCTCTCGGCCTCGCGCCGTCGGCCCTCGGCGCGGCGGCGTGCCTCAGGCGAGCCGCTGGCGTCCTGGATGACCCTGCTCTGCGTCTGCGCCTCCTCCAGCGCCCCGCGGTAGAGCTGCCGCCAACGGTCGCCGGCGCGGTCGAAGGCGCTCGGGGCGCCCTCGACGGTCCGCTCGATCCAACCGTCGTCGTACCAGGTGGTCGCTTTCAGCGCCGGCTGCGCGTCGGCCAGCACCGCCGCCGCCCGCACCGCCGCCCGCCGGCGAGCCGCCTGATCGGCGAGCTGCTCCCGGACCTGCGCCTGGAGCTCCAGCGAAGGCTGCTCGCCGGTCACGTCCAGCAGCGAGACCAACGACCTGTGCAGGTCCTGGCCGGTCTCGGCCAGCCAGATCGCCTGCACGTGGGAACGAGCGAGGTCCTCGTTGCCGAGGTCAAGCCGTGGCGGGACGACCGCGCCGGCGACCATCCGCTGCGACCGGCGGAAGTAGTACTGGTCGTGCCCGCTGCCCGTGGCGCAGTAGGTCACCACCAGCGCGGGCTGCCCTGAGCGGCCAGCCCGTCCGCTGCGCTGCGCGTAGTTGGCGGGCGTTGGCGGGACGTTGCGCAACAGCACCGCGTTCAGATCGGCGATATCGACGCCCAACTCCATCGTGGGCGAGCAGTACAGGATTGGCAGCTCCGCCCGCCGGAATCGCTCCTCCCGGTCCAGGCGAACATACGGCGGCACCTGGGCGGTGTGCTCGGCGGCGTGCAGGTTCCCGAGCTGACCGGCCAACTGGCGGTAGAAGTCGCGGAAGTAGGGGTTCACCCTGCCGCTGACCTCAAGGTCGAGGGTGGTGCGCAACGGGTCGGGGGCGCGCTGCACACCGCTGCCGGCGCACCAGCGCAGCCCGGAGGCGTTGACGCGATAGCCGGCAGGATCGTCCTCGCCGCCGTCCTCGGTGACCGGATGGACCAGCCCGCCGATAGCCAACGCCTTCAACAGGTCACGGATGATCCGCTGCGCATCAGCCACCCGGAGTCGAGCCGGCATCGAGGGGAATGTGGAGTGCCGGCGCAGGTAGCGGCCGAACGCGCTCAACCCGGACACGGCCAGATCCCTGCGGCTGTCGCCCCGGCGGCGCGAGCGTGGCCACACGATGCCTGCCTGGACCGGTTGCTCCTGCTCGGCCAGCGCCCATGGGCCCACGAGCCGCTGGTCGCTCTGCCGCTGGATGATGTCGAACCCGTCCCGTGTCAGACAGTCAACCCGGATCGCAAGGGCTCGGCGCATCTCGTCCAGCAGGATGCGGCACAGGTCCTCGCGCTGCTCAGCAGAAGCCTGGACCAGGACCGGGTGCTTTCCCCGCCAGACGTCGTCCGCCCCAGCCAGCTCATCGAGCGACGCGTAGCGGATTTCCAGCAGGCCGGTCTGCTCGAGGTTGGGCATGGTGATCCGCCAGCCGCGCTCGAGATCCTGGTACAGGCGGTAGTTGACGACCTCCCGCAAGGCGCGGACGGTTTCGTCGCGGGCCGCGAACCGCAGGTCCGGGTTGGCGGCGTAGTCGGCGAAGTCCAGCCCCAGCTCTTCCACGACCCGGTGCGCCAGCACCTCGTGAGAAAGCCCGGCCGAGCCCGCCTTGCCGGCCGCCTGGTACAGCGCGCTGCGCAGCAGCCCGACCTGGACGAAGTCGTTGAAGTGGCCGGACTGCAGGCTGGCGTCCTGCCGGTTGTCGGAGAAGGCGAGCAGCTTGCGCGCCTCCGGAGGCAGACCGCTCTGCTCGCCTGACAGGTTCCGCACCAGACTCGCGCTGAGCACCGTGGTGGCCGAGCTGCGCCCCTCAGAGCCCAGACTCGCCAGCTTGGAGTAGTCGCTGCCGCGCGCCGACTCGTAGGAGACGCGGCAGCGCAGACAGAAGCGAAACGGCGAGGGAACGTACGCAGCACGTACCCCGTCGCCGTCCGCCGCTCTGCTCCCGTCGACGTGCACCCAGACGGGCTCGGGGAGCGCCTTCTGTCGGTTCGGATCGATCTCCTCTCCGCCGTTCTCGCCGATCAGCCACGTCTCCGGGAGGCGCTCGATGATGCCGGGCCGGTCCAGCGGCCACGGGTGATCGGCGCTGACGTAGAGATAGCCCGTGAGCGCGTCACCACCGCTGGCGTCGCGTTCCTGCCTGCTGACGAAGAGGTCGCGGCCCGCCTGGGAGGTCTTCGTCACCGCCAGGTACTCCTGGCCGCACTCCCGGCAGAACGCCAGCGGCAGCAGGATCTTCTCCGGCTGATCCGGGACAACCATCTGGTATTGGGTCGTGACGTGCCGGTCGGCCTCAGGCTCAAGGCTCACGTAGACCGTGTCGCCCTTGCTCAGGAATTGGTGTAGCCGGAAGGCGAAGACGCTGCGTTCGTCCCCAGGGTGCGGGATTCGCGCGCCGGCGAGCAGGGTCTGAATGATCACCTGTGAACAGACGGCCTGGTCCAGCCCAGTTTGCCCGGCGAGGCGCGGCCGCGTCCGGGACGGTGGTCGGATCGCGGCGGACGAGCCGAGCCGTCCCCAGCTCGCGGTCGAGGCCGAACGTCGTCTCCACCCAGGAGGCCAGCGGATCGACGCGCAGCTCCTCGTACGTCTCCGGCGCGCAGCCCGCTCGGACCCGATCAGCCAGGACGCTCGCGGCGCCATCAACAAGGAGTTCCTGGGTGACGCGGCGCAGGGTTTCGCCGATCACCCGCTCCGCGGTGACCTCGCTGCCGAATAACTGTGTCGCCACCCGCGCGACCTCGGCGCGCTGCTCGCTGAAACCGTGCCCGCCGGCCATCGTTGCCGAGGTGCCGATGCATTGCAGGCTGGGAGTCTCGCAGGCATCACGCACCCGCCGCACCAGCAACCCCACGTCCGCGCCTTGACGACCGCGATAGCTGTGCAGCTCATCCAGCACGAGGAAGCGCAGCCCACGGGCGGCCTCGATCAGGTGCCGGCGCTCCCGCGGCCGCAGGAGCATCAGCTCGAGCATCACGTAGTTGGTGAGGATGATGTCGGGCGGCGCGCTGAGGATCCGCTCGCGCTCCTCGTCGGACTCCTGACCGGTGTACCTGGCGAAGGTCACAGGCGGGTGCCCTTCGGGAAAACCGTGCTCGAGGAACTTCTTCAACTCGCCGAGCTGGCTGTTGGCAAGCGCGTTCATGGGATACACGACGATCGCTCGAACGCCTTGGCCGCTGCCCTCTCGCAGGACGCGGTCAACGATCGGCACGAGATAGCTCAGGCTCTTGCCGGAGCCCGTGCCCGTGGTGAGCACGTAGCTCCGTCCGGTTCGGGCAACCTCGATAGCCTGGCGCTGGTGGAGGTAGAGGATGAGCGGCGACCCCGCACCCTGTTCAGGGCTGCGCTTGACTCGAAAGATCCGCCGGCACCCCTCGTGCAGGACACCGGCGTCGACGAGTTCGTCGATGGTGCCGCCAGGCTCGAAGCTGGGGTTGAGGGCGAGCCACGGGTCCGGCCATCGCAGCCCACGCGCGAGCTGCTCATCGACATAGGCGCGGATGCGCTCGTCGCGAACCTCCAGAAAGCCCCTGGTAAACGCCTCGTAGTCTTCGATGAGCCGATCACGAACGTTGAAGACGTCCAAGCTTCCCCCCAGGTTGGTTCGTCAGGGCGGAACCGAGAGGCACTCCGAGCCGATCGTGCATCGGTCCGCGGCGGCGTTCCCTGTCGAACGAGGCCCGCATAACCTCCGTTCTCTCGACCGAAGGTGAAATTAAACGCAAGTCCCCGAAGTCACGCAAGATCATACGAACTGGTGTTTGGTGCGTTCTCAGCAAAGTGGCCGGTTCTCAGCGGGGCAAAGGCGCCGGCCGCCTTCGACTATCCGGAGTGTTGGCTGGCCGACCTCGACTGCGGCGCCGGCCCCATCCGCGCCGCCCGCGCCCGGGTCGAGGTGCTGCTGGCCGCCGCCGTGAGCAACTCCCCAGGCTGGTGGAAGCGGGCGCTCCGGCCCGGGATGGACTTGCGGCACTGGATGGTGCCAGCAGCCGCAGCTATGTTGACGCCAGTAGGAGAGGATCGAGCTCGCCTGTGAGGTACTTACAGTCCTGCTCGTCAGTCCTACTTGCTCGCTCGGGCGGGATGGCGAGGGATAGACCTTTGCGCACGTTTCTTATATCTTGGCGAAATGCCGCGCCGCATAAGCCGAATTCGGTTCGAAACCGAACGCCTGTTCCCACTCCCGGCGGCCCAGAAGAAGCGAGCCAAGCTCAAGCCACCGGGACTGCCGGTGTGGACTGCGAGCAAGGCGCGGCTGATCGAACGCTACCTGCGACTGTTTGTGTACATCACCAAGCACGGCAACTACATCGACGGGTTCGCCGGTCCCCAGTACCCGGACATCGAACAGTACGCAGCCAAGCTGGTCGTAGAGAGCGAACCGGCGCGGCTGCGGCACTTCCACCTGTTCGACAAAGGCCGACAGCCCCTACGGGCGCTGCATCGGCTGCATGAGCAGCACCCCGACCGTGACATCCATATATACAAGGGCGACTTCAACACCAACATCAACCACGTCCTGCACCCCGACGTGCTCAGGCCGACGGAGGCGACGTTCTGCCTGCTGGACCAGCGAACCTTCCAGTGCCACTGGTCAACGGTTTGCCGGCTGGCTGCCTATCGAACGCAGGGCTACAAGATGGAGTTGTTCTACTTCCTCGCCAACTGGTGGTTCGAGCGGGCATTCACCGAGACCGAGGACGAGCAGCGCCTTCGCGCATGGTGGGGCCGAGACGACTGGAGCCAGTTCGCTGCCCTGCCACGTCCCGAACGGGCGGTGCTGCTGCAAGAGCGATTCCGCGACGAACTCGACTACCAGTTCGCGGATGCTCGAGCGATCTACGGCACGGAAGATAACAAGACCAAGATCATGTACTACATGATCCATGCCACCGACCATCCGGAAGCCCCGAAGCTGATGCAACGGGCCTATAACAAGACGGTCGAACGCGAACTGGGACAGCAGCTCAGGATGTACCCGCTGGAGCCGTAACGGTCCTCCGGGGGAGCTCGTCCCAAGTTCTTCCTTCCAGCAGTCGCCCGCCCGCCTTCGGGGTGCGACCGCCCCACTGCTTGAAGAAGAACGCGATTCCCCGCCGACTGCAGCGGTCACGCAGGTCACGGACCCAGTCCAGGTCCAGCGGCCGATGGCCAGGCCCGCTTTCCCCACCCACGATCACCCAGTCGATGCCCGCCAGGTCCAGACTCGGCAGCGGCCCCAGCAACGGCTCCAGCGACAGGAAGCGCAGCGCAGCCGGCACCTGACGCAACACCGCAGCTCGTCGGGCATAGCCATCGGACTCGATCGAGGTGCCCAGCCACACATTGGGCAGCGGCCACACCCCCGCGCGCTCCAGCGCGGCACCCCCACCCAGCCGCGCCGCTTCGGCGGCGACATCGCCAGAGAAGTGGCGGCCAGGCTCGTGCGGATGCGGGCAGCCGCAGCCCTGGTCGGTCAGGATGGCCCGCAGCCGCTCAGGGCGCTTGGTCAGGATCTGGTAGGTGTGCTGCGGCGTGGCCGCCATCACCGCCCAGACGCGAACCAGGAAGGCGCGGCTGACCTTGGCATGGGCGAGGTCAGCCATGCTGTCGACGAACACCACCCTCGGCTTGCGCCACCTGAGCGGCTCGGCGAGCACGGCCTCGTGCATGGCCACGCCGAACCCAGGTCCGCTGGTGCGCGGGTCGCCGTCGGTCTGATACTTCGGCTGGCCCATCGCCTTGAGCCGTTTGGCCAGCGTGAGGGCATAGCAGTGATCGCAACCGGGTGAGATCCGGTCACAGCCAGTGGTGGGATTCCACGTGGTCTGGGTCCACTCGATCGAGGTGGTGGTGCTCATGCGCAGACCGCCCCCGCAAGCGACGGATGCGCTGGCTTGGCACAGGAACGCTTGAGGCGGCACGCCTGCAGGGCGGCAAGGTGCCGCATGCCGACAGCGGCAACGCCGCCCCCACCCCGCTGCTTGGCATACTGGCCGCGATGAACCTGACCCTTGACGAGCTGGACGCAGACTGGCCGCGACTGCGCGCGCTGGCCGAACAACTGGCCGAGCGCACCGGCGACGACCCGGACCTGGTGTTCTTCCCGCTGGGCCTGCGACTGCACGGCCGCCATGGCGGCCAAGGGGACGACGACGCCACCCCGGCCAACAGCACGACCTTCGCCTCCACCGGCGGCGATGGCGTCCATTTCAGCCTGCTCCACGCGACCACGACCATGCCTGGCGCCGCGCCGGTGGTGATGACGGTCCCGATGCAGTTCGACGCCCCGAACCACGTGGTGGGCGCGAGCCTGCGGGAGTTCCTGGCGTTGGGCTGCCGCACCGGCTACTACCACCTTGAGCGGCTCGCCTACGGCTGGGGGCGGCAGGAGGAGGCCAACCACCTCGAGCGCGGCGAATGGGCGGGCGTGGGCTGGGATGGGCAGTCGGAGGAGACCACCGTGTTGGCGCTGCTGGCAGCGGTGACCCAGGAGCTCCACCTGGCACCGTGGCCGAACGTGGCGCAGCGCTTGGCCAAACTCCAGACCCGCTGCCTTCCTGCGGTGAGACTGCGGCAGCAAGGGCCCTAGCAGCGCCCGGCAGCACGGTGGGCCAACAGCTTCGGACAACATCCGCGGCACCTGTCGGACACCGGCGCCACGGGGACCACCCAGATTGACCTGGACCGGTGCCGTTACACGCCCAAGCGTCGGATCACCAACCCAGACAGAAAGATCCCTCATCGAGTTCACGAAGATGAATCGGGGACGGCGCCAGCGGCGCGGCAGAGTGAGTTCGTCTGGGTGGATGGTGACGCCAAAGCCGGGGCCGCTGGTGCGCGGGTCGCCGTCGCGCTGGTACTTGGGTTGGCCCATCGCCCTCAGCCGGGCCGCGAGCGTGAGGGCGTAGCAGTGGTCGCACCCTGGTGAGACGCGGTCGCAGCCCGTTACCGGGTTCCATGTCGCCTGCGTCCACTCGATTCCGCTGTTGTCACTCATCAGCGCATCCTATGCCGGACAGCTCGACCGAGACGAACCATGCGCGTCACCCGCGCGTTCCGCCGCCATGCGTAGAATCGAACACGCGTTCGCGGTGTGCGGACATGGCGGCGACCAACTCGTGGTACTGGCTGGTGCCCATCTGGTGGCCTGTGGGTCAGGTCGCGATGGCAGCCAGGTTCGCGAGGACCAGTGCGGCGATGGTAATGCCGAGGTGGATGTGCCGGTCGACTGGTGGGGTCCAGGTCTGGGCGGTGGCGGCCCAGGCGGTGAGCTTGAGGGTGTCGGGGACCAGGCGGACGAGCAGGCCGAGGGCGAGCACGATTGGCGTGGCCCAGCCGTGGCTGGCGCTGGTGGCCAGGGTCCAGGTGGTGAGCACGAGCAGGACGGCTTGGCCGCCGAGCAGGACCGCGACTAGGCTGGCCCACTGCCAGCCGGGGATCGGCGAGTCCGACTGTTGCGCGCTGGGGTCGGCGGTGGGGTGCGGGCCGGCGGGTTCCGGTCCGGTGGGCTGGTCGGGCGGGTCAGGCGTAGGCATGGGGAAGGCTCCTTCGGGTGAGCGCCGGGCGGAGAAGCCGCGTGGTGGTGGCTTCCCCGCCGCTGGCACGGGTTTGGCGCGCGGGGCTACAGGAGCGCGTAGACGAGCAGGAACAGGTCCAGGGCGGTGATCACACAGGCCACGAGTTGCGCTACCCACCAGGCGGGCAGGGCCTCGCCGGTGTCGGTGCGCAGCCACCGGTACATCCGGCGCGTGTCCGGGCCGAGCCACACGAGCGTGGCCACGGCCAGGGCCATGACCAGCGCCTGTAGGTGCAGGAGGGCTTCGACCAGCAGCCAGGCGGCGCTTGCCAAGGTGACCAGGTAGCAGCAGAAGATGGCCAGGCCGTGGACGCGGCGCAGCCGGCTGGTAGGGCGTTGCCGGCTCGGCTTGGCGTCGGAGGCGCCCGGCTCGTCGTCGAGGGCGTCGGCGAAGCTGATGGGCGGGCCAAGGTCGGCGGTGTCGTCGTCGGGGTCGTGCTGGTGGAAGGTTGCGCTCACGGTCGCGTACTCCTTGTGCTCGATCGGGCATGGTGGGGCGGGATCGCAGGCGGGACGTGGTCGAGGGTTGGTGGGCCGCGACAGGGCAGGCCGACTGGGCTGGTGAGCGCGATTGCTGGACTGTCAGCATGGCCTGCCTTCCCTCCAGCGGCGGTCAGGGCTGATGCGACGGTGTCGGCCTGGCGGTCGAGGCCATAGAGGGTGAAGACGCGCCGCAGCGTGGCCACCAGCACGCCCGCCCGATCTGCTGCCGCGTGCAGACCTGCGCGCTGGGCGTGCTGGAATGCCCGGTGGGCAAGCAGCCGCCCGTTGGGGTTACCCGGCGTCGGCAGGCCACCGCGGGCGCGGCGGCGCTCGTCGCGGGTCTCGCCACCCCAGATGCCTTCAAGCGAGGGATCGGAACGGCCGACCAGGCGGCACTCCAGCAGGATCGGGCACAGCGCGCAGATCGCTTTGGCGGCTTGGTGGCGGCTGCGGACTCGGCCGGGCTTGTGGCCCTCGTCGAAGAACAGCTCTGCGGTGGCCTGGTCGCACGCGCCCGAGAACCGCTGCTTCACCAGGAACGCGCCAACCTCGACGCTGGCGGTCGGTGTGTGGCCCGCTCGCGCCTGGCCGCCGGGATGCTCATCCTCATCGGGCTGGTTGGGCTCCGCTGCAGAGGCAGGGCTGTCGGGCGGGTCGACCACGGCGACCACGGCTCCCTGTCGCTGCCGCCCAGCAATGGACGCCGGCAGTGGCGGCACGACCCGGCCCATCGCTGCGACGGCCGGGGCCATCTCCTCAGCGAGGAAGCGCAGGTGCCCCCGCTCGGTGCGGTGGAAGGGGATCTTGCCGGCGGCAGCCCAGTTGGCCAAGGTGCGGGTGGTCACGCCAAGCCACCCGGCGACTGGGCCGGGTCGCAGCAGCACCGCAGGATCAACCGGCGAGTTCGGGCCGGCTGGGGACCGCTTGGTGGCAGGCATAGAGTTCGACCTCGAAGCACACGAAGGGAACGGGCCGGGAAGCCAGCGAGAGGAGCAGCCGCGGGCTCCCCGGCGCTGGCGGCGCTAGCCTTGTCTCTGGGGCTGGGCAGGACTCGCCGGCACCCGTACCGCGGCGGCCAACACAACGCGGGTGTCCTCGCTGGCCGGGGCCGGCGACATGCCGCCGTTGGCGATCGGCGGGGCGAGTGGGTCGTGGCCCATCGGATGGTCCAGATCCACATCAAAGATCGGCCGGGGGCAGTCGGGCGGGTTGGCCAGCGCCAGGAACCGGCGGGTCAGCACAATCACGGCCGCCGCGCCTTTGTGGAGCATGGCCTGGTGCTTGGCGAGCCACGTCTGGCGGTTGGTGTCGGCGGCGTGGATAGCGTCCAGCAGCGCCTGCTGGTGGCGGATCTCGGCCTGGACCTGCGCAAGCTGGCGGTCGAGCTCGGCAAGCTCGGCGTTGAGCTGACGGACACGCCGGAGGCTGATCAGCCCGCGCACGCCACGAAGCTGCGCAAGCTGCCGGTTGAGCTGCTCTTGGTCGTCAACCAGGACCCCTTGCTGACGGCAGGCGCTCTCCCGGTCGGCCAGCACCTCGGGCGCCAGGCGCACGTAGGACGCCGCGTCGTCGCTGAGCAGCAGGGCCAGTGCTTGCTCGCGGCGCCGGTACAACTCGGTGTCGTCGTGCTCATTGGTCCCGCGGAGCAGGTCGGCCTCCGGGCGCATGCCTCGAAGCTCCTGGTCGGCGCTGTGGCGAAACTCGTAGACGACCTGCCAGCGGGCCGCCTCCCACAACGCGGCCTTGCTGACCTGGCGGCCCTCGCTGGCGAGCTGCCGCCCGAGGGTCAGGCAGGCGTGGTCGACCTGGGCCTTGTGGGCGTCCAGGGCGCGGCGGCGGAGTTCCTCGCAGGCGGCGACGAAGTCGAACAGGTCGTTGGTGGGCCGGTCGGTCACCACGGTGCTTGGGGGATAGGCTTGCTGCTGGTCGACGATGGTTGCTTGCGTACTCATCGTTGGCCTCCAGTACCAGGCTGCTGGTGCTGGCCGGGTGCGGAGCGGGACGACGTGCTTTCCTAGGGCTGCGTCCCGCTCCTGCCCGGCGGACACCGTTTCGGGGGATCTCGTTTTCGGGGGATCTCGTTCGTCCGAGGTCGGGTTTTGGGGCTGGCCGTTGGGTTGCTGCTTCCCCTGCGCCGGGCCACGTCCGCCCGGCCGGGCACGCCCTACGGCCAGCCCCCTGGCCGCGCGTCGACCGCGCTCGGCGACCGCCTCACCCCCTCCCGCTGCTGGCCGTCCAGGTCGAGGGCGGCCTGGGTCGTCTTATCCCGCGCCTCGTTCCCCTCCAGACGTCGCCGCCCGGCCGGGCACGGATTGGGACGGACCTCGAGCACCTCAACCGGACCGAACGCCGCCTCCAGGCGGAGCAGCGCCAGCGCGAGGTCTTGGTCGCGGCGGCCGTTGCCATTGCGGCGGGTCATGACCGCGCATCCCGTACAGGCGCCTCTCGGGCGGGACACCAGCGGTGGTCCTGGACGAGGCGGGGAGGGGTCACCCCTACCACTGCTCCAGGTCGCCGCGGTGCCGCTGGGGCGGCAGCAGCCACCCTGGCGGCGAGGCGCAGTCCGAGAACTCCCACGGCTCATCCGACTGGTCGTCGGGCTCGCTGAGCTGCCGGGTCAGCCGCGTGACCCCTCGGACCTGCACCAGCACCAGCCTGGCCAGCCCCAGCAGTATGGCGGTGCCGGCCAGGCTCAGCATCCCGACTACGAATCCGGTTAGCAGCGTATGCATCGGTCCTCCTTTGCAAGCGGTGCTGCGGGGCCGGAGGGGAGCACGACCCTCTTGCTCCCCTCCGGACGGTGTGGGGTCTTGCGCTTCCCCTTCCCCGGTCCGGCTGCGAGCCGGGTACTTCGCAAGGCCCCGCGTCGGTGTGAGTGGTGGTGGGAGGTTCCGAGGTGGTGGTGGCAGCCCGTCTTGTCCGGTCGCTCTCCCTCCCGGCGGGCACGGACCCCACGCGCGGTGTGGTGGTGAGGGGAGTTCTCTGGCCCCATGCAGACCGTCGTTTCGGGGCGTGGAGGTGGCGGTCAACCACCTCCCTTCCGGCGACGACGCCGGCCCCGGCCGATGACCACACCGCCAGCGGCGCTGTCAGCGGCGCGGCCGGGCCGGGTCCTGTTGAGCAGGCCAGCCTGGACCAGCTCGGCGACCGCCTGCTCGACCATCGGCATCGGGTCGGCGCTTGCAGCGAACAGCTCACCGGTGCCAATGACCGCACCGGCCGGACGCGACAGCACCAGCGCCAGCACACCCTTGGCCGCAAACGACAGGCCCGGATCAGAAAGCACCGCGCGCAACTCGGCGGAGCTGACTTGACGGCCCGGCACGATCAGGCGCGACATGGCCTCGTTCGCCTCCGCATCGGTTGGTGTCTGCCGGCGGTGGGTCATCGGCCAAACACCATCCATCCGAGGCCCACGCCCACCGCCGTCTGCACTAGCGCCACCAGCACATAGCGGCCGGGGCGGATGGGCGGCAGCATCGAGGCGGCTTGCCCGGCCCAGCGCCACAACGCCCAGCCCTCCAGTGCGTACACGCCAAGCAGCACCAGGGCGGCAAGGTGGGCGATGCCCGAGCCGTGCCAGATGGCCGACATGACCGCGGTCGCGCACGCCACGATCAGCACGGCGTAGCCGACCACGAGCACCACCAGCCAGCACCGCCAGGCGGTCAGGATCGGGGAAGGCGGGTCGGCGGCGCGCATCAGGCGACCCCTGGGAGGATGGCGGGGGGCGCCGGCCCGACTTCCACCAGACGGTCTGCCGGCGCCCCCTCCGTCTTGTGCGCGTGGCCCCGGTGGTCACGCCATGCAGCCTCGGCCGCCGCCCGCACCGCGTGGAAGCTCGCCCGGTCCGGCCCGGTCTCCAGCGGCTCGGTGCGCCACAGGCAGGTCCGGCACCACACCGACCAGCAGCCAGCGTTCAGCACGCCGTACGGCCCGGTCACGTCGGCTCACCGGTTCTTTGGCTCGGCTCCAGCACCGGCATCCGGATCTCAACGTCGGCCAATCGACGGCGCGCATCCGCCAGCCGCTTCTCGCGGAGGTTGGGGTCTTCGGCTCCCAGAAGACCGGCCACGCAGCGAAGGGCGCTCGCATCGGCGATCACGGCTGTCAAGCCCTGGGCGGCAAGTTCGGCCTCTATACGCATCGCCAGCTCGGCATCACTGCTGTCTGCCCCGTGCTTCCGCAACCCACCTGCCACGCGCAACCTCCCTGACGAATGGGGAGGCGTCGGTCAGGCTTGACGGGCTGGGGCGCCTTCCCCTCGGCGCCTTTCGCATCTACGCGGGCACGGCGCCTTGTCGATAAGGGATCGAAGCAGGTGAACAGCTCGAATGGGCGGGCACTGGACTTGACACTTGCTTGGCACTTTTGGTGCTTCGTCCGGCAAGCGTCGTAAGATCCACTGGAGCCCAGGCTTGTTGGGAGAACCGATGACGGCTGGATTTCAGGGCTACAAGACCCAACTCCAACGCGAGCGGAAGCGCCGAGGGTGGAGGCAGCAATACGTCATCGACGCCCTGAAGCAGCTCGCCCATGACCACGGCTACGGCAGCACACTCGACGGTTTCGATGTGACCGCCCTCAGCCGGTACGAGAACGGACGACTCGGCCGCCCGCGCGACCCACTACCTGAGCTGTTCGCCAAGCTCTATAGCAGGCGCGTGGAGGAACTGTTCCCCGGACGCCAACTCCTGGAGGACAGCGCTCTCCAAGTTGACAATCAGACAATCGGCGCGCTCTCGCTGGAAGTTGCCACGGAGGTCTTCAGCCGAATCTGGGCTAACCTTGAGGCATTGGCGAGCCTCCGGAACACGGACTCTGACATGCTCCGACGACAGTTCCTCCAATTCGTAGTCAGCGCCGGCGGAGTCGCCGCCAGCGCTGCCTTGCAGCCCTTCGACGGCGCCCCGCTCAGCAGCTCTCCGCTTCTCCAGCTCGCAGACCGTGATGTGACGCCGCAGGCCGTGACTCTCGTGAGCGGCCAGTACAGGCGTCTCGAGGCCACGACTCCGGCCGGAGAGCTGCTCGGTCCCGTACGGGCACACCTGAGCTTCATCTCGCGCCTGCTCGATGCCGAGGCGCACTCGGGGAACGCGCTGCTGGCTGCCTCAGCGAGCGAAGCGGCCGGATTCGCGGCATGGCTCGCGTTCGACCAGGGCGAGCACGATGGAACCCGCCAGCACTACCAATCCGCCGTTGGTTACGCCGAACGGGCAGGCAGCACCGTGCTCCAGGCGTACATGCTCGGCAGCATGAGTCTCTGGTCCGCAGCGCTCGACAACGGCCGCGAGGCAGTCGATCTTGCGGTGAAGGCGCGCCGCCTCATCCCTCATCATGCGCCGCCTTGCCCGCAGGCATGGGCTGCGACGGTGGAGGCCACTGCGTATGCGAGCATGCGTGACTCGAAGGCATCGCTTGCCGCGCTCGGGCGGGCAGAGGAGGCGATCGAGCACGGCCAACCCGACGCCGAGCCGTTGTGGCCGTGGGTCTACCCATTCGACGAGGCCAGGATCGCCGCGTATCGCGGAGCATGCGCCGTCAGGCTGCGACTTCCCAAGGCTGGGCTCCCAGCGCTCGACAAGGCCCTGAGCGCACACGGCGTCGCACCTACCAAGCAGCGGGCACTTGCCCTTTGCGATCAAGCAGCCGCGTACACCCTGCTTGGGGAGCTTGACGAGGCATGCCGCGTGGCCGATGAGGCACACAGCATCGGGATACAGACGCGCTCGAAGAAGATCGTGCACCGGGTGCGGACAGTGCGCGCGCAGCCTGCGATGCAGAGGCGTGCCCGGGCAGTGAAGGATCTCGATGGTCGTCTCCGGGAAGCCGGCTCGCCATCGTCCCGGCAGGTCTAGATGCAGCAGCTTGCAGAGGTTCGCGGCCCCGCCCAGAGGATCGGCATCGTCGGCCACCAAGGTTTGCCGCCCGCCACGCGAAAGCTGGTGGGCGCTGCCCTGCATGATGTGCTCCTCCGATGTGGGAGCGACATCGTCGGGATGACCTGCCTTGCGGACGGCGCCGATCAACTCTTCGCCAGTGCCGTCCTGGCCCTGGGTCACCAACTTGAGGTCATCGTCCCTGCTGAGCGCTACCGGGATGGCCTCAGCCCAGAGTCACAATCTGAGTACGATCAGCTCCTCGCCCGCGCCCGTCACATCGAATCGCTTCCGTTCGTCGAGTCCACGGAGGAAGCCCACATGGCGGCCGGTAAGGTGGTCGTCGACCGTTCTGACTTGCTCTTGGCTGTGTGGGATGGCGCGCCAGCGCGTGGATACGGCGGGACGGCTGATGTAGTCGCCTACGCTAGAGAGCAGGGCGTACCAGTCGAAGTGATCTGGCCGAAAGGTGCTTCTCGAGACTAACCTCGATTTTTCACGAAGGGTTTGAGCCTTTGTGAAGTGCTGGCCGGATCGGCGCGGTCGGCAGCGGTCGGGAGGCTTGACGGTGCCCGTTGTCCTGACCGGCTCGCCGGGCTCTGCGGGATCGGGTGGCCAGATCGGCGGGCAGCACGGCGCCGATGGGACGCGCCCAGGCCCACCGGCACGGCGGCGGGCAGGCGGCTGCTCGCCCGACACGCAGGCGCGGTGAGGTCAGTCAGGTGGCGGGCTGGGCGGCGGTCAGCCGGGGACTGGCAGCCGCCCAAACGCGGCGACCAGCTCCTCCGCCCAGGGCCAGTCACGGTCGAAGCGCAAGATGACCCGGCGGGCATGATGGACGAGCCGGCCGGCGGCGTGCCACAGCCGGAACCTGAGGGTCTTGGGCTCGGCGACCTTGAGGTCACCGTCCAACAGCAGCGCCTGCGCCCAGCACACCAGCGTCTGCGCGATACAGACCAGGGTGAGCCAGGCGTCGTTGGCGTCAAAGTCGCTGAAGGGGAGGTTGCGCAGCCCGGTGGCCTTGCCGCAGCGGATGCGGTCCTCCACCCGGGCGTGGGGCCGGTGGCGGGCCTCCAGCCGGGCGATGTCGGGGTCGTGCTGGTTGGTGATCAACACCTGGAAGCGGTGCCCGTCGGGGTCGGTGAAGGTCATCTTGTGCACCGCGCCGGGGTGGGGCCGCTCGCGGCGGCAGATCGCCCGGGTCCCCGCCGGCCAGCCCGACAGGTCCAACCAGGAAAGCTCGCAGACCCCCGCGCCAGCACGGGGGCGGCCGTGGGCGTCGGTGGCTGGCTGCCAGGCGTCTGGGGGCGCGGCCAGGATGGCGGCCTTGACGTCGGCGTCGATCGGCAACCCGATCGAAAACAGGAGCTTGCGGCGGACAATGTCATTGACGAAGGCGTGGGTGGCGCCGGCGGTGTCGGCGCGGACCAGGATCGGCCCGGACCGGACCGGCTTGGGCAGCGCCAGCAACGCCATCGCCAGCACATCAAGATGGTCCTGGGCGGTGTTGGAGCCGGCGTTGCCCGGCCGCAAGATCCCGCTCAAGGCCTCCCC
>WNGA01004028.1_pt1 | contig 28258 bp, 24 predicted proteins | sample 5400061 | NCBI WGS metagenome assembly WNGA01 (sample SAMN13153366, study PRJNA577476) | soil metagenome | isolation source: 100 cm soil or saprolite under grassland replicate 2 | place: USA:California | collected 2016-06-15
CATTATCGGCCTTGTAACTTTCGCATGCGGCGGACATGGCAGCGATCTCGGTTTCGGCGCGGGAACGCGCGCCTTTCTTTTGCACGTAACCGACTGTGCTCAGAATTAATCCGGCGAGCACGATGATAATGGCGATGACGACAAGAAGCTCGATGAGAGTGAAGGCGCCTGTAGTGGCTGGCGTGTCGCCTGCAGATCGTAAAGAATTGCGATCGGCACCGACGCGTGTACAGCTTCGCTCCACGCGTCAGGTTTGCTGTTGCAAGCCGCTGATGATGCTGATGAGCGGCGTGAAGAGGGCGAGCACTATCGTACCGACAATCACCGCCAGAAACACGATCATGATTGGCTCGAGCATCGAAGTGATCGCCGCCACCGAGTTATCGACCTCGTCGTCATACACGTCGGCAATCTTCAAAAGCATTTCCGGCAACTGACCGGTTTCTTCGCCCACATCGATCATGCTGATTACCATTGGCGGAAAAGCGCGACTGGTTTCGAGCGGCTGCACGATCGATTCGCCTTCCTTCACGCTGTCGTGCACTTTGGAGATCGCATCAGCAATGGCCGCGTTGCCCGCAGTTTCGCGCGTGATGTTTAACGCCTGCAAAATCGGAACACCACTCGTGACAAGTGTCCCGAGTGTGCGCGAAAAACGGGAGATTGCCGTCTTGCGATTTAAGTCGCCGAAGAGCGGCATGCGCAGCTTGAAACGATCGATCACGTATCGCCCGCCGCGCGTACGGGCAATGAATTTGTAAGCTGCCACCGCGGCGATTACAGCGCCGCACAGAAGCAGGCCATGGTTCTTCACCAAGTTACTCGCTTCAATCACAAATGTGGTGATTGCCGGCAGCGGTTTATTGCCGAGCATGTCGTGGAAGATCGCTTCGAACTTCGGCACAATGAAGACCAGGAGAAAACCCATGATCGCCACCGCCATCGTCATCACGATCATCGGATAGACCATTGCCGCGACAACTTTGTTTTTAATCTTCGCGGCTTTCTCCTGAAATTCCGCTAGCCGGGTTAACACAAGCTCGAGCACGCCGCCGACCTCACCCGCTTTCACCATGTTGACGTAAAGATCGTTAAAGATCCGCGGATGCTGGGCCAGCGCGTCGGAAAATGTATTGCCGCCCTGCACGGCGTCAGCAAGCTTGTTGATTGTGTTTTTCAGCACCTTATCGCGTTCCTGCTTCGCCAGAACATTTAAGCTTCGCAGCAACGGCAACCCGGAATCGATCAGCGTCGCCAGTTGACGCGTAAAAATCATTAGGATCTTTGGCTTAATTTTCTTGCGCTGGAAAAGAACAATACCGGTCTTCGCGCGCGGTTTTGTCGCCCGGGCGATTTTCGCCGCGCGGCGGCGCGCTTCTTTCCCGTTAGGGCTGCTCTTAGCTTCCTCATAGACGCTCGTCGGGAAATAACCGGCCTGGCGCAATTGACCGATTGCTTCATTGGTAGAAGCGGCTTCAACTAGTCCAGTCGCTTCCTGTCCGCGAGCATCCAGGGCAACGTAGTTATACTGCGGCATAAACAGCCAGATGATAGCGATCCCAAGGTCGCTGTCGAGTGTTAGGTGTCTGGGTAGCGCACGCGTCTCGCGTGCTGGCGAGCGCGTCCCGCGATCGCGAACTTTTCTGTTGAATTCTCCGCTCCCACTGCGAACGCAATCCACAGAAAGATTGTTCCGGCGTGACGCCGAAACCAGCACGCGAGACGCGTGCGCTACCCAGAGGCCGCGAATACGCTATGTGTATCTCAGCACCTCTTCGATTGTTGTATCGCCGGCGAAGATGCTGCGCAAACCATCTTGACGCAGCGTGACCATTCCGAGCTCAATCGCCTTTTGTTTCAAGGTGACTGTTGGCGCGCGCTCATTGATCAGTTCACGGACCGGGTCAGTAACTTTCAGGAGCTCGTAAATTCCTTTTCGTCCTTTGTAGCCTGTGTTGTTACACGCGTCGCACCCTTTGCCGTAATAGAAGTGCTTTTCGCCAATGTCTCGCCGCGCAATGCCCAGCTCCACAAGCAATCCTTCACCAGGCTGATAAGGCGCGCGACATTGACGGCAAATGCTACGCAGCAAACGCTGACCTAGAACGGCCTCCAATGTGGATGAAATCAGAAATGGTTCCACACCCATATCGATCAAACGCGTGATCGCGCCCGGGGCGTCGTTGGTGTGCAAAGTGGTGAAAACGAGATGCCCGGTCAGGGACGCCTGAATGGCAATCTGCGCTGTCTCGAGATCGCGAGTCTCGCCTACCATGATGCGATCCGGATCCTGACGCAGAAACGATCGCAAAACGCGCGCAAACGTCAGACCGATGGCTTCGTTCACCGGCACTTGCACGATCCCTTCCAGGTCGTATTCGACCGGCTCTTCCGCCGTGAGCAGCTTTGAATCGATGGTGTTGATCTTGCGCAGGCAGGAATAAAGCGTGGTCGTCTTCCCCGAGCCGGTCGGGCCGGTCGCGATAAAGATTCCGTTCGGGCGATTGATGATCTCCAGTAGATAATTGTAGATATAATCCGGCATGCCGAGCGCCTCGATGTCGAGATTCACAATGCTCCGATCGAGCACGCGCAGTACCAGGCTCTCGCCGAATTGCGTCGGCAAAGTCGAAACTCGAAGATCGACACTGCGACCGGCGATATGTTTTTGAATACGGCCGTCCTGAGGCAATCGTCTCTCTGCGATATTCATACTCGCCATCACTTTCACCCGTGAGATCACCGGCAGGGCGAGATGACGTGGCGGCGGCGCCATTTCGTAAAGTGCGCCGTCCACGCGATAGCGGATTTTGAATTCGTTTTCGAACGGCTCGAAGTGAATGTCGCTCGCGCGATCCTGGATCGCCTGGTAGAGAATAAGATCAACGAACCGAATGATCGGGGTTGCGTTCGCTTCCGCTTCAACCGCAGCTTCGCCGTCGCCTTCGCGTAATTGCAGGAGCTCGCCAGCCTCGCCGAGCTGTTTGAGAACTTCCTCCATACTCGTCGTGTCGGTGCCGTAGTACTGCTTGATCAGATCCTCGATTTGATCAGGCGGCGAGACGACTACCTGGATGTCTTTATCGAGCGCGAAGCGAAGATCCTCTGCCGCGTGGTGATCGAGCGGGTCAACCAGTGCAACACGCAGCGCGTTGCCGGTCATTTCAATCGGAAGCGCGCCGTGCAACCGTGCCAAGCCTCTCGGAATAAAACGCAAAATTTCCGGCGCAATTTCGCGCGCCGTTAGATCGATAAAGTCGAGGCCAAGTCCGTTGGCAATTGTTTGATAAAAACCGATCTCATCGACGAAGCCGCCATCGACCATCGCCTGTTCAATCGATTTTCCATTCAAGTCAGCTTCGCTCAACACGTCTTCCACTTGCGACGGCTGCAAGACATGCTGCTCAACAAAAAACTCGGCAACCTGCTTGTTATTCATGGATTTGCGGAATCGTTAAGTCGGCAGCCATCAGCTTACGTCGCCTATGGTGATGGAAATGACTTCTTCGGCAGAGGTAAGGCCCGCCAGGACCTTGCGCACACCGTCCTCACGCAGCGTCCGCATCCCCAGTTCTCGCGCGCGTTGCCGCAGCATCAACGTCGAGCTGCGTTTGTTGATCATATGACGCACTTCATCGTCGATGACGAAAATTTCAAATATGCCCATTCGACCCTTGTAACCGATTTGACGGCATTGCTCGCATCCCACCGGCTTCATCACCTGCGCTTCATGGAGCTGGCCAGGCTCAATTCGCAAAGCGCGCAATTCCGTCTCGGTAAGTTCCGCCGGTTGTTTGCAGTTGCTGCACAGGCGCCGGACAAGCCTTTGCGCCATCATCGCGCGCACCGAGGAAGCAACAAGAAACGGCTGGACACCGATATCGATTAGACGGGCGACCGCAGAAGGAGCGTCATTGGTGTGCAATGTGCTGAAAACAAGATGCCCGGTAAGACTGGCGTTGGTGGCGATGCTCGCAGTCTCAAGGTCGCGAATTTCGCCGATCATGATAATGTTCGGCGCCTGGCGCAGCATCGAGCGCAAAGCCGCCGGAAAGGTCATGCCGATTTCCGGATTCACTGGCACTTGGTTGATGCCGTTCATCTGATATTCAATCGGCTCTTCCACCGTGATGATCTTGCGGTCTGGCTTGTTGATGTAATGGAGACAGGAGTAAAGCGTCGTGGTCTTACCCGAGCCAGTCGGGCCAGTGACAAGAAGAATGCCATCCGGCAGTTTGATCAGGCGCTCAAAGATTTCCTGGTCGTCGGAAAAAAATCCAAGCTCCGGCAAACCCAGCTTCAAGCTGGATTTATCCAGCACGCGCATGACCACGCTCTCGCCGTGGTTGGTCGGAATAGTCGAGACGCGAAGATCGATCGGCTTTTTTTTGATTTTTACCTGGATGCGGCCATCCTGCGGCAAACGCTTCTCCGCGATGCTCATGGAACCGGTCATGATCTTGAGCCTGCTGATAATGGCTGATTGAAGGCGCTTGGGTGGCGCCTGCATTTCCTGTAATACGCCGTCAATGCGAAACCGGACGCGGAATTTTTTATCCAGCGGTTCCAGATGAATATCGCTCGCGCCTGCGCGGTGCGCCTCGATCAGTAACATTGAGACCAGGCGAATAATCGGCGCGTCAGCTTCATCCACGCCCGCGGCTCCCGCGCCGTCGCCAATTTCGAGGCCAAGGTCGATATCTTCTCCGATCTTCTCTTGCAGGACGTCCGCGGCTTCGTCAGCCGTGCCATAATATTTGATCAGTGCCTCGCGGATTTTCTTCGGGCTGGTGCAGACCAGTTCCAGCTCGCGCTGGAGCAGGAAACCGAGACTATCGATCGTATCGATGTCGAGTGGGTTACCTATCGCTACGACCAGTCCGGTCTCACCAAAAGTCACTGGAATCACTTTAAAACGGCGCGCTTCCTCGCCTCGGATCTGATTGATAATCTGTGGTGGAATCACAATCGAGGAGATGTCGATCCAATCCATATGGGCCTGCGCGGCGAGTGTGCGCGAGACGTCCATGTCGGAAACGATTCCGTCGTCGATTAAAACATCGACCACGTTGTTTGAGCCGTTTAAGCGCAAGCGCGCGCTCTCAATCTGGGGCTGGGTCACCAGTCCCGCGTCTTGCAGGATTCTTAGGACGTAATCTTCGCTCTGTCGCACGGGGGGAAAGATGCCTGAGCGGACAATCTACTGCAAATCGCCTAACTTAAAAGGAACCAGCCCCGCAGGGGAGAAAGAAACGCTTCTTTCGTCTCGGGAGGAGCTTTTACTCCACCGTCACGCTCTTGGCCAGATTGCGTGGCTTATCAACGTCAAGGCCAAGCTCGACGGCAAGATGATACGCGAGAAGCTGAAGCGGAATGACGGTCAGGATCGGCATCACGCAATCGGGAGCATCTGGCACGGTGATAATTTCGTTGGCAACGTTCTTGAGTTGCTTCGCGCCGTTCCCGCTAGTGAGTGCGATAATGGGGCCCTTACGAGCCTTGACTTGCTCCATGTTATTGAGGTTTTTCGAGAAGACCGCATCGTCGGGCACGATAAAGACCGAGGGAAGATCCGGGCGAACCAACGCAATAATGCCGTGCTTGAGCTCGGCACTCGGATGGCCTTCGGCGAAAAGATAAGTGATCTCCTTCATTTTGAGGGCCCCTTCGAGTGCGATCGGAAAATTAAATTGTCGGCCAAAGAAAAGAACGCCGTTCACATCGGCATATCTCCGGGCAATTGCTTTGATCTGATCGCTCAGACTCAAAACCTGCTCGATCTGCCCGGGCAATGCTTCGAGCGCTTCAATGATGCGGCTTCCCTCAGAGGTGGAAAGATTCCGCATCCGACCAAAAAGCAGACCAAGAAGCGTTAGAATGACAAGTTGCGAAGTGAAGGACTTCGTCGCAGCGACGCCGATCTCCGGTCCAGCATGCATGTAAACGCCGCCGTCACTCTCCCGCGCAATCGTACTTGCGACGTTGTTACAGATTCCCAGCGTGCGAAAGCCTTTGCGCCGGCTTTCACGGAGCGCGCCGAGTGTGTCTGCAGTTTCGCCGCTCTGGCTGATGGCGAACACGAGCGTCTCGGGAGTTATCGGCGTATTACGATGACGAAACTCGCTCGCATATTCGACCTCAGTAGGAATATTTGCCAGCCGCTCGATCAAATATTCCCCTACCATCCCCGCATGCAGAGCGGTGCCGCAACCCATAAGAACGAGGCGCCCGACATCGCGCAATTCTGCAGGGGTCATGTTTAAGCCTCCCAGTTTCGCGGTGCATTCTTCCAAGCTAAGCCTGCCGCGCATCGCATCGCGCACTGTGTTTGGCTGCTCAAAGATTTCCTTGAGCATGTAATGTTGAAAATCGCCCTTCTTGATGTCCTCGGCGGTGAATTCAACTTTGCTGACTCGATGGTCGCCGATTTCTCCAGCCAGCGAGCTGATCTCGAATTTGTCTCGCTCCAGTGCCACCACATCGAAGTCGTTTAAGTAAACAGCGTCGCGGGTGTAAGCGACGATCGCGCTCACATCGCTGGCCAAAAAATTTTCTTCTTTGCCAACGCCAAGCACCAGCGGGCTCCCTCGCCGGGCGCCGATCATGAAATCGGGGACTTCCGCATGGACAAAGCGCGAGCTTACCGCTGGCGTCGAAGTGCGGGTGCGCATTTTCATCGGTCACTTTGCCGTGCGTGGCCCAACGTGTGTGACTGATGCCGAAAGACCCCGAAAGCGGTTGCTTTGTCATTAAGCTGGCGAGTGCCGCGATGCGTCCGGCACATTTCCGCGTCTCGAGATGCCCTCGGTTTACAATGGCCACGCCAGCCGAGTCGTAGCCTCGATACTCAAGACGTCGCAGCCCATCGAGTAAAATGGGTGCTGCTTCGGCACGACCAACGTAGCCAACGATTCCGCACATGTTTGGAGTGTAGTTGCGGCTCTCCTCAGCCGCAAGATTCGCCCGTTTGTTCACGGTATCTGCGTGATTCTGGGCAAACTTCACCAGGGTTCCGCAGCGCTGGCTGGAAGGTCAGCGCCGCTGCGCCTGGATTACATAAAGCGGGATGCGGCTTTTGGTGTCGCCGTCAACCTTGAGCTCGAAGTAGTAGTCGCCAGGACGCTGAAGGTGAAAACCGAGATGCTGCCAGATGTGAATGTGTGTCTGAGATTGGTTGCCAGGAATCCGAATCTCAAAATCCTGGCGTATCGGCTTGAGAACGGGCCGCATGTCCGGATCGCAGAAGTGCATCTCGATCCAATGGCGGCCCTCCTCGCCCACATCAAATCTGAGCTTACATGCGACTGCACACAGAGGATGATTACAGGGAAAAGATTGAGCGCCGATCGTGTCAAACGATCCCAGAATGTTCAGTTTGCCGCCGGCGACCGTCGCAGCATCGCAAAGTGTGAAGATTTCAGCCTGCATCGTGAAAATATTTAGGTTAAGCAAAACAAGATCAGCCGCGGCTGGTTAGAAGGCGAATGAAAAACATCGGAAATATAACCTACCTCACGTGACATCTGCGGCCGACACGGCTGCCTTTGCAACGCGACGCAAAAAAGTTGCCGCAGAGGGCACCTGCTAGGTTATTGGTTGGTATCAATGCAGGACCAGCCGCAGCGCGATTCACTTCTGAAAACTCCAACAGGAGTCACTGCTGCGCTACCGCCGGGCACAATCCAGCAAACGCTTGCAATCATTATGGGTGGCGGCGCCGGCACGCGTTTGTTCCCGCTTACAAAAGATCGCGCCAAACCTGCGGTGCCGCTCGGGGGAAAATATCGCATTGTCGATATTCCCATCAGCAATTGCCTGAATTCCGGGCTGCGCTCGATCTATGTGCTCACGCAATTCAACAGCATGTCGTTACATCGCCATATTCAGGCCAGTTACAAATTCGACAATTTCTCGCGCAGCTTTGTGGATATTCTTGCTGCTCAGCAAACCTCCACCGGTTCCCAATGGTACCAGGGTACCGCCGACGCGGTGCGGCAAAACATGCGCTATTTCCTCGAGCGCCCGTTTGATTATTACCTGATTTTAAGCGGCGACCAGCTTTACCGGATGGATTTCCGCGCGCTGCTGCACCAGCACATTCGCTTGGGCGCGGACATCACGCTGGCCACTAAGCCGGTCCATCGACATCAAGTTTCCGAGTTCGGCATCATGCAAAGCGGAGTCGATCGGCGGATTACCCGTTTCGTAGAGAAACCGACCGACGAAGCTGTGCTGCTTGAGATGAAGATGAGCCGGGAGTTACTCGGCGCCATCGATTCGAATGAAGAGGAAGAATTATTCCAGGCTTCGATGGGAATTTACGTCTTCAACCGGAAGGTGCTGATCGAATGTTTGGAAAACGACCTGTTCGATTTCGGGAAACATATCATTCCACAATCGATCAAAGATCAGCATGTAAGCGCGTTTATCTTCAAGGGTTACTGGGAGGATATTGGGACAATCCGAGCCTTTTATGAGGCAAATCTGGATCTCACCGATCTGGTGCCCGAATACAGTTTCTTCGACACTGAGGCGCCGATTTACACGCATCCGCGCTTTTTGCCTGGAAGCAAAATCAATGGAGCCACGCTGCGGCAAGCCATCATTTCAGACGGATGCATCATATCGGATGCGCACCTGGAACGCTGCGTCGTTGGGATACGCAGCATTATTCAAAGCGGCGCAACCGTCCGGAACAGCATCGTGATGGGCGCGGATTATTTCGAGCAGGATCGACATGAAGATTCAGGGCGACCGCCCATCGGGATCGGTCGCAATTGCATAATCGACCGCGCGATCATCGACAAGAATGCGCGCATTGCCGACGGAGCCGTGATCACACCGGAAGGAAAGTCGGAGAACTTGGATGCGGAGAATTATTTCATCCGCGACGGCATCGTGGTGATACCGAAAAATGCCGTCATTCCAGCGGGCCTCTGGATTTAGATTCCACGGCTTGGACGCTCTGTCGGGTGATGGCAAGAATGGCGCCGAAGGCAAATAATTTTAGCATCGAGCAAGAGACTGCTCGATTCACCAAAGCGCGATAAGCGCGAGCCTCGTTTGCTATCGTCTGTCGGTCATTCCGGCGAACTGCCCGCCTGTCTCCCATGATTCCTGTTTGTTCCAGGGTATCATCGACTCGTGATGATCGTCGGGATCATTGACCAGACGGACTGACTCCTTCTGACTTGCGCACGAGGCGAACATTATCGCCAATGCACATAACAGAACGGAACCGATGCTTCTCCGAAGTTTAGGGATTCGTACCAGCATAAATTAAGGTATCTCCAGGTTGCACTTGGACGCCCCGCGCCAAACTGCCGGTGATGATATCGCCGATAGCGGTCGCGGGTTCAACTGAAGAAATGCGAATTTTTCCGATTGGCGTGCTCTGCCGCAAAACGAGCATTTCAGAGTTCGGCTCGACTCCGTGGCGAGCACCGAGATTAAGAACCACGAAATTGTACGCCTGATTGACTGCAAGAACGGTGCCGCGCACACCGGCTCTGCGGACGCCAGGTTCCCTGCGTTTTTTCCCTTCCTGAACCTGGGTCGAGCGCTCCTGAGCACCCTGAAGTTTTTCGGACAAGAAAGCTTTTTCTTTTTCCGCGCTGTCGATCTGACGGCGCGCATCATCAAGTTGCGCCTGTAAATCTGCTGTCGAGGCACCAGAGGCTGGACTCTCTGCCGGTTTCGCCGCAGTCTCCGATTCTTCTACCCGCTTTTGCAAGGAAGCAATCTCGTTCTGATTCGCATCCAATTTGGTTTGCAAATCAGCCTTTTCCTTCTGCAATTGCGCAACCGTCTCTTCAGCCTTTGCCACTCTGTTTTCTCCTTCTGCAACTTTGTCTTTTCCTCCCGTTGCAGTTGTTTCACCGGCTCCTGGAGTCTGTTGCTGTACAGCTATGCGCTGGCGCTGAGCAGTATCGCGCGCCGCCGTGGCATTCACGACATCTGTGCGCAGCGTTTTCACTTTGTGGCCGTTGAAAAGCCCAAGAATCGCCGACAGCGCCAGGCATAGGACGGAAAGTCCGATCACGTTTTTTTGCGTGACAGCGAAACTCGCGGCTTCTCTATGCATCATGGAGCGTGCCCTTGTACCAACGAATGATACCCAAATGCAAATTCCAATTTCGGTTTCCATCGCACGATTAAGCGTCATTGCTGTTTCAATTCAGATTGCGTTTTTCAATGTTTCGACCGATAAACACGCTCCAATGGGTCAACAGCATCGGGCGCGAGCCAAGCGCAAGCGACGAAAAGCCTATCTACAGCGCAAGAGCGCATCATTTCGCGCAACGCGTCGTGAACCGGCCAAGTCGAAGCCGAAAAAGAAACCTGCCGCGCCGGAGTAGATCCAGCCCGCTTGCGAGGCGAAATTTGACGCGGGCCTTGGTGACGCCGATCGAAGACACGAAAGAATGGCGCGGCGAGCGCTTACAATCCCAGCTTTTTCTCGATCTCTTTTACTCGTGCGAACAGCTTCCCGAGCCGGCGAACCCAGGCAATCTGTTGCTTTGCTTCCGCAAGCGGCACGGCGGGCGACGCCCACCAAGCCCCGCCGCTGATGTTCTTGGAAATGCCACTTTGCGCACCGACGGCGGTGTTATCGCCAATTTCGATATGCCCAATGATACCAGCCTGACCGCCAATTAGGACACGCTGACCGATCCGCACACTGCCGGCAATTCCGGTCTGCGCTGCGATGACGGTATTCTTGCCGATCACAACGTTGTGCGCGACCTGCACGAGATTGTCGATCTTTGCTGCCTCCTGTATCCAGGTTCGGCCAAAACGGGCCCGGTCGATGGTCGTGTTCGCCCCGATCTCGACATCATCGTCGATCTGTACAATTCCGAGCTGTTGAATTTTTTCCTGGCGGCCATCGACCACCTCAAATCCAAATCCGTCCGCGCCAATGACCGCGCCGCTATGGATGATCACACGCGAGCCAATGCGGCTTCGCTCGCGAATTGTTACTCGCGGATAAATCAGACACGCAGGTCCGATTATGGTTTCATGACCGATATAGCTCCCCGCGCCGATGATCGTGTCATCGCCGATCTTCGCGCCTGCTTCGATCACTGCGTGCGGCTGGATCGACACGCGCTCTCCGAGTTGGGCACTTGAATCGACAGTCGCGTTAGGATGAATGCCGGGCGCGAACTTGATCGGTTTAGGCGCGAGTTTGAGCACGATTTGCTCGAAGGCCTTCGTTGGATTTGAGACGCGAATCTGAGCGGCAGCAATCGACTCCACGAAATCAGGCGGAACAAAAACGGCGGTTGCCAGCGTTTTCCGAAGGAGTCCGACGTATTTTCGGTTGGCAAAAAAACTTATTTCGCCAGCGGTCGCTTCTGCGAGCGAAGCAGCACCGGTAATTTTCAGCGCCGGATCGCCAATCAATTCGCCCCCGGACATCGTCGCGAGTTCTTGGAGGGTAAAGGTCACGGAGGAGTTAAAGCGTGGAAGCGTCAAAAAGTCACGCCGACTTCGCATTTTTGGGCCGACGGGGCGGACGTTTGTCGATGAATGCCTGCACGCCTTCGAGCGCGGCTTCATTCATCATATTGCCGGCCATGCTCTGCGAGGCCGCTTCATACGCGGCTGCGATGTCCAATTCAATTTGACGGTAGAAAAGTTCTTTTCCCATCGCCACCGCGACGCGCGGTTTGGAAATGATGCTGGCAACGAGTTTCTCGATTTCGGCATCGAGCTGTTCTGGCTCGGCGACACGGTTGATCAATCCGCGCATCCTGGCGTCCTCGGCGCTGATAAATTCGCCGGTCACGAGCATCTCGAATGCCGCCTTGCGCAAAACGTTGCGTGAGAGCGCTACACCCGGCGCCGAGCAGAACAGACCCAAGTTTACGCCGCTGACAGCGAACTTTGTCGTGCGCGACGCCACCGCGAGATCGCACATCGCCACAAGCTGACATCCCGCCGCGGTGGCGATCCCCTGAACGCGCGCAATCACCGGCACAGGCAGACGTTGCACGCTCAACATCATCTCCGAGCACCGCGTGAAAAGACGCTGGTAATACTCGCGCGATGGCTTCGCGCGCATCTCCTTCAGATCATGGCCGGCGCAGAACGCTTTGCCCTCAGCTGCGAGGACAACCACTCGCACCGATTCGTCTTTTGCGATCGCGTCCAAGTCGCGCTGCAGTGCCGCAAGCATCGCCTCGGATAAGGCATTGAAGGCTTGCGGCCGGTTTAGTGTCAGCGTGACCACACCCCGCGCATCCTGGCTGCGCAACACGACTGGTTCTTCAGCCTCCAAGGCTTTCGGGATCGATGCAGACTCAACTGATACTGATGCAGCTTTCACGGGCTAGAACGCGAACGTGAAAATCTACTGCCGAAATTCCAAATCTAAAATCCGAAAAATTTAGTTTCGGTTTTGGGCGACGGGCGACATCATCATCCTCGAGCGACTGCTCCGGAAGCATGCAAATTGTAGCGATGGCAAATCAGAAAAAGAAGCGCACGCGCCTGGCGTGCTTCCGTCGACGCTTCGCCAAAAGAAATTTTGTGCGCGTCGCTACACAAAAAGAAGTTCGCCATGGCGAGGGCGCCATCCCTCCCCCAGGTGCTGGAAGAGGCGCGTGCGCTATCCCAAAATGAAAATCGTCGCAATCGCGAATCAGAAAGGCGGCGTCGGCAAGACGACCACTGCCGTAAATCTCGGCGCCGCGCTGGCGGAACTAGGACATCGCATCCTGCTCATTGATCTTGACCCACAAGCAAACGCCACCAGCTCGTTTGGTTTGCAAGAAGCAGAGGGAATCAGTCTTTACGAACCATTACTCGGCGGCGCCTCCGTTACCGAAAAAATCTTTCCCACGCGCCGCGACAACTTGTTCATTGTGCCATCCGATATCGATCTGGCCGGCGCCGAGGTCGAGATAGCCCGAATGCCAGATCACCTTACCCGTCTGGCGGAAGCGCTCAAGCCGTTGCAAGCAGACGACACATTTGATTTCGTTTTTATCGATTGCCCGCCTTCGCTGGGAATCCTGATGAGCAACGCGCTCGCCGCCGCCGGCGAACTCCTGACTCCGATACAGTGCGAGTATTTCGCGCTGGAAGGTCTGGTAAAAATTGTCCGGCTGGTCGAACAGGTGCGCGATTCGGGTGCTAACGCGCGACTCGAGCTCGGCGGCATCGTCATGACGATGTTCGACGGCCGGACAAACCTTAGTCAGCAGGTCGTCGCGGATGTACGCAAGCATTTTGGCGTACGCGTTTATGAAACTGTGATCCCGCGAAGCGTTCGTTTGAGCGAAGCGCCGAGCTTCGGAAAATCGATCCTGGAGTACGCTCCCAATGGAGCTGCCGCCGACGCTTATCGCGCCCTCGCGCGCGAGTTCATCCAGCGCAATCCTACGCCCCCGAAAGCATTCGGGGCTCCCGACTAATCGTAAAAAACAAGCGTGAGGAATCCGCGAAAAACCGTCTTTCTCGCGGAACGAGCGCAGAGTTAAGCGTGGTGTTTCGAGAACCGACATTCGGATAATGAACACAAACACCCAACGAGTTTCGATTTATAATCGATATGCCAGCAAAGACTGAGGAATATGCGCGCCCGGCGACACCGCCGGATACATCGAGCTTAGTAGAAATGCTCGCCGCGGCGAGCGAATGCACGGCGTGTCATCTTTACAAACGAGCAACGCAAACTGTCTTTGGCGAAGGCCCAAAGAGCGCGCCGATCATGCTCGTTGGCGAACAGCCTGGCGATTACGAAGACGTCGCGGGCAAACCGTTCGTTGGGCCCGCCGGAAAAATCATGGATCAAGCGCTCGAAGAAGCGGGAATCGATCGCAAGAAAGTGTACGTCACCAACTCGGTAAAGCACTTCAAATGGGAGCCACGCGGAAAACGTCGTATTCATCAGAAACCGAACTCGCGCGAAATTGCAGCCTGCCGTCCATGGCTTGAGGCGGAGTTGCGCCTGGTAAAACCGAAATTGCTCGTCTGTCTCGGTGCGACAGCTGCCCAAACAATCTTCTGTCCCTCATTCCGCGTTACGCGGGAGCGCGGCAAAGTCTTGTCGTCCAAGCTTGCGCCGCGTGTCCTTGCCACGGTTCACCCATCCTCTTTGCTTCGGCAGCCTGACGAAGAATCGCGCCAACGCGAATACGATCGCTTCGTCATCGATCTTCGTGCGGCCTTAAAAGCAGCCGGCGAAGAATAACGGTGGATCGAGCAGTCCTGCTCGATGTTCAATCGGTCAGCGAAGCCGCAATCCTTCCTAACGATCGCGCTACGGTTTTGGTTCAGGCGATGTTCTTGGAGAAGCGGCTGGCGGGCTCTTGCCTTTCTTGGCACCTGCGCCCATCGGCCCCAGTTTAACCGTTTTAGCTTCGAGTGTGCCGTCAGCATTCTTCCAATACGAGCCGCTGGCTTCTTCATTCTCGGCAATGTCTTTGATCGTCGCAGCTTTTCCCATCTTTGAGATCGAGGTCTTGTCGGTGACCTTGAAGACGCGGGATTCCTTTTTTCCGGTGATCGTGAATGTCTTAGCGTTTTGGTCCACTGCCGAAATCATTCCGTGAAATGGGACAGGCCGTGTGATCTGCTTCGTCGGCGAAGCGACTGGAGATGCAGCCATTTTTGGAGAAGCCGAAGGTGAACTCGACGTCTTCGGTGTCGTCTGCGCGTTGAGCGACATGGGAAGAGCCAGACTCGCGACCCAAAAGATGACGGCGAGATGAAGTTCGGCTCTCATGATTTGCCAGGTTCTTGTTGGTTGAATGAGGATCGCTCGGGATCTTTGCAGGTTGACAGCGTCACGTGCAATTTTCTTTAACCGTCTGACATGGACCTTACGAGTGCAAGCCGCTTTCAGTTGATGAAAAATTGGCAAGGCGTGCTAATCTTCGTTCGCCAACAACGGGGGTATAGCTCAGTTGGTAGAGCGTCTCGTTCGCAATGAGAAGGCCAGGGGTTCGAATCCCCTTACCTCCACAAATTTCGCCTTAGCGAGCGGTCTGTGTTTCGGCCAGATTCCGATCGAGTTCTCCTGCCTTTTCTGCGGCTTTGAACTAAGTTGCTTGTGCGCATGTTTCGCATGGGGGCCGGCTGCTTAAAAATATTTCCGAAAAGTGAAAAATAATCTTGCCAGCCTGTGGAATTTTTCTTAATCCCGTGTCGTAAGGCTAATTTAACCAAAGGAGAAACTATGACCAGCACCGGACTTTATACGTTCGGATTCCTGCGCATGACTCTCGCAGCCTGCGTCGGAATCCCTTTCATTATCGCGTCGAACGCATTTGGGCAGAATCCACCGCCGCCGCCCCCACCGGGTGCTGCCCCGCCGCCGCCCGCTGCGGAAGCCGAGCGCGTCATTGTGACGGGTTCGAACATTCCGACGGCAGAAACAGTCGGACCGAACCCAGTTTTGGATTTCAGCCGCGACGACATCAACAAATCAGGTGAGCACACCACTGAGCAATTTCTACTAAGCCTCCCGATCGCCAATGCGAACATAATTCCGATCTCGAATAACGAGAACGGCTCCAACACCGCTGTCGGTGCTGCGACAATTGCGTTACGTGGTTTCGATGCGAGAGCGACTCTCATCCTCCTGGATGGGCGCCGGGTCGCTGTCTATCCAACGGGCAACAACCCCGGCCTAGTGAATGTGATGTTCGTCGATTTGAATTCGATTCCACAAGCCGCTATTGAGAGCATCGAAATTCTGAAAGACGGCGCCTCCACCACTTACGGTGCGGACGCGGTGGCTGGTGTCGTGAACCTCAAGATGCGGCACCGCTACGATGGGGCGGAATCGATGGTCGAATACGGCAACACCCTCGATAAAGACTCCGGTGAATTCGCCACATCGGCCATTTTCGGTGTTGGCAAGGGAGATACCAATATTACTGGCGTCTTGAATTACTATCATCGCAATTCCATAGCCAACCGCGATCGTGGTTTCTCGGCCGTTCCGCCGTTCCTAAGCTCGAATGCAAGCCCTTATAATCTTCAGCTCAGCAGCGATGTGGCGGGGGCCGCCGGTGGCCGGAATTTAAATCCTGGTGGGACTGAATTCGCATCTGCACCAGATTTTACTAACGGGTTGGCTCCCGCAAACAGATATCTCTACGATGCCGCTAGCCGTATCAGGGCGGCCGGCGGTCTACGCCCTGGCTTCAACTTCAATCAGTTTTCGCTCTCCTTCCCGGAGTCGGAGCGCTACGGCGGTTATCTCAGTGCTGACCACAAGATCTTTGGCGATCAGATGGTCGCCTATGCGGACGGGTTTTATCAGAACGTGAAAACGCACAACGAACTGGCGCCTCCAGCCACCGGCTCGTTTGAGACGAAAGGTCAGACCATATTGGCCATTCCGCCGCAGTCGCCGATTGCGCCAGGCTCGGAGCCACCCAACACGCCCACGCACGCGGAGACCGGTCTCCCAGCGGACGCATTCAACCCTTTTAATCCTTTCAATCAAATCATTTCCGGCGGCTCGCGGGCGCGTCTGGCTGAATTCGGTAACCGTTTATTCGACAACGAAACTGACGCGTGGCTGAGCACCATCGGCATCAAGGGGGACAAACTGTTTGACGGGACTTGGGGGTACGACGCCGGGTTCCGCTACAGTCAGCTTAAGAACACGGTTACCGGGACGCAAGTGTCCGCCTCGCGATTCAACCGGATCTTGAACCAGGCCGATCCGATCTTTGATCCGACCTCTCCGCAATTCATCGGAACGACGACCGCTTTTAATCCTTTCGGTGATTATCGCGCTCCAATCCCGTCTAATGAGGCCACGGTTAATTTTGCCAGAGTGCATCCCAAGGACCTAGACACCTCGAAGTTGGCCACCTTGGATGCCAACATCTATACGACGGCGCTTTTTAATTTACCGGGCGGCGGCGTTGGCTTGGCCTTCGGTGGTCAGTTCCGCCGCGAATCGCTTAAGGAAGAACCGGATATGCTGAACGCCGAGGGTGATATTGTCGGTAATTCGCCAGTTCCACCCGCTGTAGGTGGAAGAAAGTCCTATGCGTTCTATGCAGAGACCAAAATTCCGATTTTCAGTCCGACCAATGCGATTCCCGGCTTTCATTCCCTGGAGTTTACGGCTGCGGGCCGGTTTGAAGAGTTCTTGAACAACGACACCAACGTCCTTGTGCCGAAGGTAGGCATGCGCTGGCAACCATTCGACCAGCAGTTGACTCTCCGTGCGACTTGGGGCGAAGGTTTTCGTGAACCGTCACTTGAGGAATTATTTGGGTCTCCGGTCTCAACGTTGGAGGTTACTCACGATCCGCTCAAAGGTGGCCTGCTCGAATCTGAAACGAACACTCTTATAAGCAGCAATCCCAATCTCCAACCGGAAGATTCCCGTTCCTTTAGCGGCGGCTTTGTTTACACGCCGAAATATGTGCCCGGTTTGAACCTCTCGGTTGACTTCTGGGACATCGAGCGCACCGGAGTTGTGGCTGCTCCGCTGGCCCAGCAAGTGCTGGATGGCATCGCTCCAGGCATTGTCGAGCGCGATGCTGGCGGATTCATCACCCGTATTTTGCTCGCAAATCAAAACTTCGGTGCTCAAGAGGCTCGCGGGTATGACTTCGGCCTTCAATACCAGAGGCCAACGCCTTGGGGAATCTTCACCTCGCTGACTCAAGTAACCTACCTGGATGAATTCCTCTTCCCGCAGTTCATCTTCGCGGAGTTCGGGCCAGGGCCGGGCAACCTGGCTGGCAGAACCACGGACCCAGGCCTCTCGAATGAGGGTTGGTATAAATGGAAAGGTACTTCCAGCCTCGAGTGGACATGGAAGGGCTTCGATCTCGTTACCATCGTGCGCTACACCGACGGATTCCACGAATTTACGCCAGGCCTTCACCAGCACTGGGTTGACCAGACCGTTTTCGTTGACGTCCAGGCTTCCTACGATTTCACCTCCCTCCTTCCGGTTGAGGAGCACCCAGTGCCCGGCTATTCCAAGGGAGAAAAAGAGGTCGTTCGCGGGAAAGACGGCAACCCTTTAGAAACTGCCTCAGCTCAGACTAGCAACTACGCTCGTAGCGTCTTGGATCATTTGTTGAGAGGCACAATCCTCACTATTGGGTGTAATGACGTTTTCGGTCAGGATCCGCCTAAGGCATACGGGGAAGGTGGAAACGCGGTCGGTTATCCCGGCTTTACCTATGACGCCACAGGCCGGTTCGTTTACGGGCGCCTCACGAAGAAATTCTAACTCTTGATTTCAGTCTCTTGCTTTTGCAGAAACGGTCCATCTTTATCGTTCCGGTAATTTGCATATAGCGGCGTCGCCGGTGTATCTTGATTCGTGAAGACCTTGACATCTTCGAGCGCCATAACTGTCATCGTGGCCAGCATGCTTGCTGTAACAGTGTTCGCCGACCCCACCGTCAACCAAACCTCCAGACGCAAGCAAAGAGTTGAAGAGCGGACGATTTTCGTCACTGGTTCGCTTATCCCACAACGTGTTAAACTGCAGCCGATCGGCACCACGACAGTCTCGCCGGTTCGAATTATTGATCGTCGTGAAATCGATCAGACCGGGCGACGTACGACCCCGGGCGTTTTGATCAATGAGCCTTCGCTGCGCGCAATCGGTCACTGATCTCCGAATCGAAAAAGTGGGGCGCGCGGGCTGCGCGGACTAATGGCCTGGCACGAAAAAACGTAATCGTCCTGCCAACCTTGGCAGCGTGCCATTTCCGGCGAAATCGCCAGAATTATTTATTTCGTCGTCCCCAGACGGTGCTCGTAGATAATCACCGGGCTGGCGGTGGTCGGAATCGCGCGGAGCCTGTCACAAGGCTCAGGAATACCGGAGGTTGAAGTGAGCGTGTAGCACATTTTCTTTGCGGTCTTGGTGACCCGCTGTGGCTGTGCCGGAAGCACTACGTTCTTACTCGGATCAGCAGCAAATGCCGATGCGCAAAACGTGAGTGCGAGCACGACGCTTGCACATCGAACCGACCAGCCGAACAGGCGACTGAGCCTGCTTCCTGTTTTCATGCTGTGATTGTGATCCCGTTCCGAATTTAGCGCAAGTCTATTCGGAGTGGCTTTAAGACAAAAAAACGACACTTTCAGCCATCGCGAATCATGGGAGATTTCGTGCGATTAACCGCGCTGTTGCGGTAATCGCTCAAACGTCTGTTTGCTTGCGGGTGATATCGCCCCCGTAGCATTTCGGGGTTACCGCGAGTCGCACCTGCTGCGCAGATTGCTTTTGCTGGAACTCGCGGCTGCAATGATTGCCGTCCGAATACGCTCACTTCTGCTCATGCGATCTCATGTGCTTTCAACTGAAAGCCGGTTGAAAAAGGCCGAAACGATATCGGTTAATAATTTCTGATGCTCCACGATGTCGCCACCGTTCCCAAACTGACAGTCGATTGAAGCGTGGTGCCATTCATGAGCCAGATAACGCGCTGCCCAGTAGCGCTGTTTTGCCAAAGAATGTCCGATTTGCCATCCCCGTTAAAGTCGCTCGAACCAGCGATGCTCCACGATGTCGCCACCGTTCCCAAACTGACAGTCGATTGAAGCGTGGTGCCATTCATGAGCCAGATAACGCGCTGCCCAGTAGCGCTGTTTTGCCAAAGAATGTCCGGTTTGCCGTCCCCATTAAAGTCGCTCGAACCAACGATGCTCCAGGATGTCGCCACGAATCCCAAACTGACAGTGGATGTATGCGTGGTGCCGTTCATGAACCAGATAAGGCGCTGGCCAGTGGAGCTGTTTTGCCAAAGAATGTCCGGTTTGCCGTCCCCATTAAAGTCGCTCGAACCAACGATGCTCCAGGATGTCGCCACGAATCCCAGACTGACATTGGATGTATGCGTGGTGCCGTTCATGAACCAGATAAGGCGCTGGCCAGTGGAGCTGTTTTGCCAAAGAATGTCCGGTTTGCCGTCCCCGTTAAAATCGCTCGAACCAGCGATGTTCCAGGAAATCGCCACGGTTCCCAGGTTCGCACCGCGGCCGTAGGTTGTGCGGTTCATGAGCCAGATTGCGCGTGCGCCTGAGGTATGTTGCCAGAGGATGTCTGCGTTACCGTCACCGTTGAAATCGCTCTTCACCGGTGGCGCCACGATTTTGAAAACGCTCCCGTTGCTGAGGTCGGTAAGGTAAAGCTCGCCACTCGCATCCTCGCCCAACGAGGAGAGAGTACCGAACGTAAAGCCACCAACGCTCGTCGGAAAAAGCTGCGTGGTAATATTCTGGAAGTTTGAAGCAATGATGCCGTTGTAATTCAGCGTGAATATTTGACCGGTGCCTGGACCTGAGTCCGGACCGACGAAATCCCCGAAGACATAAACGCCACGCAAATTTGGGATCCGCTGGCCGCGATAGACATAACCGCCAATCACTGTTCGACCGACCGACCGTGGATAATCGAATATCGGATCGACCGCGCCCGGCGGTGTTGGTTCTCCAGGAAAGGCAGGATTCTGAATGCTTCCTTCGCGAACGCGCCAGCCGTAATTTTCGCCGCCACCGGGATTCGTTGGTTGTTGCACGTCGATCTCCTCGCGGGCGCTTTGTCCGACATCCCCGATAAACATCCTGCCAGTCTGGCGGTCGAAACTGTTTCGGAATGGATTACGCAATCCGAACGCCCAGATTTCTCCTCGCGCTCCGGTGACGCCGACGAAAGGATTGTTTGGCGGAATCGTGTAGGTCCCGGCCGTGGAATTAATGTGAATACGGAGCATTTTGCCGAGCAAAGTCGTCAAACTTTGCGCGTTGCCGCCCGGTTCGATATGGCCCGGTCCCTGGTCGTTTCCGCCGCCGCCGTCTCCCGTGGCGATGTACAGATTGTTCGCATCGCCGGCGCGTGGACTGAAGCCGATCCATCCTCCGTTATGATTGGCTTGCGGATGATCGAACGTGAGCAGGATTCTTTCACTGGCCGGGTCCGCGATGTTGGGATTGGCCGAGACCGTGAATTGCGAGATGTGCGTCACCCCATTGCCAAAAGCGCCGCCGGGGACAGTGAAGTTGAGATAGAACTTTCCATTTGCGACGTAGTTTGGATCGAACGCCATGCCCAGCAGACCCTGCTCGCCTCCGACGGCCAAGCCAGTGAGGGTAAGAAAGGGGGTCGCGTTGAGCGTGCCGGTGGCGAGGTTGAGAATCCGAATTTCCCCGTTCTTCTGCACGATAAACAATCGCCCCGAATCTCCCGGTGGCGCTGTGACGAAGAGCGGCTGAGTCAAACCGGAAGCAACCCGGACTGCATCGAGTCCCGGCACCATCTGTGCCCGCAGACCGGCCAGCGAAATCGCCGCGAGAATCAAAGAGCAAATTGTGGCCCGCATTGTGTGAAGCATTATTCCCGTAGCGATCCGGCCCCCTATTCTCTTTAGAATTCATCCCGCAAAGTGCAAGGGCGTAAATCACGGAGGGGTCGCGAGAGGGCCACCCTCCTAAAACAAAGGCAGCAAAATCTCTAGAGGCGCGCGGCAGTCTTTCAGTTGCTGACAAATCGCCATGTCGTGATATTTCGCTCCGCTCCCGGGGGTATAGCTCAGTTGGTAGAGCGTCTCATTCGCAATGAGAAGGCCAGGGGTTCGAATCCCCCTTACCTCCAGTCTTCGCTCGGTCGTTGAAGAACTTGGACCGGGAACAGATGTCCAAACACGGAACTAGACGCAACGTGAGAAAAGAGCGTGAAGTGTCGGGACTTACGAGGGTCAGTGGCTTCGGAAGCGAACAGATGTCCAGTGGGCAAAAGCGTGGTTCGGGCCGGGAACAGATGTCCAAACTGTCGAGGGAACTTCTCACTACGTCCCACCTTTCAGGAGTGGGAAGTGGGAATGATTTCAGCGCTATGGATGAGACAGCTGCGGTCGCTTTGAGAACATGAAGATTTGGCTAACGCTTATTGATAGTGCAGATTACAGCCACACGCTTGTAGCGTACAAGTCGTCTGTGCCCCATTTTGTCCATTCTGGTTTGGACATCTGTTCGCAATAACTTGGGCATCTGTTCCCGGCGCTTACTTTATGCCCGACCTTCACGTAGTTGCTCTCATTTATCGGCTGCAACCAAGCGACCACATCTCGTACGCGGAACCTCCACCTCGGGTTTTCGAGAATGAAGTCGCGCGCTTTCGCCTAGAGAAAGATCAGCTTCGCTGCGAAATGAAATTGCACGTTGCCACATCGGAGGAAGCGCGGGCGCTTGTCGATCCAATCCTGCGTGACTGGGAAATGGAAGTCGAATTGGCGCGGGGGCGGGGAGAACTGCGGTTCACTTATGAAAATGCGGAAATCATTGATCGAACACCTCCGACCCCCGGTGTGACTAGAGGTCATGTAATGGTTACCCTTCAAGAAGCCGTGCTCGTTTCGACAGGCAACGTTACCTGTCACATCACTCGCAAAAACTATCCGGAACCGCCAGTAGGTTTTCATCTCACCGCAGACGCCGAAAGCATTCTGCTACGATTCCGTGGTTACCAAGATGGCCGCGAGCCGCTTTTGTCGATGGCGTACTTCTGTTTAACAGTGGTTCTATCGGCTGCGGGCGGGCTTAGCAATGCGACCAAAGCGTTCGGAATCGCAGAGAGCGTTCTCCGCAAGCTCGGTGAACTTACGAGTAACCGCGGAGACCTCACGACCGCGAGAAAGGCACGCGCCACGAAGCACCCTCTGACCGGAGCTGAGCGCGCATGGATTGAGGCTACTGTTAAGCAGTTGGTTCTGCATCTGTGTGAGCCGCCCTCCGCCCAGCGGAAGCAGTTGATAATGGCGGACCTGCCGCCTCTATAAAATTTACAAGCCGAGGCGCCGTCGAATGCGCCACTTCCAACCAGTATCTCCGCGGTGGAGTACACGTTTAACGCAGTAATTGTAGCTCGATAAGAGTTCCTGTTTTGTTCGCCTCGATAGCGACGTCCAGTTTTCTTTGAAGATGTAGGCTGCGTTGCCTTCTTCGGGATTCTCAAGCAACACATGCTGGGTATTTGGAAAGACAAATGCGAAATAACCGTCGAATTCATCCGCACCGACAAAAACCTGCGAAGGCTTCAAGCTTTGCGCGTAACGCAACCGCTCCTCGTCAAGCTTGAGATGTGGGTACTTCGATCTAAGCCGAGCGATTTCATCGATTACCCACGAAACATCACCATGTCCTGGCGGAAGAAATCGCCATGGTAATTTGGTTGGGCGAAGAACGAATTCCCCGCGCGCGTATAATTCAACATCCGCGCGGAGATGACCGACAATTCTTAGACACGTCTCGTAATCGGGGTTGCCACCGTAAAGCGAATCCCATTCTTCAATTTCTCGCCGAACCGGAGCGGTATCCTTTTCGTATCGGTCCATCTGCGCTCTATGTTCCGCCAGCTTTACTTGGAGATCGCGAATTGAGGCCCGGCTCCACAACCAGCGCTTTCGCGCCCAAGGCGGCAATCCCGAGATCCTGATCTTGAACATAAGGTCTTCAAGCTGTCGGCGAAGATCCTCGAGTCGATCTTTTATCTTGCTCGCTTCGCTTGCTCGATCGTCATTAAGTTCGGCTCGCTCATGCTGCAGCAACGTCTGGTGGTTGAATGCAATCGTCCGTTATGAACTCAGCATGTTGTTCCGGCGGTAGCGGCAATCCCGGTGGGGTGATTTTTTCGCCGACTTTTTCTTTGCCGGCGCAGGCGAGATTGAGTTCGAGCAGGAAGGCGAGTCGATCGGCATCTTCCGGCATGCCGTAGGCGTCGCGAACGGCGGCGTCGAGTCGCGCGTGAGCCTCGCGCAACGGATTGTCGCCGGGTTGATCGAGGGTGCGGTAAAGATCGCGCAGCGAGTAGTTCAATTTCCGCATCGTCTCGTGCCGTAACGCGCGCAACGCCACCGCCGCTGCCGCCACCGCTCTGATCTGTGCCCGCGTCGGCTCCTGCGGCCACGGGAAGGTGTCGAAGACTGTGTCGGGTGTGTAACGCGGATCACCTTTCAACGATGAGCCCTTCGCCAGGAACCAGTGGTAATGTGCAGCGGATTGCAGGATGCCAAACGAGTAATCGTCAGCGAATAAAAATGCTTTGAGCGCGTTGCTTGGGCGAACTTCAGATGAGACGAAAACGAAGATCGGTCGTTTCGTTACTGCCGAACAAACGATGTACCGTGGCAATCGTTCGATGCCGGCGATGAGTTCGCCGCGTCTGCGCTTCAAAAGCCACCAGTGCTGTAAGCGATCTTGATGCTCGCCGGTTGTCTTGCCGGTTTCAGCGCGCTCGCGCTCCGCGTTCTCGCTCCACTTCGTAAGAACATTCTTCTGAAGGTATTCGAAGACCGCCGAGTACTGCCGCGCCTCAAAGGTGTCGCGCTCGCCAAGATCGATGAGCCAAGTCGGCTTCGTTTCGTACGCGCCTGTAAGCAGATCTTCGCCATTCAAAATCGGAAAGAGCGCTTCACGAGTTTTCGCGTCGGCGCCGATCAATTGCTCGCGCGTAGCTTCGTCGATAACGAATGCTCTGTGTCCTGGCTGCTGCCCTTCGAGGCAACGCTTCGGTTTATAATTCGCTGACAGTCGAATCGCGCCAGACACGTCGACGTTCGGTGACAATGCTGAATTGATTTTGGGGAGCTCGAATGTTTCCCATGGGCTATCGACGGCGTCGCCGCGCTGTCGCGTCAGAACAGCAGGACCTTTTGGCGGCTTCGCTTTCGTCCAGTTCACGATCGAGACGTGAACTTGCGCGGCGCCTGACCAAACTTGCGTCGAGACTGCGTCGGTAATCGTGCCTCGGTTTTGCACGATGTAATCCAGACCGCCTTCGCGGGAATAGTTTTGTCGAATGCTGTTCGTTCCGACTAGGCCGGCGCGACCGTTCGGCCCAAGTTCATCGTGCGTTTTGCGGAACCAGTAAACGCAGAAATCCGATCGACCGGGAATGTCCGGATATTTCGCTCGAACTTTGGAAGAGTATGCGATTCCGTGTTCACGCGTTAATTTTCGTGCATCGACAAACGGCGGATTTCCGATGATCGCATCCCCTTTGGGCCAATCCGTGAAGATCGCGTCCGCGCAGATGATGTTTTTGTCGAGGTTATCGAGCGGGAGGGGTTTTTCTTCAATGAGCAATTGATCGGTCTCGGCGAGCTTCCGTGCTTCGATCAATTCCAGTTCCTTCGCGAGCATAAGCGTGACTTTCGCCAGTTCGACCGCGAACGGGATGATGTCGATGCCGAAGAACTGGTGGAGTGAGATGGCGCTTTCGAGCGGCTCACGCTTACTCACTTCGCGCAGACGCAGGAGTATGTCGCGTTCCAGTCGCTTCATTTCCCGATAGGCAATGAAGAGAAAATTTCCCGAGCCGCACGCCGGGTCGAGCACGCGAAATTTGCGAAGATCGGCAAGCGTTTTGCGCAATTCGCCGACACTTTTCCCCGCAGCGTCGATCCGCTCACGCCACGGCCTAACGATCGTCGGTCCGACAACTTTGCGGATGTCGAATTCGCTTGTGAAATGTGCGCCGAACGCATGACGTTCGTCGCGGCCTCCGTCTTCTCCAGCTGGCATGCTCGCTTGGAATAGCGTCCCAAAGATTTCCGGGCGGACTTTGCTCCAGTCGTTGTAGCGCGCCGCTTCGTGCAATCGATATGATTCCGGGCGCTTCAGCTCTATTGGATCGACAACTTCAAACAACCCGCCATTGAAGTAGTCAACGTTTTCAAAGCGACCGCCACGCGCTTTCTCGCGTGTCGCCATCTGGCGGAACAAAGCGCCAATCAGGTCGTATGGGCTCGCGCCTTTTTCCGCGCACTCAAAGAGAACGTCGGTAACGATCTCGCTCGGGAGCAGGTTAATGTCTTCGGCGACCATCGCGACCAGCAGTTGCAGGATGAAGCGCTGCGCACGTTTTCGATCTTCGCCGCGCGCGACAATCTCGCGGAAGACCGTCGCCATCTCGTCGGCCGCTTTGCGTGTAACCTCGACGCGATTGTTGCCGAAAATCGGTTTCTTCCAGATCGGCAGAAGAAAATTGAACGAAGCGATGTTCTCCGGCAGCTCGCGCAATGCGACGCGGTCAACCGGATCGAAAAGCTGCGTATTGAAATCGTAGATCCAGAACTCATCGAAATTGCAGAGGATCACGAATGGCGGCCGGTAAGGAACAATATGGCTCCAGTAGTCGAACGCCTGATCGTAGTATCTCTCCAGTTTTTCACCGCGTGATTTCATCTCAATCAACACGCGGTCCGGCCAAAGAAGGTCGGCAAACTTCTTTCCGCCTTTTGCTCGCGTGCTTGAGCCTTTGATCAATTCGAGTTGTGCCTGAACCAGGTTTCTTCGCGACGCGAAACTCGAATGTCGCGCCCGCTTCAATGACACCATCGTGGCCAAGTGCGCGGAAGAAATGATCGAGAAAAGTTTGCGCCTCGCTTTTTTCATCTCCGTGCAATGTTTGCGCGAAGCGCACAAACTCATTAAAAGCGCTCTTCAACTCGTGAGCCACAGCATTATCGTCCCGAAAACCGTGGCAAGAGACAAGCCGCATTCGGCGCGCCCGGCGGTCGCGCCCTACCAAAACGTCGCATTTCTCCCGAAAATCTGCTGTGCGGCGTTGAGCCTGCGGATTATTTTCGTTTAATCTGCGCCGACAACTACATGGTTGACTACGCGGGTTTCGCCCGTGTCATCGTAATACACATGAATGCGGGTGCCAGGCTTGATGAGGTGCTGGTCGATCTCTTTGCCAGCTTTGTTCACGTAGCGAACGCTTTTATCGAGCACGTAACTAAAGGTGCCGTGTGTGCCCTCAGAGCCGACTACGATTATTTTGCCTGGCTCATACGTCGTGACCGTGCCGGAGGCAGTTTCCATCCTCGTTGGTTGAGTAGTTGCGGTTTGGTCTGTGCTCGTCGTGTTTGTTTGCGCAAAGGCCAAAGGCGCGATCAGCGCGCAGGCAAGAGCGTTGATTATTTTCTTCACCATGAATGTCTCCCCTTTTTACGTTGATGTTTTGCCCCGACCTTCGTGGTTCGGGATTGGACGGACTCCAAAGCTTTCGGAGTTGTCGATTCCATGCTTTGACCGACCAGCCACAGCGCTGTTCAAACTTTAGTATCGTGCGATTGAATCCCGCTTTTTCGTCTCCGCGCAGCGTTTGCGCGAAGCGCACAAACTCATCAAGACCTCTCTTCAACTCGTCAGCCACGGCAGTATGCTCCCGAAAACCGCGGCAGCAGACAAGCGCGCCTTTCTTGCGCGGCGATCCACAGCACCAACTTTCCCGAGAAAGTCGGAGATCGCTCGTGCGTTTCGATCCCGTTGCCCGCTACATCCAACATGTGGATCACTCGGTCATCTGACCTGATGAACTTTTCTATTGCCGAATAAATCGCAAGCCTGACAATCCGGAGCATGAAGAACAACCTGGTGAGCCTTCCCAGCGGAACGGTTCTCAACCTTGATCTTGTTGCTTTTGTAGCTGCTCTCCCCGGTGCGGAAAACAGACGGAAAAAAGTGCGCGTGGTTTTCGGTTTTGCGGGTCCCGGAGGTTCAGCTGCGAATATGCAGTTGGATGAAGAGGATTCGAGCGCTCTGATTAGCGCGTTGGCAAAGCTCGGCGTGGACGTCGCTGCCCTCCGCGAATCTACGCTCATAAAGAAATGATCTTGCCGAATGTGCGTACCACTCTCCTGCCGTTCACGCCCGCCTTGAGAATGGACCAAAACAAGACGTGCGCATGAGGACATTTAGGACGGAACGATGCGAGTTAATAGTGGCGAGCACGCTCGATCAGGTGGCGCAGACGGCTCCCGAGAAGCTCCCGCGGAAAACGGCGGCCCTAAAAGTGTCAGTAGGAAATGCGAAAGTCGGCTGGAAGCGATCCGCTCGCGCCGACGCCGCCCGAGCCATGTATAGCGTCGTTTGCACCAATGCTGGCTGGTGGTGATTGAATCGGCTGCTGACCTTTGGATTTGAGCGACTCGTTCAAGGTAGGTAGGTCCTGGGCGAGTAATTGGTCGAACTCTTTTGTCACGTCAGCTAGCTCCCGCTTCAGCGAATCGATATAGGCCATCTGGTAACCGCCTGGTTTTCCTTCATAGCTCAGAATCGCTCCATAAAGCTGGTCGGTGTGCTCTCGCAAACGCTCTTCACCGGTGATCGCTCCTCCTTCAGTAGTAGCAGCGATTTTCTTGCGCACTGCGTCAACTTTTCCGTCGAAGTCCGAGACGTTCGTGCGAAGCGAATCGCCTTCCGGTAATCCCGCAACTGCGGGACTCTGGGCCAACGCCTTGCGCAA
>WNGA01005052.1_pt1 | contig 28255 bp, 25 predicted proteins | sample 5400061 | NCBI WGS metagenome assembly WNGA01 (sample SAMN13153366, study PRJNA577476) | soil metagenome | isolation source: 100 cm soil or saprolite under grassland replicate 2 | place: USA:California | collected 2016-06-15
TTTGAGTTCACGCGCGTCGCTTCCATGCGGTCCGGCATGGAGGCCATCGTCGACTACGAGCAGTGGCTCGAAAGCAAGGACGATAAGTTCCTCGCGCAGATAGCCGCATACAACGAGGAGGATTGCCGGGCAACGCTGGCGCTGCTCGACTGGCTGCACAAGCTGCGTCCACTTGAACTGCCTTGGCCCGAGGTTCCGGAACCGCGCGCAATCTCAGAAGAAGCGGCAGAGGCGCTTAATGCGCGCCAGCGCTTGCGCGAGCAGCTTCTGGAAGGCGCCGAGCCTGGGAGTTCCTGTTGGCTCGCCGCCGAACTGCTTGAATACCATCGCCGCGAGGCACGGCCGGCGTGGTGGTGGTATTTCGAGCGTCTTGGAATGATGCCCGAGAAGCTGGTCGAAGACTCGGAATCAATCGGTTGCCTGGAAGCGAACCCTGACGTTCCGCCGGAGCCCCGAAAAAAATCGCTTGCTTATACTCTTAATTTCCCCCCGCAGGATCACAAGCTGGGACCGGGCTCGGCTTATGATCCCGCAACCGGCAAGAGCGCGGGCGAGATCCTAAAGATCGACGATACAACCGGAACGCTCAAGCTTCTGCGTGGTCCTAGGTTCTCTAGCTCGTCGCTTCCCAAGGCGCTCATTCCCGGCGGCCCCTATGACGATACTCAACAAAGAAACGCTCTCTCTAGAGTTGCGGAGTCGATAGAAAGACGCGACGGACGGTATCCAGCGCTTGAAGCGATTCTCAGACGCGAGCGACCGCGGGTCGCAGGGTTGACTGCTGGCGCGCGACTCCAAACGACCGACCTTGAGGAAATGAAATCCCGCGCCCTCGGGCTTGACGCAAGCTATCTTTTCATCCAAGGGCCTCCAGGAGCCGGTAAGACTTGGACTGGTGCTCGGCTCATCGCGCACCTTCTTGAGAACGGCAAGCGAGTTGGAGTGGCTGCGCAAAGTCATAAGGCGATCCACAATTTGCTCAAGGAGATCGAGACCGTTACGCGCGAACACGGCATAAGCTTTCGCGGCCTGAAGAAGTCGACCGCGGATAGTCCTGAATCGGTATACGAGGACGACTTCATCAAAAGCGAATCGCAGGTCTCAAGAATTGTCCAAGCAGCCGATCGCGTTCAGCTTCTAGCTGGCACGGCGTGGCTCTTCTCACGGAATGAGTTCGATAGCCTGCTCGACTGCCTCGTCATCGACGAGGCAGGACAGGTTTCGCTCGCTGACGCAGTTGCAATGGGGAGCTCGGCACGGAACGTGATACTACTCGGCGATCCGCTACAACTCGCGCAGGTCTCGCAAGGACTACATCCGCCGGGTACAGGCGCGTCGGTTCTCGAACATTTGCTCGGGGAGGCGCCCACAATTCCGGAAGATCGCGGCATCTTCCTTGAGCGGAGCTATAGGATGCACCCTGATGTCTGCGCTTTCATCTCAGAGATCGTCTATGCTGGCCGGCTGCACTCCGACGATTCCGCCGCGCGGCGCAGCACCAGTTTCGGTACTGGCATCCGCTTCGTTCCTGTCGAACACGAAGGGAATCGCTCCGCTTCTGACGAAGAGGTTGCAGAGATAGCGAAACTGATTGCCTGGTTGCGACAAGGAACGTTCACGGACACCGATGGCTCTACCCGCCAGCTCCGCGAGGACGACTTCATGGTAGTTGCTCCCTACAATGCTCAGGTGCGCCGGTTACGCGCGGGATTGCCAGATGGCGTGTGTGTCGGCACCGTTGATAAGTTCCAGGGTCAAGAGGCGCCAATTGTTTTCTTCTCCATGGCGAGTTCCAGCGGCGAGGACGTTCCGCGCAATCTCGCATTTCTTTTTTCCCGCAATCGCCTGAATGTCGCGATCTCGCGCGCGCAGTGCCTCGCTTTTCTCGTCTGCTCGCCGCGACTTCTCGAAGCGCGCTGTAAATCAATCGAGGAGATGGCGCTGGTAAACGCGTTGTGCCGGCTCGCCGAGTATGCAGAGCGCAGGTAAGAGCGAGAAGGGCGAGTCATTAGGGGTCGAACCTGCGCAGTATTTTGATCTGTAGGGATAAGGCCGCGGAGAAGGCGTAATTCAGACGTTTAGCGATTGTCTTTTTCGAGTGGAAGACATCTTCTAAGAGAATAGAGTTTGGTATGTCAACCCTCATTGGCTGCCCGGTGACATGATGCATTAAATCTCCTGGCCCGGCCGGATGAAAGTGCCGAAGCTGAGGTGGACGATTAACAGCCTTCGATGAGACCGAGTCAAACTCGGGTTATTACGGTGTCGTTCCGCGTTTCCGTCGCGCCGCCCATTCTTTCACCAATCGATAGACATGCTCCCAGGAATCAGCCCGCGGTTCGGCAATATTTTTGTTGGTGCTGTTGGCGAAGCAGATCGTGTGCAGGCCCTTAGCCCGCAGTTGCTCGACGTTGCCCGGGCTGTCGTCGATGTAGACATCCGCGCCCACCTGTTCTTTCTCTTTCATGAAGCACAGGTCCCAATAAGGGATGCCGTGCCGGTCGAGCCAGTCGATGGTCTGTTCCACCGCGGCCTTATGAAAAAAGTGAATGTAGAGCCGATGGGTGATGATGCGGATGCGGGCGCCGTCATCGGAGAGCTGGCGCAAGTATCTGCGCGCGCCGGGTATCATCGGCGCGGTTTTGAACAGTTCGCGCTGGGTCACCGCGAAGCGGTGCAGGCTGTTGTATTGCTCGATGTCTTTGATGCCCCACTCGCGCAATCCATAGGACACGTCCGGCGTGAGTTCTTTGACATCGCGCTCCAGCCATTCGGCCGCGACCTCGCGCATGCGGCCGAGAAAATCAGCGCAGACGCCGTCCAAGTCCACGCCAATGATAATATTCCTTAGTGGTGCGTCATCCATAGAGAGCTCGTATAGCTTTGCTCTACCTCGCGGGGAATATCCCAGTATAATCCCAGCGGCGCAAAAAGTCCTTCTCGTGGCCGGTGAGCAGATGATGGCTCCGTGTCGGTCAAATTCCCAGATGCTGATGCAATAGTTCGGGCTGCGCGCGGAGCTCATTTCCGGTTCCTTCGAAAACCACGCGACCTTTGACGAGAATTACGTTGCGGTCCGTGAGCGCCGAAACAGCGGCGAAGTTTTTGTCGACGATGACCGCCGCGATGCCGGATTCTCGAATGGTTCGGATGATGCGCCAAATTTCTTGGGCAATGAGCGGCGCGAGTCCTTCAGTGGCTTCATCAAGGATCAGCAACGTCGGGTTGGTCATGAGCGCTCGTCCGATGGAGAGCATTTGCTGTTCGCCGCCGGAGAGTTGCTGTCCGCCGTGGGAAAGGCGTTCAACAAGTCTTGGAAACGTTTTCAGGACACGCTCGTAATCCCAGTCACGCTGTCCGTTCAGTGCCGGGCGAGCCGCCATGGTAAGATTTTCTTTAACAGTTAGATTCGGAAAGATACCGCGTCCTTCGGGAACGTAGGCGATGCCTTGGCGCGCGATTAGATGAGCGGCGGCGCGTGTCATGATGCGCCCATTGATTTTGACTTCACCGCGACGAGGCGGGACATGGCCCACTAGAGAACGAATGAGAGTGGTCTTGCCCATGCCGTTGCGGCCCATCAAACCTACGGTTTCGCCGGCGCTTATGGAAAAGTCGATGCCATGCAAGATATGGCTCGCGCCATAGTAGGTATGAAGCTCACGAGCGTCGATGATCGGTGTGCTATTCATCACGTTTTATCCGCACCGCCGAGATAGGCAGTCTGTACCTCGCGATTGGCGCGAATCTCTGCCGGTGTGCCCGATGCCAGAACTTTTCCGTCGACCATGACCGTGAGGACCTTTGCCAGCTGGAAGACGGCGTCCATGTCGTGCTCTATCAACAGGATGGCGTGGTTTGCTGTAAGCCGGCCGATCAAATTCACCATTTTGAGGGATTCTTCGGCGCCCATGCCGGCGAGTGGCTCATCGAGCAGCAGCAGCTGCGGTTTGGTGGCGAGGCACATGGCGATTTCCAGCTGGCGTTGCTCGCCGTGGCTCAGTGCGAACGCTAATTCATTGGCCCGGTCAGCCAAGCCGGCCGCGTCAAGCGCCCCGCGTGCCTGTTTCATGACGTCATCGTAAGAGGAAGCGTCACGGAACCAATGCAACGCTCGCGGCTCGCGTGCTTGCGCGGCGAGGCGGCAATTCTCCAATGCGCTGAATCCAGGAAAGATGTTGGTCTTTTGATAGCTGCGGCCGATGCCCAGGCGCGACCGCTGCTCTGGTGTGAGAGTCGAAATCTCACTGCTGTGAAAAAGAATGCTGCCCGAGCTGGCAGTCAGATCGCCTGAAAGCAAATTGACTAGGGTTGTCTTGCCGGCGCCATTGGGGCCGATCACGGCATGCGGCTCGTCCGCTCTAACTTCGAGCGACACATGGTCGACGGCGGCGAGGCCGCCGAAATTTTTGCACAGCTCACGCACTACTAGAATCGCGGTCATATGGCGTTGTCGCGATCCCCATTCCGATGAGTGTACGAAAAGCGGCGCAAAGCGACGTCGATAAAACCGCCGATGCCGTGCGGCAAAACGAGCACGATGACGACAATCAAGCTGCCCATGGCGAGCTGCCAATGCTTTGAATACGCGCCGAGCAGCGCCGGAGCGGATACGACTTCCTGAATCAACACATACGAAAGCGCGCCAAGCACTGCACCGTGGAGGCGGCCCATGCCGCCGAGAATGACCATCATCAGGACGATGCCGGATTGATGCCACGCCAAAATATCCGGATTGACAAATCCGAATTGACAGGCCGCAAGATACCCGGCCAACCCCGCCAGTGTTCCGGCAAGCACGAAGGCAGCGAGCTTGTATATGAAAACCGGATAACCGATGGAGCGCATACGCTGTTCGTTTACCCGAATGCCGGCCAACGCGCGGCCGAATGGAGCATGGAGCAGCCGATCGAGAATTGCGTAAACAACGACGAGAAGAATAAGCGCCAGATAGTAAAACTGCGCCGGACTTTCGAGATCGAGAGGTTTGAAGCCGGCGACGTTAAGCTCCGGGCGCACGTAGATATAGATGCCGTCGGAGCCGCCGCCGAGCTTGGTGTCATGAAAGATCGAGTAGATCATCTGCGCAAAGGCAAGCGTCACCATGATGAAGTAGACGCCGGCGGTACGAACGACCAAGAAGCCGACGACGAACGCGGCGGTCGCGGCAGCGGCGAGGGCGAAGGGTAGGGTAAGCCAGAGGTTGGCCGCCTCGTACTTTGGCGAGATGAGCGCCAGGGCGTAGGCCGCGATGCCGAAATATGCAGCGTGTCCGAGACTTACCAATCCGGTGTGGCCGACCAAGAGATCCAAGCTCAATGCGAAGATCGCCATGATCAAGATTTTCGCGCCTAGCTGGACGTAGTATGTCGCGCCGACGAGGGGAAAGAGGGCAAGCAACAGCGCGATCACAATCAGGAGAGCGCGCGGGAGGGTGATCTGGGTCACGTCGATGTTACGCTTTATTCGCGATGCCCTGGGGGCGCCACAAAAGAATCACTGCCATGACCAGGTAGACGGCGACGCCGGAGTATTCCGCCGCGACCACTTTGCCGAGGGTATCTGCGAGACCGATGGCCAAAGACGCGATCATCGCGCCGTTGATCGAACCGATTCCGCCGATAACCACGACGACAAAACAAATGATCAATATTTGATTGCCCATGCCAGGAAATACCGACGAAATCGGCGCGGCGATGGTGCCAGTGAAAGCGGCGAGCGCCATGCCAAAGGCGAACACCAACGCGAACAGCACGGGAATATTGACTCCGAGCGAGGCAGCCATCTCGCGGTTGCTACTGCCGGCGCGAATCATCATGCCGACGCGGGTACGATGGATTACGAGATAGAGCAAACCTGCGATCCCGAGGCAAACGGCGGTGACGAACAAACGATAGACCGGATAGGAAAGCGTCTCTGTGAGGGGAATGGAAAAATCGAGCAGCGCGGGTACGGCCACGCCATGGACTTCGTCGCCGAAGAGAATGCTGCGCAGTTCCTCGAAAACCAAAATCAAACCGAAAGTGAGCAGTACCTGATAAAGATGATCGCGTCTGTATAGTCGACTGATGATCGTTGTCTCCAGCAAAAGACCGATGCCGAAGGCGATCACGATGCCGATGGGAATTGCCAACCAAAGGCTGCCGGTGAGCTTGGCGAGCCAGTAGGCGAGATAGGCGCCGACCATGTAGAAACTGCCGTGTGCAAGATTGATGACTCCCATGATGCCGAAGATCAGCGTCAAACCGCTCGACAGTAGAAATAGCAGCAAGCCGTACTGGACAGCGTTTAAGAGTTGGATCAAGTAGAACATGTTCAAGCCGTTCAAGTCGTTTAAAACGTTCAAGCCGTCAGAAATCCGAACCTGTCTTCAAACGATTTGAACGACTTGAACTATTGGAACGTTTTGAACGCGGCGCCCGCGCCGCTACATTTTGCATCCTCGCGCCGGATCGGCGAGGGCTTTATGAGCGATGTTGACGAACCGGTTTTCCCGGCCGACAACTTTGCGCAGATAAATATCTTGAATCGGGTTGTGCGCTTTCGACATCGTCCAAGATCCGCGGGGGCTATCGATCTTGGCCTTCTCCATGGCGGCGATCACTTCTTTGCGCTTTGTGATATCGCCTCTCACCGCGTCGAGACCAGCGGCGAGCAACAAGCCGGCATCGTAGCCTTGGACGGCGTAGACGTCAGGCTCGTACGTGTAAGCTTTAGAGTAGGCGCTGCGGAACTCACGGTCGCGTTTTGTGTTCAATCCATCCGCGTAGTGAAGGGTGGTCTCGAGTCCCTGCGCCACGCTTTCGACTGCATCGAGCACGCCGTCGGTGAGAAAGCCGGAGCCGAACAGCGGGATGCTTTTTCTCAACCCCGCCGCCGCGTAATCTCTGATAAACTTCGCCGCGCCACCGCCGGCGAAGAACACAAATACGGCGTCAGGCTTGAGCGAGGCGATCTCGGTGAGCAGCGCTTGGAATTCCACATTGGGGAAGGGAATCCACAAGCCACGCACTGATTTGCCACCGGCCTTGATAAATCCTTCGGTGAAACCGGCAACCGCTTCTTCGCCGGCGCCGTATTTCCAGGCGAGCGACACGACGTTTCGCACGCCGCGATCGGCGAGCACTTTCCCCATTGGGTAGGACGGCTGCCAGTTGGAAAACGAACTGCGAAAAATATTCGGCGCGCAAAGCGCCCCCGTGGCGGCGTCGAGCCCCGCGTTGGGGATGATCAAGAGCGTATTGTTTTCCTTGGCGATCTTGACCATGCCCATTTGCACGCCGCTGTGAACCGTGCCGACGAGGACCTCGACCTTGTCGCGCTGCACCAGCTTGTTGGTATTTTCCGGCGCCTTTGCCGGCTCGGCTTCGTCGTCTACGGTGAAGTACTCCAACTCGCGCCCGCCGAGCTTGCCGCCGCGCTCGCTTACGGCCAGTCTGAAACCGTTGGTGATGGCGGTGCCGAGCTGAGCGTAGGTCCCGGTGTAAGGAAGCATGAGCCCGACACGGATCTTGGCGGACTGGCCGAAGACAGAGGGCTTCGGTAAGAACGCGCTGGTCGTAACTAGGCCAGCCGAGACCAGAAACTTTCTACGGTTCATGGTGAGATCTAGTTTCATCTTTTCCTCTTCCTCCATGTCTTTGACTCGTTGGAACGATTGAGCGTTGGAGTAGAGTAATGGAGTGGTGAGAATCCCGAAACGCAATACTCCAACACTCCATCACTCCGCTTCATCATTTTACTTCTCGCGCAACTTGAAGCGCTGGATTTTGCCGGTCGCGGTCTTCGGCAACTCCGCGACGAATTCAATCCAGCGCGGGTACTTGTAGGGCGCCAGATTCCCTTTGACATGTTGCTGTAAACCGGCGGCAAGCTCGGCGGATTGCGGCACGTTGGGACGAAGCACGACGTAGGCCTTCGGCTTGATCAGGCCGTTTTCATCGGCTTGACCGACGACTGCAGCTTCGAGCACGGCCGCGTGCGATGCCAGCGCCGATTCGACCTCGAAGGGGGACACCCAAATGCCGCCGACTTTGAGCATGTCGTCGGCGCGACCGCAGTAGGTGAAGTAGCCGTCTTCGCTCTCGGTATATTTGTCGCCGCTTCGCGTCCAGGAGCCGAGAAAGGTGTTGCGGCTTTTTTCCCGATTGTTCCAGTAATAAGCCGCGCCTGTCGGCCCGGCCACTTGCAGCTCGCCGATGTCACCTTTGGCGACCGGCTTGCCGTCGTCGTCGACCAGCCGAATGTCATAGCCGGGCACCGGCTTGCCGGAGGTGCCGTAGCGCACGTCGCCGGGGCGGTTGGACAAAAAGATGTGGAGCATTTCGGTGGAGCCTAAGCCGTCGAGAATATCGACGCCGGTATGCTCGCGCCAGCGCCGGCCGACATCCGGCGGCAGCGCTTCGCCGGCACGGTATTCCCGCAAGATGCGGCAGACCGCCTGTGGTGTTGGACGATCGCCGAGGAGGACTGTGGTCGCACCAACGGAAAGGGGAAAACTGAGTGCGTTGCCCAGGCCGTACGCAAAAAATAATTTGGCCGCTGAGAAAACGACATCGCTCTCCTGAATACCGAGAATCGGCTGGGCGTAAAGCTCGGCTGTGTGAACCATGCTGGTTTGTGTATGCACGACGCCTTTGGGCGCGCCGGTGGAACCGGACGAGTAAAGCCAAAGGCAAGTGTCGTCGGTGCGCGTCGGCGCGGCGGTGAAATCTTGAGCGGATGCTGCCATCAGGTCTTGCAGCCGCGCGTGCTCCGAGCTGTGCTCTCCCGACACGACCACCTGTTTTAGAAACGGTTGGCTTTCGAGAATCGGCTCGAATACCGGCAACAACGGTTCGGAAACGATCAGCGCCTGAGCGCGGCTGTCGCGCAGCATGAAATCGAAGTCGCTGCTCGTCAGCAAGGTGTTGACCGCAACAGGCACCAAACCGGCTTTGATTGCGCCGAGAAACACGGAAGGAAAGTCGACGGTGTCGAGAAGACAAACCATGATGCGCGTTTCCAGCGCTAGGCCGAGGCCGGTCAAAGCGTTGGCGCAGCGGTTCACACGCTCAGCAAGCTCGGCGAAGCTATAGCTGCCACGCTCGTCGATGTAGGCGATTTTCTCCGGCCGGGCGGCAAGATTACGCTCAATCAAGTCCACCGCGGCGTTATAATGCTCCAGCGTTGCCGGTTGCGCATTCATCTGAGCCTCCGAATCTCGCGTGCCTTTTTCGATGTCCTTCGGTCAGTTTGTTTCCTGAGTCTCGATTAAAAGGGAACGAAGTAGATTTACTATAGAATCGGATTGTCCGGCAAACGGCGCAATTTGCCTTGGCATGCATCGACACGAGGTGGCGTTGGCCGGCGATGACGGCCAAATTGATGATTTCAGGCCGGCTCGCGACTACTTAAGATAGCCGCGCTCTTGGTAGAAACGTTTTGCGCCGGCATGGAGCGCCACGTCGTAGGGCGCTTCCTCATCGTTGGCACAGAGTTGGGCGATGTCGAGCGGCTTGTAGTTATCGGTGGGTACGAGATCGCGCCGCTTCTCGATGGCCTCGCAGAGCGCATAGGCGACCTCATCGGCCATGTCGGCATGCACGATCATCGGCCAGCCGCTGAAGTCGATGGTCGGGATGTCTTCTGCCAGTCCCTTAAAGTGTGAGTTCGAGAGAACCGCAGGTCGATAGCCGAGGCTCGTTAGTTGCTTGAGCACCTTTCCTTCAACCGGCAGGTAACGAAATCCGTTGTCCAGAGCCGTTTGTCCCCAGCTCTTGATGCCCTCGTCGAAGATCGCGTTCACCGTGCCGCTCTCGATGGCCGCGCGGCGGCTGGGGTCGCTGGGCCGCGGCGCCTCATGGATTTTGCCGCCCCAGCGGCGCACTTGAGAGAGCGAGAATCCTGCCGCCTTGAGCACGGCCGAAACCGTGAACATGGTCGCACTGCTGGCGAGCTCATTTTGGGCAATTCGCCCGGTAGAAAGACTTAACGGAATTTTCTCCCGAGCGATTTGCGCGAGAGAGGTGATGCCAGTAGATTCATGCACGGCAAAGCCCATGACGTCCCAGGACGGAAACACCGCTATGGTTCTGAGCGGCAGCGGTCTGCGGAAGGGGCCTTTGCCACGGCACGCCATGGTGAGTAACACCGAAGGGTTGACCCAGGCCATGGAGTACTTGCCGTTGGCCACCGCGATGATCTCGCGGAAACTACCGGTGGCGAAGGAGATCGGTATGTCATTGGCCCTAGCGCCGAGCGACAATCTTACCACGCGTCCCACTCGCGTATCGGTTTGCAGAACGCCTTCCGCCGCACGCTTGGTCTGGTAAGAAAGCGAGCCGTCGTACAATGCGGCCGCGAGCTCTAGTAAACCTTTGGCGCGTTGAATACCAGCATTATAACGGGTGGTAGGCATGTGATCTCCCGAGAAGGTAGATTGATGGGCGCCACCTTAACCGCAATCGCTTTGAGACACAACATTTTGGGTTGCGAAGTGATATCGCGCCAGCAAGGCTTTGAATAATTCAGTGACGCCTTTCGACGCAAGCGGAGAGGACGAATGTTGGCGGGGAGAATTAATGACTAAAACTACTAGCCTGACCGCACCGGATGGGTGGTCAGGGCTAGCAGGGTGACGAAGCTTATCTCTGGGCTGAATCTTTTCAATTAGCGGCGCGCGCCGTCCAACTAATCTTTACGCAGATCGCTTCTAGTCGATTTGATCTTAGCCAAATCGGCGCGGATTTCCTGGCGATCCCTTGCGATTTCATCTTTGCCGACCTTATTGCGAATATCCCGGCGCAGCTCGGCGCGATCGTTCTTCAGCTCGATCCGATCGGTGTGAAGTTGGTCGCGGCTTTGCTGTGCTCTTGTCCGCGCGTCGGTGACGGTTGTGGGGCGACTTTGCACTACTGGATTGTTGTGCTGAACACGACGATCGTATGGGCCGTCTTTCCGCACATAAATTATCTTCGGGTGACGTTGGTACGGGGCCGGAGCGGAGCGGTGGTAGTGAGTGTGGCTGGGGTAACGGTCGTAGTCGTGATGATACCCGTGGTAATGGCTGTGTTGAGGCGGCGGACAATGGGGATGAGAGCGCCAGCGACCATGTTTGTCGTAACAAAAATTATGCTTGCTCTTACTATTACCGTTTCCGTTACCATTGCCATGAGCCTCGGCTGTCGCCATTGGACCGGGAAGAATTAACGAGCCGGCGAGCAGTCCAGCTAAGGCTAAAGTTTTCGAGAATTTCATTTGTGTTCTCCTTTTCATCTGCTACATCTTTCAGCGAAATCGTGCTTTCAGCAGAGCAACCGACGTGCCACTCGGCGCCACGGGCTAACCCATTGATTTTGCCGCGCGTGATCGCCCGGCTGCTGGTCAGCCAACCGGTAAAAATTACTGGTGGAGAGCGAAATTGTTCGATGATTCCGATTTTCATGTGTGAGGAAATCAGCGTATCGAGCGGCCCCGTGTTTAGGCAGTTTTGGTAGTTATCAGTCAATCAGGTTCAAAGGCTTGCAAAGAAATGTGTCACCGTTGTAAGGGCTTGGGCGACACTCATACCAATCACGCCAATGGTTCAAGTTGCTTGAAAAAGGCGTCGTAGAAAAGGACGGTGACATGGTTGTCCTTGCACGGATTGCAGTGGCTCTTCTCGCCAGTAGTTACCTCTGTTCGACTACGTTTGGGCAGGAGAAACCTAAGATCTACCTCGGTGCATCCAGCAAGACACTGGGATACAGCCCGCTATGGGTCGCGACGAAGAAAGGATTTTTCGACCAACAAGGCCTCGATGTTCAGCTGGTGCTCCTGCGCGGCGTGCCAATGACCGTGCAAGCGCTTGCGGCAAGTTCCTTACATATCGGGTCGGGAGGGCCGGAGCCTTATATTGAAGCCTCGGAACGCGGCCTCGATTTTGTCGTTACCGGCGGGATCATCAACGGCATTGCGCAGTTTCTGATTGCCGGGAAGAATTATAAGACCTACGAGGATCTTCGCGGCGCGACCTTTGGTACTGCTTCACTGACGGGCGGCACGATCACCGCGCTTAGAGAAGCGCTCAAGCTCAAAGGATTGGAGTATCCACGGGACTATAAATTGCTCATCATCGCCGGCGGATCATCGGCCAATCTCGCCGCGCTCCAGTCCGGCCAGATCGCGGCCACAACGGTTGCCGTGCCGCTAAACTATGCCGCTGAGGAAGCGGGACTTAATGTCATCGGCAGGCTGAGCGAGGGCATCCCACACTTTCAAACTAATGCATTCGTTACGCGACGCTCATGGGCGGAAAAAAACCGCCCGGTCATGGTACGCTTCATGAGAGCGATGGTGCTGACGTTTCGTTGGATGTTCGAAAACCGCGACGCGGCTGTGGAATTTTTGTCAAAGGAAATGCAGCTCAAGCCGCTGCATGCGCGCAAGGGCTGGGAATTTTATACGCAGAATCGCTTTTGGCCGCCGGACGGCGATGTGACCATGGAAGGAATGAAAACCAACGTTCGCATCTACGCGGAGCAAACCGGAGCGAAGAGTTCGCTGCCTGATGCAGGCAAGTACGTCGATCAGAGTTATCTGCGCGAGGCGATAAAAGACATCGATAAACAATAACCACTCGTACCGTTACATGCTGCCAGATTTCCTGAAAGCATCCGTCGATTGCAAAGCTCGTTGAATGGCACGCGCTCAAGGCCGCCGTCGGTGAATGGTTTCCCGCGGTTTTCTTGCGCTTCTTCTTACCTAGTGTTACTTGTGCGATGGTAGTAAGTGATCGCTGTCGAGGAAAAAATTTATATGCCTGATCATGTTCTTTTCGAGCAAGAAGGTCCCGTGGCGATTGTCACGATCAACCGGCCGGAGCGCATGAACGCGCTCGGCACTGATGTACGCCAGGGACTTATCGATGCGTTTTTAAAAGTCCGCCATGAGCCGTCGATTCGTGTGGCGATCGTCACCGGGGCGGGCGACAAAGCGTTCTCGGCCGGCGCGGATCTGAAGGAACACAATGAAATCTTCAAAAAGAAGCCCTATCGCGTCGGGCCGGATTATGGCGCGTTGGATGAACCGCCGCATTCCAGCACGATCGTGATTGAAACCTACAAGCCGGTGATCGCAGCGGTCAACGGTTACGCGCTCGCGGGAGGATGCGAGCTGGCTTTGGCCTGCGACATTCGCATTGCTTCCGAAAACGCCCGTTTCGGCTTGCCGGAGGCCAAGCGCGGCCGCGGCGCCAATTTCGCGACGGTGATGCTGCAGTATCTGATTCCCCGCGGCATCGCCATGGAAATGCTTTTCACCGGCGAGCCGATTTCCGCCCAAGATGCGCTCCGATTCGGCCTGGTCAATCGGCTGGTACCACTGCCCGAATTATTACCGACGGCCGTTGCCTTGGCGGAGAAGATCGCTGAGAACGCGCCGGTGTCTCTGCGGCGGATCAAAGAGCTGTCTGTTAAGTCCATCGGCTCGCCGCTATTTTTCGCTCTCAAAATGGCGCCGGGACCGAGTCCTTATGAAAGCCATGACGCCCGAGAGGGAGCGAAAGCGTTCGCAGAGAAGCGACCCACGAATTTTAAGGGGGAATGAGTTCACTGCTTTAAGTTCAAGTTGATGGCCCTAATGATTTATGAGCATTGCCAATGCTATTCACTGAGTGCGGTTTGGAAGGATACAGAGTCTTTCTTTGCAATCTTGGTGTCTCCGCGCGATAGGAAATAGATCGGACGATTGTGTAGGGCCCCCCCCGGTGGTTGCCCATCCGGGCAGGCACAGGGGCCTGCCCCTACCTCAAAGGCGCAAAAGGACGTTAAATACTCGGAGCTAGGAACTAGTTCAAGGCCGCCGGGCAGGAGGCATTCATGAGTAACTATCCCAAAGTGATCCTAACCGAAGAAGGCATGCGCGACGGTTTGCAGATCGAGCACGCCGATATTCCAGTCGCTGATAAGGTCCGGCTGCTCGATATGTTATCGGAAACCGGCTTGAAGGAAATTGCCGTGGGTTCTTTCGTCAGTCCGCGCTGGGTGCCGCAGATGGCTTGCATCGATGAGCTTGTGAAGGGATTTCATCCGAAGCCCGGAATTACTTACTCCGCGACGGCGCTCAACGAGATGGGCCGCGAAAGGTTGCGACAGTATTGTCCGCCGCTCTCTGATGCGAGATACCAGGCGCAGACTCAAGTCTATCTTTGTGACGTATTTGCCCAACGCAATATCAACCGCACCATCGCGCAGCAAATGGCGCGATGGCCCAAGGCGATCGAAGAAGCAAAGGAAAAAGGCGCAAAGGAAGCAGGCATAAACATCAGTGCGTCCTGGGGCTCCAATTGGACCGGCGAAGTCTCACAAGAAGACCGCATGACGATGTTGGAACGGCAGTACAGATTGTGGGAAGAGGCGGGGATCGCGGTAACAAAAGTGGGAATCTCCGACCCGATGGGTTGGAACATGCCGGACCAAGTGGAGCGGCAATTGATCGCGATCAAAAAGCGCTGGCCGTCGATCAAAAGTTTCAATCTACATTTACACAACACGCGCGGCATGGCACTCACATCATCTTACGTATCCCTGAAAGTGCTCGATGCTACCGACACGCTGCGCCTGCAGCCCGCCATAGGCGGCATGGGCGGTTGTCCGTTTTGCGGCAACGGGCGCTCCGCGGGTTTGGCGCCGACGGAAGATTTGATCCACATGATGGATGGGATGGGTATCGAGACCGGTGTCGATCTCGAAAAGCTGATCGAAGCCGTTTGGATGGCGGAAGAGATTGTTGGCCATCCGCTGTGGGGGCATGTCTCAAAGGGCGGACCCAGGCCAAAAGGTAAAAAGCTCTATCCGGTGAACATGCCGTTCGTCGAGACCCTGGAACAGGCCCGTCACTTCATCAAAGGCTCCGAAGCTTACAAAGGCGCGCCGTCGCCGTGGAAGGAACCGATCAAGAGCCCGCAGCGTCCGGAGACGATGAATGGCGACGGCGATCGTGCGGTGCCGGGTACGGAACAGCCTAGTGGTCGCTGGCTGCCGTTTTAGTTTTTGAATTGTGGAGACCCCACGACATTTGGGATGCAAGAATCTGTCACCTGGATTGCGCCGGAATGACGAACATAGCTGTGCAACACTTATTTTGTTGCTGCGCTAGTCGCATAGCTGTTTCATTTCACTCCTAGGAAAATTTTTGGAGGAAGTCTTTGTGTCCGATCCGCGCGTTCGATTGCTTTTCGAACCGAATTCCCTCGCCGTCGTCGGCGCTTCGTCAGATCCGTCGAAGCCGTCGGGTTTGCCGTTGCGCAATGTCATCAATTCCAAATTCACCGGTAAGATCTATCCGGTCAATCCACGCGCGCCGGAGATCGGCGGTCTCAAGTGTTATCCGAGCGTCAGCGAATTGCCCGAGGCACCCGACGTCGCGATCTTAATGGTCGACGCGAAATTATCGCCGCAAGTCTTAGAAGAGTGCGGCAAAAAAGGAGTCAAGACCGCAATCATCGGCTCGGCGGGCTTTAGCGAATCTGGCGCCGAAGGAGCACAGCGTCAAGCACAGCTGAGCGACATCGCAAAGCAATACGACATTCGCGTGTGCGGCCCCAACTGTCACGGCACGTTCAACGTACTCAAAGGAATTCCCTGCGGTTACGACCATTCTTTTGCGCTGCCTCTCACACCCGGTCCAGTCGCCATCGCGTCGCATAGCGGTGCGCTGCTCGGTGTATTGGGCCATCGCGCGGTACAGGCTAATCAGGGACTCAGCTATCTGGTCAGCAACGGCAACGAGATGGATTTAGACCTTTGCGACTTTACCGAATTCTTTCTCGAAGACGCATCGACCCAGGTAGTCGCCTTACTTATGGAAGGGCTCAAGGACGGGCCGCGCTTTCTCCAGCTGGCCGAGCGCACGCACGAGCTCGGTAAGAAAATCGTCGTGCTCAAAGTCGGTAAGTCGGAGCGCGGCGCGATTACCACCCTGGCGCATACAGCGCGCATGGCCGGCGCCGGCGAAGTATACGAAGCTGCATTTCGGCAATACGGCGTCATCTCCACCGATACCGTGGAGACATTTTTGGGATCAGCGCAGATGGCGGCTCATCAACCCGTGCCGCGCGGCGGGCGCATTCTCGTCATGACTTCGAGCGGCGCAGGCGCGAGCCTGATGGCCGACAAAGCAACTGAATACGGTCTCGACCTTGCCGATATCTCCGAGGAAGCCAAAAGCCGCATTCCACAGCGCCGCACGGCGATCTTGAGCAATCCTTTCGACACTGCTGGAGCGTCGCGTAGCCCGGGTTTTCTCTCCAACGTCTGCGAAGCTTTCGCACGGGATACGGCCAACGACTGTCTCTTGATGTATCTCGGGCCGCTGGCGGTGCGTCATGAGTACGCCAGGAATTTTGCGGCGGCATCGGTGAAGTTCGCCAAGCCCGCGGTTACTATCAATTGTCTCTCCGAGCCGGACGTCCGCGATATTTTTCAAGCGCAGCATATTCCGGTTTTCGACGGAGCGACGGATGCCTGCTTCAAGATGCTGCGTGCTTACATCGATTACGGGCAGTTCCTGCAGCGACCGCGCAAGACGCGGTTGGCAGCGCGCGCTCAGAATGCGGTCAGAACAAAAGCGGAAGGGATTTTGAAAGCTCACAAGAGCGGATCAATGTTGCCGCACTCGGCGACGGCACAGTTGCTCACCGCGTACGGCTTTGCCGCTGCCGAGTTTAGATTGGTCTCCAACAGTGATGAAGCAGTAAGTGCTGCGACCAAAATTGGCTACCCGGTGATTCTGAAGGGAATCGTGCCGGATATCGCCCATCGCAGCGATGCCGGATTGGTCAGTGGCAAAATCTCCAACGACGCGGAGCTGCGCGAAGAATTCGCTGCACTGGAGAGTAAAGCTCGCGCACATTCGCGGGCAACCGTTGAGTTTAGCGTGGAGCGATTTATTCCGCATGACTTCGAAGTTATTCTCGGTGCGAAATACGATGAGACCTTCGGGCCGGTGATTTTGTGCGGGCTCGGCGGCATCTTCACCGAAGTGCTCAAAGACTACGCGCTGCGGCTGGCGCCGCTGGCGATGACGGATGCCGAGGAGATGCTGTCTTCTCTGAAAGCGTTCGCGGCTTTAAAAAAATCGCCCAAGGGAACGGCGCATATCGATTCTATCATTGACGGGATTGTCCGCCTGGCCGAACTCGCCGTCGATCTGCGGGGCAAGATTAGCGCCGTGGACATCAATCCGATCGGAGTGAATCTCGGTTCGCAGGTAATGACGGTATTGGACGCCAAGATCCACTTGTGAGATAGCGGAGGCGCGAGAAATGAAAAAGATTCTAACTCTCAAGAGTTTTCTGGTTTGCCTGCTGGCAATCATTGCCTTTGGTCTTGCGAGGTCGGCCGATCTTGCCGCGCAAAGTGAAGCTGACTTCAAGGGAAAAACGATCCGACTCATCATTGGGACGAGCACCGGCGGCGGAGTCGATCTTTACGCGCGCGTGGTCGCGCAATTTCTCGGCAGGCATTTGCCCGGCGAGCCGGTCCTTGTGCCGCAGAACATGCCGGGCGCCAGCTCCGTCGTGGCTGCCAACTATGTCTACAACATGGCGAAGCCGGACGGTCTGACGTTGGGCGCATTACAAGGCGGGGCATTCTTCGATCAGATCTTGGGCCGTGACACGGCGAAATTCGAATGGGCCAAGTTCACCTGGATCGGTTCGCCAGAACGGCTCGAGGCGCAGCTTTATATGCGCGCGGACAGCCCGTACAAGACGCTCGAAGATATCCGGCGCGCTGCGGAACCGCCGCGCTGTGGCGGCGCGGGGACCGGCGCGACAGGTTATTTCGTTCCGAAAGTATTAGAAGAAACCCTCGGTCTTAAATTCAAAACCGTCACCGGTTACCAAAGCGGCGGTGAAATCGATATCGCGGTGGAACGCGGTGAGCTACATTGTCGCGCCTTCGACATCGGCAGCTTCGTCGGCCGGGATCCGACGCGAACCTGGTTCAAAAACGGCTATGTAAAAAGCCTGATTCAGACCGGCAGAAGACGCGACGCCAGGCTCGGCGACGTCCCGACCCTCTATGAGTTAATGGACAAGCAAAAAACCTCTGATGCGCTTCGGCGCATGGCAACCGTGGTGCTTTCATCCGGTGGGTTCGGCCGGCCCATGGTGGCACCGCCCGGGATGGCTGCCGATCTCGCGCGTACGATCCGCACCGGCTACGAAAAGATGCTCAAGGACCCCGAATTTATCGCCGAGGTAAAAAAACGTCGCTACGACTTGGAGCCAGTGTCGTGGGAGGAGATGCAGAACCTGGCGAAGGAAGTCACGAGCCAGCCGGTGGACGTCATGGAACGGGTGAAAAAGATCTTGGAGAATTGAGCGGACCCGCGGAACGTCCCTCGGTCCAATCCGAAGGGTCCCATCAATCACAAATCGGCTGCCTCCCGATTCCGTCATCCCGGCGGATGCCTGAATCCAGTCTTTCTTCTTTTATGGCACTCCTGCATCGGCCTGGATGCCGGCCTGCGCCGGCATGACGCACTTTCATTCCGCATCAAATTAAGGGACTTCAACCATTCCCAAAATCAGTGATGCGCCCGAATCAGATTTTGCCCGAGGCGCCAGCGCAGTACTTCGTTCGCACCCTCGGTGATTCGGGTGCTGCGAATCTGCCGATACCACCATTCGAGCGGCAATTCCTTCATTAACCCTAATCCGCCGTGTATCTGGATGGCGCGGTCGATGACGCGACTGGCCATCTCAGTAGCCATTACTTTGACCATATAAGAGAGATCGCGCACATCTTCGTCCCGATCCACGCGCCAGGCGCACTCGTAGACCATATTTCGCACAGCATGAAGTTCCATTGCCGAGTCGGCGATCATGAACTGGATCGCTTGGCGGTCGGCGAGCGGGCGGCCGAAAGTGACGCGGACTTTGGAGTACTCGACCATCATATCGAGCGCGCGCCGCGCGATGCCCACGGGGCGCGCGCCGTGGCCTCTGATCCTGCCTTCACCGATCCACTTTTGCGCCAGTGAAAAACCGCCGCCGATCGGCCCAATGACATTTGCCGCCGGCACACGCACATTGTCGAAAAGAATTTGCCATGGCGCTTCGCCCATCATCGTCGGCCACTGTCGTTCGAGGACGACGCCCGAGCTCTTTAGATCAACCGCGAAACAGGTAATTCCGCCGCGCGCCTTTTTCTCCGGATCGGTCACCGCCATGAGCTGCGTGTAATCGGCGCGCCCTGCGCCGGTGATGAAACGTTTGGTGCCGTTAATGATGAATGAGTCACCGTCTTGCACAGCGCGGGTGCGCATGTTCGCGGGATCGCTGCCTGCGTCAGGCTCCGTCTGGGCAAAACAAAATTTAATTTCGCCATGCAGCACTGGTTTCAGAAATCGTTCTTTCTGTTCCTCATTGCAGTGAAACAGCACGGGCCTGACTTCCGGTCCAAAGAGTTCAAGGCCGCGGAAGGGTAGAGAAGCCGCGCGAGCGATTTCCTCGTGAATCACGCAGCGCGGCAAAAGTCCGAGGCCGGCGCCGCCGTACTCCGCCGGCACATCAAGCATCCAGAGCCCCATGGCCTTGGTTTTTTCCTGGAGCGGCTTGAGCAGATGCTCCGGCATCGCCGTTTCACTGTCGTGCCGGTACTCGTGCTCCAGCGGAATCAGTTCCTTGTCGACGAAGCGGCGCACGGTCTCTTTTAGAATTTGAATTTCTTCGGGCAGGTTGAAGTCCATCGATAATCCTTCTTCGCTAGCGAACCGTTAGCCGTATTACTGGCTCCCCACCTCTTTCCTCCCCCTCACGCGGGGGAGGATGAAGAAGCGGGCTAGTCGCTTGCGACGATCTTGTTCGACAGAGCGCCGATCTTGGACGACGACACTTGCACGGTATCAGCGACCTTGAGAAACAGATCGAGCGGTCGCTTGCCATCTGGTCCTCGCCGCGATTTGTCCGCAGCGGTTCCCGCCGATGTGCCGCCGGCAATCACGTCGCCCGGCACGAAGGTGAAGTCTTGCGACAGATATTCCAACACTTCGCCGAACGACCAAATCATTTCACTGGTGTTGTAGCTCTGGCGCACCACGCCGTTAACGCGGGTTTCGGCATCGATGTCTTGTTGGTCCAACTCTCCGACGACAACGCACGGACCCATCGACACCGCACCGTCGAAATTTTTCTGCAGGTTGTAGCTCACGACCCGGTCGACACCGCCGCCGTCACGAATGCTCCAGTCATGAAATAAAGTGACGCCCCAAACATATTCGCGGATTCGCTCGGCAGGAATGTTCTTGCCCCGCTTGCCGACGATGATCGCAATTTCGCCTTCGTAATCGAAATAGGTCACGCGTTTTGGGAAGGGGATCGTGTCATTTGGTCCGGCGACTTCAGCCGGCACTTTCCAAAATCCCCACTGGCCGGCCTTCTTTGCTTCCTCTGTGATCTGTTCGATCGAAACGTCGGTCTTGCCGAGTCGGTTGGCCCACATACCGGCTAAGTGAGCGGCATAGTTGCCACCGACACAGGCGATGCGCCGCTCCGGCCACGGCGCGTGAAGCTTCACCTCGTTCGAATTGTGAACGACTTTCGGATCGCCGCGGTCGTCGGCGGGGGACAATTTAATGAAGTGATCGATCACGGCCTGCGCGTCTGCCAATCCGGCGGGGCCCCGTTCGATAAGCGATAGTAACCGGGACGGTAGCCGTGAAGCCGCTTGTTCCTTCGAGTTCGACTCGCCCTGTTCTCGCAGGTATCTCGCCATACCGCGGTTGAGGTCGATAACTCTTTCGCCGACCAAAGCACCCGCTCGACGTTCCGGTCCGAACACGACGATCTTCATGGTTGTCCTCCCCCTTATTCTCGTGTGAGATTGCGTAACATCACGGTCGGCTCAAGGTCAAGCGCGCTGCGCGCGATTTTTACGGCTTGACCTTTCTGGCCGTTGCGCATATTTTTCCGACGCACGCGCTGGTGTGGATTGTTTACACATGATTCGCTGCGGATCTCACGCAAGTGGTTCTCTACCGAGTCAGCGCGACATGACAACGAAGTGGGGGTGAAAAATGTTTGAAAGTTGGCGAGGCGTCGTCGGTGATATCAAGCCCACGTATCGGCCGGGCTCATTAGAAGACTTTATTCGCCTGCTTCCCGAAGGGATCGGAGTGATTCCGCTCACGGTCGGGATCAGGTCCGGAACTGAGCAGGAATTTCGCGATGTGCTGGAAGACTACAAGCAAAAGGCGGCGCAGCTGGCGGAGCTGGGCGCGGACTTGATTCACATCGGCGGTGCTCCGCCGATGATGGTGCATGGCTTTCAGGGTGAGGACAAAATTGTCAAAGATCTTGAAGCCAAAATCGGGGTGCCAGTCAGCACTTCGGGTAGATCCCAGATCGAGGCGATGCGCGCACTGGGAGCCAAGAGCCTCGTCGGCGTTACTTACTTCGGGGACAACATGAATCAGATTTTCACGCGCTACTTCAGCGAAGCGGGTATCGTCGTGAAAGCAATGGAGGGCATCGAAGTCGCCTTCAAAGACGTGGGCAAGCTATCGGGAGAGGAGATCTACAAACACACGAAGAAAGCCTTTCTAAAACATCGCGATGCCGATGCGATCTACATGCTCGGATCGGGATGGCGACTGCTGAAAGTCGTGCGGCTATTGGAACAAGACCTGCAGGTGCCGGTGATCTACAATCTCGCCACGAAACTTTGGGACGTGCAAAAGCGCTTTCACGTGCGCGAGCCCGTGAAGGGCTATGGCCGGCTGCTGGAAGAATTGCCATAGGCTTCACACAGCATGTCAAATTTTAGCCAGTCCAATTAGTGAACACGATCGGTGGCGGTTCCTGTAGGGGCGACCCTGTGTGGTCGCCCGTTCCAGAGGGCAGACACGCGGGTCTGCCCCTACGTGTTCTGCGGCATCGAAATTAAATTGAAACACGGTCGATCGTCGCTCTATCTGCTACCTGTCTGTATGTGGAACGTCTTCTGGTGTTCTTTGAGCCATGTCTCGATCCGGTCGCTGACTTTGGCGTCGGGCGGCGCCGGATGTTTGATTCTGTCGAGGCCCACCCTTGGAAAGCGCGCCTTGACATCAGCGTGGGAGCTGGTAAAGCCCTCTTCCGTGAAAAGCCCCTGGCCTTCCACCGACGCCACGAAATCGTAAAACAGTCTGGCCGCGCTGGGGTGAGGCGCTCTTTCAGATATGCCGATGGGATGGATGCTGTAGACGATTGGATTGGCTTCCGCGGACCAATCCACGGGCGCGCCTTTCGCCCGCGCAATTTCGATCCGGTGCGCTCTGATGACCGCGACGGGAAACTCCCCGGCTACGAGGAGATTTGACGTGTTGGTGTATCCTTGTTGCGTTTGCGGATCTTGATCGGCCAGCGCGTGCATGTATTCACGGCCTGCCTTGTCTCCCAGATAGGCGACCATCCCGCCGTACCATTGATAGGCTTCGGCAGGCAGGCCGATTTTTCTTCCTTTCCACTTGGGCTCTAACAGATTTTTCCAATCCTTCGGCGCGTCGGCTGATTTGACCATCTGCGTATTCCAACCGATGGTGGCGATGGCGCCGTAGATACTTATCCAAGTTCCGTTCGGATCCCGATGCGGCTCAGCAAATTTCTGAAACTCCGGCGTGAAGTATTTGGCAAGGTTCACGTGCTTCGGCAACTGGAAAAACTGGATGTACTCGGCGGTCGCGACATCCCAGAAAAATCTTCCGGCTCGAGCCTCGCTCCTGATTCTTTCAATCAGTCCGGCGCCCCCCATGCGGAGGTACTTGACCTTGATGGGCGGGTATTTATCTTCGAACGCTTTGATAATCCTTGCGACGATCGTCCCGCCAGTCAGAGAGCCGTACCAAATCACTTCTCCTTCCTTCTTGGCGTTTACTGTGCTGGGAGGATTGGATTGTGCCCGAGCGAGTACGGTCAAGGCGAGAGTCAGAGAAAAAGCGCTAAAAAGAATACGGCATACGGATACCTTCATCAGTTTCTCCTTACAGGCATCGAGCTAAAAGGCTCGCGGTTTTTATCCCGTGCGCTCGATTGCCTGTTGCGATTTCCGCCTTATTCGTGGCTGTCCTTGCCCGACTTCGAGGGTAATGGCCTAAACGTACGACTCCGCAACCGTGCTTCTTCGAAAATGACGATACTGCCGAGGTCGAGTAGAGCGGTGATGTTAGGTAAGTTTGTGAGCAGCAAGTTCGCTAGCGCTTCGGTGCGGCGCGGCGATACCCGGCGAAACACAATGACCGATGGTTTGAAAGCGTGCCGCAGCGACAAAACCGTTGCGAAGCGGGTGTCGGCCGATACGACGACGCGATCTTCTTCAGCAGCTCGATCAAAAACGATTTCGTCTTCCGCCTTGTGAATACCGTAATGGCGAACATGGACCGCATCGTGGCCCGCTTGCCGCAGAGTTTCTGCGACCGTGGGTGGTAGTGAGCTGTCGATCAGGAAATTCACGGATTACCGACAAGGGGTAACTCTCGTTCGCGTACGGCTTCGGCAGCAAAACGCAAAGCGGCGCGAATATCGTCGGCTTCGAGATCGGGATAGGCATCGAGTATTTCTTTCTCCGTCATGCCGTCGGCTAGCATCCCCACCACCGTCGCGACAGGAATACGAAGATGTCTGATGCAGGGTACTCCATCCATTTGTTTGGGGTTCACAGTGATCCGTGTGCTTCTCATTTCGAACCTCCTCGAAAAACGCTGCCTGTGCCCGCCAATCATTATCCTGAAAAAATCTCAGCTCTACAACTCTTCCTTGACGTCCTTTGCGGTTTTGTGTGCGGGGCGACCAGCCGGTCGCCCCTACAGTCCATCGCGCCGGGATCATGTGGACTAGTAGCGAGCGGCTCTTTTTGCTAATGTCGCGCTGGTTTTCCGATAGACTTCTATTGACGATTCGCGATCGAAGGCTGCGACTGAGTCGTTCATTCCGGAGGTGTCCCTCATGAAGTCACGCCCCGTGGTTGTTTGCGTTTCGCGATTTCTCTTTATCTTTCTCGCACTCGTTTTTTCCTCGCCGCCTGGACTGGCCGCCGATAAACTAATCGGTTTTCACTCGGCGCGCACCATGTCGCAAGCGATGCCGTGGATCGCCGAAGAGGTTGGCCTGTATCGGAAATACGATTTGGACTTCCAGTTGGTTTACATTTCTTCAGCCCCATTGGTTACCGCAGCAATCTTGGGCGGCGACGCCCAGGTCGCTATTAGTGGAGGCGAGGCGATTATCCGTGCCCACGCCCAAGGCGCCACCGACTTGGTTTTTGTTGCCAGCGCCAAGAACACGTTGACTCACAGTATTCTCGCCAAACCGGAGATCAAAAGACCGGAAGATCTCAAAGGGAAAAAGCTGGGCGTGTCTCGGCTCGGCAGCAATTCGCACTATTTCATCATCCAGGCTCTACGAAAAAACGGTATGGAACCGACGGATGTGACTTTTATACAGACCGGCGGCCAGGTCGAAAATCTCGCGGCGTTATTCAGCGGAGCGGTCGATGCCGCGACGATGACCGGCCCATCGGGCGGCACTCGAGCAGCCGCTCAGGGTTTTCGTTATGTCGTTTACGGACCGGATCTGCAGATTCCTTTTGCTGCTGCGACTTTGATCACGCGCCGGTCCATAATCAATACGCGCGGTCCAGTTATCGAAAAATTTGTGCGCGTGACCGCGGAGGCGATGAAAATACTTTTCATGGATAAAGAAACGACCTACAAAGTACTGGCTAAACAATTGCGGATCGGTGATCGCAAACTGTTGGACGCCGCCTATGACGAAGAGATCAAGGTGTTAGAGCCTCGGTTGGAATTCAAAACCGAAGCGTTTCAGGCGATCATCGACGAGACCGCGAAAGTCGATGCACGTGCAAAAAAAATTAAACCACAGGATCTCGTCGATAGACGCTACCTCGATGGACTGCAAAAAAGCGGTTTCTTCGATAAGCTGTGGGCGGGAAAGTAAGCGAAACCTGGATCTGCCCGTGGACGCGCCTCCACTGAGCGGACAAAAATACTGACCATCGGTCACTTCAGATCTCCTCCCTGAGCCCGGCGTTGTGATAGCGCCGCAATGAAATGCGGTCCGTGGCCTATCGCACATGACAATGTCGATTCCTCGTCGCAGATGATCATTTTTTGCCGCTCGTGCCTTCGCCCGGTGCATTTATTCAAACCGCTCGATTGCCCAACAAGCAATGCGCCGTATCCCTGTAAGTATCAGCAGCTAAGTATTAGGGGGAAAGCCGACTCGGCGCGTATGCTTTTTACTACGGGTTAGACTCGCCGAGCATACATGTCCGGGAATTCGTCCGAGTTTTGTGGGCTTTTTGTCGTCTGCTGAGGCAAGCTGTGGATTTGTGTCGGGATTGCATGTTGAAGGCACGGGAATTGCTCGATAATCACTGGAATCGAGAAGAAAGGAGGTGAAAAGTGAGATTAGTCCTATGCCTGATAGGCGCGTTGGTAATTTCTCTTACGATCAACGTGTCGAGAATTACCGCCGCGAAAGAGCCTTCGGCTGAAATTGCAGATCAACCGTCGACCGAGGAACGCGGTCGGCAGGCTGAGATAACGAGCGGTACAACGGCTGATTCCGCCAAACCAGGAGTCCAAATGCCGCAAGGTTCTGCAGGCGTTTTTGATCCGCAGGGTGTTACCGCCCCCTCGCAATATTCAATCGATTCAATCCTAGGCATGGATCCCACTATTGCGCTATTCGTCGGCTTCAGTGTGCTATTGGTCATTGTCGTCACGATAGCCGCCGCATCGCGACGCGGACATCGGGACGCGTGACCCAAAATATCGCTCGAGCGTTTCGACGTCGGGAGGAGTAGGTAGCTATTCACTTCACTCTCTAATTCGTCACCCGACGAGCGAGCTCAACAGCAATTCCTTCAAACGCATATTTCCAGCTTCTCGTGTGCGCGTCTGTTAGGATCGATCGATAGCGCCAATTTCGTGCACCCAAGACGTGGGGAGTATCCCGTGTGGTGCCTGTCTGCTTGAACAATTCCGCGCTTCAAGTATGTTGAGGCGGCTGTGAGAATGGCCGGATACAAACCGGCGATCATGACTTCGCGCCATCCCATCGAAAGGAATGACAGCATGACCCCACAACGATACAATTCTGCAATCCAGCGGGTAAAAGGCTTTCTCGAATTGGCCTCGGGCCTCTACGACACCTCCCTTTCGTATCAGACTCAACGAGCGGCTGAAGGCGTCCTGCAAACGGATTCGCGGCTCGGCTACTATTTACAATTGTCTCTGCTGCCGCGCGGCAAACAGGGCGAATGCATCTCGCTCGCGTTCGCGGCGGACAGTTTTCGTGAGCTTAAACTGCTCGCGGAGGGAAAAGTTTCCGTGGCATGGATCAATCCATCCGCGTCCGTAACACTTGCTTACAAAGGGACGGGACCACTCCCTGGGCGATTGCCGTTAAGGGCGATTGCCGTTTTTCCTTCGTGGGATGTGATGGGCTTTGCCGTACAGGAGTCCAGCGGCATTACGTCTCTCGAACAGATTAAGAAAGAACGGGTTCCGATCCATCTTTCTACCGGTCCAGTGGGTCAGCGTGACTTACTAGAAAGCCCCGTGACTTTTATGGTCAGCGCGGCAATGAAGGCGGCTGGGTTCACGTTTGCGGATATCCGCAAGTGGGGCGGAAAAATCCAGACAGTATCGCGACCCAGCCATCCCGATCGCCGCGAGGGTATCGAGAAGGGCACGGTCAACGCCGTTTTTGATGAAGGCATCAAGAGCTGGGGCCAAACCGTGCTGGATCACGGGTTCCGCTACCTGCCGATCGAAGGGGCGATGCTGAGTAGACTAAAGGCACTGGGCTACCGCGCCGGGGTTGTGCCTAAATCTCACTTCAAGGGTCTCATCGCCGATGTCCCGACCATTGATTTCAGTGGCTGGCCGATGGTCGTGCGCGCCGACATGCCGAATGACGTTGCCTACGCGCTCTGCGAAGCCATCGAACTGAGGCAGAAATCGATCCCCACCGACAACTATAGGCCGCTCAGCATCGCCGATCTGTGTGCCAACAATGAAGAGGCGCCCTATGACGTGCCACTTCATCCCGGTGCGCGAAAATTTTACCGCGAGAGAGGTTATCTCAAGTAGCTCGAATGATAGCCTCGTCTCATCCCCCGACCGACGGCGCTTGAATCACAGTTCAGACTCGCCGCATCACGAGCGATTAGTGCACTCGCGTTTGGCTAGGATTGCGTGTCAGCAACATCTCGATCGTGATCGAGGGTGTGAAGATCTTGCGCGTGGCCATGGAGACGATCCGGCTCGCTGCGTTGCCTCCAGGTCATTGCCTGATACCGAGGATCTCGTTGTAGAGCTTCGTGTTTGCGTCGGCGTTCGCCGCGTAACCCTTAAAGATTCGCGGTGGTTCGGCGTCGACGCCGGTGCGTCCCGGCACGCGATGAAAAGAGCGGATCATTTCTTGCCCCTTTTTTGACAGCACGAAGTCGATGAAGAGCTTGGTCGCGTTGGGATGCCGGGATTGCGCCGCCAGCATAATGGTGTTCAGCTGCACAAAGACCGGCTCCAACGGTAGCCAATCCACCGGCGCGCCCCGAGAGACAAAAGTCTGCAAGGTATTTCCCGATGCGAGAGTCAGGGGAAATTCACCGCCCGCCAACAATTGAATCCTGCTAGACGGGGCGCCGGCCTGCAATGCGGGTTCTTGCTTGGCGAGCTGTTGAAAATAGCGAACGGCTTTTTCTTTGCCCCAAACGCGGATCATGCCGGCAAGTATCAGGCTGCCGTTGTCGGTGCCGAGGGCGATCTTTCGTCCTCTCCATTTAGGCTGTAAGAGGTCCTCATAATTTTTTGGAACCTCGTCTTTTTTGACCATGCGGGTGTTGTAGCCGAGAAACCACGGCACGACGTAGGCGGTATGCCAGTATCCTTCCTTGTCTTTCAGGTCTTCATCGTAAAAATTCGCTTCGGATGAAACATATCGAGCGAGCAAGTCGCGTTTTTTTAGCGGCAATACGCTTTCGTCGTTCGTGTTCAGAACGTCGAAAAGACCTTTTTGCGCTCTCGCTTCGTTTAGTATTCGATTGATAAGAACACCCGAGCCGGAACGAATGACGTTGACGCGGATGAAGGGGTAGTCTTTTTGAAAAGCTTCGGCCATCGGGTTGGAATCTTGCAGGCCGGCGCTGGTATACCAAACGACCTCAGTTTCTTTCTTGGCTCTTTCTATCAGAGCCGCGCGGTCCGTATCCTGGCCGATCGCATT
>WNGA01004158.1_pt1 | contig 28253 bp, 21 predicted proteins | sample 5400061 | NCBI WGS metagenome assembly WNGA01 (sample SAMN13153366, study PRJNA577476) | soil metagenome | isolation source: 100 cm soil or saprolite under grassland replicate 2 | place: USA:California | collected 2016-06-15
GGCCCGGCCAGTATCAGAAAGCCATCCTTGACCGCCGCAATATCCCTGATACCGCGGCCATCGAGTTGGACGTAGATCACGTCCGCGGATTCGGGATCCTCCCAGGTTGTTACGAGGATCGGAACCCATCCGTCACGAAGAACCGGTCCGCGAAAGCCGAAGTACAGCCGACCGTCCTTGACGGCGAGGCCTTCGATGTCGATTCCGTTCTCCTTGCTCGCGATTTCCAGGAAGCCGTTCAGCACCGGATGCGCCTTGATCGCGGACCTGAGCGACTTCGGCCCTTCCACCGGGCCTGGGTTTCCATTTGCATCGAGCCTGAATCGGAAAAATTGCTCCCGCGACTTCTTACGTTGCGGGACATCGATCGCGCCGTCCTTGATCTTGCGCGTCCAGGCGTGCGAACCGGTTACGTAGACCATGTTAGCGTCGGCAGCGACAGCCTCGAGGTCGAGCTCACCATCGGCCGGCACCTCGACATCGGCGATGACGCGATAGGCCATGCCTTCCTTCTTCATGACGTGCACGAGCGTCGGGTCTTTCACTTCGTCGGACACGATTACAAGAAGATCGCCCACGATGGCCACCCCGCTGATGTCTTCAGATCCAACAATGTCACCGCGAAATTCCACCGGTTGACCGCGCAACTTGACATTGGCTGAGTCCGTCAGCGAAACGGCGCGGACGGGCGCACCGAGCCCGAAAATCGCGACGGCGGTCAGAAACACGAGAAGTGTGCGTAGTAGTCGCATCGTATCTCCATGGGCCTGCGAACGCGCCAGCGTGGTGGCCAAGGTCATCGTTTATCTATTTTCTTGACCGAACGCTCGTTGGCGCTCGCGAGACATCGACTGCACCATCGCGATCACTGTGGCTGCCGCTCGTCGCTACTTTTAGGCGTAGCGCTGCGAGTGCGTGGCGGGCCGGGATGGACCTGTTGACGTCGCGGCGCGGATCGCAACGGCGCAAGCGCGCCTCTTAGAGTTTGCGCGCCGCCTTCGCGCGTTTAGCGGCCGCGGGCTTCTTCGGTCCCCTCTTCGGTGGAACCGGTTTCTTCGCAGGCTTCTTCGCCCCGGGCTTGGGTTTTTTCTTGGGCGCTGGTTTAGGCTTTTTCTTCGGTGCCGGTTTGGGCTTGGGTTTTTTCGTGGGCCCAGGCTTGGGCTTTTTCTTCGGCGCAGGCTTAGGCTTGGGCTTTTTCTTCGGCGCAGGCTTAGGCTTGGGCTTTTTCTTCGGCGCCGGTTTGGGCTTGGGTTTTTTCTTCGGCGCAGGCTTCGGCTTTTTCTTGGGCGCTGGCTTGGGCGCCGGCTTGGGAGCGGGCTCTTTCTTGCCTGCGGGCTTTGGCTTGGCTTTCTCGGCCTCCGGTTTCGCAGGAGGTTCTTGCTTCGCCTCCGGTTTCGGACCAGGCTCCTCCTCGGCTGCGGCCACTGTTTCCTCTGGAGGTTTTACTTCCTCCGCGGCACGCGTGGGCTCTTCCGTTGCAGCTGATGGGCCGGCCGCAGGTTCAATCCCTTGCGCGGGACCTGCCACCGCTTCCTCGGCAGTCGCCGTCTCGGCCACGGGCGCGGCACCTTCGACGGGCGAAATCTCGGCATCAGGAGCTGGCTCGGCCGTCGATGTCACGGTCTCCGTGGGACGCCCCGGCTCGGGCGCGATAACGTCTTGCCCGGTTGCGGGCCCTGCGGCTTCGGCGGTGCTCGCCGGCTCTTCTCCGGGTGCTACTGCCTCTGCACGAGGTGCCGCAGCTTCGTCTGGGCGAGGTGGCTCTGGCGCGGCTGCTTCTTCCCCTGCTGTGGGTAGAGCCGCCTCCGTTGGAGAGGCCGCAGCTTCTGGGCGCGGCGCCTCCGGCGCGGCTGCTTCTTCCCGTGCCGTGGATGAAGCCTCCGCCGCGGGTGTGACGCCCTCGGCGGTGCCCATCCTCTCTTCGCGGGCAGCCGCTTGCTCGGCCGTCGGCTTCCCATCCTCCGCAGGGGGCAGCACTTCTTGGGCGGCTGGCTGCTCCCCTGGAATTGCTGTGCCCTGCGCGGCAGCGGCCACTGGTGCCTTCTCTGGGGGTTCGGCAATGTCGGCGCCGACCTGGAGCAACGCGGTCCAGTCGGGATTCTTTTGCGATTTGAGCTCCACTGGCAGCGCGACCTCGGCGAACAGGCAGCGGTCGCGGAACTTGACGTGCGTCGGATCGTAGTAGGGCTGGTACCACGGCGGCGCGGAATCGGGCTTGCCGGGATACCACAACGTCAGGGGCTTCGCGTCGCTCGCGTGCGCGAGTGCGGTGCGAAACGCGTAGTAATCGATCAGGCGCAGCGCCTCGATCGCATACAGGGCGGCCACAAGCGGATCCCTCAGCACGAGGAGGCTCGCGCCGCTCGCCTCTTCGTCGCCAGCGGCAAAACTGGAGGACCCGGCGAAGACTACCGGCTGCGCGCCGTTAGGATCGATCACGATGAATCTGTGATGGTTGGGCTTTCCAGCACCGCCAGCCCATTCGGAACGGAAGGGCTCAGGCACCTTGCTCTTGACAAACGCATAGCTGTTGATCGCCCCCATTTGCCCCGTCGCGTTCTGCACCGCCAGACCTTGCGAGGTTTCGACCGTTCCGCAACTAAACAGGACGGGGTTGGCGGCAACGGCACGCAGGCAGTCGAGCACTTCGCCCGAGCCCGTGGGTTCCATCACCGAATAGAGCACCGAACTTTGCGCCTGCTGGATTGCGTTGGCGACTTGGCCGAGTGAAATAAGCGCGTGACGGTGCGGTGCGAAGGCGACCGCCGCCATGGGAAGCTTAGCCGTGGCGCCGGCGCTGATGAGGTTGTAGCCCTGGGCAATCGGGTCGGTCTGGAAAGCCGCGGCCGCGACGTCGTTCTGGAATGCGTTGTCGAAGGTCTGCGCGAAACAGCCCGCTGCTGCGGGATCATCGATGACGATCACGTGATTCGCCTGCACGTAGAGTCCGCGCAGCGAAAAATCAATCGAGCCAAACAGCACTTTCTGCGCCTTGCCGAGTGCGTCGCGCTTGATGAGCATCTTGTGATGCTGAAAGCGCTTGAAGTGGCCGCGCTTGAGGTTCGCGCCACCCACGGCCGCCTCGATCAGGGCGGCGGCCTCCATCTCGAGCGCCCCGCTCCTGGTGTGCAGCGGCGCGTCGTCGAGGACGAGCCGCAGGCGCTGCTGCGTTCCGAACTCGCACAGCGCCCTGATCACATCGGGCTCGTCGAGGTCGTAGGCAAACACATCGATCTTCGCGCTGCGGTCGTTGCGGCATTCGTCGAGAAACTCGAACAGGCACGTGCGGGCCGCGGCCCCCAGCCAGCGGTATCTCGCCTGCAATGGCTCGGTGTTGAACTGCGCGCTCCGGGGAGCCTGCGGGCGAAGAGCCCGATCCTCGCCAAACCGGTCGGCGTACTCCTGCGATGCCGCGCAGCCACGCGTGAACCCGATCCTGAACTTCGCGGAGGCTCGGGCGGGCGGGGTGACCGTGACCGTGGCGGAATCGCCATCCGTGAGTTCCCACCCCTGGCCGGTGAAGTATCTGGTCGCCACGCGATAGGTGATCGCGCCCTCGAAGCCATCGGGCGGAAGATCGACCCAGCGAAATTTCTGCAGCGGAGCCTGATTGCTGGGGGTGAAGCGCCATTGCGTGGGCGCGGTCTTGCCTGTGAGCTTCGTTCCGAAGTTGATGCGGTTGAGCAGCGGCACTTCGGGCTTTCCGTTGCTGCTGCGGAAGATCGCGAAGCCGGCGAGCTCGCGCCCGGGCGCGCCAAGCTTCGATTCATCCAGTGACATGGCGAGCAGGACCATGTTGTCGCCGGGGTAGGCGATTACGCGCAGGTTGCCGGTCCCGACCTGTTTACCCGTTACGTTGTCCATGCGATCCACTCCGAATCGACCGAAACGCCTGCTGTCGCGTACGCCTGGTGCATCGCGCGAGCCCAGCCAAAGTGCGTTTTGGCGCCCGGCCGTTGTGCTATACAGATGCCTCCAGTCTAGTCCGTCCGAGGTGCGGCATCAATGCGAATCTTCCGCGGTCGCATGCGTGCGCGCCTGGCACGCGTTGCGCTTGCCAGAAAAGCAATGCCAGTGGTCTACCGCTCTCACGCGCGGTACGAACGCGCAGCGGCGGCTGATTGCCGAAGCCAAGCGGCGGCGCTCGCTTTGGCTGAACCAGTTTCGTGTCAACTATTTCTCGCGAGGAATCCTTGGCTCGGGCGGGAATCACCTGAGCCAGGCGAGACCCGCCATTCTTCAAAGCAGAACTCACGCCGGAGGTATTTCCGATCGCTGGCGAGTGGTAGTCAAAGCAACGGGATCAAGAATCGTAAGCACCCGCAAACGTTTCGGACCGCGGATTTCAGTTTATCGAAGCGTATCTCTTCGCCCTCTGGACGCATCGCGAGACATACGCACGCGAGCCCGTCAACGCTGCTTCGCGATTTCGCGCAATGTACCGGGGTTTACCCCGCTGAAGTACGCGCGCGTCGGGCGTGAGAATTACCACGTCGACTCCTTCCGGTTCGTGCGTGGAACACGGCAATTCATCGGTCAAGCAGAATGGCGACGCGTTGCCACGGATCTGGAACGTGGCGTCCGCTGCCGGTATCCCTTTCTGCATGTAATGGGACGCCGGATCGGCTAGCGAGCCACGCACCTTGCGCCGAACTGTTCGCGCCTCGATCTTGCGAGCCTGCCGAAAGAGCGCCAGGATGTCGCACTGCTGCGCGCCATAGAGTGGGATAGCCAAATATTCACTTGGGTTTGCCGACCGGCGGACGATCCGGAAAGATCTGCACTCGCTCGATCGGAACTTGGACTCCGATGCTACCGAATCCGCAGCGCATGCTATGCGCAGGGCATTTCGTGAGTGGTGGCGGCAACGCTCAGCACGAAAGGTTTGAGCGGCGAGAAGCGCGCAACCGGCGGAGCAGAGCAAGGGGGCGTCGTCCGTGCGCTTAGAGCGATGGGTCCTCACGCGATCACGTCGCGATGGCCGACCTCATCAACGTCACGAACGATATTGACACCCCGCGGGAGCTGAGATAATTTGTTCTGAACAAAGCGCACGGTATCACCTTCATTGAGAGGGCCGAGGGGGCTGGCAATGAGCGGGGCTCCGGGCACGCTTCGCGTCGTGCTCGGCTTCCCGCCCTGCCGGTTGCGCGTAGTCGAGGGCGTGAGGGACACCCGGCCGCCTCGTCGATCAGCCAGGGCTGGAGGGAGCGCCAGGAACATCGCGGTGGCCGCGAGGGGCGGATGAAGCAAGCGAGCAAAGTCGCGAAGGCTGCTCACTGGGATCCCGCCCCGATGGTGGGCTGGTACGACCCATTGCAGCTTATTCAGACAGGCGGTGACGTTGCCGCGTCGACCCTGTTTGGCCGCCGCGCCGATTATCGCCTGCTGGAAGCGTTAGCCGCCGCAGGCGAGCCTGACACCGCCGTTTGCCGGGCCGACGGGGAGTTCTGGATCGACTATGTCTCTGACCTCGGCGATGGGTGGAATCCGACCTACGCGATTGCCAGCGCGGTAGCCCAAGAGGAGCTCCGCTTCGCGAACCCCGCAGGCGGCGAGCTCATCACCCGGCGCGGCTCGGTACTCATTTTCGGAGGGGATGAAGTCTATCCCGTAGCGAGCCGATCCGGGTACGCGCAAAGGACCGTCGCGCCCTACGAAGCGGCGTTGCCGTGCAGCGAGGCCCCGCATCCCATCGTGCGCGCGGTGCCCGGCAACCACGACTGGTACGACAGCCTGGTGTCCTTCACGCGACTGTTCGGCGCGCACGAGTGGTTCGCCGGATGGCAGGCAAAGCAGCAGCGAAGTTACTTTGCCATCAAGCTGCCCCATGGGTGGTGGCTGATCGGAACCGACATACAGCTCGATTCCGACATCGACCAACCCCAGTTGGAGTACTTCCGGTCGATCGCGGCGCAGATGCAGCCGAGCGATCGCATCATCCTGTGCCACGCCGAACCGCATTGGATCTCCGCTCACATCTACGGAGCGACCGACCCCGACTACTCGGAAGACAACCTGGCCTTCCTCGAGGACAAGATCTTCGGCAACCGAGTGGCGGTGTTCCTGGCGGGCGATCTGCATCATTACCGCCGGCACGAGGCAGCCGACGGCAGGCAGAAGATCACCGCGGGCGGTGGGGGCGCCTTCCTGCATCCAACCCACGGTTGCGATGTGTCCTCGCTGGAAGGCGGGTTTGCTCTGAAACAGGCGTTTCCTTCGCCCGAGATCTCGCGCCGCCTGTGCTGGCGCAACCTTGCGTTCCTGTTTCGCAACCCGTGGTTCGGCGCGGTGAGCGGCATTCTGTACATGCTGACGGCGTGGTCGGCGATGACCAATGTCTCGCAGTTCGAGTTCGGTCGGTTTGGCGGGTCTCTGTCGCAGGCCGTCAACGCCGGAATCAAGAATCCCGTCGCCGCGTTCTGGATCGTGACCTTGTTTCTGGGCTTCTGGCTATTCACGGACACGCATTCACGTGCCTATCGGTTCGCCGCCGGGACAGTGCACGGCGCAGTTCACCTCCTCGCCGCGTTCCTGATCGGTTGGTGGGCGACGAAGGCGACGGTCTCCGCGACGCTACCTTTCGGCAGCACCTTGCAGCTGCTCGCAGCCGGGCTGCTGATCGTCGCCGCGGGCTGGATCGTCGGCTCGATCATCATGGGCATCTATCTCCTGGTGTCGCTCAACGTGTTCAAGCGCCACAGCAACGAGGCGTTTTCATCACTCAAGATTGAGGACTGGAAAAACTTCCTGCGCATGAGGATCGACGAGCGCGGCGAGCTTACCGTCTTCGCCATCGGCATCCGGCGCGTGCCGCGGAAGTGGAAGGAACGGGCCCCGGTCGAACGCGGCCCGAAGTTTGTCTCCGACGATCCCGCGGCCACTGCCCCGGAACTGATCGAGGCCCCCATCGTGCTCCGGCCGGTGCAAATCGGCCGGACCGCGACCGGTTGACCAGCTGACAGCTTCGCGCCGGGAGATGAAACATGGGCGGCAAGGGGAGTGAGTCGCCTTGGCGGGCCGCGTGGCGCTGGCCGGGGTCGCCGGCAAGGCGATGTTGCCGCTGCGCATAGCGCGCGGAATTGTGGATTCTGGTAGCCGTTCATTAACCACGGAGAAAACGTATGGCTTCTCTGCAAGGCAGGTTCGTCACGGCGCTGCTTTCGCTCGTGCTCGCGGCCGGGGTTTCCCCGCGTGCATCAGCCTGGGGCAACGAGGGCCATCAGACCGTGGGTGCTGTTGCCGATACACTTATCGCCGGCACCAATGCCGAAGTGCAGGTACGAACGCTCCTCGTCGCCGGCGAGTCCTTGTCCAAGGTCTCACTCTGGGCCGATTGCGCGAAAGGCTATTGCGGTCCGCTGAGGCCCGAGATGCTGGGCTTCGTAAATGCGAACCCGCGGCATCACAGCTACCACTTCACCGACGTTCCGTTCCAGGTTGACCAATATGTTGCCGGGGCGGTCGGAACCGATCCGGATGACGTCGTGCAGATCCTGCGGCAGGCGATCAACGTGCTCCGCGGTCAGACCGACGCCGCGTCCAACCCCCACGGCTTCACGAAACGGCAGGCGCTGCTCCTCCTCGCGCACATGGTCGGGGACATCCATCAGCCCCTGCATGTCGGCACTGCCTACGTCAATGACAGCGACGAGTTTACGGTTCCCCGGAGCCAGAGCGATATCGACGCGGGCACCATCCAGGAAACGCATGGCGACAACTATCTTCTGCTGGGCTCGCGCATTCTGCACTCCTATTGGGACGGCGAGCTCGTGAAACGCGCGATGCGCCGGGCGCACGCCGCAACGCCCGCGGATTACGCGGTCTTCCTGGTGCAAAAGTACCCGGCCTCGGCGGCGGGCAAAGGCGATGTCGCGACGTGGCCCGTGCAGTGGGCCAATGAATCATTGCAGCTGGCGAAGGAGGCCCACGATGCACTCGTGCTCGGCGACCGTGAGGAAGCGCAGGACCGCAGCGGCGCGCCGCACTTTCAGTGGCCGGTAACGCTGCCGCCCGGCTACGCGGTTCGCTCGACCGGAGAAGCTGAGCAGCAGCTCGCCAAAGCCGGCAAGCGGCTCGCGAACGTGCTCATCCTCATTTGGCCGTGAACACCTTTTGAGCGCGTTGCCTAAATTTGACTAGGGCCGTGTTCCCCCAGCAATTCGTCGCTGCTCGAAATGCGGGGCAGGCGTTGACTAGGCAGAGCGAGATGGAGCGAAGCTCGATCTGCGGATGGAGCAACTGACCGCAGAGCAGTACGGCAGTCACGCGGAGCGCGTCGCTCGCCTTGTCGCCCAAAGCCGCGCGGGGCTCACGGCGCCGAACCGGACATCGCGGCCCGTGGAAGCACAACAACTTGGCGTGGCCGGGCGGGCGGTCGCTGCCAATTTTCTGCGGCTTGCCTTGCTCACCGCATTAGAGCGCCGTCGCGATTAGTCAGCTACCCGGCGAGGAATACGACTGCGGCATGGACAGCGTCGGTGCTGCGCGCGGGCGACCGACGTAATCGGGCACGCTTTGCCTGCTGCGCTCATCGGCTTGACCTGTATCAACAAGCGTCGTGGGACGGCCTCAGCGCGGATCAATGCCGCAACAGGCGACCATGCGATCAGGTGACGCTCTCCCAGTGCGCACAGACGGCTGCACGTGCGCTGTGTGCCGAGTACTGCAAGTTATGCCATAACGGCGCTCTCGAGCGCGGAGAAGACTGGTTCGTCGAGTCGACCAGACGCTGCCAACCCCTTGGCCTTCTGAAACTTGATCAAAGCGTTCTGGGTGGCCTGACCGAACCAGCCATCGACGGCAGACGGGTTGTAGCCCAAGAAGGTCAGGTACAGTTGCGCGGCTCTCACGCGTAGGCTGGGAAGCGGGCCAACGCTGAAGCGCGCCCATGCTTTGGCCAGTTTCTTGTCGTAGTTGTTTTTCTGAAAGGAGGGGCCGTTGTAGCGCCGCGCAAAGTTCGACCAATCGTTGTTTTGCAGATGCTTCGCGAGGTCATGCGCCCGGATGAACGACATCATTGCGCCGAACTGCGCATCCTCGGAACCGCACATCGCCGTAACCATGGCTTCGACATCCGCAAATCCTGCGTCGGCCGCATTGAAACCCATGATCTGGCCGAGGCCCCAGGAACTGCTCTCCAGCGCGGCCCTCCGATTCAAGGCAATCGCTCGCGCCAGCCGTTCGTATTGAAACGCGCCGCCTTTGCCGTAACCGCCCGCCACCGGGTTGCTCAGATCCGGATCGGTCGCATCAAACGCGCCCGCTGTGCGCTTTCGGAACACGTGCCGTTCGAACAGAATCTGTGGCCGACGGTCGGCGAGAAACCCGCAGCCCTTCGTCTCCACGGTCATGACTGCCCACAGGGCCGGCAGTCCGACCCCTATCGCGTCCGCCGCTTCCTGCAGACCCCTTTCAGACAGCGGTTTGCCCGCCCCTTCAAACATGATCGGCTACCTTGCGTGACGCGATCCACTCATTCCTCCTCATGGCAAGGCTCATCCTTGTACACGCCGACGACCGTAATCTCATAGGGCATGCTCCAGGTGAGGACTTCCGGCCGCTTCTTGCTCTCGCGGACCCGCCAGCTCACGAGCGCCAGATCGACGCGCGGGATGCCAAGCACAACGAGGCAGTCGCCAGCCCTCTTGTCCCGGACCATGCGTTCAGGCTCAGTATCCTTGACGAAGACGAAGCGACGCTTCTGAACGATCACGTGACCCTCGTCATTCCTCACCCTGCCCATGGCCATACGGCCATCGTCGATGGACAACGCCTTCTCCCTCAGTTCCAGTTCGAACTTCACGTAGTTCATTCCCGCCATCGGCGTTTCGATCTTCACTCGGTTCCCACCGAGCGGACTGATGCGCGCCCGAGTACGTTCATACAGGCCGAAGGCCTGCTCTGCTTCCTTGGGGACATATCCTTGGATCGGGTGGAAGGTGTCCTTCACGTCGATGCCCGCGACCTCGGTGAGCGGGTGGATCTCGAACACGTGGTCGGGATTCGTCGTATCGAATGCGGCTAGAGGCTTGCCCTGGACATGCGCGGCTTCGCCTCCATGCTCGGGCCAGATACGCCACGATCCGCTAACCTTGATCGGTTGCCCGCTGCCTTCTGCGGAGCGAATAGCATCGAGCGCATCTTTTTGCTCGGCGGCGTTCATCATCTCGGCGACGACCGCCAGGCCGATCTCCTTCGGCGCCCGTCCCGCGACGTGGATGTCGGCGTCCTTTTTCGCTGGGTTAGGCCTCTTGTGCGCCTTGTCGATGATGAAGTCGGCGTCGATCGTGGCCTTGTTCTTGTATTTCTCGATGAAGGCGTTGTTGAGGATCAGTACATTCTCCGCAGCGGCCTCGAGCGGCACCAGGACGAGAAAGCCGAGGAGGCCCGCCAGCAGCAGGTAGCGAGGGTCGGTAACCAACTTGCATATCTTCATGATCTTCTCCCTTGACTTGAGGATACTGGGGCCCCTCGCGCGTTGCGGATTAGGCGACGGAGGCGAAGTTAACCCCTGGCCATCGACTGCGCGTTGAGCTCTCCCGACAGGAGGTGTGGGCCAACTTGGCATGGCTGGCACCCTAGCGCAGAGGCACCGCTCGGCGCAACGTGAATAATTCCTATTGTAGCCTACGGTGCAGCTGGAGTAGGCTTCTCCGAGGCGAGCATGTTTCCGGTTCAACCGGCCAAGCAAGCCTGCCCGAAGCAGCGCAGGAGGTAACCACCATGGGACTTGGCGAGCTGGTGAAGGGTGTTACCAAGGGTGCGGGTGACCTTGCCAAGAAGGCGGGCAAAGCGGTTGGCGGAGTAACGAAAACCGTTGGAGGCACAGCCGGGAAGGCGACGAAGACGGTCGGCCACGCCGCGGGCGACGTGGTGCACGGCGTGGGCAAAGCCGCCGCCCAGGTTGCGAAGACGACGGCATCGGTAGGCAAGGGTGCGGCGAGAGCCGCGGGCAAGGCGGCATCGGGTGCTGCCGCCGGCGCGAAGAGCGCCGTCACGCATGCTGCAGGCGCTGGCGCCGGCATCATCAAGGGCGCCGGCAAGGTGGCGGGTGGCGTGGCCGGAGGCGGCGGCGCGTTTTTTGAAGTTGTGCGTCACGCCGCTGGTGGCAACTTCAAGTCTATTCCCAAGGATCTGCAGCGGGCCGGGAAGTCGCTTTTCTCGAGTGGAAAAGCGCTGGTCGGTGTCGCAGAAAACGCGGGCGCCCTCTATCTCTGGACCAACGGTGCGTTCGTGTCGGTGGTCACGGCCGGGTCGGCGGCCGCCAACGTGTTGGTCAAGCACCGCTCGCTGCGAGCGAGCGAGATCAAACTCGCCCGCCAGGTTTTCGGCGACACGATTCCGTACAAACGCGTCGTGTTGACCAATCTGCACAGCAACGATGACCGGGCGTTCACGATTCCCAACGTCGACGGCGATATCCTGGTCAGTCTCGGACCGGCCTACGAGCACCCCGCGCAGTTTCCGAGCAACGACGGGGAAAGAAAGCGTGCGTCGAATTACCCGACACCGGGACAGCTGTTCATTCACGAGCTGACACACGCTTGGCAGATCGCCAACAGCAAGTTCATCCCGGGGCTGATCTGCGCGGGGGTGATCAATCAGACCCGCCATACGATCTTGAAGCAGAAGGGTATCTACGACCCCGGCGAGAACTTCAACAAGAAGTGGTCATCGTTCAATGCTGAACAGCAGGGGACGATCATCGACAGTTGGTTCATGGATCCGAAACAGCGTGACGGATTTGGTCTGGTTGGCGGGGGCATGGGCGAACGGGACGCACGTTTTCATTACGTGCGCGACACGATTCGCCGGGGCAAGGGGTAGAGGCTACGCGGTGCAATGACTGTGCCTGGAACGGGCATTGGAAGTGAAGGATTGACGACATCGAGGAGGTAATCATGGGGCTTGGCAAGATGGTGAAGGGCGTTGGCAAGGCGGCCAAGGGCGCCGCCAAGGGTGTGGGCCGTGCCGCCAAAGGTGCGGGCAGGCAGGTCGAAAAGACGGCGCGCGGCGCGGGCAAGGCCGCCACCCAGGCCGCGAAGCTGTCGGCATCGGCCGCAAAAAGAGTGGCGAAGGAAGCGAAGAAGCTCGAGAAGCCGCTCGCTGCCGCGACCGATATTATGGCCGTGGTCGGTGGACCGGCGGGACTCGAAGCGAAACTGGTGAAGGAGGCGGTCAAGATCGGGCTCAAGAATGCTTCGCACCCGGAGAAGATCGTGCAGGGAGCGGCCAAAGGTTTGGCGAAGTTCGTCAAAGATCCCGGCTGCGCGGTGTGGCAGGCCAATCCCACCTGGTGGCAGGTTGTCGCCGCGCTGAAGGCCGCCAAAGAAGCGCGCGTGGTCAAGACGCGCCGCGATGCGATGAACTACCTCAAGCATGGTGGAACGATTGCGGCCAAGTTTGGTGTCCCGAAGGACTTGGCCGACAGCTTCTTCGAGTGTGCGGCGAAGAAGGTCTTTTCGTAGAACGCGGGGCGGTTCACGCTTAACCTTTCCCGCGGGCGACCGCGGGTGCCGCGCTGTCTGGCCTCGGTGATGAACAGCCAATGGTGCGGCCAGCCGGGCGCAACGGGGACGAGGAGTCGACCATGAGCAAGGCAGTGAGCAAGCCGGGCAGCAAGAAGGTGCGCAAGACCGAAAGCAGCACGCACGGACCCAAACCGCTGTCGCGCGGTAGCATGGAACGATCCATGAAGGCTCGCGCTGCGCTGCGCGACAACCTGTCGCAAATCACGAGGAGCATCTTCGTCGCTGGCGCGAAGGGCGTGCCAACAGTCAGGACCAGGGTCATCCCGATCGAGCGCCCCGTCGAGGGCGGCAAGTCGTTTCACTACGAGGTTCGCCTCGAAGTCGAGGGAGTGCGCCTAGGTGAGCACGCGGCACCGCCGCCGCTGCGAGGCACGGCGATCCAGGCGCGCGTGGCACCAGAGAAGCTGGCAGATCATGAGAAGCTCCTTGCCGGTCATGTCCCCGAGCATCTTGCAGTTGACCCGCATCCACGGCGCCTGCTCAAAGCGATCAAACGCATTCCCGAGCGCCTGGACCAGAAGCGCTACAACACGACGATCTTTACACCGGATGAGCGGCGAGTTTTTCAAGACACCAGCTATCCGTGGAGCGCGTTCGGGCGATGCGAGACCAACCTCGGTCCCTTCAGCGGGGTGTTGATCGGCCCGCGCCACCTGCTCACGTGCAACCATGGCGTGGATTGGACGCCGCCCCCGGGATATGTCGCGGACTGGCTCACCTTCACGCCCGCGTTTTTCGACGGTAACGCGCCCTTCGGCAGCACCTACGCGACGCATGTCTACTGGGTGAAGAAGGACAACAACAACGGCGTGAGCGACGGCGACGAAGGGCAGTATGACTACGTCGTTCTCGTGCTGAACGATCGCATCGGAGAGAAAACCGGCTGGCTGGGTGCACGCCGCTATACCGACGCCTGGGATCCGCTGGCCGCGTGGTGGCACATCGGCTATCCGGCCGATCTCACCAGCATGCAGCGGCCGGTGTTCCAGAGCTGGTTCACGATGAATGGCGACGATACGCAACCGGACACACACGAAATCGTTCGCCACAAAGCCGACGTATTCCCGGGGCAATCCGGTGGCGCGATGTTCGGGTTCTGGGACGGCGACGTCGGCCCGCGCGCGGTAGCCGTGCAGTCGTGGCAGAACGCCACGACGAATGGTGCGAGCGGTGGCGGCGATCTCGTCGACCTCGCGATACGGGCGAAGACCGATCATCCTTAGCAGCAGTGCGATGCGAGCCACAGCGGCGCTGCCGGCCACCCGGCAAGGTCACGAGTTTCAGCGGCAAGGAGTGATCGCAACGGTACAGGGAGCAAGCCATGCCGGAGTATCCCGGCGTCTATGTCGAAGAGACTGCGGGCGCGGCGACGTCGATCACGGGGGTCAGTACCAGCACGGCCGGCATGATCGGGATCACCGCTCGCGGGCCGCGCGAGCCTGCGCTGATCACGAGTTTCGGTGACTTCACGCGGCAATTCGGTGCGCTTCCGCCTGAACCCGCCGGGGGATGGCGCGATACCTGGGCGGGCGATGGAGACCAGGACGGGCAGTGGTGGCAACTCGGTTTCGCGGTCAAGGGATTTTTCGATAACGGCGGTCAGCGGCTGTTCGTCCAGCGCGTCAGTCGCCGCGACCGGGCCGGGCCGCTGGTGAATGATTTCGCCGCTGCGATCCGGAGGCTCCTCGACGTCGACCAAGTGGCACTGTGCCTGGCTCCGGGCTGGTGGTCGGAGAGCATTCAGACGGCCCTGATCGAACAATGCGAGACGCGCCGACATTGTTTTGCGATTCTCGATCCGCCGAACGGGCTGGACCTCGCCGGAATTCGCGCCTTTCGGCGGCGCTTCGATACCGGCGTTGCGGCACTGCACTATCCCTGGGTTGAAGTGAGCGACCCACGCACCGGGCGCAACGTGGAACTCGCGCCATCAGGTCATATCGCCGGGGTCTACGCGCGGGTCGACCGCGAGCGGGGCGTGCACCACGCGCCCAGCGGCAAAGCGATTCACGGCATCACGAGAATCCCCCGTAGCTTGACCCAGGTCGATGCGGCGCGGCTCAATGGGGAAGGCGTCAACGCACTGCGCTTTCTTCCAGTCCGCGGCAATCGGATCTGGGGTGCGCGCACGCTCACCGCGGATCCGGAGTGGAAGTATGTCAACATCCGGCGGCTCCTGATCTTCCTTGAACATTCGATCGACAATGGCACCCAATGGACAGTGTCTGAACCCAACGGCGAGAACCTGTGGACGGCCCTGCGGCAGACCGTAGCGGATTTTTTGTTCAACTTTTGGCAACGCGGGGTGCTGCTGGGCAGCAAACCGGACGAAGCGTTCTTCGTCCGCTGTGACCTTACGACGATGACCCAGGAGGATCTCGACGCGGGGCGCGTGGTGTGCATGATCGGAGTCGCTGCCGTGAAGCCCGCAGAGTTCATTCTGCTGCGCATCAGCTGGTGCACCGCGGATCACAAAGCCTCGAGTGACCGCGCTGGAGCACCGGAGAGCAGTGCCCGGTGAATACCAACACCGACTCGGATCTCTTCTCGTCAGTGCCCAGACATTGACCGACCGCCGGATGGACTGTTGATCCGCGGCGAGCGGTGGGCGTCATACTGCGTCCGGCGAAACCCGCGTCCGCAAGCCGATGCGGGGCCAAACCAACGGCTATGGCGGCGGCTTCTGCTTGAAGCGGCTCAGCGCCAGAACGCCCAGCGCGAAGAGCAGCGTCGTGATGGAGCCCACCAGGATCTCGTAGCCAACGATGAGTTTGCGCTCCGCCTGCAACCGTGATTGCTGGGTCCACAACAATTGGTGATCGTTGACGATATCCGGTCCCCCATGGCGCTGCACGGCGTACGCAAGGAGCAGACCCTCCGCGCGCTTCTTGCCCATTTCATGCATGTCGCCAGCGATTAGCCGCACCTGCTTGACATCAGAAAATTCGCTCGGCGGATAGCTGTAGACGTAGGTGGCGACGTTGTTCCGATGCATGAGGAAGGTGGCCGCGACCCCCACTGCGGCGGCGAGTGCAAAGAGCCCGATCGCAATCTGCAGGTGCCGCGTGGGCGCGCGCGGCATGACCAGCGAGATGGCAAGCAGCACGATCAGGCACAGTACCGAGACCAGGCCCAGCACCGTCTGGTGATCCTCGACCGGCGGGACCAGGTCGGAGAGGATCGAGCTGAACAAGCCGAACACGATGCCCACGACCGCGGCCGCCGCGGTGATGAGCTTGCCCAGACGCGCAAAGAATTCCACGAGCCGTTCCCAATTCCTACGCGCGGTCGGCGCAGGCACCCGTACGCTGCACCAGCCGCTGCCGCTGACTCGAACTGCCTCCTACGGAACCGTGAATTTGACCTCGATCACGCGGGGTGAGGACTCGCGGATCGGCAGCGGACGCGTTGAGAGCTGCCCTTGCCGCAGACGCTTGAGCATTACATCATAGGCGTCATCCGGGCCGACCCAGAGCGCGAGATCCGAGAACAGGACCCGCTCCGACGAAGGCGTCGTGAGGCTGGTGAAAGTGAGCGAGCGCAAGAGGCGCAGCAGGACCTCGTCCGGGTAATCGTTGGGTCGTTCGACCATCGCTGCGGGCAACACGTAGACGCGCAGCGGTGGCGGCTGCGGGGATTTGGCGGCGCCGCTTACCACCACCGTGACCTCGCGTCGCAGGTCTTCGTAGGCAACGCCGGAGCGTCCGGTGACCGCCAGGACGGAGCGCATCGGTTGTGCGCTCTGCTCCAGTGTTGCAACGCGGGTCGTCGAGAACAGCATCGCCGTCTCCCCGTGTACCTTGACGGCGGGGTCCGCGATGCGCTGCACGCGGGAGAGCTGGAAGTCCAGGAGCGCAACGTCGCGTGCGTTCATCGACGGAGTGAACTTTTCCAGCCGCCGTGAGGCGAGGCTCACGTCGTTGAGCGTTCGCTGATGGCGGGCCGCTACGGCGGGCGAGGCGAACATTGCACCCTTGTGCGCGGCGGTCTTCTGCTGCAGCGCGACGATCTCCTTGCGGTCCTGTTGCAATTGCACCCGCGCCAGATTCGGATCCTGAATCTGCAACAGGTGATCGCCGCCGCCCCGCGTGGTGCCGGCAACCTTCGGGATATACAGATGTTGCCCGGCGTGCGTGTGCAGCTGATCGAGATCGAGGGTCGGGTTCTGCCGGCGGATCGCCTCCACGGTGGAGGGGTCCGAGGACAGGCGATTGCGCTGCAAGACCTGGTTGAGTGAATCGTTGGGCCGGATCGGAACCGCATCCGGACGGATCTTGACGCGGGCGCTGCTCACGCTGCCGTCGGGGCGGACCAGACGTGCGGCCTGCGGCTGCGCGGACGGGCCCTGTGTCACCGTCCCGCGCGGCGCTGCATGGGTCGCCGGCGGCTTGCTCGCGGTCTGCGCATGACCCGGTGTGCACAGGATCAGCGTCAAAACGCATCCGGCTGCGGTCGCCCACCTCGCCATGCTAATGGTCCGTAAACGCTCGCGCGCCATGCCTGACATCCACCGCGAGAATCCCATGTAATCTAATCCGACTCGAGCGCACGAAGCAAGGGCAGAACGCAGCCACGACGATGTAGAAACGCACAGCCGAGTCATGCGCCGAACTCCTGCCACGGTCAACCCACGGGCGCGTGCCAGTCGTCCACCGCGGCGATGCCACCCTTGACCCACGTCCACTCGATCTTCTGGTAAGTGAAAGCGACGTTCTCGTGCTCGGCGTATTTGGCGAGCTCCGGATTCCTGGTATTGGGTTGAACGAATTCGATGGTAGCGACGCTCGCATTGGTGAGCTTGATCGTGTAATAGTGCTCCTCCACGCTCGTCGCGCCAGCGCGCCAGAACTGGAGCTCCCACCCGGTGAGGGTCTCGTTGCTTACGAGGGCGCTGTACAACGCCGGTGAGCTCTGATCGAGCTCCTTGGTGATAACGAGCGGCTTGTGCTGGCGTTTGCCGGTCGCGCGGCCCGAAGCGGCGTCGCGCGGGCTGCTGATCTCGTGGTGCGTCGCGGTCACCAGGATGCTGCCCGTGTGCGCCTTCTGGGTGACAGAGCCTTTGATGACGCCTTGCTTCTGACCCTTGAGCCTGAGATATGCATTCAATGCCATTTCCGTCTCCGTAGCGGTTGGGCGACCGCCGCCAGGGGGTGCGCAGCGCGCATCGGTTGAACTCTCGGCGGTCTATCGCTTCCTGGCCGCTCTTGGCGCGCTTGGCCGAGTCTTTTTCGCGCGCGCTTCTTTGCGTTTTCTTCGCGGGTCGGTTCTTCGCCGACGGTTTCTTCGTCCCAAGTTCAATCCGCCCGTAGAGCGCTGCATTGCCACTGCGCCCGGCACGTCGTACTCTAGCGCTCCTGACAGTGGTCTACAACGTGAATATTCGGGACCGATCCCCAGGCGTCCCCGCGGCCCGGCCGGACCTCTATTCGCCGAGGACAACCGATGAACGCCGAAGCGCGCTTCAAGGACATTCCTTTACTCACCACCAGTGATTCCATCACCTCGGTGCGCCTGGGGAAGAGGCTCCGCTACGCGGAATTGAGCGCGCGCGAGAAGCGCGACTATCTGTTCGACCAGGGCATCAGACCAACGGCCTACGCGGGAGAGTTGCCCGACGTGGCGACCGGGCTGTTTCAATTCGGTGTGTCGGCATTGGACACTGTCGAGCGTCACTCGCTGAGCCTCACCCTGACCCGCAGCGGCGACGAACTGCAGCGGCCGCAACACAAGCTCTTCCACACCTACGGCACTACCGCCAAGATCGTCTTCGCGCCGCTGCCGGACACGCCCTACACCGGGCTCTTCGCGCAAACCGCGCACGGGCTGGCGCGCTTCTCGTATGCCGGGCCCACGCTCGCCGTCGGTGTGGTGCCCGGACTGGGGCTGAAGTTTCCGGTCGACCACGACCATCCATCGCAGAATGTCGTGGTCATGCGCAAGCTGGACCGGCAGCAGGAGCTCGCGGACGCGCTGAGCCAGCACAGTCACAACTCTGTCTTCCAGAACTCCTTTACCAACATCCTGCCGTCACCGAGCGCGACCAATGTGACGATGCGCATCGTCAAGGAAAGCTTTGAGACTGTGGTCGCCGCCGGCAGGGGACTGCATCAGCCCGTCGACAATCTGGCCGCGGTTTCGGTCACCGGCGAGCGCATCGACCCGTCACGGGTGAATGCTCCGTTCCGCATCATCCTGCGCCCGACGCGCGAGGCGATCGCCGCATCCGATCCGACGATTGATTTTCGGGACGATCTCGCGCGCAACCTCAAGGCAGGCACGCCGATCTACGACGTGCTCGCCCTCACGCAGGCGCAGGAGAAAGCGCTGAACGACGAAGGCGTGAGCGAAGTGGAGGAGTTGCTGCCGCACGCACGCAGGATCGGGACGCTCATGACCGAATCGGAGTTCATCGCCTCGCGCTACGGCGACTACCGCCTGTTCTACCAGCACAACGCGCATTTCATTCGCGACGAGTTTCGAACGTAGTTCCGCTGCGGGCGCGGGCTCTGCGCGCCGTGCACGCACCGGCCGGGCCCGCAGCGCGCCCGGAATCTGCCGCCCGCAGGATGAGGCCGATGCTCGCCGCCGGGGCGTATTGCGATTGTTTGGACAAGGGGAAACTTGTAGTGTACTTTGCCGCAGAAAGCCAGCAAACGCAGCAACCTCAACTCGAATCTGTTCCGTGGAGATCGAGCCATGAGAGCCAGTCCGTCGCACCTCGCCTTGGTGGTTCCCGCGGTGAGCGTATTGATCCTGGCGTGCTGCAGTACGCTGCCGTGGACGGCATCCTGCGGGCAGGGTGCCGGCAGGATCCTCGATGAGGCCATGTGCGCCGGCCGGAAAGCGGAAAGTTTTCCGGCGGCCGACGAAGATTATTTCCGTGCTATGGATTACGGGTTGACGGGCAATCCGGCCGCGGTTGCGGCGGCGCTCAATCCGTATGTTCCGGGCATTACTCCCGAGGCAGCTACGGCGGCCGCGATAAAGGGCCGCAACAACTGGATCGTCTGGACCGGCGGTGACGATCGCCTGTGGGACAAGCTCTCCGTGCACAGCGTCGGCATCCTCGATTTCCTGAAGACGCTCTCCAATCACCCAAGCCTCAACTACAGCCGCGACAACCGCTGGCGTTATCTCGGGCTCGTCAACGAGCCTTGCTTCGAGAAGGGAACAGGGCCGCACCAGGACCGCTTCGGGCTGTGGCTGGATGTTCGAAGCAAGGACTGCCCGCCCGACCCGTTCGAGAACGAGAGCAAGTATCCGGGCGTGAAGATCGGCGCCCGCGGCAGCACGGTGCCCGTGGGATCCTATTACGGCTACGCCACGGGGATCGTCGGCCTGCGCCTTTTCCCGAACCCGGACTTCGATGAGGCGGCGGCCAAGCGCTGGGATCCGGAACGCTACTACACGGATCCCAGCTACTACAACGACAGGAACCTCGTCAAACCTTACCGGGTGGGCATGTCGTGCGGCTTCTGCCATGTCGGCCCGAACCCGACCAACCCGCCGCAAGACCCGGAGCATCCGAAGTGGGAGAACCTCAACTCCAATCCGGGCGCACAGTACTTCTGGGTCGACCGGATTTTCGTCTGGCAGGTGGACGAGTCGAGCTTCGCCTATCAGCTCTTCCACACCTCTCGCCCCGGCGCCCTGGATACATCGTTTGTCTCCACGGACTACATGAACAACCCGCGCACCATGAACGCGGTCTACAACTTCGGGGCGCGGATGGCGATCGCGCGCCGGTGGGGCAAGGAACAGCTCGCAGGCGGCGGGCTCGACAACGAGCACCTCAACAGGTTCGTTCCCGCGGGCAGCCCGCTCGCGCAGTTCTATCAGGCACCCGACACGGTGTGGACGCCTCGCGTTCTTAAGGACGGTTCCGACTCCGTGGGCGCCCTGGGGGCACTCAACCGCGTGTTCGTCAACATCGGCCTGTTCAGCGAGGAATGGTTGGAACACTTCCGGCCCTTCGTCGGCGGAACGAAATTCACGCCCTTCGAAATCGCGGTCGCGAACAGGAACTCGAGCTACTGGAAGGCCACCGAGGCGCAGACTCCGGACGCGGCGTTGTTCTTTCTCGCGACGGCGAAGCCCGATTACTTGAAGGACGCGCCCGGCGGGCGCGCGTTCCTCTCGACCGACAAGACGCAACTCGACCGGGGCAAGGTGCTGTTCGCCGAGCGCTGCGCGCGTTGCCATTCGAGCAAGCTCCCGGAGCCGGCTTTCCGCTTCTTCCCGGGGGACGGCTGTGTCGGGCCCAACTATCTCAGCTGCTGGAAAGCCTACTGGGCCTGGACCAAGACTGACGAGTTCAAGCGGGAGATGACCCGCATCGCGCGCGCCGACAATTTCCTGTCCGACAACTATCTGTCGACCGAGCTGCGTGTGCCGGTCACGCTGCTCGAAACCAATGCCTGTTCCTCGCTTGCGACCAACGCGCTCGCCGGGGACATCTGGGACAACTTTTCGTCGCTGTCGTATAAGAGCCTGCCCTCCGTGGGAACGATCACGGTGCATGATCCGATCACCGGCGAGCCGCGCAACTACGACATGCCGGCCGGAGGGCGCGGGTACATCCGCCCGCCCTCGCTCGTGAGCGTGTGGTCCACGGCGCCGTTTCTGCTGAACAATTCGCTGGGGGATTTCTATTGGAGCGGGTCGGTCGAGGATCGGATCAAGTCCTTCAACAGCGCCGTCGAGCAGCTGCTCTGGCCGGAGAAACGCAAGGGCGCTCGCACGTACGCCACCGCCTCCGGAAAGGCGGTGCCGGGGGTGATCGATGTGACGCCCGTGGCGACGTACCTGCGCGTTCCGAAGGGCTATCTGCCGGACTTTCTGCAGTCTCTGGTCGAACCACTGAGGAGATCGGGCCGATCCCGAAGGGAACGCCGATCAACCTGCTCGCCAACATCGATCCCGAGCAGAGGGCCAAAGTCCTCGCCGTGCTGATCCAGGCCAAGGGCGATCTGAAATCCCTGCCGCGCGGCGCGAGCGACGAGGATGCGCGCAAGGCCTTTGCCAACCTCGTCAAGCCGCTGCTGGAGGTGAGCAAGTGCCCGGACTTTGTCGTCAATCGCGGTCACTACTTCGGCACCGAGTACTTCAGCGAGGAGCCCGGATTGAGCGACCAGGACAAGCGGGCGCTGATCGAGTTTCTCAAGACGCTGTAAGCACACGCGCGCCCGGCGGCAGTCCGTGCTCCGATCCGGGCGTGCTGAATCAGCGGAGGGTCCGATGCCACTCGCGCGGAACAACGCAGCGGAGGGCGCAGTAACCGATCGTGCGGGCGGAGAGCCCGGGGTCGGTATTTCACGTACGAACGCAGGATGCCGCAGCGTTGGGTACGCTTGGGTCCATGGCCGGCGCCGCGCCGGTATGGACACGAAGACCCGCAGCCCGGGAGGCGAGCCTTGAGCGCGGCGCGCGACGACCATCCGACGCCGGCCGCGGCAGCGTCGAGACGTCACTTCATCCGCTCCGCCGGTGCGTGTGTGGCCGCGGCCAGTGCGCTCGCGACTGGCTGTGCGTCGCTCTTGCGGCCGGGAGAGCCGGCGCCCGCCGCTGAACTGAGCTGCCCCGAAGGAAGCAGCGATGAGAGCTTCGATTACATCGTTGTGGGCTCGGGTGCTGGCGGGGGACCGCTCGCCGCCAATCTGGCGCTCGCAGGATTCAAGGTGCTCCTCATCGAGGCCGGTGGCGAGGAGGAGCCCTACGACTACCAGGTGCCCGCATTTCACGCGCGCGCCTCCGAGGACGAGCACTTCAGCTGGGAATTCTTCGTGCGCCACTACGCCGATGACCAGCAGCAGCGGCGCGACGAGAAATTCCTTGCGGCACGCGACGGGGTGCTCTATCCGCGCGGCGCCACCCTCGGGGGCTGCACCGCGCACAACGCCATGATCCTGGTTTATCCGCACAACAGCGACTGGGACCATATCGCCGAGCTCACGGGCGATGCGTCTTGGGCGAGCGAGCGCATGCGGCGCTATTTCGAACGCCTCGAACGCTGCGAGTACGTGCCGCGCAGGGATGCCGCCAGCCGGCACGGCTTCCAGGGCTGGCTCGCGACCAGCGTGGCCGATCCGATGCTCATGGTGCGCGATCGGTCACTGCACGTGCTGTTTGGCGCGGCAGCGCTGGAATCGCTCGCCACATCTGAGCGACCGGTCACCCGCGTTTGGGAACACCTGGGGGACCGTTTCGACCCCAACGGCTGGCCGTGGGTCGAGCAGAGCGCCGAAGGCATCTGTGCCACGCCGCTTTCCACGCAGCACGGCCGCCGGGTGGGAAGTCGTGAGTACATTCGCCGCGTGCAGCGGGCGTGCCCGGATCGGCTGACGGTCCGTACCCACGCGCTGGTGACGCGAGTCATGCTCGATCAAGCGCTACGCGCCACGGGTGTCGAATACCTCGCCGGCGAGTCCTTGTACCGGGCCGATCCGCGCTATCGCGCAGGCGATGCGCCGAGCGTCAGCGTGTCGGTGCGCCGCGAGGTGATCCTCTGCGCTGGGGCTTTGAATACGCCGCAACTGCTGAAACTCTCCGGCATCGGGCCCCGGCACGAGCTGGAGCAGCACGGCATCCCCGTCCGGGTGGAGCTGCCCGGCGTGGGCGAGAACCTGCAGGATCGCTACGAAGTCTGCGTCGTCACGCGCATGACGGGCGATTTCTCGCTGCTCCGGGGGCTGCGGTTCCGTCCGCCGCTGCCCGGCGAGGAACCCGATGCGCAGTTTCGCGAGTGGCTGCAGGGCAGGGGCCCGTACACTACGAACGGCACGGTCGTGTCCATGATGAAGCGCTCGTTCTCCGATCGATCCGAACCCGACCTGTTCATCTTCGGACTGCTCGGCTACTTCAAGGGCTATTACCCCGGCTACTCCCATGCCATCGCGCGCGGCGAGGATTTCTTCACCTGGGCGATCCTGAAGGCGCACACGAACAACAGCGCCGGGCGCGTGGCGCTACGCTCGGCGGATCCGCGCGAAGTGCCGGCGATCAACTTCCATTATTTCGACGAAGGCAACGATCAGCGGGGTGAGGACCTCGCCTCGGTCGTGGAGGGCGTGGAGATCGTGCGTAGCATTACCGCGCGCTGCCAGGACATCATCGCCGAAGAACTCATGCCCGGTGCGGAAGTTCGCACCCCCGAGCAGATCCGCCAGTTCGTCAAGGATAACGCTTGGGGGCATCACGCTTCGTGCACCTGCAAGATCGGACCGGCGAACGATCGCATGGCCGTGGTCGACAGCCGCTTCCGGGTGTACGGCACGCATGGTCTGCGGGTCGTCGACGCGTCGGTGTTCCCGAGGATCCCGGGGTTTTTCATTGCCTCGGCCGTCTACATGGTGAGCGAAAAGGCGAGCGAGGTGATCATCGAAGACGCTGCCGCGGCGCCGAAGCCGAAGCGCGCGGCGGCGGGTGGTCGCGAAGAGCTGCGAGCAGACGAGGCACGGGCTAACGGCTGAGCCGCCGGTGGTTGGGCGGGCCGGACGCCAACGGAAAATTGGGCGGGCAGTGCGACGAGGAGATTGCAAATGGCGAGCGAATCAGTGCAGGTGGGCGCGAGCCCGACGCAAGCGCTGGATCCCATCCGGCGTGCACAACAACAGCTGCATGAACACCGCAGCGAGGGCCTGTTGGCACTCAACGCGCTGTTTCGTGGCGGCACCGTGCCCAACCCGCGGCTGGACGGGCCGTACCAGGGTGAACTCGTCGCCCTCGACATTGCGCCCGGCGTGACGCAGTTCATGGAGTGGCTCACCTCTTTTCTCATGCCGTGGAAAGGCAAGTTCCTGGTCGCTGCCGAGGAAAAGGGCGACAACATCTTCGGCGGGAACTGGCGCGCATTCATGCGGCTCATCTTTCCGTTCTACCGCGGCAATCGCGATTATGGCGAGGACCGGTTCCGCGCTTTTGTCTTCCAGACTTCGGTGGCGCCGGGCAAGGTCGATGCGGATCGCCAGGTCTTCCGGATCGATTACGACCGGCCGGGCAACCCTGGCCTCACAATCCGGCGCATCGTCGATGAGGTAGTGCAGCTGCGCGAAGGCGTTTATCTGGGCAAGATCCATTTCAAGTGGTGGTGGGGGAAATGGCAGATGATCGGGTACTTCTCGCTGCGCAGCTGAGCCGGGGGCCTGACGGCGAAAGCTCAGCACGGGCCGCGGCCGGGTGAAAACGGTGCGGCTCATTGCGGTAACGGGATGCAGAGCGCGGATTGCCGAGGGAGCGCAGCGATGCGACACAAGTTCGGAACCACGACCGGCAGCAACCTCTGGCGTGTCAGGATCGGCCGCGTATGGATGCTCTTCGCGGCGCTCGTCACGGTGCTGGTGGTGCTGGCCGTCGCGTACGCCGCGCTGCGTTTTCTTCCCAACCGCGCCGTCGTCTACGAGGCGATCGAGGAGCACTTCAAGTACGGTTCGACCGGCGGGGAAGTCAATCTGGGCTTCCCGTTCTGGATCTGGCAGGCGATGCCGCTGCTGTGCGCCGACTATCTCCCGGGAGAGCGTATGGCCCCGGACTACAGGGCGCGAGCTGTGTGGCAGAAGAAAGGGACCACTGCGGAAGATCTGCGGGCGCTCTCACGCGAAGGCTACAAGTCCTTCGGGCTCATCTACGAGGCCGGTGCGGACGGCAAGGAGAAGAATCTGCCGGTGGGCGTGTCCATGCGGCGCAACCTCGGCCTGGACCGGGTGTTCGTCAACTGCGCGGTGTGTCACACGAGCACCGTGCGCGATGCGCCCGATGCTCCGCCGCGGCTCGTGCTCGGGATGCCGGCGAACCTCTTCGATCTGTACGGCTTCGAGCGGTTCTTCTTCAAGTGCACCGAGGACGCGCGCTTCCACAAACACGATCTCATCCCCAGGATGGAAGCCCTCGGCGCCGATCTCGATCTCGTCGACCGCTACCTCATCTATCCGGTCGCGGTCTGGGCGATGAGCGATCAGGTGAAGCTGCTCGAGAGCAGGCTCGGGTTTTCCGCGAAGCAGCCTCCCTGGGGTCCAGGCCGGGTCGACACGTTCAGTGCCGCCAAGGCGATCTTCGCCTGGCCGTGGAAGGATCTGCCCGACTGGGGCTCCGAACACCGGGTTGATCCGACCTCGCTCGGCACCGCGGATTTTCCGTCGCTCTGGCGGCAGGAGCCGCGCAAGCACCGCGCGGACGGCGGGCAGATGCAGCTGCACTGGGACGGCAACAACGACAAGGTCGAAGAGCGGAACTTGAGCGCCGCGTTCGGCACCGGTGCGCTGCCACCGATTGTCGATCACCAGGCGATCGGGCGGATCGAAGCCTGGCTACTGCAACTTGCGCCGCCTGCCTATGCATATCCGATCGACAAGGATCTCGCAGCGCAGGGGGCGCCACTCTATGCGAGGTATTGCGCGAGCTGCCATGGGCAAAGCGGGCGCGACTTCAGCGGCGAGCGGGTCGGTTTCGTCACGCCGATCGAGGAGATCGGTACCGATCGCTACCGTCTCGACAGCTATGTCTACGAGCTCGCCGTCAACCAGGGCACGCTGTATGCGGAGACGCCATACCGCTTCAGTCATTTCCGCAAGACCTTCGGCTACGCCAACATGCCGCTCGATGGCATCTGGCTGCGCGCACCGTATCTGCACAACGGTTCGGTGCCTACGCTGCGTGCGCTCCTGGAGCCGGCCGAGAAGCGACCCAAGATTTTCTATCGCGGCAACGATGTGTACGACCCGGCGAACGTCGGCTTCCGGTCCGATCTCGCCGAGCAGGGAGGACGACGGTTCTTCCGGTTCGACACCGCGGTGCCGGGCAACGGCAACGTCGGGCACGCGGGACGGGCCTACGGCACTGAGCTTCCCGAACCGGCCAAGGCGGCGCTCCTGGAGTTCCTGAAGACATTCTGAGGAGGCGGCGTTGACTGCCATAAACGAAATCATCGCGGCTCGCCGCAGGAAGCGTGGGATCGCAATCGCGGCGCTGATCATCGTGCTGCTGCTGGCAGGCGGCATCTACGTCGGGTGGTACAAGTTCTTTCGGGAAGAACCGCAGCCCGCCTGGGTGACTCAGGATCCCGATACGCGCTTCAAGTACGGTTCCATCGGCGCGGAGAACGACGCCGGCATCCCTTACTGGATCTTCTATGTCCTGCCGCGGATGTTTCCGGAGAAGCTGCCCGGGCCGGGCGGTTACGCCTCACTCGGCGTGCCGTGGGAACAGGGGCAGGAGCTGCCGGTCGGCTTCACCAAGAAAGTGATCGGCTTTCCGCGCGTCGCGAACAACTGCGCGGTGTGCCACAGCGCGCGCTTTCGCACCCGGGAGAGCGAGACGCCGACCATTGTTCCGGCGGGCCCGGGCAATACCACTAACGTCGAAGGCTTCTTCCGCTTCTTCGTCGACTGCGCGAAAGACCCGCGCTTCACCGGCGACAACGTGCTGTGGGAGATCGCCAATGTGGCCGAGCTCTCGTGGGTCGACAAGGTGCTCTACCGGTTTCTGATCATCCCGATCACCAAGAAAAGACTGCTCGAGCGCGAGCAGCAGTTCGCCTGGGTGTATCACCCCCAGTTTCCGGAGTGGGGACGCGGCCGCGACGACGCCATGAACCTCACGAAGTATTTCATGCTCAAGCTGCCCATGGACGATACCTTCGGCCCGACCGACATGCCGTCGATCTGGAACCTGAAGAAGTACGACCGCGAATCGAGCCGGCTCAACTGGGCGGGCGACAGCCACGACGCCTACTCGGTCATCATCGACTCGGCGCTGGGCCTGATCGGCAGCGACGCGGGGCCGAAGGACAAGGAAGCCTTCCTGGCGCAGGTCGACTGGCTGCGCGACTATCTGCGCAACAAGGCGCCGCCGAGATACCCGTTCCCGATCGATCTGGCCAAAGCGGCGGCAGGCAAGGCTGTATTCGAGCAACGTTGCGCCTCGTGCCACGCGAGCGAGCGAACAGGCACGCCCATACTACTGGCGGAAGTGGGCACGAATCGCGATCGCATCGACACGTGGGGCAAGGACTTCGCGGTGGCATCCAACAAGGTCGTGGGCGGAATGGGCATCCAGCGCAAGGGCCTCGTGGAGGCACCGCTGATCGGCTACACCGCGCAATATCTGGACGGCATCTGGTTGCGTGCGCCGTATCTGCACAACGGGTCCGTGCCGAGCCTGCGCGACCTGCTGGAGCCCGTCGAGAAGCGGCCAAAAGTTTTCTACCGGGGCTACGACGTCTACGATCCGCTGCGGGTAGGCTTTGTCTCCACGGGGGCTGAGGCGGAGAAGGTGGGCACGAAGTTCGATGTCAGCCAGAGAGCCAGCGGCAATGGCGGGCATGCTTTCGGAACGCAGCTGCCGGAAACGGACAAGGGTGCCCTGGTCGAATACCTGAAGACACTATGAATGCGTAAACGCGGCGGCGGCAGCCTCCGCGAGCGAGACTGGCGTGGCAGCTGCGCCTCATGCGTGCGCCGCAGGTTACGTCTGCGCGCTCCCGGGCCGCGCGCCCGAGCTCGCTGAGGGATGGGGGCCGATGCGCAGATTGATCGCTTGTTCCGTGCTCGGCGCAGCGTTTCCTCTCGTCCTTGGGGGCTGCGCCGCTACGATGGGAGCCGCGCAGGACCAGTTCGCTTGCGCGCGGATGATGGCGGGCGGCTTCCGGGCGGTCGCCGCCGAGCGCACGAGCAGGTTTCTCGGCAAGGTTTCAGCAGATACCGCCCGCTGCCGCGGCGGGGCGCGGGC
>WNGA01003395.1_pt1 | contig 28241 bp, 19 predicted proteins | sample 5400061 | NCBI WGS metagenome assembly WNGA01 (sample SAMN13153366, study PRJNA577476) | soil metagenome | isolation source: 100 cm soil or saprolite under grassland replicate 2 | place: USA:California | collected 2016-06-15
CGTTGAATCTCGTGAATTCCGCGTGACCGAAGATCGCTGGCTTCACCTCAGCGATAGGGAGGTTTAACTGGCAGTATCCGGGCCGGTCGGCATCTTTGAATACCGCCGCACGTACGCCGGGAATGGTTTTCCAGTAACGTTCGAGCGCGTCAATGTCGCGATCCGGAATGCCGCCGCGCAGGTGGCCGTCAATGTCCTGCAAATCCTCCGGCTCGGTGCTGTCGATGTAGCGCGGGAGGTTGAGGTTGAAGTCGTTCTTGGGATCGCTGATCTCCGAGAGCGGCACGATGCGGGCGTAGCGGGGCACTTCGAGCTGGCGGGTGAAGGTGTCCACGATGCGGTGGATGTCCTGGGCGCGCAGGCGGTTCTTGTTGCCGTCCTTGATGAAGCCCTTCGAGGCGTCCACCATGAAGATGCCCTTGCGGAAGTGGGCGTTCTCCTTGTCGAGCACGACGATGCAGGCGGGGATGCCCGTGCCGTAGAAGAGGTTGGCGGGCAGGCCGATGATGCCCTTGATGTATCCGCGCTTGACGACCTCGCGGCGGATGGCGGCCTCGGCGCCACCCCGGAACAGCACGCCGTGCGGCAGGATGATCGCGCCCTTGCCAGTGCTCTTGAGACAGGCCAGGACGTGCAAGAGGAAGGCGTAGTCGCCGTTCTTCCTGGGCGGGATGCCGAACTCGAAGCGCCTGAACTCGTCCTGCTCGGGATGAAAGCCGTTGCTCCACGCCTTGGTGGAGAACGGCGGATTCGCCACCACGAAGTCGAACGTCTTCAGCCGGCCGGTGCTGACCGTGAAGTGCGGGCTGGCGAGGGTGTTGTCCTTCCAGATCTCTGCCGTGGGGCAGTCGTGCAGGATCATGTTCATCCGCGCCAGGGCGGCTGTGGCGTTGTCCATCTCCTGCCCGTACAGCGCGAGGTCAAGGCCCGTGCGGCCCTTGCCCTCGTCGTGCGCCTTGAGCAACAGCGAGCCAGACCCGCACGTGGGGTCGTGGATACTCTGGCTGGCTGACCTGGCGTTGCCGACGCCGATCACCCTGGCCATGATGCGTGAGACTTCCGCAGGCGTGTAGAACTGCCCCTTGCTCTTGCCACTCTCGGTGGCGAAGTGCCGCATCAGGTATTCGTAGGCGTCCCCGAGCAGGTCGTCGCCCTCGGCGCGGTTGCTGCGGAAGTCGAGCGCCGGGGTGTCGAAGATGGCGACGAGGTTGGAGAGGCGGTCCACCATCTCCTTGCCCTTGCCGAGCTTGTCCGCGTCGTTGAAGTCGGCCACGTCGATCACACCCTTGAGGTCGTTGGCGTCGGCGAGCCTGGCGATGATCTTGTTGATCTTGTCGCCGATCTCCTTGTTGCCCTTGAGCGCGACCATGTCGGCGAAGCTGCCGCCCTTCGGAACGTCGAGCAGGTAGCCCTTCTGGCTGGCCGCCTTGTCGGAGACGTACTTCATGAACAGCAAGACGAGGACGTAGTCCTTGTACTGGGAGGCATCCATGCCGCCGCGCAGCTCGTCGCAGCTCTTCCAGAGCGAGGAATACAGCTCGGACTTCTTGATGGGCATGCTCAGGCCGCGTGCTTTCTCAAGTGGTCGAGACTCCCCGGCACGTCGCGGATCGCTCGGAGCATGTCCATGGACGCTGTCTGGACGTCTCGGTCGGCTTCCCACCGGGAAATGATGTTGCCGCCGAGCCGCAGCAGACGCGCCAGTTCGGCCTGGGTGGGATCACGGCGTTCCCGAATCGAGCGGATTTCATCCCCACGGAGTAGACGATACCTCACTCGAAGATCTCCAAGCACATCGCAGGCGTCCTCCTCGTCGAGCCCTCCCGAGTCCTGCCAGTTCGTGGAGCGCCTTGATCGTGAAGTGCAGCCACCGCTGAGCTGCCAGCTCGCGGACTCGTGCCACGACCGACGAGAGCCACCGAGGGGGCATTCACTGTTTGGTGAAATTCTGCGAACGGTGAACCACCCAAGTCAAGGATCTCGTGAGCACCGCGCCCCTTCCCCTCAGCCTCCTCGACGTTGCCGGGCTCGCCTCAGGGTCGCAGCCAGTCCTTCACGGGTCTCGACAGGAACTCCTCCACCGGGACGCCGTCGCCGCCCACCAGCAGCGTGCGTTTGGCCTTGAAGGCCTCGGTGAAGGCGGCCAGCCCCGGGAGCGTATCCGGGGAGCGCCCGCTCTTCACTTCGATGGCCACGACCGTGCGGCCTGCGCGGAGCACGAAATCCACCTCCCGGTTGCGTTCCCGCCAGTAGAACAGCTCGCACATCCCGACCGCCACCGCGTTGGCCAGATGCGCTCCCACGGCGGACTCGACCAGCCGTCCCCAGAACTCGCGGTCGGCCCGCGCCTCCGCCGGCGAGAGGCCGGAGAGTGCCGTGAGCAGCGCCGTGTTGAGCACCTGGAGCTTCGGGCTCGAGCCGCGCTGGCGCATCGCGTTGCCCGAATACTTCGGTACGCCGGTTAGCATACCAGCCCCGGCGAGCAGGTCGAGATAGTGGGCGAGCGTCGTGGTGTTGCCCGCGTCGTGGAGGTGGCCCAGCATCTTCGTGTACGAGAGCACCTGTCCCGAATAGCGGCAGCCCAGCTCGAAGAGTCGCCGGAGCAATGCCGGCTTGTCCACGCGCGTGAGCAGCAGCACGTCGCGCGCGATGGTCGTCTCCACCAGGGCATCCAGCAGGTAGCGACGCCAGCGCGGCGGGTCTGCCGCGAGCGGCGCGGCGCCCGGATATCCACCGAAGTAGAGATACTGCTCCAGCGAGAAGCCGAACGCCTCCCGCATCTCGGCGAGCGACCAGTGCGGTAGCGCGAGGATTTCGAAGCGCCCGGTGGGGCTCTTGGAAAGACCGCGCTGCATGAGCCACGGCGCCGAGCCGAGCAGGATCACTCGGAGCGGCACTCGCGCGCGGCTGTCCTCGTCCCAGAGCCGCTTCACCGTCTCCGACCAATCCGGGATTTTCTGCGCCTCGTCGAGTGCCAGCACCGCGCCCTGCTTGCCGGTGGCTGCGAGGCGCGCGCGCTCCCACTGAGCGGTGAGCCAGGCTGCGTCGCGCAACGCCGGCTCGTCGGCAGAGACGAAGACGCTGGGCAGCTTGGAGTCGGCCAGGACCTGCTGCACCAAGGTCGTCTTGCCCACCTGGCGCGGTCCGGCGACCACCTGCAGGAAGCGGCGTGGCTCTCCAAGCCGGGCGGTCAGTATGGCCGCGTAGGAACGTTTGAAGGTTGCGGCAGGCACGGTGCTCATCTCTTTGAGTATTTTTACTCAGGTCAGTGAGTAGGTCAAGCAGCGATCAGGAAAATGAAGACCGTCCAAATGACGCCCCCGAAAATCGCGACGAACCCACTTGGCCGTGGGCCGTGTCTCACTCACAGAACCCAGGGTCGGCCGGGATGGGAGCGCGGGGCTCCTCGCGGCCGACCGACACGGCCGCGGCGCATCCCGCGAGCGGCGACACAGCGACCCCTGAGGAGGAGTGGCTCTACATGACGGCCCGCACCTCCGTCTACCGCGTGGGCGTTCCGGGAATCCGTCCATGAACGACCCAGACCGGCGCGACGAGTCGACACGGCGCCGCGACAGGAGGATGGCCATGGCCGTGGTCATCCTCACCGCCGTCGGGATCCTCGCCGCCCAGGGCCGCGCGGCGGTGTACGGGAGGTCCGATTCTCCCGCGCCGGTGGGTCGGATCGTGCGGCTGGATGCGCGTTTCGATCGGCTCGTGCCCCGGGGCGCCGCCCTGGAGAAGGTCGCCGACGGCTTCACCGGAGTCGGGGGTCCGGCGTGGGATCGATCGCGCGGCTCCCTGCTGTTCTCGGATATCCCAAAGAATTCCGTCTTCGAATGGCGGGACGGGATCGGGGTCCGGCTGGCCGTGAAGCCGAGTGGCTACACGGGCTCCGCCCCGTTTCAAGGCCGGGAGCCGGGTTCAAACGGTCTGGCCTTCGATCCCGAGGGCCGGCTCGTTCTATGCGAGCACGGGGACCGTCGGATCGCCCGCCTGGAGGCCGACGGCCGGAAGCTCACCCTGGCCGATCGGTATCACGGGAAGCGTCTGAACAGCCCGAACGACCTGGTCTTCAAGTCCGACGGCGACCTCTACTTCACCGACCCGCCATTCGGTCTGTCAAGGCGCCTAACGGCATCGCGTTTGCGCCGTCAGAGAGGGTCCTGTACGTGAGCAATGCGGACCGCACCCACGCCGTCTGGATGGCCTACGACGTCAGACCCGACGGGACACTCGCCGGCGGCCGGATCTTCTTCGATGCCACCGCCTGGACCAAGACGAAGAAAGGGGCCCCCGACGGGATGAAGGTGGACGGGGAGGGACACCTCTTCGCGGCCGGGCCGGGCGGCGTTCATGTCTTCGCGCCCGATGCCACGCATCTCGGCAGTCTCGAGCTGGACGTGGCGCCCTCCAACGTGGGGTGGGGGAACGATGGATCGGTACTGTACATTGCGGCCAGCACGACGATCTACCGAATTCGGCTCAGCACAACGGGAGCCGGCGTCTGAGGCGCCGTCCACGCCGAGCGCCAGGAGGCATCCTCGCGGCGGGCGCCTGTTCCGCGTACCCCGTCCTCTTGTGATGTGGAGCCTGGAGCCTTCGATTGCGGGGCCCGATCGGGCCCAAAGGAAGGCCGCGCCCGCGGCGCAGAGGGGGAAGGCCGATGGAAAGGTGGCTCGCGGCAGGAATCCTGATATACTGATTTTCGGTATGACTCAGACGATGACGATCCAGGTCCGTGGGCGGGGCACGCTGACGCTCCCGGCGACTCTGCGTGAAAAGTATCGGCTTGGCGCAGGGGACCCCTTAACGGTGGTCGATCTCGACGGTGCGGTGCTCCTCAGTCCTCGGCTGCTCGTTGTGCCGCGTATCGTCGCTGAGATGGAGCGCCTGCGCCGAGCGCGAAAGCTGTCCCTGAAGGACCTGGGTGGCCCGGTCCGAGAAGATTGAGCCGCTTCCGGTCTGCGTCGATGCTGACGTCCTGATCGCCGGCCTGCTGTCACGCAGCGGCGCCAGCCACGCGATTCTGGTCCTCGGTGAAGTCGGCCTCCTGGCTCTGGTGCTGCCCGCGGCAGCCGTAGAGGAAGTCCGCCGGAACCTGGCCGCAAAGCTCCCCGAGGCCGCCGCGCTGTTCGAGGAATTCCTCCGCACGGTCCCCGTCCAGGTGCACCGTCCGACACCGCGCGACCACGAACGGGCGCGCGGGCTTGCGCACCCAAAGGACGTCCCGATCCTCGCCGCCGCGATCGGCGCGGGCGCCCGGCTGCTTGTCACTCACAACGCCAGACACTTTCGGTCGGGCGAAGGCGTGCGCGTCGTTCGACCGCGGACGCTGATCGAAGAGGCCCGAGCCTGGATGGGATCGCTCGGACGGTAAGGCGGCCCGTTCGCTTCCGCCTTCTGTTGCTGGCACGGCCGTCGGAATCGGCGGGCTCGCGCACGCATACGCTCTTGTGCCCGGTGAACGTGGGTGGGGCAGATATCGTCGTGCTGAACCACCTGCTGAACTGGTCGGGGTTCACGCGATCAGAGAAGCGCCCGCTCAACTGCCGACTGTCTCCAGACGACGGAGGAAGACCTCGATCTCTTTCTTCGTCTGGAGGTCGCCCGTCCGCGCCGCCACCTCGAGCCCCTTCCTGTACGCAGCCTTGGCCTCCTCGCGCCGTCCGGCTCGCTCCAGCGCGCGGCCCAGCCCGCGATGGGCGGCAGAGTAGTCAGGCTTGAGCCGGATCGTCTCCTCATACTCGATGATGGCGCTCTCGGCCTGCCCGGCCTCGAGGTAGGCGCCCGCCAGACCGAACCGGACGACCGGATCGTCCGGCATCAGTTCGGCCACCTCCTTGAACTCGGCGATCCGATCACGCTCAGTCACGGTTCAGCTCCGATGGATCCCTGCTCCGGCATAGCCACCCGCTTGACCAATTCCGGGCTCCGAACGTCGTGCCGGGCACCACCGCCGACCGCCAACGGCCCACTGATGAGCGCAGAGGAGCGGGAGCTTGGTGGCCATGTGCGGTCCTTTCTCAGAAGAGGTGCTTCTGGATCTTGCCTACCGAGGTGCGCGGGAAGGTATCTCGGAACTCAAACACCTCGGGCACTTTGAACGCGGACAGGCGCGCCCCGCACCAGGCGGTGAGTTCGTCGGCGGTGGCCGCGGCGCCCTCCTTCACAAGGATGTAGGCCTTGATCGCCTGGTCGCGCATGGGATCGGGGATCCCGACCACCGCCGCGTCGAACACGGCTGGGTGCTGCTTGAGCGTCTCCTCGACCTCCGAGGCCGACACGTTTTCCCCGGCGCGCTTGATCATATCCTTCTTCCGGTCCACGAAAAAGAAGTAGCCCTCCTCGTCCATCCAGGCGTTGTCGCCGCTGTGAAGCCAGCCGTCGCGCAGCGTGCCGGCCGTGGCCTGCTCGTTCTTGAAGTAGCCCTTCATGAGGCTGACGCCGGGCACGCCGCTCACGACCAGCTCGCCCACCGTCCCCGGCGGCGCCTCCTTGCCGCTCTCGTCCACGATCCTGCACTCATAGCCCAGCACGGGCATGCCCATGGACAGCGGCTTGCGCGGGAGATCCAGCGGCTGCATGAGCGGCAGGCTCATGGTTTCGGTCATCCCCCAGATTTGCATGAGCGGCGCCCGGAACCGCTCGTGCCACTCCTCGAACTGCTGGGGCGTGATGTTCTGGGCGTACGACACCGCGCGCAGGCGCGTCTGTCCGTCGCGGTCGTTCCGCGGCTGGGCCAGCAGCATGCGGATCGGCGCGGCGAAGAGCGCGGCGAGGGTGGCCTCGTGGCGGATCGCCTGCTCGACGAAGCGCGTCGCGCTGAAGCGCTCCATGAGGGCGACGCCGCCGCCCGCCAGCAGCATCGGCAGGAAGGCGTGGAGCTGCGCGCCGGCGTGGAAGAGCGGCAGCACGACGAGATGCCTGTCGGTGGGCCCGACGCGCATGGCCTTGGACATGACCTCGCCGCCATAGAGGTAGTTGGCGTGGGTGAGGAGCACGCCCTTGGGCTTGGAGGTGGTGCCCGAGGTGTACTGCATGGAGATTTCATCGAGCGGAGCGACGGCGGTCTCGGGCGGTGTGGTCGGCAGGCCGGCGAGCAGGGCCGCGAATGGGCGGGCTTCGAGGACGCCGCCGAGCGTCGGGCAGCGGCGGGCCGCGACGTGGACCGGCTCCGCGTATTGGGGCTCGGTGACGGAGAGCCGGGCTTCCGAATGCGCGAGGATATAGTCCATCTCGTCAGCCGTGGAAGCCGGGTTGGTGGGCACCATCACGGTGCCCGTCTTGGCCGCGGCCATCCAGAAGAGGAGGAACTCGGGGCAGTTGCCGAGATGGAGGTTGAACTTGTCGCCGTGACGCAGACCGCGCGCCAGGAGCAGGTGGGCCGCCCGGTTCACATCGGCGTCGAATTCCCGCCACGTCCATCGCCTCTCGCTTCCGGCCACGTCTTCGAAGACGAGGAAGGGCCGGTCGGGGAAGCGTCGCGCCTTGTCCTCCAGCGCGCTCTTGAGAGTGTGATTCCCGACGATTAGCATTCGTCGCTATCTGTCCGTCTTCTTGCGCTTGACGAAAGCGGCGATGCGCGCCCGGGCTTCCGGATCGGCCCTGAGAGCCGCCGCATACGCCTGCGCCGCATCGCCCGGGCGGCCGGCGCGGATGTCCGCCACGATGGCCTTGGTTGCCGCGACCCCGCCTCTCGGGTTGCGCGCGATCTCCGCGGCGAAGTCGGCCGCCGCCCGGTCGAGCGTGCCGTCCGGCACCACCCGCGTCACCAGCCCCATGCGCAGCGCCTCGGCCGCGTCCACGATGCGGCCGGTGAGCAGCAGCTCGCGCGCGTGGGCGCCGCCCATGATGTCGAGGAGCCGCGCGATCCCGTAGCTCGGGTTGAAGCCGAGCGTGATCTCGGGCAGGCCGAAGCGCGCGCCCGCCTCGGCGACGCGCAGGTCCTGAGCCGCGGCGAGCATGCAGCCGCCGCCGAGGGCATGGCCATGAACCGCGGCGATGGTCACCTGGGGCAAACGCGCGAACCGATCCATGACGCGCTGCCAGCGCTGAGACAGCGCCTCGGCTTCGGCTGGCCCCAGAGTCGGCATCTCGGCGATGTCGTTGCCCGCGCAGAAGGCCCTGCCGCGCCCGCTCACCACGACCACCGAGACCCCATGCGAACCCTCGAGCCTCCCGAGCGCGTCCTCGATCGCCGCGGCGACGTCGCGGTTGAGCGCGTTGAGCGACTCCGGTCGCTCCAGCGTGAGCCGCGCGACGGCGCCGTCCACGCTCAGCCTCGCGCTCACAGCCCGAGCCTCCGGCGGGCGTCGGCGGGCAAGGCGGCCGCCTCCAGGCTGTCGAGAGCGCCCTCGATTTCGCCCGTCACGGCGGCCAACTGGAGCGCCGCGAAGGCCGGATGGTCGACTCCCACGTCAGTGAACCAGTAGAGCGGCACGCCCTCGCGCGCGAGACGGTGCTGGAAATCGCGCCGCAGCCCCGGGTCACCGTGGATCGTAGCAGGATCGTGACCGGTCTCGAGCGCGAAGGCGGCGAGTGCGCCGGCCGCCTCGCCGACATTCCACTCGACCGGATGCAGCCGGTAGCAGCCATTGCTGATGTGCGTTGTCCCCAGATTCTTGGCGCCGGCGAGGAGGTTCTTGATCCGAACGGGGACGAGCGCTCCCAGAGCAATTTGGGAAGGCCGAGTCCTGGAGGAGATTGCCACTTCGTCGGTGCCCGCGGTGTGTATGTCGATCGGATACCAGCCCACGCCGACCGAGTCCTCGAAGGGCTGGGACCGCGCTCCCCGCTGATACTCGGCCGAGACCTCGTGCTCGAGTATCGTCCTGAGGGCTCGGATCCGGCGGCACTCCCGTATATAAGGATGCTTGCCGAGCGCGTCGTCGGTGGCGAAGACATCGGGTCGCGGCTTGAGCTCGGGGAATCCCGGTGCGGCGCCGGGCCGCGGGGCCTCCGTCTGGAGCCAATAGAGGAAACCCAGGCTGACGCGCTTGGCATCCTGCAGTGCCCGAGCCTGATCGAGCGGCGTCCGGTCGAGAATGCTCTGGTCCCGGTAATCGTTCCCCGGCCAGTTGATCATGCTGATGTCGTTGAGGAAGCCGCTGTTGGGCGGGAAGAGGCTCCGGTCGATGAGCCGGCGGTAGGTCCAGAGCCCGCCTTTCGTCCCAGGTGCCTGGTCGAGCAGCTGGTATTCGAACCAGCGCGTCTCCTCCCCGTAGATCTCGCCACCGCTGACGTGGATCCGCAGCGAGTAGGGCTGGCTGTCACGATAGTGCTCATAGCGCTCGGGCTTCGGGATGAGGTGGCGCGCGCCTGGGGCCATGCGCTCAAGCACGAAGGTGTAGGTGAAGCTCTGGACGCAGTCGGTCTTGGGCTCTGCCGGCAGGGCGTGCGGCTCTGCCGTCTCGGCCTTGCTTTCCGCTCCGATCACGTACTCCGCACCGACCAAGGGCAGCAGGTCGCCGAGCTCGGTCGCGTCGATGACGATGCGAGACCGGATGCGCGTCCAGTGCCTGTCGTCCAGGTTCACCGCCAACACGCTCTCGATCCGATCCCGGGAGACCTCCGCCCGCGCGGCTTTGGTCCGCGTCAGGATGTTCAGCCGTCCGGCGTCGGCGTGGGGCGCGGCCATGGCCAGGAGCGCGTCCAGCGCTACGCGCGGCTCGAAGGCCAGGCGGGTGACCCAGCAGTTGCCGGGATTCGGGTGCGGCTGCGCGGCCAGGGCGGGGGACAGACGGCGATAGTGATCGCGGATCGCCTCGCGGAGCGCGTAGTAGCTGCGGGTGCCGCCGAAACGCTCGATATGCTCGTGCTCGTCGAGCGCGGCGACTCCTTGCGCCGTCAGCTGGCCGCCGATCCAGTCCGTCTCTTCCAGCAGGCATACGCGTCGCCCTGCACGCGCAGCGGCCAGCCCGGCGGCGGTACCGCCGGTCCCGCCCCCGACGACCAGGACATCGCAAGTCAGCTCCGGGACCCCACGCCCGGGTTCGCCGCAGTTGACCACCGCCGCGGCGGGGTCTCCCGTCGCCCGCACCGCCATCACATCGAGCAGCGCCGTCATTTGATCATCAGGCTCGGCAGCCAGAGGGCGAGCTGCGGGAACAGGATCACGATGGTGAGCGCCGCCACTTGGAGCGCCATGAAGGGCCAGATGGAGTGGAAGATGTCCCCGATGGTGATGTCGGGCGGCGTCACCCCCTTGAGATAGAACACGGCCGGGCCGAACGGGGGCGAGAGGTAGGAAATCTGCATGTTCATGCAGAAGAGCACGCCGAACCAGACGCTGTTGAAGCCCAGGCTCTCGATGATGGGGACGAAGATGGGCGCGGTCAGCAGCAGGATGCCGATCCAGTCGATGAGACAGCCCAGAATGATCCAGATGACCATCATCAGGGCGAGGATGCCCCAGGGCCCGATCGGCAGTGCGGTGATGGTCTGCTTCATGAAGTTGGTGCCGCCGGCCAGCGTGTAGACACCGATGAGCGTCGAGGCCCCGAAGAAGAGCCAGTAGAGCATGCACGTGACCTTGGTCGTGTCGGCGACAGCACGCGAGACGTTCTCCCACGTCAGACGGCGGTGCACGCCCGCGGCGATGAGAGCGCCGAGGCAGCCCACCCCGGCCGCTTCGGTGGGCGTGGCCAGCCCGGCGTAGAGCGAGCCGAGCACCCCGAAGGCGACCAGCGCTGGCAGAACCAGGCCCCGCAGGAGCGCGGCCTTCTCCCGGAGCGGGATGTTGCGCTCAGCCTCGCTCGCGGCGGGCGCCAGGTCCGGCTGCACGTAGCACCGGATCACGATGTAGGCGATGTAGAAGCCCGCTAGGAGCAGTCCAGGGACGACACCCGCCATGTAGAGCTGGCCCACCGAGACGCCCGCCGTGAGACCGTACATGATGAGGACCACGCTCGGTGGGATCAGGGTTGCCAGCCCGCCGCCTGCGCAGATGGAGCCGAGCGCGAGGTCCTTGTCATAGCGGTGACCGAGCATGGCGGGGAGCGCGACCACGCCCATGGTCACCACCTCCGCGCCGATGACGCCCACCATGGCAGCCATGATCGCGCACGAGATGATCACCGCGACCGCGAGTCCGCCGCGCAGGCGTCCGGACCAGACGTGAACCGCCCGGAACAAGTCCTCGGCCACGCCGGCGCGCTCGAGAATGCACGCCATGAGGATGAAGAGTGGCACCGAGACCAGGACGTAGTTCCCCATCAGGGTGAACACGCGGCTCACGATGAGGTTCAGGCTGCTGGGGCCGAACAGCGTCAGGGCGAAGATGACCGCGATGGCGCCCGTGGCGAAGGCGAGCGGCAGCCCGGCGCCCAGGAGCGCCATGAAGGAGAGGATCATCAACGCGGTGATCCATTCGATGCTCATGCGCCGGTCGCCCGGAAGGCCTGGCGGCAGTCACGGACCACGTTGGCGATGCCCTGGAGGAGCACGAGGAGCGCCGCCACCGGGATGGCCAGCTTCACCGGCCAGATGGGCGGGTTCCAGGGCGTCCCGGTGGTCTCCCCGCCCTTGATGGAGTCCCATGCCCAGATTCCGCCCGCCCAGATGAGGGCGCCGAGATAGAGGAGGAAGAATCCGAGCGTCAGCAGGTCGAGCCAGGCGCGCAGGCGCAGCGGGAAGCGCACGTAGAGCACGTCCACGGCGACGTGGCGCCGGTGGAGCAGGGCGTAGCCCCCGCCGAGCAGGTAGGCCACGGCGGTTACGTAGATCATCAGCTCGTTGGCCCATACCGTAGGTGAGTTGAATCCGTAGCGGGCCACGACCTCGTAGATGATGACGCCGACGATCAGCAGGATCTGAAAGCCGGCGAGCCAGCCGCACCAGTCATTGAGCCGGTCTACGGCCTTGAAGAATCGGTTCATGGGTCCCTCACGCCGAGCATGGGGAGGGGGCCGATGCCGGCCCCCTCCCCTCGTGTGAACTGCCGCTCCTGCTGATCCCTACAGCAGCCCCAGGTCCTTGAGCCACGCCTTCTGCGAGTCCGCCGCCTTCTTCGCGAGCGGGCTCTTCTTGGACCAGTCGTCCCACGTCTGCTGGGCCAGCCCGCGGATCTTCCGGAGGTTGTCGTCGCTCCACGATACCAGCGTCACCCCGCCCTTCTGCTTGATCTCCTGCACGACCCGGATGTCGTCCACCGCCACGCGCTCGACCTGGTCCCAGCCCCACTCGCGGGCGGAACTCTCCAGGATCACCTTGACGTCGTCCGGCAGGGCCTTCCAGGCGCTGATGTTCACCGCAAAGTCCTGTACCGGCATGGAATGGAAGCCCGGATAGATCGGGAACTTGGCGACTTCGTGGAAGCCCATCCGCTGATTCATGGAGATCGTCGCCCAATCGGCCGCATCCACCACGCCCTTGTCGAGCGCCGAGTACACCTCGCCGCCGGGGAGAACCACGACGGAGGCGCCGAGCTTGGTGAGGATCTCCGCTGTCATCCCCTGGGGCGAGCGGAACTTGACCCCCTTGAAGTCCGCCATGTTCCGGATGGGCTTCTTCGAGGGAATGGACTCGACGCCCCACCAGGAGAGACCGATGACGTGCATGTTGAACTTGTTGTAGGCCTCTTCCAGCATCTGGAGACCGCCCTTGTAGTAGAACCAGGCGTCCTGCTGCCAGGGGTGGGTATAGCCGAAGACGAAGTCGCTGATGACGGCCAGCCCCGGCTCTTTGCCCGTCCAGTAGCCAGGCCATGAGGACTGCCCCTGCAGCACACCCGCGCTCACGGCATCGAGTGTTTCGAAGACGCCCGTCACCGCGCCAGCCGAGAATGGCGTGATCTCCAGCCGCCCGTTGGTCAGCTTCTTGATCCTCTCGCAGTATTCCTGGAAGACCTTGAAGGTCAGCTCCTGGGCGCTCCAGAGCGACTGCACCTTCCACCTGTGCACCTGCTGGGCGCGGGCGACATGGGGGAAGCCCAGGGTGCTGGCCCCGACCGCGGCGGCGCCGGCCGTCTTCAGAAAGTCACGCTTCTGTTTGTCCATGCTCCGTCCTCCGTGTTCTCCGACGTTGTGTGGGGAAGCGCTCGAGGATCGACGGAACGTGCTCGAGCCGGATATCAGCCACGAGGTCGATGTCCTGGGTAAACCGGGACTCCCCGTAGTAGACCGATGCCTGGGACCTCCGATCATGTATCGGATACGGAGGTCCTCAAAGACCTCGGCGACATAGCGCAGCAGCTCGGCCTGAGTCACGTGACAGTCTTTTGGCAACCGCAGTCTGGACCTGTTGCCCGTCCCATTACGGATGTCTGTCTGAAAGGAAAGCGGCCAGCCGGGCATGGGCGAGCTCCCACGCTTCGTGGGCGAGCCGCAGCCGCTCCATCCCGGACTTGGCTCTGAGAATGGCCGCCACCCGTGAATCGACCATCTCGGTGCGCGACACATCACGATTGATTTCGTCGCTCACCGGATCACCTCGTCGGCGCGCGCCAACAGCGACTGCGGGATCGTGAGGCCGACGGCCTTGGCGGTCTTGAGATTGATCACGAGCTCGAACTTTGACGCTCAGCCGGATCTCGGCGTCCGTGGCGGCGACGCGCCCGGCCGCCCGGGGCGCCTGACCTCGACCTTGGCTCCGGACACGAGCCGTGGCTGGCCGTCGATCACGACCGTCTCGCCGGCCCGGAGCCCCTCGCCGATCACCGTCTCGCTTCCCTGAGTCCGCTTGACGACCACGCGCCGGGTCTCCACGGTGGAATCGGCCTTGACGACGAAGACGTACTGGCCCTGCTGTCCGCTCTGGAGCGCGGCCGCGGGCACCACGATGGCGTTTGGCTCGGTGGTGAGCGTCAGCTCGGCGTTGACGAACTGGCCTGGCCAGAGCCGCCGCTCCTCGTTGGCGAAGGTCGCCTTGAGGCGGATCGTCCCGGTGGTCTGGTCGACGGCATTGTCGATGAACGTGACGACTCCCCGCGGCGGCTCTGGCTCCCCGGGGGGAAGGGCGCGGACCTCGAGCTTGCCGTCGCCCATGTAGCGCTTGATCACCGGAAGCTGCTGCTGGGGCACGGTGAACGACACGTAGACGGGCTGGATCTGGTTGATCACGACGAGGGTGGAATCGTTGGTGCCGCTGGCCCTGACCACGTTGCCCTCGTGGAGCATGAGGCTTCCGGTCCGCCCGTCGATGGGGGAGCGGATGGCCGTGTAGCCCAGCTGGATCTTCGCGTTGTCCACCGCCGCCTCGTCCGCACGGACCGTCTGCTCGGCGCTCTTGACGGCGGCCTCGTCGGCGCGGACCGTCTCTTCCGCGCTCTTGATATCGGCCTCGTCGGCGAGCAGCGTGTGGCCAAGCGACTCAGCGGTGGTGCGGAACTGGTCGGCCTGCTCCTGGGAGATCAATCCCCGGCTCAGCAGCTCCGCGTACCGGCGCGCCTCGACGTCAGCGTTCCTCGCCTGGGCCTGATCCCGCGCGAGCGCCGCCCGCGTCTGGCTCACCTTCGCCCGGTCGCGGTCGAGCGCCGCCCGCGCTTGCTGGATCTGGCCCACGTCCTTGGCGAGGGTCGCCTGGGCCTGCGCCAGCGCGGCCTCGAAGGGGCGCGGGTCGATGGTGAAGAGGAGGTCGCCCTTCCGCACGTCCTGGCCTTCCTTGAAGTGGACGCGGACCAGCTCGCCGCCGACCTGGGCCTTGACGGAAACCACCGAGTAGGCCTCCACCGTGCCGATCGCCTGGACCTGAACCGGGACGGCCTTCTCCTCGACAGAGGCGACGGCGACGGGCACGGGAAGCGACCGCGGCGCCTGCTTGGACTCGGCCCTGTCGCGCGGGCACCCCGTGAGGATCGCGGCGAGGGCAGCCGCCGTCGCGAGTCCGACGCAGATGCGAAACGCCCGCATGACGCCGTTTCTCGCGCAAGGGGACGCGCAAGGGGAGTGGATCGGGCTCCGATCGTAATGCAAGCAGGCTCGCCGATTCAATTCCGGGCTCCGAACGTCGTGCCGGGCACCACCGCCGACCGCCAATGGCCCACTGATAAGCGCAGCCGGTCGAGATAGAGGTAGACGACGGGGGTGGTGTACAGGGTGAGGAGCTGGGAGAGGAGGAGGCCGCCGACGATGGTGATGCCGAGGGGGCGGCGGAGCTCGGCGCCGGTGCCGGAGCCGAGGGCGAGAGGAAGGGCGCCGAAGAGGGCGGCCATGGTGGTCATCATGATGGGACGGAAGCGGAGGAGGCAAGCCTGGTAGATGGCGGCAGCGGGTGGCAGGGCGGCCGAGCGCTCGGCGTCGAGGGCGAAGTCGATCATCATGATGGCGTTCTTCTTGACGATGCCGATGAGGAGGAAAATACCGATGAGGGCGATGACGCTGAGGTCGGTGCGGCAGAGCAGGAGGGCGAGGATGGCCCCGACGCCGGCGGAGGGGAGGGTGGAGAGGATGGTGATGGGGTGGATGTAGCTCTCGTAGAGGACGCCGAGGACGATGTAGACGGCGATGAGGGCGGCGAGGATGAGGAGGGGCTGGTTGGCGAGAGAGGCCTGGAAGGCCTGGGCGGTGCCCTGGAAGGTAGGACGAATGGTGGTGGGCAGGGCGACTTGGCGTTCGGCAGCGCGGATCGTGTCCACGGCCTCGCCGAGGGAGACGCCCGGCGCGAGGTTGAAGGAGAGGGTCACGGCAGGGAACTGGCCCTGGTGGCTGACGGCCAAGGGGGTGAGGGCCGGCTCGAAGTGGCTGAAGGCGCTGAGAGGGACGGGGGGGCCGGCGGAGGACTTGACGTAGATGGCCTTGAGGGCGTCGGGGTCTTGCTGGAAGCGGGGGGCGACCTCGAGGACGACGTGGTACTGGTTGAGCCGGCCGAAGATGGTGGAGACCTGGCGCTGGCCGAAGGCGTCGTAGAGGGTGTCGTCGATCGCCTGCGGGAGGATGCCGAGGCGGGAGGCGGTGTCGCGGTCGATGACGAGGGAGGCCTGGAGGCCGCGGTTCTGCTGATCGGTGGAGACATCGCGCAGCTCCGGCAGGGTCCGCAGCTTGGCCAGCATCGGCGGCGCCGCGGCATTCAGCAGGGCGAGATCCGAGCTCCGCAGGGTGTACTGGAACTGGGCATTGCTCGCGCGGCCGCCGATGCGCAGGTCCTGCACGGCCTGGAGAAACAGCGTCGCGCCCGGGACGTGGGACAGCTTCGCCCGCAGGCGGTTGATGACCTGGTCGACAGAGACCTTGCGCTCACCCAGCGGCTTGAGGGCGATGAACATGCGGCCGCTGTTCGTGGTGTTGCCGCCGCCTCCCGTGAAGGCCGTCACCGTATCCACCGCCGGGTCGGTCAGGACGGCATCGACGAACTCCGCCATCTTGCGGCGCATCGCGGGGAAGGAGATGTCCTGCTCCGCCTGGATGTTCCCGGCGATCCGGCCGGTGTCCTGCTCGGGGAAGAAACCCTTGGGGACGATGACGAAGAGGTAGATATTGAAGCCGACCGTGGCGAGCGTGATGAGCAGCGTCGTGCGCGGGTGGCGCAGCACCCAGCCGAGCGTCCTCTCGTAGAACCGGAGGAGCGCTGCGAAGGCCCGCTCGCCGAGCTGATAGGCCGGGCCGTGCCGGGATTCTCCCCGGGACCTCAGCAACACCGCGCACATCATCGGCGTGGTGGTCAGCGAGACCAGCAGCGAGACACTGATCGCCAGCGTGAGCGTGACGGCGAACTCCCGGAAGAGCCGCCCGACGAGCCCCCCCATGAACAAGATGGGGATGAACACCGCCACGAGCGAAGCGCTCATCGAGAGCACGGTGAAGCCGATCTCGCGCGCCCCCCGGAGGGCGGCCGCGAGCGGCCTCTCCCCGGCCTCGAGGTAGCGCGTGATGTTCTCGAGGACGACGATGGCGTCGTCCACCACGAAGCCGGTCGAGATGGTGAGCGCCATCAGGGAGAGGTTGTCCAGACTGTAGCCGAGCACGTACATCCCGCCGAACGTGCCGAACAGCGAGAGCGGGATGGCCACACTCGGGATCATCGTCGCCCGCGCGCTCCGGAGGAACAGGAACACCACCAGCACCACGAGCAGCGTGGCGAACGCGAGGGTGATCTGCACGTCCCGGAACGAGGCGCGGATGGTCGTGGTCCGGTCGAGCACGACGGTGAGGCTGATGGCCGGAGGGATCGCCACCCGCAGCTCAGGCAGCAGGGAGTAGACACGGTCCACCGTCTCGATCAGGTTGGCGCCCGGTTGCCGGTACAGGACGAGCAGCACGGCGCGCTTGCCGTTGGCGAGCCCCGCGGTGCGGACGTCCTCGACCGACTCTTCCACCACGGCGATGTCGCGGAGCCGGACGGGCGCGCCGTTCTGGTAGGCGACGATCACGGGCTGGTACTGCAGGGCGGTGAAGAGCTGGTCGTTGGCCTGGATCATCCAGGCATTCGACGGGCCGGCGATCTCCCCCTTGGGCGAATTCGCGTTGACCGCGCGCAGCGCGGAGCGAACCTGCTCGAGCGAGATGCCGAGCTGGGTCAAGAGGGTCGGGTCTACCTGGGCGCGCACCGCCGGCTTGGCGCCGCCGCCGACGACAACCTGGCCGATTCCCTCCACCTGGGCGAGCTTCTGCGCCAGGATCGAGTCCGCCGCGTCGTACACGCGGCCCACCGGCAGCAGGTCCGACGTGAGCGCCAGGATCATGATCGGCGCGTCGGCGGGGTTGACCTTCCGGTACGTGGGGTTGTTGGGGAGGTTGGCCGGTAGCTGGGTCCGCGCGGCGTTGATGGCCGCCTGCACGTCCCGGGCGGCTGCGTTGATGTTCCGGTCGAGATCGAACTGCAGCACGATCGTGGCGGCGCCGAGCAGGCTGGTCGAGGTCATCTCCGTCACGCCCGCGATGCGCCCGAACTGACGCTCCAGCGGTGTCGCCACCGACGATGCCATCGTCTCGGGGCTGGCGCCGGGCAGGACCGCCTGGACCTGGATGACCGGGAACTCCACCTGAGGCAGGGACGCGACCGGCAGGAAGCGATACGCGAGGGCGCCGGCCAGCAGCAGCGCCACGCTCAGGAGCGAGGTGGCGACAGGGCGGCGGATGAAGGGCGCGGAGATGTTCACGGGAGATGCTGGGCCATGCTCACTCGGCGGCGGCGCCGGCGGCGAGCGAGTCGCCGGCGCGGGCCCGCCCGAACCGCCTGGCGAGACGGTCGAACCAGAGGTAGACCACCGGGGTGGTGTAGAGGGTGAGGATCTGGGAGAGGAGGAGGCCGCCGACGATGGTGATGCCGAGGGGGCGGCGGAGCTCGGCGCCGGTGCCGGAGCCGAGGGCGAGGGGGAGGCCGCCGAGGAGGGCGGCCATGGTGGTCATCATGATGGGGCGGAAGCGGAGCAGGCAGGCCTGGTAGATGGCCTCGCGAGGAGGCTTGCCCTCGGAGCGCTCGGCGTCGAGGGCGAAGTCGATCATCATGATGGCGTTCTTCTTGACGATGCCGATGAGGAGGATGATGCCGATCAGGGCGATGATGCTGAGGTCCGTGCGGCAGAGGAGGAGGGCGAGGATAGCGCCGACGCCGGCGGAGGGCAGGGTGGAGAGGATGGTGATGGGGTGGATATAGCTCTCATAGAGGACGCCGAGCACGATGTAGACGGTGATGAGGGCGGCGAGGATGAGGAACGGCTCGTTCGCGAGGGAGGCCTGGAAGGCCTGGGCCGTGCCCTGGAAGCTCGGGTGGATGGAGGTGGGCAGGCCGATCTCGCGCTCTGCGGTCTGCATGGCGCGGACGGCATGACCGAGGGAGACGCCGGGGGCGAGGTTGAAGGAGAGGGTGACGGCGGGAAACTGGCCCTGGTGATTGATGGCGAGGGGGGTGGTGGCGAGCTCGAAGTGGCTCAAGGCGCTGAGGGGGACCTGGGAGCCGGCGGGAGACTTGACGTAGATGGCCTTGAGGGCGTCGGGGTCTTGCTGGAAGCGGGGGGCGACCTCGAGGACGACGTGGTACTGGTTGAGCTGGGTGAAGATGGTGGAGACCTGACGCTGGCCGAAGGCGTCGTACAGGGTGTCGTCGATGGCCTGCGGGAGGACGCCGAGGCGGGAGGCGGTGTCGCGGTCGATCACGAGGGAGGCCTGGAGGCCGCGGTTCTGCTGATCGCTCGCCACGTCGGAGAGCTCCGGTAACGCCCGGAGCTTGGCCACGAGCCGCGGCGTCCATTCCGTGAGCTCGGCCGCGTCGGCATCCTCGAGCGAGTACTGGTACTGCGTGCGGCTGACCCTGTTCTCGACCGTCAGGTCCTGGACCGGCTGCATGTAGAGGGTGATCCCGGAGACCTTCTCCAGCTCCGGCCCGAGCCGCCGGATGATCGCGGAGGCATCCGCCCCGCGCTCGTCGCGGGGCTTGAGGTTGATCTGGATGCGCCCGCTGTTGGGCGTCATGTTCGTGCCGTCCACGCCGATGAACGACGACAGGCTCTCCACGTCGGGATCCTTCACGATGACGACGGCCAGCGCCTGCTGGCGCTCCGCCATCGCCTGGAACGACACGGTCTCGGGGGCCTCGGAGATGCCCAGGATGACGCCCGTGTCCTGGACCGGGAAGAACCCCTTGGGCACGACCACGTAGAGCGCGATCGTCAGCGCGAGCGTCGCGAGCGTGACGGCGAGGGTCGCCGGCTGGTGGCGGAGGACCCAGCGCAGCGTGGTCCCGTAGAACTCGATCACGCGATCGAACAGCCGCTCCGTGGCCCGGTAGAAGCGGCCCTGTTCCGCCGCGCTCTTGTGCCGCAGGAGCTGGGCGCACATCATCGGCGTCAGCGTGAGCGATACCACCGCGGACACGAGGATGGTGGCGCTGAGCGTGATGGCGAACTCGCGGAAGAGCCGGCCCACGATGTCACCCATGAACAGGAGCGGGATGAGCACGGCGATCAGGGAGACGGTCAGCGAGACGATGGTGAAGCCGACCTGCTCGGAGCCCTTGAGCGCCGCCTGCAGCGGGGAGACGCCGGCCTCGATGTAACGGGCGATGTTCTCGATCATGACGATGGCGTCGTCCACCACGAAGCCGGTGGAGATGGTCAGCGCCATCAGCGAGAGGTTGTCGAGGCTGTACCCGAGCAGGTACATGATGCCGAAGGCGCCGACCAGGGAGATCGGGACGGCGATGCTCGGGATCACCGTCGCTGCGAAGCTCCGGAGGAACAGGAACATGACCATGACGACGAGCGCCACGGTGAGCATCAGCGAGAACTGGACGTCCCTGACGGACGCCCGGATCGTCGTCGTCCGGTCGGTGAGCGTCGTGACCTCCACCGAGGACGGCAGCGACGCCTTGAGCTGGGGCAAGAGCTGCTTGACGCGGTCCACGACGGTGATGATGTTGGCGCCGGGCTGTCGCTGGATGTTCACGATGACGGCGGGCTTGGTGTTCATCCAGGCGGCCTGCTTGACGTTCTCGACGCCGTCCACCACCTGGGCGACGTCCGAGAGCCGCACCGGTGCCCCGTTCTTGTACGCGATGACGACGGCCTTGTACTCGGCGCTCGAGAAGAGCTGGTCGTTGGCCCCGATGGTGAACGACTGGCGCGCCCCCTCGAGATTGCCCTTTGCCTGGTCCACGTTGGCCTGCGAGAGTACCGACCGCAGGTCCTCCAGGCTCAGGCCGTACGAGGCCAGGGCCGTCGGGTCCGCCTGGACGCGGACGGCGGGCTTCTGGCCGCCGCTGATCGTGACGAGGCCGACGCCGGGGAGCTGGGAGATCTTCTGGGCGAGGGTGGTGTCGGCGAGATCCTCGACGCGGCTGAGCGGCAGCGTGTCCGAGGTCAGGGCGAGAGTCAGGACCGGCGTGTCGGCGGGGTTGACCTTGCTGTAGGTCGGCGGGCTCGGCAGGTCGCGCGGCAGGTTGGTGGCGGCGGCATTGATGGCCGCCTGCACCTGTTGCTCGGCGACGTCGATGGACAGATCGAGGGCGAACTGGAGCGTGACCAGGGAGGCGCCGAACGAGCTGGTGGACGTCATCTGCCTGAGACCGGGGAGCTGGCCGAACTGCCGCTCCAGCGGCGTGGTGATCGAGGACGCCATGACGTCCGGGCTGGCGCCCGGGTAGAAGGTGACGATCTGGATGGTCGGGTAGTCCACCTGGGGGAGCGCCGAGATCGGAAGCTGCAGGTAGGCGACCATGCCGACCAGGAGCACACCGGCGGTCAAGAGCGAGGTCGCGACCGGACGGAGGATGAAGGTTCGCGAGGGGTTCATGGCTAATCGTCCTGCAGTGGATGCGGACGGAACGCCGTCTTCGGCGGGGGCATCGCGGCCTCGGGCCCCTTGATCGCATGCCACAAGATGGTGTTGAAGACCTGCTCGTCGGCCTCGTCGGCCCGATCGAGCGCCAGGGCCAGGGTGTCTCTGGCCCGATATGCACTGGTCCGATTGATCTCGTTCAGCGCCTGCTTGGGTCGCAGAGCCGCGTACGGCGCGAGCGTGGCCGTGTCGGTGAACGCGGCCAGCATGGGCGTGGCGGCGGCATCGAATTGGCTCATGGGAGCGAGGCCGAGAATGAGCTCGACGGTCCGGAGCATCGAGACCGTGGAATAGATCGTGTGATCCACCAGGCCACGCCTGGCATAGGGCGAGGCGATCAGGCAGACCGTGCGGTGAGCATCCACGTGGTCGGGCCCATTCTGCGCGTCATCCTCGATGACGAAGATGGCCGTCTCCCGCCAGACCGGCGAGCGCGACACGGCCTCCACGACCCGCCCGAGGGCCAGGTCGTTGTCCGCCACCATCGCCTTGGGGGTGGGAAAGCCGGGGCGGGTCGCCGCCGTATGGTCGTTGGGCAGCCAGACGATCATGAGGGCCGGGACGGCGCCGCGCCCGACCATCTCGTCGAACTCCGTCTGCCAGGCGTCGACGCGCGACTGGTCCGTGATGGCCAGGTCGTAGCCGGCGTAGGTCGGAGACAGGTGCCCGGCAAGGGCGTTCGTGAAGGGGGCCGGCGTGACCGCGGGGGGCTTCGAGCCGAATGCGCTGAACTCGCCGTACACGCGATAGGTGATGCCGGCCCGCGCGGCCTGCTCCCAGAGGTGGCCGGCGCGCGGCGCCGGCGCCCCTGACCCGCCTGTGAAGTCGGAGGGCCGGTTACGCCCGGAGTAGCTGGCCGGCCACATCTTCTGCACGTAGTCCGTGGCCACGGCGGCGGTGGCCCAATTGTGGCCGTCGGCGGAGACCTCGGCGTCCGCGTAGCAGTTGTCGAATAGCACGAAGGTCTCGGCCAGGGCGTGATGATTCGGGGTGACGTCGCGGCCGAAGAGGACGAGGCCCGCGTCCCCGTCTCCCTGCGGGAGATCGCCCAGGACCTGGTCGTACGTGCGGTTCTCCTTGATGACGTAGATGACATGCCGGATGAGGCTGGGATCTCCGGCCCGCCGGGGCACCGCGTGAGGGGTCACATCGGCTTGCGTCCGGATGAGCAGCTTCTCGGCCTCATCGAAGCCGTTGTTCTTCACGACCTGCGCCGTGTACAGGGCCAGCGTGCCGGCGTCTGGAACGTCGATCACGGAGAGCGTCCCGCGCGCCATGTTGGCGACGTACTGCTGAGTGGGGACCGGCTGTTCGGGGTTGGGTCCGCCGGGGCTCGGCCCGGCTCCCAGCCCTTTCATGTTGGCCACGTAGAGAAACCTTCCATCGCGAGACGCCATCAGCGCGCTCGGGAACCAGGCGGTGGGAATCAGGCCCCGGATCGCCAAGCTCGCGGTATCCAGGACGGCGACGTCGTTGTTCCCCCCGTTGGCCACGTAGAGCGTCTTGCCGTCCGGCGACACCGCCACGGCATTGGGCATCGAGCCCATTGGCGCCCGCGGGTACGGGGAGAGGTCCACGGTCGCCACCACGGCGTCCGCCGACGTGTCGATCGCGCTCACGGTGTCGGAGGTGGCGTTGGCGACGTAGAGGCGCGTGCCGTCGGGTGACAGGGCCAGCCCGCTGGCATGACCGCCGGTCGGGATGCGCTGGAGCAGCTGCCCTTGTGCGGTGTCGATGACCGTCACGCCCCCGCCGTTCCACTCCGAGACGTAGAGCTTCTGGCCGCTGACGGCGAGCGCATAGGGGAGCCCTCCGATGTCGTCGGCCCTGGCCGGCGGCGCGAGGCTGACTCGCGCCCGCACCTGACCGGTGGCCGTCTCCACGAACGCCACGGCATTCTCGAGGTTGAGGGCAGCATACAGCGTGCTCCCGTCGGCAGAAATGGCCAGGCCTGCGGGGTAGATCCGCGCCCTGGGTTGGCCGAGGGAGATCGGGGCGCGCTCGGTCAGGGCCCGCCCGTCGAAGTCGTACACGCGGATCTTGTTGTTTCCGCCAGCCGAGGCGTACACGCGCCGGCCGTCCGGCGTGACCACGACCCCCAGGAAGAGCGCCTCCGGGCTACCGTACGGGATCGCCTGGACCACCTTCTGGGTCGAGGCGTCGAAGAGCACGAGGCTCTGCACCCCCTGGCCGTTGTTGGAGATGAGGAGGTAGCGCCCGTCCGGCGTCGCCGCCATTCCCAGCGGCCGGTCTCCCACCTCGACCTGCAGCCCAGCAGGGGTCAGCATCCAGTGATTCGGGGTGAGTCCGGTCCCGTCCGGCTGGGGCCCGATGCGTCCGAAGAAGCTGGACCGCACGCCGACTCCCAGTCCCAGGGCGGCACAGAGCGCCACGATCACGAGCCACCACCGCCGTCCGGGTATCATGGACACCTCCACGCTCTACAAGAGCGACGACCTGGGCCAGAGCTGGCGGCGTGTCGATCGCGGCGTGAAGCCCCGGAGCACCATGATGTCGGTGGCCCTGCACGCCGAGGATCCGCATCAGGTTTACTGCCCGACGCGCGGCGGCCAGGTCCTCGGGGCCCCGGACGGCGGCAGGTGCTGGCACGAGTACCCGCTGCCCGACGGATCCAGGACGTCTACGCGGTCGCGTGCTGCTGAGCGCGACGACGGCTCTCAGAGCGGTCGGCGGAGCCTGGCGGCGGCCTCCTCCACCGATGGGGGCATGGTCGTGTCCTTGTAGTCGGCGAGCCGCCCGTAGATCTCCCGCGCGGCCTCGTGGAAGCCCGCCGGGAGGCCCGCTCGGGTGAGAGACCCGGCGATCTCCTCCATCTCCGCCACGAAGCGCCAGGCCTTGCGCGCATTGTCGCTGAACGCCCGCTCCGAGCGCGCGATGACATCGGGCATGGAGATCTTCCACTCGGCGAGGAGCGCCGCGTCCACGCCCTCGGCGATGGCGAACGCGCGGATCGTCGCCAGCAGCGCCTGGCCGCCCTTGTTCCAGCCGGCGAAGGCCATCTTCAGGGCCGATGCCGCTCCCGCCGGCGCCGCCAGGACGATGGCGTCGATGGGGCCGGCGCCGAACAGGCCGGCGATCTCCGGCGCGGCCGGCCCCGCGAGGTAGAGCCTGGTCGCGCCTTGCTTGCGCGTGGCGGGACCGATGATGCCGCCGTCCACGAAGCGCGCCCCGGCCGCCTCCACGATGCGACCGATCTCCCGCCCCGTTTCCGGGGCCACGGCGTTGGCGTCCACGTAGACCCCGCGGAACCCGAGGGCAGCCACGGCGCGCGCGAGAGCGAGCGCGCCGTGCGGCGGCACGACGGACAGGATCACCCGGCTCGTCTGAACCAGCGCGGCGAGCGTGCCGGCATCTTCGAGCCCGATCTCGAGCGCGCGGGCCCGCGTCGCCCTGCTTCGCCCCTCCGAGGCCCACAAGACGCGCGCGCCCCCGCCCACCACGGTCGCGCCCACGGTCGCTCCCATCTCTCCCGGATGAAGCAGCCCTACCGTCACGCTCGAGTTGGTCATGGCTCAGAGGGTCCTCCGCCGTCCTCAGCCCGGGTTATTCAAATGACCCCATCGTGCTTGAGGGCCGTGAGGTCTTCGGGCGTATAGCCGAGCAGCGCGCCGTACAGGGCTAGGTTGTGCTCGCCCAGCAGGGGCGCGCGCGTCACGCGCGTGGGCGAGTCCGAGAGATGGATGGGGTTCCCGGGCATGGGAAACCGACCGCGCATCGGGTGCTCGACGGCGACCACCATGCCCCGTTCGATGAGGTGACGGTTCGACAGGATCTCGCCGGTGTCGAGGACGGCGCCACACGGGACGCCGGCGCCGCCGAGCACCGCCATCGTCTCGTGCTTCGTCTGCTTCTCGGTCCAGGCTTCCACGAGCGCGTCGAGCTCCTCGACGTGCTGGACCCGGCCGGGCAACGTCGCGAAGCGCGGGTCGTCGCCGAGGCCGGGATGGCCCATGACCCGTGTGAGGCTCCGCCACATCTCCTGGTTGGCCACGTGGATGTACACGTAGTCGTTGGGTCCGAAGGGCCGGCACCGGTAGAGGTTGGAGGGAGCGGTCGCCTGGGAGCGGTTCCCGCGGCGAGGCGCCGGCCGCCCTTCCACGTAGTGCTCGCGCAGGTGGATGCGCAGGAGATTCAGCACCGCGTCCTGCTGGGCGACCTCCACCTGTTGACCGCGGCCCGTCGCCTGTCGCTGGACGAGCGCGGCGAGGATGCCGATCGCGCAGTGTAGCCCGGAGCCGGTATCCCCCAGGCCGGCGGTCGCCCGCGTCGGCGGTCCATCCGCCGCGCCGGTCATGCTCATCGTGCCTCCCATCGCCTGGGCGATCCATTCGAAGCTCTTGTACTCCGAGTACGGGCCGCGGGTCCCGAACCCCTTGATCGAGGCGGCGATGATCCGCGGGTTGATCTCGCGGAGGGCCTCGTAGCCGAATCCCAGGCGCTCCATCACGCCCGTCGCGAAGTTCTCGACGACGACGTCCGCCTGGCCGACCATCCGTCCGAAGATCGCGCGTCCCTGCTCCGATTTCAGGTTGAGGGTGATGCCTTTCTTGTTGGCGTTCAGCAACAGGAAGAAGAACGAGTCCAGGTCCGGCCGTTCCGACAGGGCGCGCCGCGCCGGCTCGCCGGCCGGAGGCTCGATCTTGATCACGTCGGCGCCCAGCCAGGCAAGCAGCTCGGTGCAACTCGGCCCCGCCTCGTACTGGGTGAGGTCCAGGACCCGGATTCCGTCGAGGGCCTTGCCCATCCGGTCATCCCCCGTGTTGGTCAAGTCGTGTAGGCGGAGAAGCGAACCGTCTGCGCCCGCGCCTTGGGATCGGTGACCACGTTGACGACAGCGGGCTTCCCCGCGGCCGAGGCCCGCTCGAGCGCCGGCCGGATCTCGTGCGGCTTCTCGACGAACTCCCCGTGGGCGCCCAGGGCTTCCGCCACCCGGTCGTAGCGCGTGAAGCCGAGGCTTCGCCCGGGCTTGGGGTCCGGCCTGGCCCACGGCGCGTCGGCGGTCCAGCCGCCGTTGTTGCTGATGACCACCACGACTGGGATCCGATGCCGGACCGCGGTATCGATCTCCATCGCATTGAGGCCGTAGGAGCCGTCGCCGTGAAGCACCACGACCTGCGCGTCTGGGCGAGCCACCTTGGCACCCACGCCGAACGGCAGCCCCACGCCCATGCAGCCGAAGGGACCGGAGTTGAGCCGGTGACCGGGCGTGAAGGTCGGGAGGGACTGCCGGCCGTAGTTGAGGATCTCCTGCCCGTCGACGACCAGGATCGCGTCCCGGCGGAGGAAATCACGCACCTCCTTGCAGAGCCGGAGCGGATGGATGGGCACCTGGTCCACACTCATGAGCTTCGTCATCTCGGCCTGCTTCTCCGTGTCGAGGGCCCGGAGGCGGGCGACCCAGCCGGCATGGCGTCCCGGGTCGATCCGGCCCCGCGCCTCGGCCCGGAGCTGCTCGAGGACGGCGCGCGCGTCTCCGACGATCGGCACGTCCACCGGGCGGTTGTGGCCCAGTTCGCCGGGGTCCACATCCACCTGGATCACCTTGAGGTCCGCCGCGAACCGCGGCGGACGGCCGAACTGGATGACATAGTTGAACCGGGTCCCGACGGCGAGGACGACATCCGCGTCGGCGAACGCCTTGGCCCGCGTGTTGAGGAATGCGAGGGGGTGGTCTTCGGGCACCGTTCCGCGGGAGATCGGCGTGGTGTAGAAGGGGATGCCCGTGGCTTCGACCAGCGCCTGAAAGGCCGCCGCTCCGTCCGACCACCAGACACCGCTCCCGCCCAGGATCAAGGGCCGCTCGGCCCGGGCCAGGAGGGCTACGGCCTCTCGGACCGCCGCCGGATCGCCCGCCGCCCGCGGCGCCGGGCGCCACGCCGGGGGAAACGCGGCGGCGCTGTCGTCCACCTTCTCGCCGAGGATGTCGCCGGGCAGGTCCAGGTAAACCGGCCCCAGCCGGCCGGTCGTCGCCTGACGGAAGGCGGTGGCGACCAGTTCCGGGATGCGCCGGGCATCGAGCACGCGGTGAGCCCACTTGGTGATGGGGCGCATCACACCGACCTGGTCGATCTCCTGGAACGCCTCCGTGCCGAGCTGGACCCGCGGGCTCGATCCTCCGATGGCGACGAGGGGCGCCGCGTCGACGAACGCGTTCGCGACGCCGGTCACGAGGTTGGTCGTTCCCGGCCCCGAGCAACCCATGCAAACGCCGGGGCGCCGGGTGATCCGCGCGTAGGCATGCGCCATCATGGCCGCAGCCTGCTCGTGCCGGGTGTCGATGGCGCGGACGCCGAGGTTGATGAAGGCGCTCTCGGTCTCCAGCATCGGCCCGCCCATGATGTAGAAGAAGGCCTCGACGCCCTGCGCTCTCAACGACTTCGCGAGGAGGTCCGATCCGGTCACCGTCCCCATGACTCCTCCTTTGTCTCGCTCGAAGCCACCCGCTCGGCGGTCAGGTGAGCCGCCGAGGGATCAGGATTGCTTGATGATCGTAGATATCTCCGGATGAGTCAAATGCCGTGCTGGGCCAATTTGCGTCGCCATACTTCGTTGCTCGCTCGTCGGCAGGCCTCAACGTACACCCACGTACGCCTCGGCCTGCCGACCTCGCTCGCGCCTTGTCTGGCTCGCAACTTGACCCAGCACCGAGCCCAAATTCCCAAATTGACCCACTACCAAATGCCGGGCCGCGCGCCGGTGGGCTCGACCGAGAGTGACGGCAGGGGCCAGCCTCGTTGTCGTTCCACGGTGGGGCGAACGCCGGGCTTGCGTATCGCGCGAGCGTCGGCTACCATAACGTTGTCCTGACGGTGTCCTCGCAACTCCTCGAATATGCAAAGAAAAGTTGCGGACGGGGCGTCGGCGAACACTATCCTTATTTATAGAGGGGAGAGCGCGTGGGCCGACTGAGCATCCGCGACCTCGTGGGTCGCGCGATGATCGACAAGAAATTCCTCGCCGACTTGGTGCGCGATCCCCACGAGGTTCTCGCCGACTACGACCTGAGCGCGG
>WNGA01002734.1_pt1 | contig 28232 bp, 25 predicted proteins | sample 5400061 | NCBI WGS metagenome assembly WNGA01 (sample SAMN13153366, study PRJNA577476) | soil metagenome | isolation source: 100 cm soil or saprolite under grassland replicate 2 | place: USA:California | collected 2016-06-15
ACAGTTGCAACGCCCCGCGTGCGCAAAAACTCTCGCGTAGTAGCTCAGCGCTCGACCAGGATGACCTCGAACTCAATCGCGGTCGGCGGAAATCCGGTATCGAACTTCGCGTTCACGACCGCCAGCTGCTGGTTGCCCGTGGCGGGCAACCGTGGTCGGCACCTGAAACTTCGGGCTGGTAATGAACATGTTGTCCACCACCCCCGAACTCAAATCACTGCTCAGGCGAACCACGGCGATCTTGTTGTCGACGTTCTGAACCGCGAATAGCCGCCCAGCCTCCAGCAGGATTCCGTCGACATTCGGCACGCTCACGCCGTTGATTGATGTCGCTCGAACTCGTCGCCGGATTGACCGTGAAGAGCCTCCCAAGGCCACTGTGGGCCACGATTAGCGTCGAACCATTGGGCGTGGCGGCAATGCCATTGAGATTGAACGCTCCGCTCGTGTCCGAGGCCGGGCCACTCAACGTCAACGTCCGCGCTACACCCAACGCTCCACCAGTTCCAATTGGCACCAGGTAGAGGTTCGGTCTAAAGCTGTCGGTAAACCAGGCGCCCTCGTGGCCGATGGCGACATATTAATGAATGTCGGTGCAGCTGGATTTGCCAATTGGTAGCTGGTCACCGCGGCACCGGTGTTCGTGTCGTACACGTAGGCCTGGCCGGTAGTCCCGCCAGCGACAAACAGCAGCCCGCTCGAATCGTCCACTTTCATGCCGACCGCCATACGGCCAGCGGGAGCGTGGATGAACGGCTCGACCGTTCCATGCTGCAGATTGCCGCGGAAGATGTCGCCGCGGAACAGATCGCCGGCGAAGAAGGTGGCGCCACGACCAGCGGCGATGCCGTCGGTCGAGCTCGCGCCAGGAAGCACGATGACGTCTAACTGTGGCGCGGCTGACACGACGAGCGCCGAACTGATCGCCAGGGCCGTAACAACGATCAGAGCCAGGGGTATCTGGAGCCGTTGCATTCGCGAATGCGTGATGAAAATGCGCCGCATCGCCGTCACCTCTCGCCTGCTTATATAGCGCCGAGCGATTCTACGGTGTCCCGATGTGCCGCTCAGGCTAGGACCGATGCCCTGCGAGCGGGCTGCCGCGGCTAGTTCTGTGGGCGCGCCAGCCTGCTACTCCTGACCGGCGAGCGCAGGATCTGGGCGGTGCGATCGATGTCCGCGAAATCCGCCGCCGGGGTCGTCTCGTGCACCCGGCGCACGTGCGCTTCGACTTTGTCGGCGAGATTCTGACTGACGAGATCGGCCAGCGCCTCGACGCAGAAGATCGCTGAAAGCGAACTATCCAATGGCAGTGAGCCGCTCGACGGACACAGTAGCACGTGTTCGGCGAGCGACACGAACGGCGAGCCCAGGTTTTCGGTCAGCAGGATCGTCCTGGCCCGCCGCTGGCGGGCATGTTCCAGCACGACACCGGTCAGGTGGGCGTAACGGCGGAACGCGAGCGCGAGCACAACGTGGCCCGGTCCGATTTCGGCAAGGGCGTGGCGCAGGCCTAGCTGCTCAGGCTGAAAGAGGCGCGCGTCGCAGCCGAGCCACTTCAACAGCCGGTACGCGTGAGCGGCCACGGCGTACCCGCGCCGCTCGCCGACAATATGCGCGACGCAGCCGGGCCGAGCGAGTAGCGCCGCTGACTCCGTGAACGCGTCGAGGTCCAGCTGCTCGACAAGGCTAACCAGGGACGCCGAATCGTGGGCCAGGCGCGCGGCGACTGTTATCCGCGTGCGGGCTAGACGAGGGTCCGCGTCACCGGCCTGGGGCGGCTCGAGCCGCGTGTCGCCGCGTTCCTGCCACGTGCGGCGCAGGTCCTGGCGGAGGTCACCAAAGCCGGCGTAGCCAAGGCGAACGCTGAAACGCACCACGGCTGCCTTGCTCACGCCAGCCGCGCGGGCCAACTGATCGGCGGTCGAGAAAGCCGCAACGAATGGATCGCGCAGAATCACTTCGCCGATGACGCGATCGTTGGCCGACAGGTCGGACTCAGCTTCGCGGATCCGCCGGCTTAGTCCCCGCCAGGGTTTCGCATCGTGAGCAGAGGTGGTAGATTGCACTGAATCAGCCGAGTCGCCTGATGCGTGAGGTGAATCAGATGGACCACCTTACCATTCGCGAGCCAGTGCGCGAGACGCCAGTTGTCGCGCAGACTGACGTCCTCGTCGTTGGCGGCGGACCCGCCGGCATCGCCGCCGCTATTGCCGCCGCGCGTGACGGCGCGCAGGTCGTCCTCGCTGAGCGCTACCCGCATCTCGGCGGCCTGGCCAGCGGTGGTGAGGTGATCGTCCTCGACGACATGGCCGATCAACACCACAAAACCGTGGCCGGCGTGTGCGACGAGGTGGTCGCGCGGCTGGCTGCGCTTGGCGCGGCGGTGTGCCCACCGCCAGACGACCAGTTCGTCTCCAGCGAGGCGGCCTGGGCGCGCTGGGGTCGCTGGGGGCTTCAGGATAACTACGCCCGCACGTCGCCCAAGATGATCACCTATGCGGTCTCATTCGACCCCGAGGCGCTGAAGTTTGTGGCGCTGGAGATGCTGAGCGAAGCCGGCGTGCAGTTACGACTGCACTCAGCGTTCGTGGATGCCCTCGTCGACGATCGGCGCGTGCGTGGCGGCATCTTCGAGACCAAGTCCGGACGGCAAGCCATCCTGGCCAAGGTGGTCGTCGACGCCTCCGGCGATGGCGACGTGTTCGCGCGTGCCGGCGCGCCGTTCGAGATCGGCAGCTACATCATGACCGTCGTCCACCGCTTCGCCAACGTCGACGTCGAAGGTGCCATCCGATGGGAACGCGAGCATCCCGAGGAGAGCGCACGCCTGGACAAAGAGATCAAGGCCATCTACGGCGGTTCATGGGACTACTGGTGGTTGCGAACGACGATCGACGGCGTGATCTGGTGCAACTGCCCGCACATTCCGAATCACAACGCGCTCAGCGTCGAGGACCAGACGTACGTCGAGCACGAGGCGCGCAAACGGATCTTCCGCGCCCTGGACTTTGCGCGCGCTAACCTGCCAGGTTTCGAACGGGCAGCACTGGTCGACACTGCACCGCAGCTTGGCGTGCGCCAGACGCGCCTGCTGCGCGGCGAGTACGTGCTGACCAAACAGGATGTCCTCGGTCGGCAGTGGTTCGCCGATCGCATCGGCATGGGCCGCGACTACTACTACCCATATCGGACGATGCTGCCACTCGACGTGGACAACCTGCTCGTCGCCGGCCGCTGCTTCTCGGCCACATCAGAGGCCCAGAAGATGAGCCGCGAGATTCCACCCATGTTCGTCATGGGCGAGGCGGCGGGTGTTGCCGCCGCGCTGGCTGTCAAGGAAGCAGCTGCGCCGCGCCACCTTGATGTCGGCGCTATTCAGGAAAAGCTGCGCAGCCATGGCGCGTATCTCGGCGCCGACCACAACCCGCATGCCACGGCCGAGCCCGCGGCGCCGAACCAGGCCCCGGCATGGGTGACGTAGACACCTTCCGCTTCGTCAACTACTTCCAGGACCACCACCTGGTGCGGATCACGATTTGTAGACCCGAAGTCATGAATGCGCTGCACGCAGAGGCGCATCAGGAACTGAATGCGGCTTGGAACCGCTTCGAGGCAGACCAGTCAGCCTGGGTCGCGATTCTCACCGGCACGGGCGACCGGGCTTTCTGCGCCGGCGCCGATCTCAAGCATGTGACTGACAGGTCGCCGCGCCTGTACTGGGTCACACCCAAGCCGGGCGGGTTTGGCGGCCTGACCGAACGGTTCCCGATTAGCAAGCCGGTCATCGCGGCGGTCAATGGCTACGCGCTGGGCGGCGGGTTCGAGCTTGCATTGAGCTGCGACATCATTGTTGCCGCCGAGCGAGCTCGGTTCGGACTGCCCGAACCGCGCGTAGGCATGATGGCTGCCGACGGCGGCGTGCACCGACTCATGCGTCAGTTGCCACACAAGATCGCCATGGGCCTGATATTGACCGGTGGCCAGCTCACGGCCGCCGAAGCCCACGCCTGGGGACTCGTCAATGAGGTGGTCGCCAACGACCAGTTGGTGGCAGCGGCCGAGCGTTGGGCCAGTCAAGTCCTGGAATGTGCGCCGTTGTCGGTGCGCGCGAGCAAGGAAGCCGCCCTGTGCGGACTCGACTTGCCGTTGCCCGACGCGATTAACCGCCGCTACGACGGCATGCTGCGGTGGATGGCAGCCGAAGACACACTTGAAGGGCCACGCGCTTTCGTCGAGAAGCGCAAGCCGGTGTGGATGGGAAGATGACCACGCTGCCGCTGGACGGAGTGCGCGTCCTCGACTTCACGCAGGTCGAGATGGGGCCAGTTTGCACGCAGGTGCTCGGAGACTTCGGTGCTGACGTCATCAAGATCGAGCGCATGGACTCCGGAGACCTGTCGCGCTACAAGACCTTCGAGGTCGAAGGTGAGAATCCAATCTTTCTCAGCCTGAATCGCAATAAGCGCGGACTGGCCATCGACCTGAAGCATCCCGAGGGTCAGGCAATCGTGCTCGGCCTCGTCGACAACACGGACGTGCTGGTGCACAACTTCCGACCGGAGGTGATGCGCCGGCTAGGGCTCGGCTACGAGCAGCTACGGGAGCGCAATCCGCGCTTGATCTACGCCAGCGGTAGCGGATTTGGACCTGGTGGGCCATACCAGCACAAGGGCGGCCAGGACATTCTGGCCCAGGCGATGAGCGGCATGATGATGACCAACGCGGCTAGAGGGGGTCCGCCGCACAAGGTCAACAACCCTATCGCGGACTTTACCGCTGGCATGCTGCTGGTGCAGGGCATCGCGCTTGCGCTGCTCGCGCGGACTAAGACGGGCCGTGGTCAGGAGGTCACCACGTGTCTGCTGGATGGCATGATCGCCAGTCAGCTCCAGGAAGCGACGTTCTGGCTCAACACCGGCCGCACCATCAACTGGGGGTACTTGCCGCTTGGCAATCCGTTTCCGACGGCCGATGGCGCGATTGCCGTGGTCGGCGCATTCCGCCCGAATCCACTGCGCGACCTGTGCCACGTACTCGAGATCGAAGATCTCTCGGAGGATCCTCGATTTGCGACTGACGCCGCTCGCGTTGAGCACGGAGAAGCATTGAAGTGCATGTTGGATGAGGCGTTTCGCCGCCGCACCTCGGCGGAGTGGCTCGCGCAACTCGAAGCGATCGACGTGCTGTGCAGCCCAATCAACACACTCGAGGAGGCGCTACAGGACCCGCAGGTGCTCCACAACGGAATGGTCATCGAATTCGAACACCCACACGGGACCGTGCGCGCGGTGGGGTCCCCGGTCAAGCTGAGCGAAACGCCGGCCACGGTGCGGCATGCGCCACCCTTGCTTGGCCAGCACAACGACGAGATCCTCGCGCAGCTTGGCTACTCGAGTCAGCGCATCGCCGAGTTGCGCCATGCGTGCGTTGTGCTATGACGCGGGCCGACACTCCGGCAACCGTGGCGCACTCGTTCGAAGCGCGCCAGGCAGCGCTCGCGGAGATCGAGCGCAGCGCGCGTGACTGCCATGTCGACCTGGCGCAACTCGAGCGCGTGGCGGCGGTGATGGCTAACCTGCCAGCGGAGCACATCGCGGCCCGGAGCTACAGCCAGGTCAACCTGCGACCACAGGACTTTCCGGACCAGACGCTCGGCGTCAACGACAGCCTGGCGATCCAGTTCGCCTTCGTCACCGGCAGTCACGGCTTCTTTATCTGGCAGCGCGACGCCGCCGGGCATGCAACACCATGGGAAATCACCGTGAACGGAGTGCGCTATCGCGGTGCGCCTGGACTCGGGGCGTGTCACATGCGCGCACTGAGCCGAGGCATCGACATTCTCGATCCGGCCATTCTCATGGCGCTAAGTTCGAGCGACCTCGACGACTACTATCGCGACGAAGCATCCGGCCGAACCACGCTCCAGCACCTCGAAGGACGTCTGGCGAAATATCAGGAGATCGGCCGCGTGCTCCGTGACCGGTTCGAGGGCCAGTTCGCGAACGTGTTGCGCGAGGCGGATGGTTGGCTGTTCCGCGACGATGGCGGAGGCATCATCCAGGCGTTAGTCGAGCACTTCCCGATCAGCTACGGCGACTGGCCTTTTGCCAAGTTGGCCATGGTGATCACGCGTGGTCTCTACCAACGACGCGAAGCCGGCGTGCCGACGTCGGACGAGTTCGAGCGCTTGACCACGATTCGGGATCCGCAGCGCTTCGATGGCGGAGCCGACTATTACCGCCCGTTCTTCCTCATGCGCGTCGGAGCCCTGCGCGTCAGCGAGGAGCTTCGAGCACACCTGTCGCGCGAAGAGCTCATCGAGCCGGAGTCCGCGTGGGAGCACGAATATCGAGCCGCCACACTACACGCCTGCGACGCTCTGGCGCAGACGTCCGGCACGCCACTGTTCAATGCCGCGGCCGAGGCGTGGGAGACCGGCTTCCGGCGCTGCCGCCGTTGTGCGCCAGGTGTCGCGGAGACCGAGCTTGGCTGCCCGTACGCGCGCGTGTGTCGCGCCTACAACGAGTCTCCGGAGCTGCTCAGCATGCGCTGGCCACTGACGTACACGCTGCGCCATTGACGCGCCACAGGGGAGGGGAGATCTGATGTTCCGTTCGATCGCACCGTACCGCGTTCCGCCATTGGTCGGAGTGCTCGCTCTCGTACTGAGCGTCGCGTGCACCGCCGCGCCACCGCCTGCGCCGACAACCGCCCCGGCTCCCAAGCCGGCGCCAACCACCGCTGGCGCGGCTACGGCTCCGGCCGCCAAGCCGACCGTTGCGGCAGCGGAGCCGACCAAGCCCGCCGCCGCCCCGGCGGCCACGCAAGCGCCCGCTGCTGCTCCATCGGGCGCGGCCAAGAACGAGATCGTCGTCGTTCAGTCCGCTGATGTGCCCAGTCTCGACCCGGCCAAGAACCTGGTGGTGCACGTATTCAACGTCGCACAGAACGTGCTCGACACAGCGACCTACCTGGACCGCGAGCTCAAGGTCCAGCCGCGCCTGGCGATGAGTTGGAAGGCTATCGACGACACCAGCTGGGAAGTGAAGTTCCGCAGCGGAGTGAAGTTCCACGACGGGAGCCCGTTCAACACCCAGTCAGTAAAGGCCAGCTTCGAGTATCAGTCCGCCGCGGATACGCCATCGCGCACGTTCTTCGCCAACTGGGCCAGCCTCGATGTCGTGGACGAGACGACGGTGCGCATCAAGACGAAGGCGCCGGAGCCATATTTTCCGAACGTCCTCAGCCGGTTGTGGATTTTCTCCGCCGCCGATCTGAAGGATCCGGCAACACTGAACACCACCATGATCGGGACGGGCGGCTACAAGCTCACCGAGTTCGTCAAGGGTGATCACATCACTTTGACCGCCAACCCCGACTATTGGGCTGGAGCCCCGAAGATCCAGAAGGTCACGTTCCGCTCCGCGCCCGAGGCTTCGGCGCGGGTGGCAATGCTGCAAGCTGGTCAGGCCGACGTGATCGTGAACCTGCCGGTCGAGCAGACACGCGTCATCGAGGGTGACGGTCGACTGCGGGTGGCCACGGTGCTGGGCCTGCGGGCGGTGCCGCTGATGATCGATCAACGCAAGGGAGCGCCTTTGTCCGACCTCCGTGTGCGCCAGGCGATGAACTACGCCGTCGACAGAGAGGCGATCGTCAAGAACATCCTCGGCGGTTTCGCGGCCCAACAGCCAGCGACTATTTCACCGCTGATCGAAGGCAACAATCCGGACGTCAAGCCATACGCCTACGACCCCGACAAAGCCAAGCAGCTACTCACCGACGCTGGTTACGCCAGCGGGTTCGAAATCAATTTCTATCATCCAACCGGCCGCTGGATGAAAGATGCCGAAGCGGCCCAGGCAATCGGTCAAATGCTCGCGAAGGTGGGCATCAAGACGAACCTGAAAACCCTCGAGTACAGCACCTTCTTCGCCAACTGGTCCAAGGGCGAATTCGACGGCATGACGATGATCGGCGTCACCAATCCCGATGGCGCGCCGTCCTCACTGTTCAACCTGTTCCTGTACTCGAAGGGCTCCTGGCCGTACTCGTTGACCGACCCGCAGCTCGACCAGATGATCGAGAAGGCGCGCTCGATGATGGACCGTGACGAACGTGTCAGGACGTTTCGCGAGATCGAGAAGTTCGTTCACGATCAGGCGGCGTGGATCTTCCTGTGGGAACAGAAGGACATTTATGGCGCGAACAAGTCCCTCAAATGGGAGCCCGCCCCCAACGAGATGATCTACCTCTGGGACGCCTCTTTCTGAGCCTTCCCTGAACCAGCCGGGCATGCAGGCGTACATCGCCCAGCGGATTGTGTCGGCCCTGGCGACGCTGTTGGTTGTCTCAGTGGTCGTCTTCACGGTGACCCGCCTCTCTGGTGACCCGGTGCGACTGATGTTGCCGATCGAAGCCAGCAACGAAGAAGTCGCGAGATTCCGCGAGCGCCTCGGCTTCGACCGCCCGCTGCCCGTCCAGTACGCCGAGTTCCTGGGTCGCGCTGTTACGGGCGACCTGGGTCGGTCGCTGCGCTATCAGCAGCCGGCACTGCAGGTCATCGTCGAGCGACTGCCAGCCACCGCCGCCCTGGCGGGCGCCGCTATGGCAGTGGCGCTCCTGATCGCCATACCAGCAGGGGTGCTCAGCGCGGCGCGCCGGGGCGGTTTGCTGGATGGCCTGGCACGCGGACTGGCGCTGCTCGGCCAGGCTTTACCTGCCTACTGGCTCGGGATCATGCTGATCATCGTCTTCGCCGTCCAGTTGCGCTGGCTGCCAGCCGCCGGAGCTGGCACGCCGGCGCACGTGGTCTTGCCCGCGGTCACGTTGGGCCTGTGGCCGACTGCGCGCATCTCGCGCGTGCTGCGCGCATCGCTGATCGAAGCGTTGAACGGTGACTACGTGCGTACCGCTCGAGCCAAAGGTCTCCACGAACCGCAAGTTGTGCTCCACGCGCTCCGCAACGCCCTCCTGCCAGTGATTACCGTCATCGGGCTGTCATTTGGGATCGTGTTCGGTGGCGCGATCATCACGGAGACCGTCTTTGCGTGGCCCGGTACCGGCCGCCTGCTGCTCGACGCGGTCTCACAGCGCGATTACCCGCTAGTGCAGGCGATCGTGCTCGTGTTCGCGGTGTTGTTCCTGGCAATTAACCTGCTCGTCGACTTGCTGTACGGGGTCCTCGACCCACGGGTACGGCTCTCGTGATCGCGACTGCGCCGCTGGCGCCGGCTGCACCACGCGCAGTGGCCTCGACGGACAGACGACGTCACCCGCTGCGTCTCATCCAGCGCCGACTGGTGCGAGACCGCGGCGCGCTCGTGTCGGTGGCCGTCCTGTTGCTGATCGTCGGGTTGGCGCTTGCCGCTCCGCTGCTGCCGGTCGCCGATCCGCTCGAACAAAACCTGGTCGGGCGGCTGGTTCCGCCGGGTTGGACTGCCGAGGGCTCGTGGGAGCATCCGCTCGGCACCGACCAGCTTGGTCGGGACATTCTGAGCCGCGTCGTGTGGGGAGCGCGCGTGTCCCTCGTCGTTGGCATCAGCGCCGTGCTGATTGCCGGTACGCTTGGCGTGAGCATTGGCGTGCTCGCCGGCTACGTCGGCGGACACGTAGACAACCTGCTGATGCGCCTGGCGGATGGACAACTGGCGATTCCATTCATCCTGCTGGTCATTGCGGTCATCGCTGTCGTCGGGCCGGGCATTGAGAAAGTGATCCCGGTGCTCGGGATAACGGGGTGGGTGATCTACGCACGCGTGGCACGCGCCGAGGTGTTGTCCATCCGCGGCCGAGAGTTCGTATAGGCGGTCCGGGCGCTTGGAGCCTCTCCGTCACGAATTGTGCTCGGCCACATCCTGCCCAACATCCTTGGCTCGATCGCGGTGGTGGCCTCGGTCGAAGTGGCAAACGTGATCTTGCTCGAATCGGCACTCGGCTTCCTGGGCCTGGGAGTCCAGCCGCCCATGCCGAGTTGGGGCAACATGCTTGGCGAAGGCCGCGACTACCTGGCGACGTCGTGGTGGCTGGCCAGTCTGCCCGGGTTGGCGCTGGCGATCACGGCGCTATCGATCACCATGCTGGGCGACTTCCTGCGCGACGTGCTCGATCCGCGCTCCATCTGAAAGCCAGGCTTGCCACTAGAAATCCTCTATCGAGCCTCGACAGCTCACTCTCGACTCGGCTGAGCGTGGCTCGTTGGCTCCAGAGGAGCGCTCGAGTCAGCAGGGAACCCTTTCTTTGCCTTTACAGGCTAAGGTGGGAACGTCACAGCTTCGCCGAACCGGCGCACCTACACCTTCGACCGCCCTGAATCGGTCAAGCCAGCTTGCTCGCGGCGGCTTCGCCGAGGGCTTCCTTTTTTGAGGATCTGTGAGATACTGCTCGGCGCCCATGGTTCGGTCGATGGTGCAAGCCGCCGCCAGCAGGCGTGCTGGAGGGGCACGGCGGGTCCAATCTCCAGTGAGCACGGCGGCGCACGCCTACCAGGGCGGCGCGACGGCGACCGCGGCTCAGATCCTCGCGCTTCAGCGCGCCGCTGGGAACCAGGCGGTCCAGCGCGTAGTCGCTGGGTCGCTGCAGGACCTTCGCGGCAAGAAACCGTCGGCCGATGACCTCAGGAAGACGCGCGAGTACAAGGCCTACATGGATCCGGCGCTCAAATGGCAGTGGCAGTTCAAGGCTCGCCCTGAGGAGGCGCTCGAAGCGTGTCGGGCGATCTTCTGGGCCATCGAACGGGGCGAGCACATCGACTGGTCGACACAGGCCCGCTACTACCTCCTCAACGCCAGAAAGCTCCTTACACCGGAGGTCGTTGACTGGACTCCCCCGAAGCTCGCCGCGAAGCACCACTATCGCGTCGAGCTCAAAGCCTGGATCCCGCACGAGCACGTCGTGGACCCGGTCCCAGGCGTCACCAATTCGCAGTACCGCGGCGACAATCATCGCGGCTACGACGGTTCGTGGCGCGTCATGAACTGGGTTGAGTTCGACTGGGATGGCAAGAAGATCTCGGGGTTCCGCGGCGGCGACAACTACGGAACGTCACACCGCGATTGGAAGCGCGGACCATTTTCAGGAACGGAGTCCGACACCGCCACTGGTTACACGGGGCGCGAGCTCAACACGGAGTCGTACTTCACGATGTGGATCTCGTCCAAGAACCCGATCCCATTGGCGCCGGCACCGGAGATCAATTCCGAAGTCGACGTCTTCGCTGGCTGCTCGAACATTTCACTGGTGTACACGACGGATGAGTTTCCGAGCCATGGAATACGTGTCTTCGAAGACGGCAAGGTGATCGACACGAAGACAGTGTTCGATGCGTCGACGGTTGACGGCACCGATCCTTCGGAGATCTTCCTGGGTCTGACTGAGTACAACAACAAGGGCGACTTCGACGTAGCGGTAGCACCAGATCTCCAGGCGTGCCAGCCAACCGGTCAAGTACCAACGACGGTGCCGCCGTGAGTCTTCCTGCAGTCTGGCGGCGCGGAGGACGACGTCGTGTCCACTGAGTTCGCGCAGCGGACGAGCCGGCGGCGCGGGTCGGCCAGCGCGCCGGCGCCGACTCCGCACGTGCAGCGCGTCGGCTCGCCGTATGGTGTTGCAATTTCGCCGGCGGCGGCGCCCGATCTGCTCGGGCTGCAGCACGTGGTCGGTAACCGCGGCGTGCAACAGCTGATCAATGGCGGGGGTGGTGCTCTCCTGCACCGCGCGCCCACGCTTGCTCCGCCCGGCCCGTCGGCGACGACCGATCGTGAAGGCAATGCGCTGCAGAGCTCCGGCGGTCACCAGTACCTGACATCGGTTCCGGCGGATGTCAGCTGGCATAAGGGCAAGGCCGCGGCACTGCCACCGAACCCGAAGGCAACCTATGCCGACTTGCATACTCGCTGCCAGGTCATCCGTGACCAGCAGTTGATGCTGGCGATGAGCATGCGCGGTGATATGAAGTACTGGTTCGCGAAGGTGTACCACTTCGTCACCAAGCACGAGCTCATGCAGATCGATTCTGGCGTGTACAAGTATCCGCTGATGAAGATGCAGGAGGTCATCGCTTTTCACGCGACATACGAGCAGAACCTCAACAACTGGCGCACCAACAACAAAGCCAAGGTGGAAAGCAACTGGCGATCGGCCTTCGAAGCAGCCGAAGGTGCGGAGCGGTGGTGGCGCACTGCCGCGATAGAGATCAAGAACGCCCTGCTGCCATCCATGCAAGCGCACATCCGGTTCGACCTGCCGCGGGCTATTGCCGCATGTTTCGAGCGCTACTATGGCGGGATACCCGGACTCACGCTGGCAGATTTCCAATCCGATTTCGATGCCATGAGTCCGGTATTCGATGACGCCTCAGAGGATCTGCAGCCTGAGATCGATGAGGCAGTCACGTGGATCTCCCCAAGTCTGCGAGTAGACCCAACGAACTGGCACTTTGCGCAGGAGCTGGGCTTCGCGTTCGCATTCCCCATTGGGCTCGAGCGCCAGCATTCCTGGGAGAAAGCAGGCGGTATCGTACGCGGGCACCAGGGTGGTATCACCGATCAGCGTGGGATGCAGAAACGCTTGAAGGCGTCCTCAACCGTGGCGCATCCATATTCGGGCAGTGAAGACTTCGAGGTCGACGGCGACGACGTCGAAGACTATGACTGGAACAAGCAACCCAGGTGACCTGCCACCCGCGGTGGCGCGCTTGTGGGAAGCAGCGAAGCGCGGCGATCTGGCAACAATGCAAGCGCACATCGACTTTGTCGTTGCTGGAGTCGCGCTGATCGTCAACGCACTGTGGGACCTGGACGCGGAAGAGCGCGACAGCGCTGCGCAGGCTGGCCTATTCGAGCTCGAGAGCGTTGGCGCTCGGCCTGATCTTGCGCGGCCCGCTCTGGAGAAGCTTGCTACGGTGCTGCGGCGGGCAACAGGGGTAGGGCCGGCCGACGAAGCTCAAACTGAGAGCGCGCGTTCGGCCCTGCGCGTCGCGAGATTACCTGAGAAGCTGGCACCCGAGACTCGCCAACGTTTGGCCGAGCTTGCCGCGCGGGCGGGCGACATTGGCAACGTGTACCAGGTGACGGTGCCTGACGAGGAGTGGCTGCTGGCGGTGACGGCTGACGGCGAGCGGGTAGCGCCCATTCGGCTCGGGCGCGACGCCGCGAAACTTGCCGAGCCACTGCGCTGGTAACGGGGCCATCGCCGAGTCCGGGGTCAACCTGGTAGAGGCGGTTTCAAAAGGCGCTCCACCGCGATGCCCAGGAATTAATGGTCCCCGCCTTGTAGTCAGGCGATCAGCGCTCGTGGTGCGGGCGGCGACGCTGGCCAGCGACTGTTACAACAGGTAGGAACTTGCCGCGGGCGTCCGAGATCCGCGTCGGCCCGGTATCTGCAGCGCGTCCGACCATCATGACCACGTCCACAACCTGGTCCAGAGCCGACGAATCCGTCGACTGCTGCATAGCTGGCTGCGGTCCCGCCGGCGCCATGCTCGGGCTGTTGCTGGCCCGCGCGGGCATCCGTGTGCTCGTCCTCGAAAAGCATGGCGACTTTCTGCGCGACTTCCGTGGCGACACCATTCATCCATCGACACTCGAGATTCTTGACGACATTGGTCTCGCCGACCGCTTCTTGGCCCTGCCGCACACTGAAGTCGAAGCGCTCACGGCCAGCCTGCCAAACGGTCAAGAAGTTCGCGTCGACTTCCGCCGTTTGGGCAGCCGCTATCCATTCATCGCTTTTGTCCCGCAGTGGGACTTCCTCGATTTCATCACTGGCGAAGCGGCACGCTATCCCAACTTCACACTCGACCGAAATGCCGAGGTTGTGGACCTGCTCGAAGACGACTCGGGGCGCGTCCGTGGCGTGCGTGTTCGGACGTCGGCGGGCGAGCGCACGGTGTCGGCACTGCTCACTGTGGGGGCCGATGGCCGCGACTCGCGTACTCGAGCCGCGGCACGATTGCCTCTGATCGGCACGTCGCCGCCCATGGATGTCTTGTGGTTCCGACTCTCGCGTCGGGCAACGGACCGAGATACGGCCCTACTTCACGTGGCGGCGGGTCATTTTGCTGTCGCATTCCCGCGCACCGATTACTGGCAGATTGCATACGTGATCCCGAAGGGTGCCGACGCACAAGTCCGCGCGCTCGGGCTCGCCGCATTTCAGCGCTCGGTTGCCGAGCTTTTGCCCCAATACGCCGACCGGGTTGCGGAACTTGACGACTGGTCCAGCATCAAGCTGCTGCGCGTGCGCTCGGACCGGCTGCGCCAGTGGTACCGTTCGGGGTACCTCGCTATCGGCGATGCGGCGCACGCGATGAGCCCAGTCGGCGGGGTAGGGATCAACGTGGCGATCCAGGATGCGGTCGTCGCCGCAAACCTCCTATGGCAGCCACTCCGCCAGAGGCGAGTCTCTACCTACACGCTCCGTCGGGTGCAACGCCGCCGAGAACTACCGGTGCGGCTGATCCAGGGCGTTCAGGCGTTCATCCAGGATCGCGTGCTCGAGCCTGCTCTGACTGCCGGCAGCACCGTGAAGCTGCCACTCGCCGTGCAGCTGCTGACCCAACTGCCTGTGCTGCGTGTGCTGCCCGCGCGACTGATAGCCTACGGCCTCACCCGGCCCCGCGTCCGAACGCCCGCGCCCATGAGGACGCGGTCGACGATTGCGGCGGCTTAACTCGACGCTATGGACCTGAGCCGCCCGCGGGTCGTGATTACGGATGCCGACTACCCAGACTTGAGCATCGAGCGCGCGATATTGGAGCCGGCAGGAATCAGGCTGGATGTGCCCCAGGTCACCCACGGCCCGCGTTTGATCGATGCCGTGCGTGAGGCCGACGGCCTGATCGTGCAGTACGCGATGATCACCCGCGAGGTGGTCGCCGAGCTCCACCATTGTCGGATCATTGCGCGCTACGGTGTGGGGCTCGACACGATCGACGTGTCCGCGGCTGAGCAGCACGGTATCGCTGTCCACAACGTGCCGGACTACTGCACTGAGGAAGTGGCCGACCACACCCTGGCGCTGATGCTGACCATCCTGCGCGGCATTCATCCGCTCGCGCGCGGTGTCGCCGCCGGACAGTGGTCTCTGCAACCCGTACGACCATTGCAGCGCATCCGCGGCCTGACCATGGGCCTGATCGGGTGTGGCCGCATCGGGACCGCGGTGGCCACGCGGGCTGGCGCTTTTGGCATGCGGGTTCTTGCTCACGATCCCTTTGTCGCCGAAGATTCGCTGATCGCCAGAGGTGTCCAGCCGATGCCACTGGAGCGCCTACTTGCCGAGGCTGACGTGCTGTCGCTCCACCGTCCCGCCGAGCTGCATGGTGCACCGGCCATTGGACGTGCCGAGCTCGCGCGGGTGAAGCGCGGAGTCGTGCTCCTGAACACCGCACGAGGGTCGCTGATCCATGAGCAGGCACTGCGCGAGGCGTTGACTGATGGTCGGGTGAGGGCGGCCGCGCTCGATGTGCTGCCGACAGAGCCCCCGCTCGCGCCGTCGCTCGCGGACCTGCCGAATGTCGTGGTCACGCCACACGCCGCCTGGTACAGCGAGCAGAGCGAGGTCCAGTTGCGCACGACGGTCGCGCAGTTGGTGCGTGACGCCCTGCTGCCGAACAGGCCGGCCGGCCCACGACCTGAGTGACTGTCCAGATCCGCGCACAGAGGCAAGCCAAAGCGGTGCCGGGGCCTAAATTCCTACCCCTGCCAGAACGGCTCGGTTGACACGCCAGAGGGAGTGTGTTACCAAAACCGCGCGTCGCTTCGGACGCGTGGCTGGTGCGCAGGGACGTGCATCGGCGGTGGGGGCGGAGCGCTTTGTTTGCGTCCGCACGTTCGCCAGCCCAAGAAATTCATGAGGAGTTTCGCGGGATGGATTTATCTCTGACGAGCGCTGCGACCAGCCGCCGTCGTTTTCTCATTTCGGCAGGACTTTTAGGGGCCGCCGGCCTTCTCGCCGCCTGTAGCCAGCCGGCGCCAGCCGCACCTACAGCGGCACCGGCCGCGGCGAACCCAACAAGCGCGCCGGCTGCCGCGCCCACCGCCGCGCCGGCCGCGGCGAAACCAACTACTGCCCCCGCGGCCCCGACGGTCGCTCCGACAGCAGTGCCCGCGGCCGCTGCGAAACCAACGGCCGCGGCCACCGGCGGACTCAAGGACGTGCCGCGCGCGCGGCAGCTGCTGCTCGCGCAAGGTGGAACTCAGGGCAAGTACCTGGATTACGACCTCTGGAACGCCTACGCGTTGGGCGCCAATCATCAGACCGGACCGAACCTGATCCATGAGCCGCTCGCCTACTACAGCGCTTTTGGCGACAAGGAGTACCTCTGGCTCGCCACGGGCTATGAGTACAGCCCGGACTTCAAGCAGCTCACGATCAAGCTGCGCAGCGGCGTCAAGTGGAGCGACGGCCCGCCGTTTAGCGCTGACGACGTGGTCTACACGCTCAACAGCCTGAAGGAGCTCGGTCCGAAAGTGCGCTGGGGCGTTGACGTACAGCAAGTGCTCGAAAGTGCTTCGGCGCCCGATCCAACCACTGTCGTTGCGAAATTCAAGGTGCCGGCACCGCGGTTCTTCGACTTGCTCACGTACAAGTTCGACATCGGCGTCTACATCGTTCCGAAACACATCTATTCGGCGGCTGGCGATTGGACGAACTTCAAGTTCTTCGATATTGCCAAGGGTTATCCGGTTACCACCGGGCCGTGGAAGATTGTGGCGGCCTCACCAGAGCAGAAGGTCTTCGATCTGCGCGACAGTTGGTGGGCAGTTGACGCGGGCCTGACCAGTATGCCGAAGGTTCAGCGGATGGTCTATCTGCCGATCAATGACGAGACGGCAGGTGTTCAGGCGCTGGTCAAGGGCGACATCGACTACATGCCGTTCATCATTCAGAACGTCAAAGAGGCAGTAAAGGGCAATCCCAAAGTGATGACCCATGCTGGTCGCAAAGGGCCGTATGGGTACAAGGATTGGTGGCCGCTGTCGCTCTATGTCAATTGCTCCACGGAGCCATTCAACGACGCCGACGTGCGCTGGGCGCTGAGCTATTACCTCAACCGTCAACAGATTATCGACGTCGCGTACGGCGAAGAAAGCGGCATCGTCGCGACCGAGCTGCCTATGCCGCACTACCCGCCCCTGATGCCCTATTTCGAATCGGTCAAGGACTTGCTCGCCAAGTACGACACGACCAAGTTCGACAAGGCCAAGGGTGACCAGCTACTGCAGAACAAAGGCTGGAAGAAGGGCGGTGACGGCATCTGGCTCGATCCCAAGGGCAATCCAGCCAAATACGAGATTCTCGGCTTCCCGTGGCTGTCCAATATCGGCCCCGTCGTCGCGGCCCAGCTCAAGCGCCAGGGCTTCGACCTGGCGTGGACCCAGCCACCCGACGGGCTCGATCGCTTCCCGAAGGGCGACTACCAACTCTCGATCTACGGCCACGGCGGGAGCATTCAGGATCCCTACAACACGCTGAACCTGTACACGACGTCAAATCTGGCGGTACCCGGCCTGCATCAGTCCAATTTCCCGCGCTGGAGCAACGCGGAGTACGACAAGGTCGTCACCGACATGTATTTGACCTCGATGACCGACAAGGAAAAGCTGAAGGAAATATTCCACCGAGCGATGGAGATCTGGTTGCCGGAATTACCAGACATTCAGCTCAATCAGTTCTATCACAACATCGGGTTCAGTACCGACCGTTGGACTGGTTGGCCAAATGACGACAACTCATACGTGAATGAGGCGTCGTGGCACTTGACCTGGCAGCTGGTGCTCAACAAGCTCCAGCCGATCGCCTGAGCTAAACGGACTTGCGCAAACGCGGGTTGGCGATTTCGTCCAACCCGCTTGCCAGGTTGAACAAACCCACGAACAAGATGGTGATGATTGCGATTGGGGGCAGCCACCACCACCAATAACCATGCAACAATGCTGCGTAATAGATGACCCAGTAAATGGTCATCCCAAGCGTTGGCGAGTCGGCTGGCCCTAACCCCAGCGCCTCCAGACCGATGGAGGCCAAGATCGCCGAAGCTACAGCGCCGACCAAAGCCGCGGCCAGGAACGGCAGCAGATTGGGCATCAGCTCGAGAAAGATAATCTTGAGTCCGCTGCTGCCTGACAGGCGCGCCACCTGGACCCAGGTCCGCTCGCGCATGGAAAGCACCTGAGCACGAATCGTCCGCGCGGGCCATCGCCACGCGAGCACCGCGACAATCAGGGCCATCTGGTCGACGGTTAGCCCCGACTTGAGAAATACCGCGACGACGATGAGTACCAGTAGACCCGGAATGGTCAGGCTAACGTCGATGATGCCGCGAATCAGGTTGTCTGCAAATCCACCGTAATACGCTGAGATGAACCCCAGCGCCGTGCCGACGAAGAGCCCAAGTAGACCCGCTACGAAACCGATACGCAGGGTAAGTGGGGTTCCGGCAACCATGACCGCCAGGAGGTCACGGCCCTGGCTGTCGGTTCCGAATGGGTACGTTAGCGAGGGCGGCTTTTCAGGCGAAACGGACAGCGGCTCCGCGTTGGTCACGTCGACGAACAACGGGCCGAGGATGCTGAAGAGCAGCAGCACGGACAATAAGGCGATGCCGATCAGCAGGTTGGGATTACGCCGTGCATAGGACCAGACAGTCGCGCGCGTAGCTCAGGCCTTCCCGTACCGAATACGTGGGTCAAGCAAAGGGTAAGCCAGATCGATGATTAACGTCGCGAGTCCGATCGACAACACGATGGTAAAGACGATGCCCTGTATCAAGTAGTAGTCGAAGTCTTTGATCGCGTTGTAGAGTACACTGCCGATGCCGGGATAGCCAAAAACGACCTCGACGAGGACAGCGCCCGACAGAATCTCACCGAGCGCAAGGGCCAGCGCAGTAGTTTGCGGCAACAGCGCGTTCCGCACGGCGTAGCGCAAGAACAGTGTCCGGTTCTTGAGGCCTTTGGCCTCGGCGAAGATCATCGAGTCTTCACCTTGCATGGTGACCATCATCGCCCGCATTCCGAGCGCCCAGAAGCCGAGGGACGCGAGGATGATTGATAGCGCGGGTAGTGCGGCGTGACTCGCGGCATCCAGAAAGAACCCGACGTTCAACGTCGGAAGCGTGCCCGGCGTGTAGCCACCAAACGACGGGAAAAGCGGCAATCGGAATGCGAGCACGTAGAGCAAGACCAGCCCGAGCAGGTAATAGGGGACCGCCGATAGGGTCAGCAGTGGCGGCAACAAGTACTGCAAGAACGCGGGCGAACGGGGCCACGCGAGAATAGCGCCCAGCAACGTGCCCAATACAAACGCAATCGCCGTCGTCGTCCCGAGTAGAGCTATGGTCCACGGCAGCGCATCGGCCATGATCTCGTTGACAGTGCGCGGATAGTTCGTAATGGATGGGCCAAAGTTGAGGCGGGACATGTCGCCCAGATACGTCACGTACTGTTCCAACAAGGGTCGGTCGAGGCCGAACTTGCGCTCGTACTCCTTGGCCATCTCTTCCATCCCCTGCTGGACGTAGCCCCCGACTACGGCCTGCTTGAGCAGACGAGTCCTCACCGGATCCTTGCCGGTGAGGCGCGGCCCGATGAAGTTGAGTGTCGCGGCAACCCAGACGAGGACAAGCAGCATCAGGATGCGTTTGAGAACGAAGTCGATACGCACGCTGCTGCTCAGTTCCCCACGCGGACACGATACGGAGGCGTGGGGGGCGCGAGTCAAGGGTCGGGCAACCCTGATCCTGGGCAGACAGATCGACACACCCCATTCGGGACGCACGGCGCTGGCCGGCGGGGAGGTGCGATCAACCGGCCACGCGTACCGGCCACTGGTACTTGAATTGCGCGGGCGGCGAACTGGCGCATACGCTCGCCGCGGAGCCATGGCACACGCAGCCACACGCCCCGCCAGTGAAGTAGCCGGCTTGTCGATCAGACGGATCGCTGGTCAGCGGAGTGTCCAGGTGACGCTGCTCGTGTGGGTGGCGGCCAGTCTGGCCGTTCCGTTCTTGTCCGCGGGCCGCCTGCCTTTTGACCGACCCCTGAACGCCGGTCAGTCAGTCGGTTTCGAGCTCATCGCGCAACAGGTCAGCGCGCTAATCGCACTCCTGCTGATGGGCGTCGCTTACGTCATGACGCGCCGACGCACGGTGCCCGACCTCGCTTCTCGCGTACCGAGCATAGCCATCGCGCGCGCCGAGGTCATACTCCTGATTGGCTACGGCGCGCTGGCCCAGATCGGCGGTTTGCTACTCGGCCGCGCGCTGGGCTACTACCCGATCAGCCTGCACCTGCCGGGTTCAATTTACGGCTTGAGCCAGCCGATCTCACCGTCCGAGACCATCGTCTGGATGGCCTACAACTTCGCTGTATACGCGCTCGTCCCGTACACGTTCTTCCGCCGCCGCGGGTATTCGAACGAACAACTCGGTCTGAGGTCGAACGACCGCGCGAGCGACGCTGTGCTGATCACTACGATCGTGCTACTGGAAGGCGCGGTCGAGCTTGCGTTCCTCGGCAAGGACTTCTTGGGCTTGACGCCATCGCAGCAGTTGCTCGCCGTGCCGGTGTCGATCGTTGTCAACTTCATCGGCACGGTGATGCCGATCATGATTTTCCTGTACGCCATCCTGCTGCCTCGAGTGGCGAAGCTGACAGGCTCCGTGGCCACAACGATCGTGATCGGGGGTGTCGCCTATGCAGTGTTGCATCTGTTCGAGGCGTGGATGGTGTTCGACTCGCTCAACAACGCCGTGCTATCGCTCATTTTCCTTGCGTTTCAGTATTTCCCGCCGGGGATGGTCAAGTCTGTGCTGACGCTTCGAACCGCCAACGCGTGGGTACACGCCTGGGGTTATCACGCCATCGCGCCGCACGCGACGCTTGACGCGCCGAACATGGCCGCCATCTTCGGCATCCGCTGAAGCGTCTTGCTCAGGCACCGGCTGGTGTACGATCTCACGCGAGCACGGACCAAGCCGACCGCGAGGCGTCTGTGACACCCGCTCGACATTCACTCCGTACAGACGGCGAGGAGCATGGCATGGGCGAACGAGCCAAAGGCAAGGACAAGGGCAAAGCCAAGAAGAAACCCAAAGCAGCCAAGCCGGGGCGTCGGCCACACGAGCTGCAGCGACAGGCGACCGATCTACCCAAGACTGGCGGATGACGACCCGGCCAGAGGCGAGGACCCATTCCATCGCGTTTGAAGAGCGTTCTCCTGTCCAGGATTGTGCTCTCGCTTCTGGCACTACTGGTCGCGGACTGTAACCCGGAAATCTGCTCGCGCGAGTCCGACCCTGCCTTGAAAGAATCGGCCCCACCAACCCTGGGGCACGACGCCCTGATGTTCGAGGTTGAACACTGACGAGCCTGGGCCGGTGGTGGCATACACCACCGCGCTAGCGGACGCCACCCCAAGCTCGACGGCAACCGCGAAGACTGCCACTCCGGTCAGCACGTGTGCTGTGCAAGCGTGCGTGTCACCACACCGCCGGGCCTACGGAACCAGCTGAAAATACATAGTTCCTGCGATTTCCAGGCGCACGCGCCCCGCTAGGATGCCTCGCAGTATCAGGCGCGAGCGCGGCAGGCATGGAATCAAACGCGGCGAGCCACAACATCAATCGCGAAGGCGCTGACCATCGTGGTCAGTGGTGGAGTGTTCGCACTTGGGCTGAGCCTTGCGTCGCGCAGTGCTGAGTTCGGCTCCATCACTGGTGCGCCAAGCTGTGGGTTGGCAATGGGGCGCTCGTAGTGTTGCTCCGCGGCTGTACCCGCAAGCCGCCGCCAATCAGTGGGATCCGGCGACCGCCCTCGAATGGGATGCTGCGTTCGACCTGCCAGCGGACATTGAAGCGGCGGTCGTCCAGGTGATGACGTACCTGGTCGAAAACAAGCAGGTTGCGATGATCGTCCCGGCTCGATTCCTGGGCCGCATCCATCCTCACTTTCGTGAAGTACTGCAGGTCCTCGCGGTCCAGGCGGCGGACGAAGCGCGGCACACCGACGTGTTCGCGCGACGGGCAACCCTGCGCGGACAGCAACTGGGCGTATCAGGCGCGGGTGGCCGCGCCTCGCTCACGACGCTGCTCGAAGAACCCGATTTCGCGCTCGCGTCCTTCCTGCTGTCGGTGCTCGGGCTCGGGCAGCGTGTAATAACGGGTATGCGGCAGTGGCTCGCGCACCATCACGTGCTGGCCTGGATGTGCGTGCTGATCGCCGTGAACCAGCTTGGCTTCGGTGCGGTCGTGCCAGTGCTGCCGCTGTACGCGAGCACGTTCGGTGTCAGCGTTGCCGCAATCGGCCTGACGATCGGTATCTACGGCCTCGCGCGCTTCGTCCTGTCGCTGCCCGCTGGACGTTCGGCGGATCGCATTGGACGGCGTCCCACGCTTGCCCTGGGCGGCGTGTTGACGGTCGTCGGCAGTCTGGCGTCGGCCATCGCGCCGAACTACGAGTGGTTCCTCCTGGCACGCTTCACCGCCGGCGCTGGCGCGGCGCTGACACTCACAGCAGCCCAGATCATCCTGGCCGACATCACCGTTCCCGCTGACCGCGGCCGCGCCATGGGCCTGTACTCGGGCTTCTTCGCCTTCGCCGTTGGACTCGGCCCGTTTCCCGGCGGCGTCCTCGCGGACGAATACGGCCTGGCCGCGCCGTTTCTCGCCTGCGCGGTGCTGGCGTTTCTTTTCACGGTTTTGGGCTGGCTCTTCGTGCCTGAAACAGCGCGCGCCCGCGCGGCGCGCACGACTCACACCAGCTCCGCGGGATTGTCGAGTTTCGACCTCCAACTGCGCCTGCTGGCGACAAATCGCTCGTTTCTGCTGATCAGTCTGGTCGGCTTTAGCAGCGCCGTGGCCCGTACCGGGGCCCTGTTCTCGGTTGTGCCGCTCCTGATGCGCGATCGCCTCGCGCTCTCACCGGACCAGATTGGCCTTGGGCTGAGCCTGGTCAGTCTGGGCGCACTGTGTCTCGCCTACCCGTCCGGCGTGCTGGTCGATCGCTTCGGCCGCAAGGCCGTCATCTCACCGGGCGTTCTGATCGCTGGCCTGGCCGGGTTTACGTTCGCCTTCGCCCCAACCTTTGCCTGGTATCTCGCCGCGTGTGGCGTGTGGAGCGTCGCCCTCGGCGTCAGCGCCGCTGCCCCGTCCGCGTACGCCGCCGACATCGCGCCGCCGGGCATGAATGCCGCCGTCCTGAGCAGCTTCCGCATGCTCTCCGATGCCGGCTACATGCTCGGCCCGATCGTCCTCGGCCTCGTCGCCGAGCGCTTTGGCGCTACGTCCGCCCTGACCAGCGCCGGCAGCCTTCTCGTCGTATCCGCCATCGTGTTCGCTCTCCTCGCGCCCGAGACGTATCACCCATCGCTGCGGAGCTGACCGGGCGTATATGTGCTGTCAGTCGCCGACTGAGGCGGTGGGCGGCGGTACAGCCGGCTCGCTGGTCACATAGCGACGGTGCCACGGGCCCCCACGCCAGGAGGTGATCTGGACTGGCCTGATCTCGACCAGAAATCGCGGCCGGTCGGCCGTCTGCTGCGCGTACGCGCGACCAGGTTCATCGGCCATGTAGCGGGCCGCCAGGAGTGGGTCGAGCTGGCGCCACCGGGCGCTGGCCCGCTCGCGAGCAACAGGGCCTTCGACCACCGCTGCAGTCGCCGTCATCTGCACGCGGCGGTGTCGCCGAGCCTCCTCGTCGATGAGCACGCCAACCCGGTTGTCGCGGCGGATATACGCGATCCAGATCGCTCGCTCGCGCGCGACGACGTACAGCTTCCGCGCGTGCCAGGCATACCAGAGCGGCACGACATACGGCCAACCGTCAGGCCGCAGGCAAGCCAGCTTGAGGAGCAGCGGCGATGACAGGAATTCGTCCAGCTCCGCCGAGCTCATCGGCCCGCCCGAATCGGCAATCGCGGTCACGCAGTCCTAACGATACGGGAGCGCCACGGTTCGGGAGGGTCAGGCCTATGTTCAGCGTCGAACTCTACAATCGGCGGTCGACGTGATGTCCATGGCAACACTGAAGATCGACAACGCGGCTTTTCTGATCACGGTCGATCCCGAGCGACGCGTCATCAAAGACGGCTCGGTCGTGATCGACGGCCAGCGCGTGACGCACGTCGGCAAGGCCGCCGACCTGGCCGCCGTACAAGCCGAGCGCGTCATCGACGCCCGTGGTTTTGTCGTCACGCCCGCCTTCGTGAACGCGCATATGCACATCAGCTATGCCCACGCGGTACGGGGCATCTTCCCCGACGACATGGTCGGCCAGCAACGACTCCTCGAGGTCTTCCGCTTGCAGAGCGCGATGACCGAGGACGAAGAGTACGCGACGTCGCTGCTGGCAATCACCGAACTGTTGAAGAACGGCTGCGTGACCTTCGTGGATCCGGGCTCGACCAAGTTCCTCGATGCTTGCATGCAGGCGTATGCGGACACACGCTGCCGAATCGTCACCGGTGAGTCGCTGATCGACCGTGCTGATGCTCGCAGTCTGCCGCGCTACTCGACGGAGGAGGCGCTGGCGCGAACCGAGCGCCTGATCAAGCGCTACGACCATCATCTCGAGGACCGCGTGCGCGTTTGGGCAATGCCGTTTGGCAACGACAACAGCACGCGCGAGCTGCTGGTGGGCGTCAAGCGCCTGGCTGACGAATATGGCACCGGCGTCACGATCCATCACTCGAGCATGGGAACAGTCCGCGAGTCGACAATGCGCGAGCACGGCACCAGTCCAGTAGGTTTTCTCGGGGACATCGGCGTGCTCGGACCGAACATGCTCCTGGCGCATGTCAACGGCATCGACGATTCGGAAGTGGAGCTCATTGCATCGAGTGGCAGCGGAGTGGCGATTTGCCCCGGCACGCAGGCCAAGGAGGGCACTGGCCTGGGCGACCGAAAGGTGCCGGAGCTTCTCGAGCGAGGAGTCAATGTTGCACTGGGTAGCGACTCCGCCAATAGCTCGAACCACCTGGACATGGTGCGAGTGATGAACGCCGCGGCGGTCGGCTTCAAGGACGGCCGTCGCAGCGCGAAGGTCGTGCCGGCCGAACAAGCGGTCGAAATGGCGACACTCCTCGGCGCTCGTGCCCTGCGGTTGGGAGACGACGTCGGCTCGATCGAAGTTGGCAAGAAGGCGGACCTGGTTCTGTTCGACACGCGTTGTGCGGAGTGGCGCTCGCTTTTCGATCCCGTCAACAACCTCGTGTATTCAGCGGATGGTCGCAGCGTGCACTCGGTGATCGCCGATGGCCATATCGTGGTCGAGAACCATCGCGCTGTGTTTGTCGACGAAGCGCGGCTGACCGATCAGGTTCAGGCCATTGGCGAAGCCCTGTTGGATCGCACGAGCGCTAACCCGTCACGCGGCCGCTGGCCAATAATCTGATGAATCAGAGTGCGATAGCGGCTGAACGTCCAGCGGATAGACGATCTCCGCGCTCCACCGCAATAACCGTCTTTCCTCGAGCGTGTCCCTCACCGTGGTACCGAAGCGCCTCACGGACCTCGTCTAGCCCGAAGCGTTTGTCAACAATGGGCTTCACTTTGCCGGATTCAATGAGCTCCTTCAGCTGCATGAGGTCATTCCTGGTCGTGCCAGCTGACAGTACCCACATCTTGCGGCTCACAAAGGGTGAAAGGACCAGCCCGGCGACAATGCGATCCATGGGTCCGAACGCGCGGTCGGTGTTCCCCGACGCCATGACGAGCGTTCCGGTGGGCGCCAATGCACGCCTGCAGTCGGACAGCGACCGATTGCCAACGAGATCGAACAGCAGGTCGTAGCGCTGGCCGGTGCGCGTAAAGTCTTCGCGAGTGTAATCAATGACGGTGTCCGCGCCGATCGATCGGACCATCTCGACGCTGTGCGTGCTGTACACGCCAGTCACGTCCGCTCCGAATGCTCTGGCGATCTGCACGGCAAATGTTCCGACACCTCCGGCCGCGCCATTGATCAGCACCCGCTCGTGTGGCCGAAGCGTGCGTTTGTCGCGCAGACCCTGCAGCGCGGTGGTTGCCGCCAGGGGCACCGCCGCGGCCTCCTCGAAGGTCAGGTTGGCTGGCTTCGGCGCGAGCTGACTCTCCGGAACGCACGCGAACTCGGCATACGCACCCAGGCCACTACTGAACAGGTCACCGAAGACCTCGTCACCAGGCTGAAAGTGCGTGACATTTCTGCCAACCGCTTCAACGCGGCCCGCGACATCGATCCCCGGGATGCGGTGCTTTGGTTTGAACACACCGCGCCCCATGATGCGGACGAGGTACGGCTTGCCGGTCAGTACGATCCAGTCGGCGCGATTGACTGACGCGGCGTGAACGCGAATCAGCACGCCATCATCGGTGACGCTGGGCCTGTCGACGTCCCGCAGATCCAGGACATCTGGCGACCCGTAGTGCTGCTGAATGACCGCTTTCATCGCTGCTCCTCAACGTACAGCGTAAGCGTATGGCGTAAGCTACGCGTACGCCGTAAGCCTGTCAAGTGGCCACGCCGGCAGCCAGACTTACCGTGTACGTTTACAATGCGATGACGATGGCGAACCCGATGGCCAGCCAGGCCGAGCCCAGCGCGATGCCCCGCACGCCCTTGAGCAAAGAACGCGTGCTTCAAGCTGCCGTCAGCCTCGCCGATGCCGGCGGCATCGAGTCGCTCAGCATGCGCAAGCTCGCCCAGGAGCTCGGCCCTTGAGCAAAGAACGCGTGCTTCAAGCTGCCGTCAGCCTCGCCGATGCCGGCGGCATCGAGTCGCTCAGCATGCGCAAGCTCGCCCAGGAGCTCGGGGTCGAGGCGATGTCGCTCTACAACCACGTCCGCAACAAGGACGATGTCCTCGATGGCATTGCCGATGTCGTCATCGGCGAGATCGACATCGCTGCCTCCGGCGCTGACTGGCAGACGGCCATGCGTCGGCAGGTGCTCTCTGCTCGCACGGTGCTCCTGCGCCACCGCTGGGCGCCGCGCGTCATCGAGTCGCGCACCGGGATGAGTCCTGCGATCATGCGGTACTTCGAATCGGTCCTCAGAATTTTCCGTGAGGGGGGCTTCTCGGTCGATCAAACCCATCACGCTCTGCACGTCATGGGCAGCCACGTGTTGGGGTTCACGCAGGAGCTTTTCGACGACTCACCGGGACTGGAATCGAGCCCTGAGGCGGCGGCGATTCTCGCACGCGAGATGGCCAACGAGTACCCGTACATTACGGAGATGGCCCTGGCGGTGAGTCACGGCGAGGGGCTCGGTGGATGCGATGACGATCTGGAGTTCGAGCTCGCGCTCGATCTGATCCTCGGCGGCCTACAGAAGCTCCAGGACATGGACGCCAGCGGCGAGCGCATCGAGCATCGGCCTGCCCACGCGAAGGAGCCACCGTCCGTCAACGACGTGGATCCACTGCTATGGCAGGCAATCGGCGACCTGCGAAGTGCTGCCACGCACGTCCTCGACGTGCTCGACTCGCAGCGCGAGGGCCCGCAGCAGCGCGCGGCACCAGTGACCCGTGGGCGTCGCCCTCGTGCACCAGGTTGATGCCGCCGTGTTTTGCGAGGCCGTCGCTCTGTCCCCGCTGCCAGGAACTCGAGGAGCAAGTTGCCTGCCAGCCGAGTGCGTCAGTTGCTGGCGTCGCCTGGCGGCCGGCGCAGAACCTTGTCGCGCCCACGGCGCGCCTTTTCAACGAGCCGCCGTTCACGGCTTGTCCGAGTCGGGCGCGTAGGCCGGCGAGGCGGGGAGGGCGGCTCCAGCGCGCGAGACACCAGCTCGCGCAAGCGCTCTACGGCAATGTCTCGGTTTCGACTCAGCGAGCGGTCGTCCTGAACGACAATGCGCAACGGACGCTCCTCCAGCGCCAAGGCGGTGGCGAGTTGGCTGACCACCTCAGGCGCCAGACCGGCGAGGCTGTCGAGCGTCAGTGTCAGCTCGGCCCGGGTTGAGGCTTTGTCGCGGTGCTGTCCACCAGGACCGCTCGAGCGGCTGGCAGTCCACTCGGCCGACTTCAACAGATGGTCGACAATCTCAGTCGGTTCCATGCGTTCAATGGCTGGCGCAAAGGCTCTGCGTCACTCGCCGAGCGTACTTGCAAATGCTCCCTAGCAGGGGTTTGAAAAAGTCCCATTTTGGGTTGCTCCGGCTCTTCCGGTCGAGGCGGTTGTCCGGATACTGTTGAGCCATCTCGGACTGAGGTGGTGTGGATGCGCGGACGACAGGAGCCACAGGCGAGCATGCT
>WNGA01005826.1_pt1 | contig 28232 bp, 29 predicted proteins | sample 5400061 | NCBI WGS metagenome assembly WNGA01 (sample SAMN13153366, study PRJNA577476) | soil metagenome | isolation source: 100 cm soil or saprolite under grassland replicate 2 | place: USA:California | collected 2016-06-15
CGGCGCGGTCGTAGGAGAAGCGGTGCAGCTCCGGTGCGACCGGGTAATCCGCGGTGCCGAACACCGCCCAGGACGGCTTCGTCCGCCAGGCGGCGGCGGTCGCGGGATCGTCGAACGCCGTGGCCGAAACGGGGCGTTGCGAGATCGCCATGAACGCAGCGTCGGCGTCGGGAACGTCGGCGCAGAAGACGTCGTGGAACCGCGCGGGGTCGATCGACACCTCTACGCTGCCGTCGGCCAACTGTGCCGGGCGCACGAGCGGGCCCATCGCGAGCGACGGGAAGCGTCCCTGGAGGTCGTTGACCGACTCGCCCTCGTCGGGCGCGACGCCGGCGACGTACACGAGCCCGGCGACTTTGTCCGAGCTGCCGGCGACCGTGATGACGGCGCCACCATACGAGTGGCCGACGAGGACGACGGGCCCCTCGATTTGGTCGATGACCGACGCCGTGAAGGAAGCGTCGTAGGGGATTCCGCGCAGCGGGTTCGGCGGCGCGAGAACGGTGTAGCCGTCGCCGACGAGCCGGTCGTACACCGGCCGCCAGCTGGACGCGTCTCCGAACGCGCCGTGAACGAGAACGATTGTCGGAGTGGGCATGGTGACTTCCTTTCGTGTCATGGGCGATTGGGTGCCCGTTGCTGGACTCATCAGGCGACTTTCTCGAGGTGGCTGAGGCCGAGGGCCTCGACCACCTTGGCCTGCACGGGTGCGACGTCCTCGTTGGCCTTGTCGGAGCCAAACGGCGCGCCGACGACGGTGCGGACAGCGCGGCTGCCCTTGGCTTGACCGACGAGCTTGACGATGGCCTCCGCGACATCGTGTGGATTTGGGGCGTCGTTGCCCTCGAACGTCGCTGTCAAGGACGTGACCATCGCGTCGGGGATGCGGCCGACCTCGCCATAGGACTCGGTGACCTCGATGCCCGCGGGCGTCTGAATGTTGGTGAAGAAGTTGGTCGGGTAGCCGCTCGGCTGCACCTCCACGACCTCGACGCCGAGTTGGGAGACTTCGTAGCGGAGGGTGTCGGTCAGCGCTTCGACCGCGAACTTGCTCGCGCCGTAGATGCCGACGAAGGGGAACGTCACGCGGCCGAGGATCGAGCCGATGTTGATGATCAGGCCTTCGTGCTGCTGTCGCATGGAGGGGAGCACGGCGCGGGTGACGCGAAGCAGCCCGACGACATTGGTGTCGAAGATCGCCTTCGCCTGTTCCGTAGTGAAGGCTTCGGTTACGCCGGCCGAGGCGATACCGGCGTTGTTGACGAGCACATCGATCTTGCCGGCCTCGGTCAGCACTGTCTTGACGCCGGCTTCGACAGACGTATCGTCGCGGACGTCCAGCTCGACGGTCTTGATGCCCAGCTTGCGCAGGGCCTCGGCGGCCTTGCGGTTCTTGCCCTCCGCGGCGCGCATCGAGGCGTACACCGTGTGGCCGGCGCGGCGCAGGGTCTCCGCCGTGTCACGCCCAAAGCCGCTGCTGGTGCCGGTGATCAGGATTGTCTTGGACATACTCGGCCTCCTTGAGCAAAGTGAGTTGTTTGACGCAACTAGCAGCATGCACGAAATAGAGTTTGCATGACGCAACTCGCGGCGGAGCCGCTCGAGTGTGCGTTCCTTGGCGTCGACCTCCGGCGTCTCCAACCCGCGCTGGCGCAGGTTTCGGATCTCGAGCGTGAGCGTCTGGATTTGCCCGACGAGCCGAGCGAGCTCACGTTCGCGACCGGTCGGGTTCATCACGTGGGACGGGTGCGCCAGGCTTCGAAGGCGACGATCAGAGCGATCGCGGCGACGACGCTCCCGAAGATCTCGAAGGTCGTGGGCAGCGCGACGTGTGCGACGACGACGCCGGCGAGGACGGCCGGCAGCGAGAGGGAGGTGTAGGCGGCGAGGTAGAAGGCCGACATCACTGCCGCGCGCTGGTGCTGCGGGATCGCTGCGGCGAGCGCACGGAGGCCCCCGAGGAAGGCGGCGCCGAAGCCGGCGCCGCCGAGGATCGAGCCGGCCAGGTAGGCGGCGCTCGAGTCGCGGGCGGCTGCGAAGACGATCAGCACCATTCCGGCGGCGAGTGCGATCGAGCCGACGCCGGCGCCGATCCAGGGGGCGCTGCGCCCGGTCAGCAGCTGGGCAACGACAGCCGCACCGGCGAGCGCGACGATGCCGCTGCCGGAGACGATCACGTTGCTCGAGTTGAAGAGATGGGCTGCGAGTTGCGGGCCGAGCGAGAAGAAGAGGCCGCCGATCGACCATGACGAGAGCACGGCCAGCGCGGCCAGGAAGAACGGGCGGCGTGCGACGGCCGGGACGCTTGGGCGCTCGGCCGTGAGGCGGAAGCGGCCACGCTTCTCGATCGGCTCCGGCATCCAGTAGGTGCCGGCAAAGGCGACGGCGAAGAGGACGAACAGCACGACGTAGGGCAGGACGCGTGGCAATGTCCCGAGCTGGACGAGCGATGACGAGGCGAGCGCGCCGAGACCGATGCCGCTCGAAGCGGCGGTCGCGGTCGTGAGTCCGACGCCGGCGGGGTCGCGCTTCGGGTGCAGGTCGAGCAGAGCCGCGCTGGCCGCGCTCAAGGCCGCGCCGGTCGCGAGACCCTGCAAGCCGCGGGCGACGAACAGCCAGGCGGCCGAGCCTGCGACCATGAACAGCACGCTCGACGCCATCAGCGCGCCGAGGGCGACGAGCAGGACCGGCCGGCGGCCGACATCGTCGGAGACGCCACCGGCGAGCGACAACGACGCGAGGACGCCGAAGGCATAGGTCGCGTAAATCAGCGTCAACGTCAGCGGCGAGAAGTGCCAGAGGACGCTGTAGGTGCTATAGAGCGGCGAGGGCGTCACCGAGGCGAAGAGGCCGAGGCCGACCACCAGCGCCGCCACGGCGTAGCCGGCGCGGGGCGACAGCGTCCGCCGAGGGCGCGCGAGCGACGGCAGCAGGTACAGGCGCGGCCGACCTGTCGCGGGGACGACCTGGGGGGATGCGCCGTCGGCTTCCGGACGGCGGGCGAGTTGAGTAGCCATGACATTGTTCCTTTTCTTGTTTTCGTCAGCGGGCGATGACCGTCGCGCCGCGGCACTCGTGGTCAGCCAGGCGTAGATGCGGGAGTTGTCATCGGGGTCTCTCCTATCGTTGTGTCTTTTGCAGTCACCGGCCGTTGTGCCGGCTGGGCGAGCGGGGCGGGTACTGGTTGCTGGGCGCCGGCGAGGTCGGCGCGGCGGACCCGGATCACGGCGAAGTTGATGATCAGGGTGAGCAGCGCGATCCCGGCGGCGACCAGGAACCCGCGGCCGAACCCGGTGGCGAGGGCATGGTTGTAGATCGCTGCGGCCAGCGGGCCGCCCGGGTGCACCGGGTGCCCGGCCCGCGCGGCAGCGGCGGCGGCGTAGGCGGCCTGGGCGTGGATGCTGTGGGCAACGACGGTCCAGGCGACGGTGCCGAGCAGCGCCAGGCCGATGGAGCCGCCGAGTTGCTGGCCGGTGTTGAGCAGGCTGGAGGCGACCCCGGAGTCGGCTTCGGGGACGCGGTTCAGCGCGATCAGGGACAGCGTGACGAAGAGCAGGGCGGTCCCGGCTCCGATGACCATGGTCGGGCCGAGCACCGCGCTGGTGTAGGTGGCGTGCTCGCTGATCCGGGATAGCCAGTACAGGCCGCCGGTGCTGGCCGCAGAGCCGGCGAGCAGAATCGGGCGGGCGCCGATCTTGGGCACGAGCTGGGCGGCGGTCCCCGATGCGACCAGGAGGGCTGCGGTGAACGGGAGGTAGGCGACGCCGGTCTTCAGGGCGGAGTATCCCCAGACGGCCTGCATGAATACGGTGAGGAAGAAGAACATGCCGAAGACGAAGATGCCCACCCCGGCAAACGACAGGTAGGCGCCGGTGCGGTTGCGGTCGCGCAGCAGCCGCACCGGCAGCAGGGCGTAGCGGCTGCGGGTCTCGATCACCGCGAACGCGGCGAGCAGCACCGCGGCGGCGGCCAGCGAGGCGACGACCTTGGCATCACCCCAGTGGGAGACGCCGTCCGGGCTGGTGGCGGCGCTGACCAGGCCGTAGACCAGGGCGCCGATCCCGGCGGTGCCGGTGATCGCGCCGGGTAGGTCGAACCGGCCGCGGCGGCGCGGGGTGTCGGCCAGTACCCGCGCTGCGGCCAGCGCGACCGCGGCGCCGATCGGTACGTTGACGAACAGCACCCACCGCCACGAGGCGTAGGTGGTGAGCAGGCCGCCGCCGAGCAGGCCGATCGCGCCGCCGGCGATGCTCATCGCGGCGTAGACGCTCAGCGCCCGGGTGCGCGGCGGGCCCTCGGGGAAGGTGGTGGTGATCAGCGATAGCGCGGCCGGGGCGACGAGCGCGCCGCCGACGCCCTGCACCGCGCGGGCCGTGAGCAAGAAGGCCTCGCTGTTGGCGAACCCGCCGGCCAGGGAGGCGGCGGAGAACAGCAGCAGCCCGGCGATGAACATCTCGCGGCGGCCGAGCAGGTCCCCGGCCCGGCCGCCGAGCAGCAGCAGGCCGCCGAAGGTCAGCGCGTAGGCGTTGACCACCCACTCCAGGCCGGACCCGGAAAAGCCGAGCGCCCGCTGGATGTCCGGCAGCGCGACGTTGACGATGGTCGCGTCCAGCACCACCATCAGCTGCGCGGCGGCCAGGACCAGCAGCGCCAGGCCCGGGCGCGGGCCGTCGGCGGCCACACCGCCCGGCGCGGCCGCCCGGGCGGTCTTGGATCGTATTTCGGACATGACGGGTTCTCCCGGATGCGTGTTTGTTTCGGGGTGGCACGTTGATTTGTTGCTGGGGGCGCGGGCTGATTTCCGCCTGGCGCCTCACATGGCGGCTGGCTTGGTGAGTGCTGCGGCGAGCGGCTCCAGGGCGCGGTAGGCGATCCCGGTGTCGCCGTCGACAGTGCTGTGCCGGACGGCGTCGGTCACGGTCGTCTGGCCGGTCAGGAGGCTGTAGAGGGTGTCGGCGGGCATGGTGACCACTGCGTCGCCATCCGGTGCCGGCCCGCGGCGGACGGTGAGCTTGCCGGCGTCGGAGCCGAGGTAGAAGAACTCCGGCCCTACCCGGAGCTCGCATGCCTGCCCGGCGGGAAGTGCGGCCGGCCGGCCCGCGGCGCCAAGCAGTCCCCAGCCGGGCTGGGCCGCGGCGTCCTGGGACGGTTCGGGTCCGTAGCGCAGGCCCCAGTCCAGCAGCTCCTTGAGTGCGGGCTGCAGCGCCCGGCCGGCGTCGGTCAGCTCGTACACGGTCACGTCGGTGGGTGCCGGGAGGGTGTGCCGGGTGATGACGCCGGCGGCCTGCAGGTCCTTCAGGCGTGCGGCCAGGACGTTGCTGGGGATGCCCGGCAGGCCGGTGGCGAGGTCGCGGTAGCGGCGCGGGCCCAGGGTCAGCTCCCGGACGAGGAGGAGGTTCCACCGTTCGCCGACGACGTCCAGGGCTCTGGCGATAGCGCATGCCTGCCCGTAGTGCTTCATGAGAGCCACGGTAAGCTTTATTTTTACAAGTGTCAACTTCACTGATTGTAGTGCCGTTGGGCCAGGCGCCGCGGACGTCGAGGAGTGCCCTTGCCAGCGGGCTTGTGCTGGTGACCGGCGCCGCGGGCGGCGGGCCGGGTCCGGCGGGCCGCCGGATGGCCGGGCTGCTGCTTGACCGGGGCGTCCCGGTGCGTGCCCTCGCACCGACGCAAGACCACTACGCGGAGCAGCCTCGGCAGCCCGGCGCCGAGGTGGCATCCGCGCGAGATCGCGGACGTCGAATCCTGGGGCGCCGGTAACAACCGAGCCGCCGGCACCACTACGGCGTCCGGTTTCCCGGACAGCGATGCTCCGCTTGAGGGTTCCGGCAGGGGGGTGGTCAGCGCCCGCGGCACGGGTTGCCGGTGCAGGCGGGCTGCTGCCCGGCCACCCCGCGGCGGTACCACCGGGCCTGCCACCCATCCCGGGCTCGTCCCCTCTGCGCCGGCGTGGAGCCGGGCATCCGCCTGGTGCGGCAGGACATGCGAAAGTCCAGGTCCGGCCCGGCCAGCCGCCGCCGGCGCTCAGCACGACGGCCGGGCAGACGGCCGCGATGGCGAGTTCCCCTGCCCGGCGGGCCCGGGCCAGTTCTCCGGCGTCGCCGGCGATGCGGCCCGGCACGGCGGCGACCCGGGCCAGGCCGGCGGCGACGTCAGCGGTGCCTGGCCAGCCATCGCCGGGGCGTCGGTTCACCGCCGGCGGATACCCGCCGGCGTGGAGCCGGGTGAGCCAGCCCGCGGCCGGCCGCAGTCAGCTCACCTCGTCACCGAGACGGTCCGCGATCAGGTCCCGCCCGTCCAGTTCGGCGTCGTCGTCCCCGCAGTCCGAATGTTCCCGGGGCGGGCCAGCCCGCCCCGCAGCCCACCAGGCGCCGCGTCCAGCGCATCCAGGCCGGCACCGGCCACGAGCTGGTGCACCCGTGAGGGTGACAACCCCGGCCGCCATGGCCAGGGCGCGGATCGAGATCCCCTCGGCGCGGGCCGGGGCCAGCGCCCGTGCCCGTTCCCGTCCGGGCCTGCTCCAGCCGCCAGGCCGCCGCGAGACCCGTGTCAGGACCCGCCGCTCCCGCCGGCCTGCCTCGACCCGCCCGTTGACCTCACCCGCCCATCGTGCCGGCCGTGTTCAGGAAACTGGACGCCGTGGCGGTGCTGACGGCCCGGTTGTTACCGGCACCCTCACCCTCGGGCCCGGCTGGCTCTGCCCGCAGCTGCCCGGCGGGCCCGGCTTCAGGGAGCGGCAGGCTGGGAGGCGGCGTCGTGGTCGATGGCGCTGATGAGCGCCGAGGTTGTGGTGTTGAACGGCTCGGTGCTGCGGGCGGCGCGGCTGAGAACCAGCGCGCCCTCCAGCGCGGACATGGTCAGGTCGGCGAGGACCGCGGCGCGGCCGGGGGCGATGCCCAGCGGTCCGAACCGGGTGATCAGCGCCGCCCGCCACCGCGCGAACACGCCGTCGAGCTTGGCACTGAATTGCTCGTCGCGGGGGGCCAGCTCGAGGACCAGGGTGGCGATCGCGCAGCCGCTCTGGTAGCCCGAGCGTTCGAGGCGGCTGGCGAGGATCTGGGCCAGCGCGCGGACGAGCGACCCGGGGTCATCGGCGTGCCGGGCGGCCTGGGCGACCATCTCCTCGAGCTCGTCGCCGGCCCGGGCGATGGCTTCGCGGGCGAGTTCGGCCTTGCCGCCGGGGAAGTGGAAGTAGGTCGATCCGCGGGGCGCGCCGCTCTCCCGGACCACGTCGGAGAAGGTGGTGGCGTGATAGCCGCGCTGGCAGAACAGCTCGGCGGCGGCGTGGATCATCCGGGAGCGGCTATCGGTGCGTCGGGGCATGAACCCGATTCTACGCTTGACTATGTATGACGTCCAACCTACCATCGCGCTAGGTCGTACGTCATAGTTAGCAACGGGACCTCGAGGAATCATGACCGCGAAATGGACGAGCGATGACGTGCCCGGCCAGCACGGCCGGCTAGCCGTGGTCACCGGCGCGAACACCGCCTCGGGTTCGAGACCGCCCAGGTCCTCGCCGCGCGCGGTGCGTCGGTGGTGCTGGCAGTGCGGGACATCGAGAAGGGCAAGCGCGCCGCCGCCCGCATCGCCGGCACCGCCCCCGGCACGAACGTCATGGTCCAGCACCTCGACCTGGCCTCGCTGGATTCCGTCCGCGCCGCCCAGCGGACAGCAGCCCCACTTGATCGAGGAGGGGACGGCATGACAACCGAGCCTCGCTTCGACGCCTCCGCTGAGGTGCCGCGGCCCGAACGGCGGACCCGGCGTCGCGCTCCATCGGGTGCCCAGATCGCTGGTGCGCGCAGGTAACGCAACGCCGGAGCGCGTCGTCGCCCGCGGGACATGACAAAGATCCACTCCCCGAGAACCAGAGGTGCGCAATGTGTCCACACCGACCCCCCTGCCCGCCGGCGGACCGCCCTGACCGCGAGGCCGCTCACACCATCGCCTGCCACCCCGAGCAGGGGTGGAGCCTGCTCTGCAACGGCGTGGTCCTCTTCGACGACACCGGCAAACTGCTACCCGACGGCCGGATCGTTGCTCCCCATCCCGCGGCACACCACCAACCGCTGATAGCAGCCTGACATCGGAGATCGGTGGTCGAGATGCGCCAGATCCAGATCCACAAGTCCATCAGGAAGCCGGCGCCCCGCGACCTGGACCTACGGACTCCCTCCGGCCGCCTCCTTCCATACTGAACCAGGTCAGGTCGCATCTGCCCGCTGCCGGGGAGGCCCGCGGAAAGCGGGTGTCGGTTGGCGATGTCCGCCACCAAGCCGCCAGACCCCTGCCGCCGCAGGCGCAGTGGAGTTGCAGCGGCCAGATCTTTTGACATTTGCTGTTGTCCGAGGGAGATTGCTAGCAGCGTCGGATCGCACCCTACCTATTGAGTCGAACGGGGAAGCCATGTCTTCTCAAGATCATTATCGGATCCCTGTTAAGCACATGAGCGAGGAACAAGCGAAGGTGACCACTGAGCGTGCCCGCAGCGCTGCCCTGGTAGAAATGCCCCACCTCGACTCACCCATGGCGACCGGTGCCGTGATCGAGGTGGCGAAGGTGGTCACTCTGCAGCCCAGGGAACCCCTGAGCTGGATCGTGACGACGGATGGCACGTACCAGCGGCTTCCCGACGCCTTGAACGGGTGGGCCATTGACGTCTTCGCCGGGACTCTTTCCGCCGGCGGCGTCGCAGCCTCTGGCATGTTTCCGGCTCGGATCGAGTTCGGGGTATTGCGGGGCCGGCCATACGCGGAGTTCCTGACTGACTGATCCTTCCCCCGCGGGTGTACGTGGCCTGGTCGGACCGGTCGGGATCGCGGGCCGACCGCTGCCGGCAACTCTGGGGTCGGTGAGTCCCTTTGCCTCGCCCGACTCCGCTACGAGTCGCGGGGTTCTGCACCCAATGCTTGGGGTGAGCTGGCTGCGGCACGGCCGCATAGACCGGCACGCGGGCCTTGCGGATGGTCCAGGTGTGGGGGTGATTGGTGCTGGCGGGACTGTGCAGTCGGATGGCGCTCACCGCGGCGACCACGGCGTGTCCGCCCTCGTGCGCGGTCAGTGGTCAGGTGGTGGCCCACCCATCGCCACGGCGGTCCTGTGGTCAACCCCGCCGCCGCGAGGATGGCAACCAGCGTCGTCACAACGGGCCACCTGCGGCAGCGTAGGTGCTCGGGCGTGTCGGTCGGGGTTACCCGCCGGGGTCGGTACCGGGTTGTATGGTCCGTGTATGACTAGCGCCGGCCGCCACGCCGCCGCCCACCAGTTCGGCAGCCTCGTGCCGGTTCCCGTGCTGCGCGAGGTGGAACTGGCCTTCGATCAGGCCCCGGGGTTGGCTGAGCTGGCGGAGCGGGCCGACGCGCACGAGGTAGTGCACTTGGTGCGCGAGGCTGCGCCGGTGCTGGTCGTGATGACCGCGGACGACTTCGAGCAAGCACTGAACGACGCCGCTGCGCTGGCTGAGGCCAGGGCGGTACTGGACGAGACCGAGCGCAATCCGGACTCGCTGCTGTCCGTCGAGCAGACGGCGGCGTTCCTGGAAGGGATCGCGGCCCGCACGGCCGGCGCGTGAGCTACGCCGTCCGCACCACGGCCGCGGTCGTCGGATCGCTGAGCCGGCTGGAGACGATCGACCCCGTCGGCGCCTACCTGGTGCACGGCGCGATTCAGGGACTGGCCGCAGACCCCCGTCCTGGCCATGCACGCCTGCTGAACGAGGCCGAGTGTCTGCACCGGCTGCCGCTGTCGCGGGTGGACCCGGTCACCCAGCGCACCCTGCGGTACCAGGTTGTGTACCAGGTCCGCGACGGCGACTTGGTCGTGGTCGTGGTTACCGCGGCCGCGGTGCCGAGACCGAGTCGGCGCGGGTAGCTTGCCCGGGAGTTTCGTGACGTCGCCGCCGCGCTCGCTCGCCGGGTGGGTGTGTTGACCACCTGGGCGCGCACCCGAAGTGGGCGGCCGGCCAGGCCGTCCGGATGTGGCGTGACTGACCCGGCCGGGCCGGTCATCCTCGATTCGTCGGTGTTGGTCGCCTGCGAACGTGTATGGGCCCCCGGGCCCCGGGGGGCCTGTTGGTTGGGGCATCCAGACCCCGGCTCTGGCCCCCTACCCGCGTCTACCCAATGCCGTCCACAGTGCACAGGCATGTCCACAAGACTGTCCACATGCTGAGGTCCTCCGGCGCCTCGGGAGTCGTCTGCGCCGGCAGCCAGGTGGCGCAGCCCGTGTAGCGGAATCTCCGGCACCTCCGCCTTGGCGATCGGCCTGGAGAAGTGGCGCGAGACGTAGCAGGGTGATGAGGTCCTCGGCCATCCGGTCGGCGTCGTGCGTAAGTGCCTGCCTGTGTCGCCGAGCCGGCGTGAGCATGACCGTCGCGTCGTCGCCGCCGCGCCCCATCTCGCCCGCCCTGGGGCTGGCGGCGTGCTCGGCCCTCGTGCGCCACGGCATGTATCCGGCTCAGACGACCGAGGCGATCAGCACGACGTCGGGTCAAGCGGCGTACCGGATCGATTCGGTCGAGCAGCCAGCCCGTGAACCGGAGCGAGTGCGCCGAGGCTGTCGGTGACCTCCTCCTCGATCCGGACGGCGCCGCGCGCCGTGGCGCGGCCTGCAGGCGCCTTCGTGGGGATGTAGAAGGTGGGCACCTGGTCTCGACATCCAGATTGAGAGAAGTTTCGAGCCCTGTGGAGGCACCGGTGAAGTACGTGATCCTGATCTACAGCAACCCGACGTCCCGGAAGATCTGGGAGGGGTTCTCCGACGCCCAGCGCGCCGAGGGCTGGGGTGTCTATGCCGCCCTCATCCTCATCGAGTGCGACAGCCTGGACCGCGCGCTCGAGCATGCCGCGCGGGTGCCGGAGGCCGCGTACGGCCTGGTCGAGGTCCGGCCGGTCCTGGAGGTCGGCGGGATGGAGATGTGAGCACGGCGACGGAGGTCGAGGATCTCCTGCGGGAACTGGCGCCGCAGGTCCTCGGCGTCCTCGTCCGGCGCTACGGCGGCTTCGACACCTGCGAGGACGCGGTACAGGAGGCCCTGCTGGCGGCCGCGGTCCAGTGGCCGTCCGAAGGCGTGCCGGGCAACCCGAAGGGTTGGTTGATCACGGTCGCGTCGCGTCGGTGGACCGAGCTGTGGCGCAACGAAACGGCCCGCCGACGCCGGGAGGAGACCGCCGCCTGGCTGGCACCGCCGGACCCCGAGCCCATCCCGGCCGTCGACGACACGCTCACCCTGCTGCTGCTGTGCTGTCACCCGTCGCTGACTCCGGTCTCACAGGTCGCGCTGACGTTGCGCGCCGTCGGCGGACTGAGCACCGCGGAGATCGCCCGCGCGTTCCTGGTCCCGGAGGCGACCGTGGCCCAGCGCATCAGCCGGGCGAAACAGCGCATCAAGGCCAGCGGCGCCGAGTTCCGGATGCCCCCGCACACAGAACGTTCGGAGCGGATGGTTGCGGTGCTGCACGTGCTGTACCTGATCTTCAACGAGGGATACACCGCCAGCTCCGGGTCAGCGCTGCATCGCGTCGAGCTCATCACCGAGGCGATCCGCCTGACCCGGCAGGTGCGCGATCGCCTGCCCGAGGACGGCGAGGTGGCCGGGCTCCTCGCACTCATGCTGCTGACCGACGCCCGCCGCCCGGCACGGACCCGCCCGGACGGAGGCCTCGTCCCGCTCGTCGAGCAGGATCGCAGCCTGTGGGACGCCAAGGCCATCGCCGAGGGGGTCGCCCTGATCACCCGGACGCTGGCCAGCGCGCCGATCGGCCCCTACCAGGTGCAGGCCGCGATCGCCGCCGTGCACGACGAGGCGGCCCGCGCCGAGGACACCGACTGGCGGCAGATTCTCAGACTGTACGAGTTGCTGCACAGCATCGCGCCCGGACCTATGGTCACCCTCAACCGCATCGTCGCCGTCGCGATGGTCCATGGGCCCGCGGCCGGTCTGCAGCAGCTTGCCGTGGCTGTGACTGGACCCGCGGCCGACTCCGCGCTCGCCGGGCACCACCGGGTCGACGCCGTCCGGGCACACCTGCTCGACATGGCAGGTGACCATGAGGCGGCGCGTACCCAGTACCGGCTGGCCGCGCTCCGCACGCTCAGCCTCCCCGAACAGCGCTACCTCGAATCCCGCGCCGCGCAGCTCACCCCGCCGGGTCGGGCATAACCCGGCCCCGACCGTCGCGCCGACGGCAGGTCAATCGTTGTGGGGCCGGCTGCGCGGCCCGGTAACCCGGTGCGGCTACCCGGAGATGGAGTACGGCCCGAACCGGCCCCAGGCCACGATCGCGGCCAGCACCAGTAGCACCACGGCCACCGCGATCCCCTGCGGCTCCTTCCGCCGGACGTGCAGGGCGGCGGCACCGAGCATCAGCACGACCAGCCCGAGTGCCGCCAGCGGGGTGAGCACCGGCGCGATCTTCAGCGCCGCCGGCAGGATCAGCCCGATTGCGGCAAGCAGTTCCAGCGTCGCGATCGCCCGCACCCCGGGCTGCGGCACGTCCCCCACCCAGTCCAACGTGGTGGCCAGCTTCTCCCGCGGCGTGGTCAGCTTCATCACCCCGGCGGCCAGGAACACCGCGGCCAGCAGGCCCTGGATGATCCACAGCACCACGTTCATCTCTGCTCCTTGTCGGTGGTTAGGGCAGGGCCGGGCTGGAGATGCCGACGCCGCCGCGGGTCTGCGCACCGTACCGCTCGATCTCCCGGGCAAGGTCCAGCCCGCCGATCCGGGTCTTGGCGTCCCGCACGTCGTCGGTGATGAGGTCCGCGGGGACCAGCCAGGACACCTCGAACTCGATGCCGTCCGGGTCGCGGGCGTACAGCGCCTTGGTGGTGCCGTGGTCCGACGCGCCGACCAGCGCGCCGTGCTCGCTGAGCAGCCCCTCGATCCGCTGCAGCTCGGCCAGGGTGTCGACCTCCCAGGCCAGGTGGTACAGCCCCACGGTCGTCTTCCCGGCCTGCGAGGGCCCGGCGTCGGCGCCGATGCCGAACAGCCCGAGATCGTGGTCGTTGGTCGAGCCGGGTGCCTGCAGGAACGCGGCCTTGCCCGGCATCCCGAACAGGGTGCGGAACCCGAGCACATCCCGGTAGAACTGGACACTGCGCTCGACGTCGCGTACGTAGAGGACGGCGTGGTTGAGGCGCTGGACGGGCATGATCACTCCCATGTAATTGAACTCTCAAGTGCCAACGTACCGGAACTCGGTTGAGCGTTCAAGTATTTCGGTACCATGGGTGGCATGGCAGAGGCGCGCTGGCTGGACAGCGACGAGCAGCACACCTGGCAGGCGTGGCTGAGCGCCGTCCGGCTGCTCGACGAGGCGCTGGACCGGCAGTTGCAGCGCGACGCCGGCATGCCGCACGCGTACTACGGGATCCTGGCGACGCTGTCCGCCGCGCCGGACCGGACCATGCGGATGAGCGACCTGGCATCCGGGTCGAACGCCTCCCAGAGCCGGCTGTCGCACGCGGTGAACCGGTTGGAGGAGGCCGGCTGGGTGCGCCGCGAGCGCTGCGCGAGCGACAAGCGGGTGGTGTACGCGGTCCTCACCGACGCCGGCACGCAGGTGCTGCGGGCGGCCGCGCCGGGCCACGTCGCCGCCGTCCGGGAGCACCTGTTCGACCAGCTCACCCCGGAGCAGGTGCGCCAGCTCGGCGAGATCTGCCAGGCGATGCTCAGGAAGCTGGCCAGCTGCGACAGTTCCGCTAGCGCCAGGTGATCCGCGCCAGCTCGTGCCACAGCTCGAGCACCGCCGGGTCGCCGGAGACCTCGGGCGGCCGGGCCGGCTCCCGGTTCCACAGCAGCAGGTAGAGGTCGGCGGCCCGGCCGCGCACCGTGCAGTCGGCGGGCGGGTCACCGTCGGTGCCGATCTGCCGGCCGTCCGGCCCGATGGTGACGTGCCACCGGCTGCCGCTGTCGGTCGGCGCGACCAGCAGGCTTCTGGCCGGATCCGCGAACAGCTTGCCGCCCCGGCGGCCCATGAACCCGCCGATCAGCTCATCCAGCCCGTCGTCGGCGAGGTCGGCCGGGTAGTCCGGGACGGTGCCGACCGCGCCCTCGGCGTCGGCCCGGTGGATCGCCGTCTCGTGCGCCTGCCGCCGGGCCCAGAACGCCCGCGGCGACGGCGCCGGCAGGAAGGTCCAGCAGTCCAGGTCAGGTGGGGCACCGCGAAGCGCGGCCACCAGCGCGGCGTGCCCTTCGACGTACCAGTCGAGCAGCCGGTCGGCCGGCGCCGTGGCCAGCCTCGGGTGCGTGCCGCCCGCGGTGGCCGCCCTGCCCTCCCGGACGAAGGTGGCCGCCCAGCGGTGCACCTTGCCGACGTGGCCGAGCAGCGAACGCACCGTCCAGGCCGGGCAGCTCGGCACGTCGGCGTCCAGACCGGCCTTATCCGCGGCGACGGCGAGGGCCCGGCCGTGCTCCTCGAGCGCGTCGATGTGCGTGCTGGTGTCCATGGCATGCAGCCTGGCACGGGCCACCGACAAACTCACCGCTCGCCCAGCCTGAGCAAGCCATACTCGATGAGCAGGCCGGGTCACGGCATTGACAGGCGGGGCCGGACTGCGCTCTCGTTGTGCTTTCAATCAACTCGCCGCGGCGCCCGCGTCGGCCGGCCGCAGGGCCGCGCCGACGCGGCCACGGCGTTCACCTCGGAGAAGGTGGGGCGCATGAGCGAGTGGGACGCGACCTCGTACGAGGGCAAGGACACCATCCTGCGCGTGGTCCGGGCGGAGGCGGAGCGCTTCCTGGCGCTGGCCGAGCCCCCGGAGGCCTGGCAGGCGCCCACGGCGTGTAGGGACTGGGCGGTCCGGGACCTGGTGGGCCATCTCGTGGACACCACGGAGGGGTACTTCGCCGCCTTCGACGCCGCCCGCAGCGGCGGCGCGAGCGGGCAGCCGTACGGGCTGCCCGGGATGGGGGAGCGGGCGAACGCGCAGGCCACCGCGTTCCGGGACGTGCCACAGGATGAGCTGCTGGCCCGGCTGCGCGCCGACCTGGAACGGATGCTGGGCATGCTCGGCGACCTCGGCCCGGACGAGTGGACCGACCTGATAGTGCCGCACTACTACATGGGCCCGCTGCCGGCCTACTTCTTCGCGGCCGGCCAGCTCATGGACTACGCCGTGCACTCGTGGGACATCCGGCAGGGCACCGGCCGTGCGCACGGGCTGCCCGGAGACGCGGCCGACCTGCTGGTGCCGTTCATGTTCGTGCTGTGGCAGTCGACGGTGCGCGCCGACGCCGACCTCACCCCGTTCCAGGTCGGCATCCGGGTGACCGGTCGGAACGCGGGCGACTTCCGGATCTCGGTCTCCGACAAGGGGATGAGCTACGAGAAGGGCGGCGTCGAGGACCTGCCCACGGTGATCGACTTCGACGCCGGCAGCCTGGTGCTCACCACGTTCGGTCGCAGCAACTCCGGGACCGTCCGCGGCGACCTCGCGGTGGCCGACCGCTACCTGAACCTCTTCTTCAGTATCTGACAGCAAGCTCCCCGGCGATCATCGACCTGGCGGCGCCGGCAGAGATCAACCAACCCCGGTAGGTCGATGATCGCCCAAGGGAACGGCGTCATGGGCCGGGAGGCGGCGGGACGTACCGCGTGTCCCGGTCGACCCGGTGGTAGATCTCCGGGGCGGCCGGGTTGCGCAGCTCCTCGGCGAGGTGGCCGAGCAGGCCGGCGGCGCGGGCCAGCAGGGCGAAGCCGCGCAGCACGCCGATCGGGAAGCCGAGGTCGGCCAGCGCCGCGCCGCAGACGCCGGCTCCATTCAACGGCAGCGTCCGGCCGAGCACCTCCGGGTGCACCCGCCCGACGGCCTGGAGCAGCCGCAGGTGAGCGCCGAGCAGCCCCTCCTCCGCGGCGATACGCAGGATCACCGGGGTACGCGGGTCGCCGCCGCGGTGCACCGGGTGGCCGAGCCCCGGCACCCGCAGCCCAGCGGCGTGCTGCGCGGCCACCGCCGCCCGGGCCAGCGCGTCGAAACCCTCGTCGTCCCGCGGCGGGGCGCCGGCGGCAGGTCCGGCGGCCAGCGCGTCGGCCAGGAACCGCCCCGCGTCCTCCGTCACCCCGAGGAACCGCGACCCGCCACCGAGCAACCCGGCCGCCAGCGCACCCTGCAGCGCCTCGGGTGCGCCGTTCAGGGTGAGCCGGGCGGCGATCACCGTCGGGGTGAAGCCGTGGTCGGCCAGCGCCACCAGCGTCGCCTCGAACAGCCGCAGCTCACCCGGGCTGGGCCGCCGCAGCGCCACCAGCCAGAACGCCAGCTCCCCGAAGCCGACCTGCCCGAGGAGTTCGCCGGCCAGGTCGTGCCCGAGCAGCTGGATCGACGTCTCGGTCGAGGTGCCGATCGATGTCGGGTACTCGGTCACGGCTTCTCCTCGCTGGCGCTCGTCGCCGCCGTGCCCGGCGGTGCTGCGTGCATTGGTGACCTCGCAAGCTCGGTCACGGGGCCTCCTCGGCGTCGTACTCCTCCGGCGGGTGCCCGGGCGGCAGCCGGTGCTTGGCCACCCGGGCGGTCGGCGTGCGTGGCAGGTCGTCCAGCACCTGCCAGTACCGCGGCACCTTGAACGCGGCCAGCCGCTGCGCCGCCCACCCCCGCAGCGCGGCGAGGTCCGGCGCCGCGCCCGGCACGGCCACCACGAAGGCCTTCACATCCTCCTCGGACAGGTCGGAGGGGACGCCCACCACCGCACACTCGGCCACCGCGGGGTGCGCGGCGAGCACCTCCTCCACCTCGGCCGGCGAGAGGTTCTCCCCGCGGCGGCGGATGACCTCCTTGATCCGGGCCACGAAGGTGTACCCGCCGTCGGCGTCCGCGGTGACCAGGTCGCCGGTGCGCAGCCAGCCGTCCACCAGCACCCGCGCGGTCTCCTCCGGCATGCCCCAGTACCCCGGGGTGACCGTCGGGTTGGACAGCCACAGCTCGCCGGTCTCGCCCGGCCCCGCCACCCGGCCGTCGTCGGTCACCGCCCGGGCCCGGTTGACGGTGCCCAGCCGCGGGTGCTGGCGGGGCGTGCCGAGGGTGCCGAACGGCCGGCTGCCGTGCGGCCAGATCAGCCCGTACGGCGACTCCGACAGGGCGTACCCGCAGACGATGCGCAGCCCGAACCGCCGCTCGATCTGCTCCTGCCGCTCCCGGGCGGGAGCCGGTCCGGTGTAGCAGAGCCGCAGCGGGTTGTCCGCGTCGTCGGGGCGTTCGGGCTGGCGCATCAGGATCTCCAGCATCGCTCCGATCGCGTTGAACTCGGTGGCGCCGTGCCGGCGAGCCGCGTCCAGGAACCCGCTCGCGGAGAACCGCGGCAGCAGCACCAGCCCGGCGCCGCAGGCCAGCGAGCCGAGCACCGAGTACGCGGGCGCGTTGATGTGGAACAGCGGCAGCGTGGTCAGCAGTCGGTCCGCCGCCGTCAGCTCCATCCAGTACGGGAAGCCCTCGCCGGCCATCGCGTACGCGCGGTGGGTCTGGATGACCAGCTTGGACCGGCCGGTCGTCCCGGAGGTGGGGATCAGGGCGGCCACGTCGTCCGGCCGCACCGCGCCCGGGTCGAGCGACTCGCCGCCAGGGTCGGGTGGCTCGCCCGGGCCCGAATCGGGTGGCTCGCCCGGGCCCGAATCGGGTGGCTCGCCCGGGCCCGGGTCGGATAGCTCGCCCAGGCCCGGGTCGGATAGCTCGCCCAGGCCCGAATCTGGTGACTCGCCCGGCCCGGCGGCCGGCCGCGCGGCCGCCCAGTCGCCGGCCAGCGCGGCCACGTCCAGCACCTCGACGCCGCGGGGCGTGGCGGGCCGGCCGTCGGTGACCAGTGCCCGCGGCCGGACCTGGTCGAGCAGGCCGGCCAACTCGGCGGGGGCGCCGGCCGGGTTGGTGGCCACCGCGACCGCTCCGAGGCTGCACAGCGCCAGCCAGCACAGCAGGTATGGCGGGGTGCCGCGGGCGGTGAGCACCACCGGGTCCCCATGCCGGATGCCGGCCGCCCGCAGCGCGGCCGCCGTTCGCGCCACCGCGCCGGCGGCCGCGCCGAAGGTCAGGCTGCCGTCGTCGGTACGCAGCCAGGCGCCGCCCGGGTCTCGCCGCGCGGCCGCGGCGAGCAGCCCGGGGATGGTGTCCGGCAACCGGTCAGGTCCCGGTCCGGTAGATGTCCCGGGTGATCTCGTCGGTGAGCCTGGTGGCCACGGTGTGGTCCAGCCGGCCGGCGTCGCGCAGTTCGCGCACCGCCGGTACCGGGTCCGGGTCGGCGAACAGCCGCTCGTCGGCGTAGTCCACCGGGCGCCCGGTCGGGTCGAGCGTCCACCACGAGGCTTCCAGCGCGATGCCGTTGTTGTCCGTGAAGTAGATCGACCGCAGGAACCCGTGGTCGATCACGTCGGTGACCTCGCAGCCGTGGCTCTTCAGCCGGTCGCGCAGCCGCAGCAGGGCGTCCTCGTCGGGCAGGTGCATCGACAGGTGGTCGAACTGGGACGCGTGCTCGTACGGCACACCGGCCGGCTTGGCGAAGGTCTCCAGGTGCTGCCCGACGTACTCGAAGAACGCGACCGTGTTCCCGGGCGCGACCTCGAAGAAGTAGTGCCGGAAAGCCGGGGTGGCAAGCGTGGTGACCAGCCGGGCGTCCAGGACGCCGTGCCAGAACCGCACGGTGGCGTCCATGTCGGGGGTGACCAGGGCGAGGTGATGCACACCTCGCCAATGCACTGTGTCAGGGGTTGCAGCCATGGCTAGACCGTACGCCTTTCAACTATCGTTGGAGAGGGCGTAGTCGGCACGGGCGATCAGGTGCGCCTGCTGCTCGGGCGTGATGTCCTCCCGCTCCGAACCCGCGATCGGCGGGATGAAGCCGATCAGCCGGCCGTCGCCGAGCACCTGCGCCTCCAACCCGGCCGCCCCGTCGATGTCCCAGACCGCCTCGGTGTGCGAGTCGATCACCACCCGGATGCCGTGCCGGAACGCGCTGGCCCGGGCCACGTGGGCTGCGACACCCCAGCCGCGCAGGATGTCCACGACCTGTTGCGCTCGTTCCGGCTGCATGCCCACCTGCCCGTCGCTCGGCTGCCGTCCCTGCCGGTTCAACGGTTCAGGTGGCCGCCAGGTGCCGGCCCCCGGCGACTGGTGCCGGATGCCGGGTTGCGGCGTCCGACGAAGCCCGCGTCACCGTTGCGGCGTATTGACAGGTTGCGGCTTTCGCATTATTAAGTTTATTAATCGAAGCCTCCTGGCAGGTGGCCGCCACCCCGGGTGTCCGCCAGGGCCGGAGATTGCGCATTCGCCCTGCGCAAGGGGGGATCTGCGGTCGGCCGCGCGCACGCGCCGCCGTCTGCCCGGCGTACCCGCATGACATGCGACGCACGGAACCCCAAGGAGGAACTCGTGCCACGGAGGAGGACACTCGCCTGTCTGCTGGCCGCCGGCGGCCTGACCGCCGCGGCGGCCGTCACCCTCGCCGGCCCCACGCCGGCGGCCGGGGCTCTCGGCTCGAACTGGTACGCGGCGGCGCCGTACCTGATGCCGCTGGACAACGACCCGCCCGACCCGGTCACGGTCATGAATGCCAGCGGGCAGAAGGCGTTCCAGCTCGCCTTCATCCTGGCTCCCAACGGCGGCGGCTGCTCGCCGACCTGGGACGGCACCGCGGCGGTCTCCGCCGACACGGCGGTGGCTGCCGTGATCGGCCGGATCCGCGCCAACGGCGGCGACGTGTCGGTGTCCATCGGCGGGTACGGCGGCACCAAGCTCGGGCAGACCTGCGGCACGCCGGCGGCCACCGCGGCGGCGTACCAGCAGGTGGTCGACCGGTACTCGCTGAAGGCGCTGGACTTCGACCTGGAGGAGCCGGAGTACGAGAACGCGACCGCGGTCGCGAACGAACTCGGCGCGGCGCAGATCCTGCAGCGCGACAACCCCGGGCTGTACCTGTCGGTGACCATGCCGGCCACCGCGTCGGGCACCGGCTACTTCGGCCAGCAGTTGCTGAACAACGCGCGCAGCCTCGGCTTCACCCCGGACAACTACTCGATCATGCCGTTCGACGGCGGCTTCTCCAACGGCGCCGGCAGCCAGATCAGCGCGCTGGAGGCGTTTCACGGCATCCTGGTGAGCACCTTCGGCTGGGACTCCGGCACCGCGTACGCGCACGAGGGGTACTCCGGCATGAACGGCCGGTCGGACACCGGGGAGTTCTTCCGCCAGGCCGACTTCCAGGCCGTTCTGGACTACGCGACCGGCCACCACCTCGCCCGGTACACCTACTGGTCGGTCAACCGCGACCGGCAGTGCGCCACCCCGGAGCCGGGCACCACCTCCGGTACGTGCAGCAGCGTGTCGCAGGCTCCGTGGGACTTCACGAAGTTCACCGCACGGTTCGCCGGCGCCACGCCGCCGACCACCCCGCCGCCGACCACCCCGCCGCCCACGACGACGACCGCGCCCGGATGTACCGCGCCGGCCTGGAACTCCTCCACCGCCTACGTCGGCGGGTCGCTGGTCTCGTACAACGGCCATACCTGGAAGGCGAAGTGGTGGACCCAGAACGAGGTCCCCGGCAACGCCGACGTGTGGGCCGACCAGGGCGGGTGCGGCGGTTCGACCACCCCGCCGCCCGGCTCGTGCACCGCACCGGCGTGGAACCCCGCGACCGCCTACACCGGCGGGGCGCTGGTCACCTACAACGGCCACACCTGGCAGGCGAAGTGGTGGACCCAGGGCGACGTGCCGGGCAACAACGGCCAGGACGTGTGGGCCGACCAGGGTCCGTGTAACTGAAGCGACGGAGGGTTGCGATGAAACTGACCAGGTACCCGGCGGCCGTCGCGGCGGTCGCCGGCGTAGTGCTGCTCGGCGGCGCGGTGCTCGCGTCCCCGGGCATGAACGCCGGGGCGGTCGAGGCCGCTGCGGCGACCAGCGGCGGGGTGAAGTTCGCCTACTACGACCAGTGGAGCATCTACGGCAACGCTTTCTACCCCAAGGACCTCGACACCCGGGGGATCGCGGGCAAGCTCAACTTCCTCATCTACGACTTCGAGAACATCCATCCCACCGACCTGACCTGCTTCGAGGCGACCAAGGCCGCGTCGCAGGACGAGAGCAACCCGAGCGCCGGTGACGGCGCGGGCGACGCGTTCGCCGACTACCAGAAGACCTTCGGCGCCGACATCAGCGTGGACGGGGTGGCCGACACCTTCAACCAGCCGCTGGTCGGCACGTTCAACCAGTTGAAGAAGCTCAAGGCGAAGTACCCGAACCTGAAGATCCTGCTGTCCATCGGCGGTTGGACGTACTCGAAGTACTTCTCCGACGCGGCCGCCACCGCGGCCAGCCGGCAGCACTTCGCCAGCGGCTGCATCGACATGTTCCTGCGCGGCAACCTGCCGCTGCAGGGCGGGTTCGGCGGCCCCGGGTCCGCGGCCGGCATCTTCGACGGGATCGACCTGGACTGGGAGTACGTCGGCGCGGCCGGCCACACCGGCAACCACTTCGGGCCGGCGGACAAGGCCAACTACACCGCGCTGCTGGCGGAGTTCCGGTCCCAGCTTTCCGCCTTCGGCTCCACCGTCGGGCGCCGGATGTACCTGACCGCCGCGGTGCCGGCCGGCCAGGACAAGATCCGGCAGGTCGAGACCGACAAGATCGGTCAGCACCTGGACTACGCCAACGTGATGACGTACGACATGCACGGGGCCTGGGATGCGCAGGGGCCGACCAACCTGCAGGACCCGATCTTCGACTCGCCGAGCGACCCGATGGCGCCGGTGCCGCCGGGCAACGGGAAGTACAACATCGACGCCGCGATCAAGGCGTGGACCGTCGGGGACCCGGCGTACGGCATCCCGGGCGGCTTCCCGGCGACCAAGGTGACGATGGGCTTCCCGTTCTACTACCGGGGGTGGACCGGCGTCCCGGCCGGCACCAGGCACGGGCTGTACCAGCCGGCGAGCGGGCCGGCGCCGGCGCGCGGGCTGTCGCAGGTGGCCGGCGTGGCGTACTACAAGGAGCTGACCGGCCTGGTCGACAACGCCTCGACCACGTTCTTCGACCCGACCACGCAGGGCGCCTACTTCTACAACGGCACCGAGTTCTGGACCGGTGACTCCCCGCAGTCCATCCAGGCGAAGGCGGACTACCTGCACTGCCAGGGGTTGGGCGGCGCGATGATGTTCTCGCTGCTCGACCTGGACCCGCAGACCACCTTGCTGAACAAGGTGGTCACGGCGGTCGGGGGGAGCGCGGCCCTGTGCCCCGCGCCGACCACCACTCCGCCGCCCACGACCACGCCGCCGCCGACCACCACTCCGCCGCCCACGACAACCCCGCCGCCGACGACCTCGCCCGCTGGCTGCTCGGCGCCGCCATGGGACTCCTCGACCGCATACGTCGGCGGGTCGGTGGTGTCCTACAACGGGCATACCTGGAAGGCGAAGTGGTGGACCCAGGGCGACGTGCCGGGCAACAACAGCCAGGACGTGTGGGCCGACCAGGGATCGTGCGCGCCGACCAGCCCGCCGCCACCCGGGTCGTGCTTCGCGCCGGACTGGAACGCCACCACGGTGTACCTCGGCGGGGCGCTCGTCACCTACAACCACCACACCTGGAAGGCGAAGTGGTGGACCCAGGGGGAGGTCCCGGGTACTGCTGACGTGTGGGCCGACCAGGGCACCTGCAACTGACCGACCACCGGCGGGGGCGGAGAACGCCGGCTCCGCTCCTGCCGGTCCAGGCTCGGCCGGCGTCCGCTACCCGACGATCGCCTGGTTGACGAGCTGGCGGAGCTGCGGCCGGATCGGGTGGGTCCGGGACGGGAGCAGCTGGGTCATGAAGACGCAGGTGATCTCCTCGGCCGGATCCACCCAGAAGGCGGTGCTGGCCACGCCGCCCCAGCTGTACTCGCCGGCCGAGCTGATGCTCCGGCCGGGCAGCGGGTCGTCCACCACGGCGAAGCCGAGGCCGAAGCCCACGCCCGCGTAGACCGGGTCGGCCCACTGACCGCGGCCGAACGACGGCAGGTCCCGACCGTCGGGCAGGTGGTTGCGGGTCATCAGGGCCAGCGAGCGGGGGCCGAGCACCCGGACGCCGTCCAGCTCGCCGCCGCGCAGCAGCGCCTGGGTGAACCGGTGGTAGTCGGCCAGCGTGGAGATCAGCCCGCCGCCACCGGACCAGTGCGTCGGCGGCTTGCGCGCGTGGTCGCCGATCTGGTCGAACCGGACCGCCCGCAGCGTGCCGGGGGCCGGCGTGTACAGAGCCGCCAGCCGGTCCCCGTCGGCGCCCTCCGCCCACCACCGGGTGTCGGCCATCCCGAGCGGGTCGAGCACCCGGTCGGCCAGCACCCGGTCCAGCGAGGCGCCGGTGACCACCTCCAGCACCCGGCCGAGCACGTCGGTGCAGACCGAGTACGCCCACTGCGTGCCTGGCTGGAAGAGCAGCGGCTGGGCCGCCCACAGGTCGCACAGCCCGGCCAGGTCGAGCTCAGCGGGCTGGATCAGGTCCGACCCGGCCGCGCGGTACATCGCGTCGACGGGGTGCTCGTTCATGAAGCCGTAGGTCAGCCCGGCGGTGTGGCTGAGCAGCTGCCAGATCCGCACCGGCTCGGTGGCCGGCACGGTGCGCGGCAGGGCCGGGGTGCCGCCCTGCCACACCCGCATCTCGGCGAATGCGGGGATGTACCGGCTCACCTCGTCGGTCAGCAGGAAGGCGCCCTCCTCGTACAGCGACATGGCGGCGACCGACACCACCGGCTTGGTCATCGAGTAGATCCGCCAGAGGGTGTCCGGCTCGACCCGAAGGCCGGCCTCGGCGTCGCGCCGTCCGTATGTCGCCAGGTGCGCCACCTTTCCGCGCCGGCTGACCAGCACCGACCAGCCGACCAGCCGTCCGTCGTCCACGTAGGCCGCGAAGTGCCGGTCGAGCCGGGCCAGCCGCCCCGCGTCCAGGCCCACCTCGGCCGGCTCGACCTCCACCGCCAACTCGCCCATCGCCGCTCCTCGGGTCCGCGCCACCCCTCGTGTCTACCGCATCCCACCGATTTCCTCGCACACGCCCATTAGCAGGCGGGCGGGCCGAGGGCGCCCGCGGTGGACAGTCGGGCGGCGCAGCGGCCGAAGTCCTCGGTGGACAGCGTCGACACCAGGCCGACGGCCTGCCGGTCCGGGTCGAGCGCGGGCAGGCCGCGGTTCACCATCCGGGTGGCGACCAGGTTGCCTCTGACGAACGTGCCGTCGGCGTGCAGCGTGACCCGCAGGATGCCTCCCCAGCCGAGCACGCCGGCTGACGACAACGTGTGGTAGCCGGCGAAGTTGCCCAGGCTGTACGCGATCAGGTGCCCCTTGTACCACTCCATGCCGCGCAGCACGTGCGGGCTGTGGCCGAGCACCAGCGCCGCCCCGGCGTCGATCACCGCGTGCGCGAAGGCGATCGCGTCGCCGCGGTCCTCGCCGAGGAAGATCTCGTGCCCGGGGCGCACGTGCGTCCGGTCCGCGCCCTCGCCACCGGCGTGCATGTTGACCACCACCAGGTCGGACTGTGCGGCGGCCTGCCTGACCAGTCGCTGCGCCGCCGGGACGTCCAGCAGGCTCTGCGTCCAGCCGTACGGGGCGAAGCCGAGCACGGCCACCCGCACCCCGCGCACCGACTGGGCGGCGATCTCCCCGGGCAGGCCGGTGGGTTGCACGCCGTGCCTGCGCAGCGCGTCCTGGCTGTCCGCGAGGCCGGCGAGGCCGTAGTCGCGGGAGTGGTTGTTGGCCAGGTTGATGACCGTGAAGCCGGCGCCGCGGATCCACTGCGCGTACCCCGGCGGGAACCGGAACGCGAAGCACCGGGTGCTGCCCGGCGGGCACTTGGTCGAGACGGTGGAGTCGGTGAGCACGGCGTCGAGGTTGCCGCTGACCACGTCGCCGCGCAGCTGCGGGCGTACCGCGTCGAAGAAGGTGCGGCCGCCGTCCGGCGGCAGGTCCGGCGTGGAACCCATGATCACGTCGCCGACCCCCGCGACGGTCGTCTCGGCGGACGGCCTGGGCGTGGCGGTCGTGCCGGTCGCGCTGGTGGTGCTCGGGGCCGTACTGCCCGGCGCCGGGGTGCTCGGCGGTGGAAGGGCCGGCGGCGGAAAGACGCTGCCGGACCGGCACCCCGCGGTCAGCGCGGCCACGGCCAGCGCGACGGTGAGCGTTCCACGTACGGCGTGCAGGCGCGACCTGTGCACCTGTGCCACCTTCCTCGGGCCGCGATGTGCCACCGGGCATCGTGTCATGCCGACCAGACGCACCGCTTTGCGCCTTCCTCGTGCGGGCGGAAGCCGGCATCGGGCCCGACAGCGACGTGGCCAGGGCAGTCTCGGACAATCTCGGGCCGATGCTTTGGTATCCCCCGGGACTTCGGCGTACAGTGACCCGGCGTACTCATTCGGACACGCAACGCATTCACCCGAACCGGTGATCCAAGGGGGGTGACGTGTGCCGGCGGACGCCGACCGCCTCCGCAGGAGTCTCTTCCGGGAGCTGTTCTGGACCAGGACCACGCTGCTGCTGTTCGTCCTGGTGGTCACGTCGATCATCTCGATGGCGACGTCGAGCACGATGGACCCTGGGGTGCTCAAGAACTTCGTTCTCGCCCTGGGCACCGGCACCCTGGTGTCGGCGGTCGTGGGCTTCGGCCAGACCTTGATCACCGCGAGCGCCGCTCAGCGCGTGCTGGTCAACTCGCTGGTGGAGGAGAGCAAACGGGCGCTGCAGGAGTTGAGCGACGAGTACCGGTCGCTGAACCGGGAGTTCTTCCCCACGCACATATTCGAACCGACGCCCGAGCCGGACCCCGCGTTCAACAGGTTCATGACCGAAGATCTCCGGCGTACCCGACAGTACTTCTTTCGCGGCTTCTCCGGCCGGCATGCGGCGGCCCGGCTGTTGCTGTCCCATTCCGAGCGGGAGCTGCGGGCGGTGATCGCAGACCCGACCGACCGGAACTCGATCAGCGGCCGGGCGGCGTACCTGCTGCGCTATTCGGACAGTGACTACGACGCGGTCCGGGCGGAGTTGAACGACGAGATCTGCATCGGCCTGGTCGGCCTGTACCTGGCCAGGAGCCGGTGCAGCCGGATCGACCTGACGATCATGGTGCAGCCGCCGCTGGACCGGGTCGAGATCTTCGACGAGAGCGTCTGGGTGACGTTATTCAGTGACGCGGCGGGCGCCACGACACCGTACCCGCGGACGCTGCGGTTCTCGCGGAATTCCTTCATCTACGACAAGGAGCGTACCGAGTTCCTGCAGATCGCCAACTCGCGGATGGCCAGGCACGTGACCATCGAGCCGGACACCAGCCGCCAGGAGTTCATGGCCATGTTCGAAAAGATCACCGGCGCGCCGCTGACCTTGGACGCCTTCTCAGCTCTCGAAGACAAGTTCGGCAGCTTTCGGCGCAAGTTCGCGGCGCGTGCTGGACTGGAGGGCTGATTCGCGTGCTGACCGCATTCGCCGGCGTGGCGCAGCTGGCTGATGATCTACGTGGGGTCGAGGGGCCGCTGTCCGACAGATGGGGCAGCGTCCGGGAGCTGTTCGAGGTCTGGGCCGGCCAGCCCGGGCTGATCGACGAGGTGCGGACGGGCCTGCGCTCGATGCCGCCGCACCAGGCCGAGGTCGTCGCGGCGCGGTCGCGGGAGACCACGACCCACTTCGCCTGGTGCCTCGTCGACACACCGGACGACGCGTTCTCGTTCTGGCTCAACGAGTACAAGCCGCAGCGCGACTGGCGGCTGGGGTACGCCGACTCGATTCACAACCACCGGTACCATTTCTGCACGACGATCCTGTGCGGCAGCTACGTGCAGGAGTACTTCAAGGTCGAGTTGGACTCCACGGGCGGTTCGGTCAGGAGCGCCGTCCGTGTGGATCAGACGCTGCGCCGGCCCGGCGACACCGGATCACTGCTCGCCGACGAGTTCCACCGAATCCCGGTGGCGGCCGACGGGACGGTGACATTCCTGGTGAAGTCGCGGCCGGTCAAGCCCTGGAGCCTGTCGTTCGACTCCGACCGGCAGACCAGCCGCCGGCATGTGCCCGTGGAGTCCCGATTCCACGATCTGGCAGACCGCCTGTAGCTGCCCGGATCCGGCGTTCGGGGGCGAACCGGCGACATCGGGCCTACGATCTCCCTAACTTGTCCGACTCTCGGCGGGTCAGGGGGAGCTCCATTGTCCAATGGGGAGATCGTCACGGGCGCGCGGTCGTCGGTACCGGCGTCCGCGATCGCCGCGGTGGAACGCCAGGTACGGCAGCTCTGCAGGCAACACGCCGGCCGGCTGCCCTTCCACGGCTGGCACCACGTGAACTTCGTCCGGGACAAGGCGGTGCACTTCGCCGCCCGGAATGGCTCCGACCTGGGCGTGGTCGAGGTCGCGGCCCTGGTGCACGACCTCAACTACATAGTGCGGCGCAACTCCGCGGCGGCGGCCGGCCGTTCGTTGCGGCTCGGGATTCTCGCCGCGGCGGGGGTCGTGCACAAGATCGCGCACTGGGTGGACGCCGTGGTGAACGAGGCCGAGATGTGCAGCCGGCACCGGAACATCTCCCTAGAGGCGCAGGCGCTGAGCGATGCCGACACGCTGTTCAAGGCGTTGCCGATCACCCCGGTGGTGCTCTCCCACCGCTACCTCGAGGAGAACAGGATCAGCCTGCGAACGCTGGCCACGAAGATCGTCGGCGAGCAGCGCGGGCGGTACGACGCCGGCTTCTACTTCTACAACCAGCACGCGGCAGCGACCTACTCGCGGTGGGCGCTGGTCAACCTCGACCTGTGGCGCTGCATCCTGGAGTCCCTCGACGACCCCGACGTCGAGGAGTTGCTCGGCGCCACCGGGCGCATGGTCGGCTGACCCGGAACTCGCGAGTTGCGTCGGCCCTTCCAGGCGCAGCCTCCAGCTCAGAACGGCGGTGGCTCGTCGGTGGGGTCGTGCCGTGGTGGTTGTGGTTCGGGTGGTGGTTGTGGTTCGGGTGGTGGTTGTGGTTCGGCGATGGGTTCTGGTTCGCGGATGTATTGGCGCCCGTCTGGGGTGGTCCAGATGTGTCGGCCGTTGCGGTGTTCCACACTCCATCCGCCCTCGTGCTTGAGCCGGTGGTGGTGTCGGCACAGGCAGCCGAGGTTCTCGGCGCTGGTGGTGCCGTGGGGGTAGGGCTTGTGGTGGTCGATGTCGCAGGCGTCGGCGCGGTGTAGGCAGCCGGGGAAGACGCAGTGGTGGTCGCGGGCGCGGATGAAGTCGGCGAGGGCGG
>WNGA01006376.1_pt1 | contig 28216 bp, 27 predicted proteins | sample 5400061 | NCBI WGS metagenome assembly WNGA01 (sample SAMN13153366, study PRJNA577476) | soil metagenome | isolation source: 100 cm soil or saprolite under grassland replicate 2 | place: USA:California | collected 2016-06-15
CAGCCACCGAATCGCGTTGTTTCTTTCCCATTCCGCCCTTCATCACAAAAACGTTCGGCACCCGTCGCGCCAGCTTTTCGTGCAAAAGCTGCAAGTGGTCCGTACGTTCGGTGAGTAGCAAAGGAAAACGTCCGTCCTCTATTGCGCCCACAACATCGGCGACGACAAAGTCGGTTCTTTGCTCGTCATTAACGAGAGCGGTGTAGATATCTTGTATGCCTATGCCATTCCATTCGGGAGGCACCGTGAATTCGGTTACCCTGGGTATGACCTCGTATTGAAAAGTCGAAGCTGCGGCCTGCTTCTTACTGCTCACATTGAAGCGAATCGGACCGCATTGCATGAGGATGATTGGGTGGTGGCCGTCTTTGCGAACTGGAGTCGCCGTCAATCCCACGACGTACTTTGCCTTTACCTTTCTCAACACTCGCTCGAATGAGAAGGCGGAGACGTGATGGCATTCGTCCACGATCACCTGGCCGTATTCGGCCACTATGTCCTTCACCTCGCCCTTTCGAATCAGGCTCTGTATGACTGCTACATCGAGTCGTCCGTTTCGCGCGGTCTTTCCACCCCCAATCTGACCGATGTCCTTGGTGCTAAGCCCGAGGAACAGCGCCAATCGCTCCCGCCATTGATCCATTAAATGACGTCGGTGAACCAGCACCAACGTGTTCACTTTGCGTAGTGCGATCAGTTGCGCAGCAACGGCGGTCTTGCCAAAAGCTGTCGGAGCGCAAAGGATCCCGTCATCACAAGCAGCCAAAGCCTTTGCTGCCTCTGTCTGCGCCGCACGATGATCGCCTTGGAAATCGACCTCAATGGGAACTCCACCGAACCGATGGTCGGTAACATCAACCGCGATGCGATTACTGTGGAACAGATCGAGCACCTCTTTCAGCAACCCACGAGGCAGAGCGATGTGATGAGGTAAGTCCTCAGCACATGCGATGACGCGGGGTTTGCCGAAGGTCGAAAGGCGCATCGCTTGAGTCTTGTAAAACTCCGGATTCTGAAAGGCGGCCAACCGAATCAAGCGATCCAGAAATGCATCGGGTAAATCTTTCTTTTCGACGTAAATCAGATTCCCAAGTTTGATTGATATGTTTGGAGGCAGGGGTTCGGTTATGATCTTGAATGCATGCTGGCCAGACGGCGGGAGGATCCACGGATCAATCGCTTCGTCGTAATCGGATGCGCTATGTCTAATGTTAATGACGTCGCCGGCTGGATACACCTTGCGAAGAAGTACTTGAACTTCGTCCGGGCCCAATCGCTTTACCGAGGAAAGGAACGTCCACTGGTCGTCGTACGCCCGTAGCTGATCGTCTACGAAGACGCTGTTGCCGTTTTCGCGAGGGCCGTGCTGTAAGGGCAAGGCTATGAGATTTCCGAATCCGCCCTTGGGCATTGTGTCCTGACTTGGAAACAACCGGTCGTAAGAATCGAGCCCCATCGCGTAACGCCGCTCCATCGTGCGGGTCAGGACGGCGCTCGCGAGCTTGCGGGCCAGAGCCGCTTGGATCGGACTTGCAAAGAATATCCAGACATGGCCTCCATTGCCCGATCGTGAACGCTCGAGCGACGCAGGTACACCAGTCTCCTGGCACATCTTCAAGAAAGCGCAAGCATCCGCCTCCCAGCTCTTCTTGTCGAAGTCTACTGCGACAAACCAACAGGTATCGTCCTGCAGGAGAGGATAGACTCCGATGGTTTGCTTTCCGAGCAGATGATCTCTAATCGCTTCCTCGCTGAGAGGGAACAGCTTGCTGTGGCTAAATGATTTCTTCTGGCCACGACCCGGTGAAGGCGCTTGGCCCCATTCGCGGATGCCCGCCGGAGAATACCCCGTCCGGCCATTCTTTCCCTCCCACCTGACAGCGTAAACATCGTCTCTTCCGCGAAACAAACTACTGAACAACGACACTTTGAGTTGTGGAGGAGACTCCGCCGTTACGGTGGCCGACGCCTGTGCTTTCTTGTTGTTGTGCGCCGAGAACTGATTAGGCGTCGGAGCGAGGGTATCTGGTGCTTGACCAACACGAACCCTGAGCCGGGCGTTTTCTTCGCGCAAACGCTCGCATTCCGCAACGGCCTTTTTGAGCTCAGCCTTCAGGATCTCGTCGCTGTCCACGGAGTCAACTCCAGTGAAAAAAGGAGACCACGATAGTGGGTTATGGGTCTCTACCGCTATTGTGGTTACGTTATCTTCGGCTCAGCCGCATCCATCAGGTATGATCAACTCCATTATGTTTGCCTTGCAAGAAACCATCAGCATGCCGCTTGTTATCACCGAGCATGGGACTATTCGCATCAAAGGCTCGCGAGTTAGTCTGGACTCCATCGTTCATCATTTCAAACTGGGAGCGACAGCCGAGCAAATTGTCCAGAGCTTTCCTTCTCTCAGTCTCTGCGACGTTTACTCAAGTATTGCTTACTACCTCAGGCATCGCCAAGAAATTGAAGAGTATTTGAAGGAGGAGGAAACAGCAGCCGATGCTATTCAGGAACAACTGGAGTCTAATCCTAACTACCGGGCCGAGATCGCCGAACTACGCTCTCGTATATTGGGCCGGTGGACGACGGCCCGAACGAACGCGAGGGAGCGGCTATGGAGTAGACACGGTCGCGCTGCCTCCCAGATCGGAACTGCTCTTGGCAGACTCTGAATCAAACTCCGCGTGTATTTAGATCTGCTTAAGGACCGTTTGAAAAGACTGAAGGAGATGTTGCGATGAAAAGCGAAAACCTGGAGGTGGTGAAAGGAAGCGGAAATGTTTTTCGCGACTTGGGTCACAAGAATGCCGATGCCGATCAGTTCAAGGTAATTCTGGCCGCCGAGATCATCAAAGCGCTCGACCGTGACGGGCTTAGCGTTCGCGGCGCGCAGGGCCGCACTGGGATTGCGGCAGCGGATTTCTCGCGCATCCGCAACGCCGATCTTGGACGTTTCACCGTCGATCGCCTGATGTCGATTATCAACCGGCTCGGGTCACGAGTCGAAGTGAAGATCAAAGTGCGATGAGCTAAAACGGTCGAACACGGCATGCCTGCGTAGAAGGCTAATAGCTCCGCCTCCCCATGCGGAAAGTTTTGGCAGACTTTTGGCAGACTACGCTAACGCTTTATCCAATCCGTGCAGTGTTGAGTGACTTCTAAAGCCCGCATTGGTTAATATTCAACGCGTGAGAAAGGATTGCGCGCTGTCCGAGGTAACCCGGGACGGCCTCGACACGGCAGAGGTCTGGGGTTCAAGTCCCCACGCGCCTACCATTTTTATTTCTCAGCGTGTCAATGGTTTAGCCACCTCACGCAGAATGTGAACTTTTCCTCCCTTTTCGCTATTTGGCAGACTTTTGGCAGACTCCCAAAAACTTCAGTTCACTAGTTTCACTCCCGGCCAGTGCGAAGGAGCCGAGATAAGAGCGTCGATCTGTCCCTGGTCCGCGTGGCCGCGAGCACGGCGACAAGAACACAATTCTCGCGCAGAAGCCGGAATGTCCTGTACATCAAAATATGCTGCAACGAGGTTCATTTGCGTTCTAGAAAAGGGGGGAGAAAAGCGACCAGTGATCCAGCCTATAGCGTAAGCTGCGGCCATGGCGCCGGCAATGCCAGTAAGATAGCCAACGGTATTCAGCTGCGGAATTCCCTGCCAATAGGGGTTTGGATCTTCTCCCCGATTTCTTGCAGCCTCCGCTTCTGCCTGTCGGAATTCTCTTTCCTCAGGAGACATTAGTTCTTCAGCAATCCTGTGTGGAAAAACCATTTCGCGACATAACGCACATGGATCGGCTGCAAGAAATCGAACCAATTGCAAAACCTGCCCTGTGATTTTCCCGTCTTCTCCTTCCAACATTACGCCACAATCGATCGATGGAATCAGATAGCGGAAACTCAAATCACTAAGGCTCAATCTGCTGTGCTGCTGATCCGTACACCCCAAAGCTACGTCAGCTGTGATGACAGCATCGATCACTTCCGCTTGCGGAAGCGCCCCTAAGTAGGCCTCTACTTCGCATTTCTCATTAATAGCTTGGACGTGCTGACGGGCAACAATCACTTTAGGGGTACTTTGATTAACTTGATCTGGTTGACTCCCGTGCACTCGTTCTAAATTAGATTCGCTGAGGTGATCAGGATCTACGATTACGAGCCTGCCTATGCCCGCTCTTGCCAAGACTTCTATAGCCATCGATCCGGTTCCGCCAGCGCCAATTACAGCAACGGTAGCTTGACGTAATCTTTTGGACGCTTCTTCTCCAAACGCAGACGCAAGACGCGCTACACGACCACGATTCTCATTCTCAGGCGATGGAGGAACGTATCCGCCGATCCAAGTTTCGACAGCATGAGTCTCCGCGACGAAACGGTTAACAAGGAGCCATCTGCCTTTCCAAAATACTCGACCGGAGGCTACGAGCCGATCGCGAAACATCGAGAAAATGAGACTCACGTACGGCCGATCTTTGGCAAAATCGCCAAAGTATGTCGAGTAGTAGTTATCCATGTCGTCATCGATTGGACTCGGACGAGGCGCACACTCTTGAGGATGTGAGTGGATGATCCCAACTGCGAGGCTATGAGTCTCGGCTGCTAGAGCCCTTCCCAAGGTATAAGGTTCGGCGATTTTTACATGCCCGACGCTTTCGTCTAAGTCTCCGCTGGACGGAGGATCAAGTGCGGCCAACGTTAATACTAATGCCTGCTTAGTCTCCCTCCATCCAAAACGGGCGAACGTGGCCCACTCGTCATAGGGATAACGACTAAACATGAGAGACTTGAGTTGGGTGAACTCCGGGTCTGCAAATCTGACAATTATTCGTTGCTTTCTGGTCACGGTTATTTTATGTCTTCCAGCCAGGAAATCAGATGGTCAAAGTAGGTGTGAAATCCATGTTTCATTTGATCCCAGGGCGGGCCGCCGCCGTTGCCGTGAGGATGATAGCTGGCCAACTGCCAACTGATACCTTCGATAGTTACTACGCCTTGACTGTTCGGTCCCCCTTTCACTTTCGGTATGAAAGCGGAGTTTAACGGCAAGCCTGCGAGATCAATCGGGCTAGCCGGATAGCCTGAAGGGACCGGAACGATCACATCAGTAACGGCGGGCAAAGACAAGCGGGCGCCGCCAGTCGGCACCTCATGATAGATGACAAACTCCCGTCCATTAGAGACGAGGTCGGCTAGCTGACCCCCTTCACGAAGCAGCGCCAGCTCTCGCAAAATTCGTTCACGCGACATGGCCGCCTTCCACTACCTTTCGCGTGACCAAGAAGTGATCACCATTCTTGATTTTCACACTCTCGTTGATTCCAATCTCCGACTTGTCAGGTCCAGAATCTCTACGGATTACCGCATTTTCCGCCGGAACGCTGACCAGCGCCGCGATCTCAGCTCCGGTCATCATTTCTTTGACTCCGTCACCACGTTCGAACTTGCGGCGATTAACAAAGATGTGCAATTGGGCATCCTTGTCTTCTTTGGTCGGTTCGTGCGCTTTGGTCTCCTCAGTCTCTTTAGACATAATGTTTTCCTCTCTTCCGTTGACACAACCCAGTGTATCAAGTAGTATAGCTGTGTACGACAGCGTAGAGTTATTATATACAGGAGCGTATACATGTCAAGCCAAAAGAACCAGGCCGCTGGAAATGAATTTGGACGTCGGCTTCAAAGCTTGCGGGAAATGAGAGGCCTCACACAGCTCCAAGTTGGTGAGCGAGCTAAAATGGCTTCGGCGTCGATTTCTCACTTTGAAACAGGACAACGAATCCCGTCGCTTGAATCCCTCGTGAAACTCGCTAACGCTTTGGAGGTCTCGACAGATGCTTTGTTGGGAAGGTCGCCTGTAGAGGCTTTGGCCCAAGTGGATCCAATTTTTCTTCGAGCATCGCACGCAAGTGCTGAGACTTTAGAGACTCTGAAGCGAGTTACGGCCGCGATTTTGGCCGGAGTTGATCAGAAATGATCGACCTTTATGCGGAAAGGTGCCCTATGTCGGAACAATTGAACGAGAGGAAGGAAGTGGTTGAAGAAAAAGCAATGTCCGAAGAAGAGCGCATCCTTCAGGTGCTTGAACGTGCGCGCCAAGAGGTGAAACCTATAGTGAAGAAAGAGATGGAGGGCGAAGTCATTACCGACGAACTCCTAAATCTGCGTCTAAAAACATGAGCTAATGCCAAGTACTGCGGGAAATGAATATCCTCCGTCCCAATCGGTTGGCGTCCAGGCTTTGCCTGCCGATTTCGCGTCATTGTTTCCACCGCCACCTGGTCTTCTTGAAGACACGTGGCCGCCGACTCAAGTGACGTACTTAGGCGTGTATCTCTCCAGCCTTGGGTGCAAGAGCGTAGTTAGCGAATCCCACTACATAGATCGCGACTATATCCATGACATGGCTTTGTTCTATTCGCGTAGTCTCCGATGTTATCCAAACTTTTGCCAACGGTTGCACTTTTTCACTGAGGATTTCGATCTCGAAGCGTGGAAACGTATGGTGACTGACACTGGTAACTACGATGAAAAGACGCAGTTTCTTCAGAAGGCTTATCTTGGATACTGCGTGGTTCGACCCTTACCGGGCTCTCCCATCGGTCGCACCGTTCTTGTTACTTTTGGCCCAACCACTCCGACAGATACGCGGTCGTTCGACGCAGTGCGGGATTACGACGTGCATTTAGGCGGATTCAAATTAACAATTCGAGGTCTAGCTTTCCAACAACAGGACCAGGGAGTCAGTGCGTGCGCGACGACCGCGCTCTGGAGTTCACTGAATAAGGTTGCCCAACTTGAAGCTTTGGCGATACCGACACCGGCGGAGATTACTCAGGCTGCATCTCGATACTTATTGGCTGAGGGGCGGGCCTTACCGTCAGAGGGGCTGAACATCAACCAAATATGCGAAGCAATTCGAGGAAGTGGTCTCCAGCCCTTGGTCAGTCGTTCCGTTTCCTTTGATCAGGATTGTGCACAATTACACGGATACATACGTTCGGGCTTAGCGCCCGTACTTGCTATTCAACCCGTACAAGGTGGGAGTGCCCACGCCGTATGCGCCGTTGGTTTAAAGATCGGAGAAGTTGCTCCTCAAACAACCCCGACTCTTAACTAGTAAGTCCAGCTAGGATTGCCACTGGGCTGCGGATCCAGTGGCCTGACAAAGTAGACGCGGAGCAATGCATTCTCTTAGCAGTCATTGTTCCTATGCCTACCAAACTAAGAATGTCAATTCCCAGAGTGCGCTGGTTTGCGCTCCATCTTGCTCAGGCTATTGGTGACGAGTTCACCGAATTCGCGAAGCAAGTTGTGTTTGCCTGTCGATACCGATTTGCTACAGAATACAGGTCAGAAGCACATCAATTGGGATTGACCGATCCAGGACTGTACCTACTGAACTGCGAAACTGTCTTGTCGCGTTATGTCGGCCTCATTGAACTCAGTATCAACGAGGAACCCTTGTTCGACGTATTATTGGACGCGACGGAAACTCGTGCGAATCCTTCCATCTTGGCGTTTGTTCGCAGGAAAGGATTCCCGGACAAGTACAAAACATCATTTGAGTTAATCGCAAGGAACTGCGGTGCGAGAGTGATTTGGTAGTCTCATAAGCGGGTGAAACAGTTGGAATCTAATTGGTTAGGTGCTGTCCGCGGGAAATGTCATGAGGAACCACCTTCCGCCGTGGATATCTGATTATGTAGATTCGCCAGATTAACTAGCCTTCCGCATCTGTTCTGGCTTCGCTGTGCTATCAGCCGGGGCGTCTCTATTGTCCGTTACCGGCTTTTCAAGCTTTGTAACAGCGTCCGCCATCGTGTCCCAGGTGGCATGGGCGTAGCCGGGTGTCATGCGTGACGCCGCGCCGAATCCCGTCATTGGCGTCGCATGTCCGAGCAAGGCGGAAATCACAAAGTGATGAACGCCGCGTTCGAGCAAACGAGTCGCGAATGATGACGCAGATCATATGGCCGCAGATTTTCAATTCCGGCCCTGGCGCAGGCGGCGGCAAAGCCTTTCTTGATCGCCTTAATCGGCTCATCTTTGCGATTGGTAAGCAGCCACTCGCCGGTAGTTGTGTCCTCAAGCAAGATCCTGAAGACGTTCTGTGCAAGGTGGTTTAACGGCAAAACGCGAGGCTTGCCATCCTTTCCCTTAGCAATCAGAACCGCATAGGGTGGAACGAGCACATCTCCTTGTTCTACTCTGCAGTAACGCGCTTCAGCACCCAGATTGACGTGCTCTTTCCTTATGGCAAGTACCTCTTTGGGAGGCCGGATGCCCCTGTTAAGTACAATGCGACTGATCGCTGCCAAATGTTGGCCGTGCTCATTGAAGGCCGCAAACAACCGATCTTCCTCGTCGTCGTCATACTTATTTAGCCACCGCTCACGATTTTGCCATGTGGGAAGTTGCTTCAAAACAGTCCGACTCACCTGTCCACAGGGATTGTCGTTAATGAGACGCTCTCGATTTGCCATGTTAAAGAGTTGATTCAGCATGTTGTAGTGGCGCCGTACAGTGACTGGAGAATGCGGCCTGTCAAACCGCGTATTTGTTTTGAGCAGCGTTACCAGGTAATTCTCAATCATGCGTGGTGTAATTTGATTTAAGGTCTTGTTTCCAAATTCCTCGACCAACCGCTTGCCGAACTGGCCGTCAAAAGCGGTAGAGACTGCCGTTTTGTGTTTCCGCGAATAATCCATATAGATCTGGTCGAAAAATTTGGCGAAGTTTTTCAACTCAGAATCTTTCAAAATTGTTCCCATTCTGATTTCGCGTTTCAGCTCATACTCTTGCTCCTTTGCTTTCTTCTTGGACGTGATTAAGGGCCTGTCGTCCTTCCCGTTAAAAGTGAATTGATAGAACGTACCGTCAACCCAAAATTGGGATTCGCAGATGCCCTCTTTTCCACGTTGTCTAATTGTCATAGCTGCTTCCCCCTTCCGGTAGAAAGCGGCTAGAAAAGTCAAGGAAGCTAAAGGCGGCTTTAGGATCGGTGAAAGACTTAGGCTGCTTCATATTTGACTACCTGGATTTGCGATTTGGCGCTCGCCCAGTCCAAAAGAATTTCGCGGGGAAATATGATCACTCCCTCCAGATCAATATAAGGAACGGGCCGACGAGTCTTGCCCTTGCGAGCCAGCATCACCAGCTTGCGGATATGACTCTCGGAGCAGGACAAAAGCAACGCTGCTTCCTTCACGGTCAAATGCTCCTTCGCTTTTATAAACGCCAGCTGTTCGCGGAGTTTTGCGGATCTGTCATCGGGAAGCTGAACTGGGGCAATGTCATTGGCAATCGCCTCTTGAACGATCGCTCGAGCAATCTCAGTTATTCGCTCGTCTAATATCACGAGGATGTCCTGGTTCTTCATTGTCGTTACCTTCAAAGGGTTCTGAGAGAAATATCGGATTGGCACTTGGGCAAGTCCTGAAAAGCTTGGGTTTTGTCAGCCGCCCCTTTTTAAGCACGTACTGAAGAACCATCCCGCGCAGCAAGCGAACGCCCTCGGCTTCGTTGGCGGAATGCGTCAAGGAGAATTTCGTACAGGCGCTTGGGAGTCTCGTTGGCGTTATATCGGCCCGTGGCTAGAGCAGGGTGATTTACACTCTACCGCATGAGATCGTGTAGGGTGATTTACACCCTTCACGAGGTGCCCGCCAAATTGTCAACGCCCGAATTTCCTCGTTTTGTTTGAGTGGTTTGTCGTCCGTTGTGGTGGCATAGAAAGTGCTAACGACTTTGGGCCGGGCGCCAACCCGGTGTTCTTACAACGTCACTGAATCACAAAATAGTAGAATCAAGATATTTTGATATTAGTTACGATGATGAATCGCGAAGAATTAATCACCGGTCTGCAAACTCAGCTAGATCGGGCGCTGAGAAGTGTCATTTCCTTAATGCGAGAGGAGGCCCAGAAGATTTTATGGGGCTATCTTGACTGTGAGTCCCTATCAGACACAGGTCGTTGGCGAAATATCGCCGCGCGAGAAATCATTCAGCTCGCTGAGGCGATTCCGAAAGAGCTTTTTCATTCTTCAAATCGCGCCTATTGCCCACTTTGTAAGGATGGCGCATTGGTCCTTTATGAGAGTGGCTTTAAACTTCCAGAGGGGCTTCGTCGTCACCTCATCGGATGGGGTTGACGAAAGCAATCAGTGCATAGTGTTTGGCGCCGCAATGAGCCTAGCCCGTGATCATTGGGGCGATAGATTTCGCGAGAAGCAAGCTGATGAAGCTGCTAGCATAGCGAGAGAGCGAAGAAGGTCTGAAACACTCTACAAGATTGACCCCTACAGGTCTCCTGCGCTGATCGATGAAGGAATTCCATTTGATAACTTTCGCAGTGTCGATGAGATAGCTTGGGTCGAAGATCGCCTCTTGGCCCTCGGGTTCAAAATTGATCTTGACCTAAACGTGAAATCGTACACCCGCGAGTCCGATACCTTTATGGTATATGCCGACCCGCGCCGAAAGTATCAGATCGAATTCAGTATTTACCTGAAACAATTTGCGCAGGGGAGAGCCGAACGGCCGATTGGCTACTTTGGCCTTTCGGATTATTGGACAAATAGCATTGACCAGAAATATCAAAACCGCCTTCTGAAGACCATACGTGAGGCTGATGAATTTCATGAGCTCCAGCGTTCTGGATGAGACAGGCTCTAGCCAGCGGTTTCCTAAGAGCAGACTATAGAATCCGCGAAGAAAGTCGAGCGCAGATCCTGGCTGCGTTGTCCCGGGCGATGCTGTTGTGAACTTCGAACTGGTTTCTAGCTGGCTGTCGAAGGCGTGTAGCCCATTTCCTCCCAGACCGCCCGGACTTCTTGGAGCGGTTTGCCTTGGAGCGTCGAAATCCATTCATGAATGGTCATTTCCTCGAGGGAGACCTTTTCGAGCACGGCGTCGTCTATCCCTTTGTACCTTTGCCAAGTGATGATTCTGGTAGCGGTTTTTAGCTCACAGGCGGCGATGTCCTGTTCCCTGGCCGCTATGAGTCGGGCGAGTTGGCGAGCGACAGCTGGATTCGTTTTATAGTCAGCGTCGAAGGCGATTAGGGCGTTGTATGCACGGGCGGCGTCGATGATTTCTGCGTGCGAGCAGCTAACCCCGCTGGTAGCGATGACACGCGCTTTCGGTCTGAGACTTACCAGAACGTCAGCTTTGAGAGTGCCTTCAGTAATGATAACCGTTTTTCCCGGCGGCAAATCAACCGGCTTGAAGGTGAAGTGAATTGGCGCGCCGGAACTCGCGCCTCGGAATGGAAAAGGGCACGCTAGCCATCTGTATTTCTTTTCGCCGGTGCGAAGATCGTTTTTGTGAAGCCGGAGTTGGCAGGCCTGAATTCGGCCCTGGTCATCACGGTAGGGAATGACGAGCAATGGCATATTGTAATCACGAGGATTCCAGAGTTGAAGGTTGCCAGCTTCGTCTTGCCAAAACCCGGGAACACCGATTATGGCAGCGTGCGTGCTTCGGACGGCATACTCGGGGAACCTGACTTTGAGAAACTTGTTCAGTGTAAGGGCCAGACTGGCGCGTTCCTTGTGGGTGCGAGGAAGAGCGCCGTAATTCTCTGTTTCCGTTTCACCTAGTCCTCTTGATAAGAGTCCGCAAGGTCCCTCTATCAGTTGGGAATAATACTTCACCGCCGGCGACCTTCGAATCAATTCCTCATAGACCGCGTTACGAATCTCGATCGGAGCGATTTCGATTGGAGGCGGCGCTTGCTTTCTGTTTGTTCGGGTGTTGGCAACCAGGAAGAGACGGTTGTGGTGGAAGATATTGCCTCCATTGCGCGAAGTGCCTTTGGAGCCATTACTGATCCGCATGCAAATGGAGGTTTGTTCGTCAGTGGTGTAACCGCACCAGTCGGGTTTCCTGCAAACTCGGCAAGGTCGGTATTTGGTAACTCGACAAAAGCCGTTGATAGCGATTGGTCGTCTCTGCGGTGAGTTGCTAACTGTGGATTGGTTGGTATAAGGAATATGGACTGACATTGGCCCTCGGTGCTGAGTTCTCAGGTGAGCACTCCAGTGATTGTTTCAAACTTTTGTTTTTGGAAGACGGATTTCCTACTGACCTCTCGATTGTTCGAGAATGCCTACTGCTTGGCTTCCGCTTAATTTTTGATCGCTGGAGAGTACCGGTAGCTGGGCAGCGAGGCGTCTCGACCACAGAGATTACGTCCGGGCGCCTTTCCCGTGCGCCGACTTGGGGAGGAACGACCAGGTAACCCAATCCCCCGGTCTCAAGGGGAGTGGGTCAGTTTCGATGAAAGTGTCCGATAGACTTTAGTTCGTCGTAGCGCAACTACAAGCTAAAGCCTCTCGGACATGAAACTGATGTGACCCACTACAGTCGCAATCCTTTACTAGAGTTCTTGCATTAATTAATGCAGAATGTGCCTTCCTCGATGGCCGCCGCACTTTGAATGCTCTTATAGATCCCGGCCTTCGCACAATCCGACTCGTTTCTGTTTTCTTAGTCATGGATCAGGCCACGCACAATAAGATTGTCTCTTTCATCTGGGGCATCGCTGACGATGTGCTTCGGGACCTCTTCAAGCGTGGCAAGTATGCGGACGTGATCCTGCCAATGTGCGTCCTGAGGCGTCTCGATGCGGTGCTTGAGCCGACAAAGCAGGCTGTCCTCGATGCCAAGGAGATGCTCGACAAAGCCGGCATCACGGAACAGAAAGCCGCGCTGTGCGCCGCTTCTGGTGAGGCCTTTTACAATACCTCCAAGTTTAATCTGCGCGACCTCAGGGCACGGGCCAGTCAGCAAAAGCTCCTTGCGGATTTCAACGACTATCTCGATGGCTTCTCTGAGAATGTCCAGGACATCCTCGAGAACTTCAAATTTCGTAACCAGCTGTCGACGCTCTCTAAGGCCGACGCCATTGGCACTCTGATTGAGAAGTTCCTTGATCCGGATATTAATCTCAGCCCCAGGCCCATCCTCAACGACGATCGATCGGTGAGACTTCCCGGGATGGACAACCATTCTATGGGCACCGTTTTTGAAGAGCTGGTCCGCAAGTTTAATGAGGATAACAACGAAGAGGCAGGGGAACACTGGACGCCGCGTGACGCAGTAAGGCTGATGGCAAATCTTGTCTTCCTGCCTACTGCCGACGCTATTCAGTCGGGCTCGTACTTGCTCTACGACGGTGCATGCGGAACGGGTGGGATGTTGACGGTCGCTGAGGAGACGCTGCTAAGCCTCGCTGCCGCGCGCGACCGGCAGGTCAAGCCGCACCTCTACGGACAGGAAATAAACCCCGAGACTTACGCTATCTGCAAAGCCGACATGCTCCTCAAAGGCGAGGGCGGAGACGCGGACCACATTGTCGGCGGCGCAGAATGGTCTACGCTAGCCCACGACGCCTTCCCAGCTCAGGACTTCGACTTCATGCTCTCAAATCCGCCCTACGGCAAAAGCTGGAAGAAAGATTTGGAAACGTTGGGCGGCAAGGAGGGAATGCGTGACCGGCGATTCAAGGTGATGCATGAAGGCGAAGAACTCTCGCTCGTCACCCGCTCCAGCGACGGTCAGTTGCTCTTCCTCGCGAACATGGCCTCGAAGATGAATCATGACACGCCGCTCGGCAGCCGCATCGCCGAAGTCCACAACGGCTCGTCGCTGTTCACCGGCGACGCGGGCCAGGGCGAAAGCAACATCCGCCGCTGGCTCATTGAAAATGACTGGCTCGAAGCGATTGTCGCCTTACCGCTAAACATGTTCTATAACACCGGCATCGCTACTTACATCTGGGTGCTCTCGAATCGCAAGGTTGAGCATCGTCGTGAAAAGGTGCAGCTCATTGACGCTACTCAATGGTTCAAGCCGCTGCGTAAGAACCTCGGCAAGAAAAACTGTGAGCTCTCTGAGGACGACATTCGCCGCATTTGCGACGCATATCTCGCATTTGCGGAAACCGAACAGTCGAAGATTTTTCCGAACCCCGCCTTTGGCTATTGGAAAGTCACAGTCGAACGCCCGCTTCGTCTCCATAGCCAGCTTACGGTTAAGGCTATCGAGTCGCTGCGGTTCGCTTCAGGCGACGAAGAACTGCGCAGCGAGTTTTACGAACAACTCGGTGAACCATTGTTTGAAAACTTCGCCAATGTGCGGGCCGAGCTGGAGAAGCTCGTTAGCGAATGGGGCGTAGGCGATGACGAGGAAGAATCCGAAAACGGCGCGCCGGCCAGGAAGAGTCTGCCGGAGAAGAAAAAGAAAAAACTCCTTAACGCCAAGAGCTGGGAACGTGACGCGAAACTCTTGGAAACAGGCCACGCGTTACGTAGCGAACTCGGTGACGGATTGTTCGAAGACCACAACCTCTTCCGCGCTGAGGCGGATGCCGGACTCGAGAAGTTGGGCATTAAGCTCACCGCGCCTGAGCGAAAGACTCTCCTTCGAGCGGTAAGTTGGCGCGTTGAAAATGCGCCGCCAGTCATCGCAAAGATTCATAAGCCCGGCAAGACTAAGGCCGACCCGCTGAACGGGTTTTGCGAAGCGGTCGTGGATGGAAAGAAGTGTGTAGTGGAATATGAAACCGATTCCGCATTGCGCGACACCGAGCAAGTGCCGCTATTGGAGGACGGCGGCATAGAAGAGTTTTTCCGCCGCGAAGTTCTGCCATACACGCCCGATGCATGGATTGACGAATCCGCTACCAAGATTGGCTACGAGGTTTCCTTTACTCGGCATTTTTACAAACCGCTGCCGCTCCGGACGCTCCAAGAAATCAGCGGCGACATTCTGACCCTGGAAAAAGAAACGGAAGGTTTGCTCGGTGAGATTGTTAAGGGAGTTGCGAAATGATTGAAGGCCTCAAGCCTTATGCCAAATATAAGGAATCGGGGTTGCCGTGGCTTGGCAAGGTTCCGTCGCATTGGCGCGACTGGCGACTCGACAGACTCTTTGAACTTCGGAGAGAAACGCCGCTTCCAGAAGATCAACGAGTTACCGGCTATCTCAGCGGTCGCGTCACATTACGCACCAACGTCCAAGGATTGAAAATCAAAGGCGTAATCAAGGATGGCAATTGGCAGAGAGTTCATCCGGGCGACTTTGCAATTAGTGGCATGAATGCGCACCTCGGTGGAATGGGTGTATCGGACTCGCTCGGTAAGTGTTCTCCCATTTACTTGGTTCTAAAGCCGAAGCCAGAAACGAACGCGCATTTTGTATCGCATGTCGTGCGCCACATTGCTCACACCGGCGCGCTGAAGTCGTTCGTGAACACGATTCGTTTCAACTCCGCTGACTTTAAGCGTGACGCGTTGAAGCTGTTTCGGATTCTACTTCCGGTCAAAGAAGAACAATCCTCAATCGTCGCTTTTATTGACCAGGCGAACGTCCGGATTGAGCGGGGGATTCAAGCGAAGAAGAAACTGATTGCGCTGCTGAACGAACAGAAGGAGGCCATCATCCACCGTGCCGTCACTTGCGGCCTCGATCCCACCGTCCCGCTCAAACCCTCCGGCATCCCCTGGCTCAGCGAGTCTCCATCGAAGTGGAGTTGGATTCCGATAAAGCGACTCTTGTCGCATATGGATTACGGCACATCCGAAGCCAGCAAAGAAGATGGCCGCATCCGCGTTCTCACGATGCGCAATATCCAAATGGGAGAGGTTATTGTGCCGCGCTCAGGCGGGCTCGATGAAGTGCCGGACTTTCTTATCCTTGAGCACAATGACCTGCTGTTCACTAGAACGAACGGCAATCCGGACTTGGTTGGCAAAGTTGGAATCTTCCGTGGACAACTGTCTGACAAGGTTTCCTTCGCATCTTATCTTGTCCGATTGCGCGTCAAACACCCCCATGACCCGCAATGGCTTCACATGCTTCTGAACAGCGCTGCGTTCTGGCCTTTCGCTCGTAGTCATGCACTCGTCAACTTGCAGACCAACTTGAACTCCACCCGCTATGGCCAATTCGCTGTTCCGGTTCCGCCTACTGATGAGCAGGCGCGAATTGTCAGATGGGTCGGAGAGGAGTCGAAATCGCTAATCGCCACTATGGAACGCACCGAGCAGGAAATCCGATTGCTGCGGGAGTACCGAACGCGGCTGGTGGCGGACGTGGTGACGGGCAAGGTGGACGTACGCGAAGCCGCCCGCCAATTTCTAACTACGCAGGAGGAATTACCTGTCGCAGTCAACGATGAGGAACTTGAAGAGGCGTGAAAACTGACACTAGCGAACGAGGACTCGAAGACCTGATCGTCACCGCCATGGCGGGCCGCGCCACGTTTGCATTAGCGACTGAAGCGGAAGCACAGGCAACGGCGGAGTTGAATCGCGGCACCGGCTGGCTGCTTGGCGATGCGCGCGATTATGATCGCGAATACTGCGTTGACTTGGTGCATCTCCGGGCATTTCTTGAGGCCACGCAACCCGAGGTCGCGGCGGCGCTCGAACTGGGCGGCGACACTCCGGTGCGTCGTAAGTTTCTCGCGCGGGTGGAATCGGAGCTCACACGGAAGGGCGTCATTCACGTTCTGCGCCACGGACTCAAGCATGAGAAGTACACTCTCGAATTGTTCTACGGCACACCGTCGCCGGGCAACGACAAGTCGGCGGTGCTCTTCGCGGCGAACCGGTTCAGTGTCACTCGCCAGTTTCGGTATAGCCGCGATGAAACCAAGCGAGCGTTAGACCTTGGGCTATTCATAAATGGTCTGCCGGTTGCCACCTTCGAACTAAAGAACAGCCTAACCAAACAAACCGTCGAGGACGCAGTCGAACAATACAAACGTGACCGCGATCCGCGCGAACGGCTCTTTGACTTTGGTCGCTGCGTGGTCCATTTCGGCGTGGATGACCACGAGGTGCGAATGTGCACGGAGCTTAAAGGCAAAGCCTCCTGGTTCCTCCCTTTCAATCAGGGCTGGAATGATGGTGCGGGTAATCCACCAAACCCGGACGGACTAAAGACCGATTACCTTTGGAAGCGCCTCATCACACCAAGTGGGCTGACAGACATTCTCGAAAACTATGCGCAAGTAGTCGAGACGGAGAGTCCGAAGACAAAGCGAAAGAAGAAAGTGCAAATCTTCCCGCGCTACCACCAGCTCGATGTAGTGCGGGCACTCCTGAGCGATGTTCAAGCTCACGGAGCTGGGCGCAAGTATCTCATCCAGCACTCGGCCGGCAGCGGCAAGTCAAACTCCATCGCCTGGCTGGCACATCAACTCATCGGGGTGAGCAAAGGAGGCAAGGACGTGTTCGACTCGATCATCGTCGTCACCGACCGGCGCATACTCGACAAACAAATCCGCGACACCATCAGCCAGTTTGCGCAAGTGGGAGCGACAATGGGCGCGGTCACCGCGGGTTCGCAGCAACTGCGCGTGTTCATCGAAAGCGGCAAGAAGATCATCATCTCAACGGTCCAGAAATTCCCCCACATCCTCGACGAAATCGGCTCGGCTCAACGGACAAAGACGTTTGCGATCATCATTGACGAAGCGCATTCAAGTCAGGGTGGCAAAACGTCTTCGGCCATCAGCAGCGCGTTGGGTGAAGCTGGCGAGAAAGACGAAGAGGAGACTCCCGAAGATAAGATCAATCGCGCCATGGAGTCGCGAAAGCTTTTGACCAACGCCAGCTATTTTGCCTTCACCGCGACGCCGAAGAACAAGACGCTGGAGATGTTTGGCGGACCGTTGCCGCCTGACGCCGAAGGCAAGGTGAAGCATCGACCCTTTCACAGCTACACGATGAAGCAGGCGATTCAGGAAGGCTTCATCCTAGATGTGCTGAAGAGCTACACGCCCGTGGACAGCTACTACAATCTGGTGAAGACGATAGAGAGCGATCCAAAGTTCGACACGAAGCGCGCAAGGAAGAAGTTGCGGCGTTATGTCGAGAGTAACGACCACGCTATCGGACTCAAAGCCGAGATCATGGTTGACCACTTTCACGAGCAGGTGATGGATCTCAACAAGATCGGCGGGCAGGCGCGCGCGATGGTCGTGTGCAATGGCGTCGAACGAGCCATCCAGTATTTCCAAGCTTTCCGTGAATACCTAACGGAGCGCAAGAGTCCCTATCAAGCAATCGTCGCGTTTTCTGGCGACCACGAATATGGCGGTGCTAAGGTGACGGAGTCGTCGCTGAACGGATTTCCGAGCAACGATATCGCCGATAGGATTCAGGAAGATCCGTATCGGTTTCTTATCTGCGCGGACAAATTCCAAACCGGGTATGACGAGCCGCTGCTGCACACGATGTACGTGGACAAAACTCTCTCTGGCATCAAGGCGGTGCAGACTCTTTCGCGACTCAACCGGGCGCATCCCAAGAAGCACGACGTGTTCGTGCTCGATTTCATGAACGACACGGAGATGATCAAAGAGTCATTTGCGCCGTATTACCGGACTACGGTACTAAGCGAGGAAACCGACCCGAACAAGCTGCACGATCTCAAAGGAACACTTGATGCGCGTCAGGTGTACTCCCACGAACAGGTGGAATCGTTGGTTGCGCTCTACCTCGATGGCGCTGATCGGGACAAGCTAGACCCGATTCTCGATGCTTGCGTCGCGACCTATATGACGCAGCTCGACGAAGACGGCCAGGTAGAGTTCAAGGGAAGTGCGAAGAGTTTCACCCGGACCTACGACTTTCTTGCCTCAATCCTCCCGTATACAAATGCTGAATGGGAGAAACTGTCGATCTTCCTGAATCTTTTGGTCTCCAAGCTGCCGGCACCCGTTGAGGAGGATTTGTCGAAAGGAATTCTGGAAGCCATCGATATGGACAGCTACAGAGTCGAGAAGCGGGCGGCGATGAAGATTCTGCTAGCGGATGATAACGGAGAGATCGAACCGGTGCCGATAGGCAGTGGCGGTCATAAGCCCGAAGCGGAGTTGGATTATCTCAGCAACATTCTCAAAACATTCAACGAACAATTTGGCACTCTCTTTTCGGATGCCGATCGCGTGGCGCGGCGCATCAAGGACGACATCGCACCAAAGGTTGCGGCCGACCCGGCATATCTAAACGCAAAGAAGAACACACCAAACACGGCTCGGATTGAGATGGACGCCGCGTTGATGCGTGTCATTGGTCCGCTGCTGAAAGACGACACCGAGTTCTACAAGCAGTTCGTGCAGAACGATTCATTCCGCCGCTTCGTCACGGATGTGGTTCATAACCTGACGACTTAGGAAACCCGTGGTATGAGCGAAAAGACTTGGGTACATGAACTCGTACCACGTCTGGGGAGGGAACTCCAGCGCTTAGATTCGCCCGAGATCAACATAGCAGTCAGCGATGGGAGCAGATTGGCTTACTCATGCGTGATTCACGAATACGACAAGGATGGAAACAATGAGCCGATCTCTTCAAAATATGAAACGGATCTGCTCATCTGTGACACCTTCTCTGGCGGGCGCTGGATTCCGAGAGTGTGGTGGAATGCAAGATCGGCGGGAACGTTACGACGCATGACGCTTTGACTTATAGCAGCAAAGCCGCGACCCACAAGCAGGTGCATCCTTACCTTCGATATGGCTTTCTTGCGGGCGAGCGTAAGCACCACGCCATTCCCCCGCGCTTGGTGAAACACGGGGCACATTTCGATTTCATGGCGACATGGTGCGCCGCAGAACCGACAAGGGCAGAGTGGAAAGAGTTTTGCGCATTGGTTAAGGAAGAGATCGAAGCGTCCCGCTTGTTGCAGGAATTGTTAAAGAATCGTTCAACCGCCAGGACGAAATATTCCATTCTTCATCGTCCGCTCGTATTAAAGTGAAATCGGTCGCGCCACAGAGCAACTGTTAGGAGGATCATGCCAAGCATTCTGGAAAGAAAAAACGACAGCGGCGAGGTGTTCGGGCGAATCAACCGAAATACGAAGAAAGGATATTACGCCATCTTCGATGGCTTCAGTCAGCATAAATATTGCGAGAAAGTATTCCTAGATGGGTTCGATCACTTTCCTTCAGGCTTTTACACGAAAGATGGGATAGGCCTGACAGCAGCTGGAAGTTACATATTCCAAGAACTGTTTGCCAAATATAAAAAGAAAATTCACCTGACGCTAATCGCTAAGGGGGCCGCCAGACTGGACGGCCGAGGGAAGATGGTAAAGGTTCGACTTCCTCATTCCGCTCTGACGGATGTTAATGCGGAAGTTAGAACTACCAAGCGGATAAAAAACGAAGAAATAAAAGCAGAAGTCAGGCAGTTCCTGGCAGCGAACTTCGCAAAACAATTCAAGGAATACAAGGGTGCGACTCCGCGTTATGCGGGTGGATTAGCTGAGGCTTTGAATCACAAAGACTTAATTGCGCGACTCAGCGACGACGACAGAGTTAGACTCGAAGAGTTTATTCCCAAATACCTTTCGAGCATTAAAGGCACCCTAAAAGCTAAAAACAAGTTGAAGGTCATATTTGATTCATTGGACGCAGGCAAGAAAGTCTACTTCGAGAAAATTATCAAAGAGTTCAAGCAAAAGCTCAGTCGCTCAGTCCAATCGGAAACAGTGTGGCAGAAATTCTTGTCAAATTACATTCTTGTCTTACGAAATACCTACGGTGAGGTTTTGGAGAAGGAGAGCGTTTCTCTCCAAGGGAAATTCCCAGACTTCATGTTGATTGATCCCTATAGCTATCTGGACATTTACGAAATCAAGAGACCGAACACCGTCCTGATGAGCTTCGACAAGAGCCGGAGCAACTATTTCTGGAGCACCGAGATGTCGAAGGCGATTTCCCAGGTCGAGAACTACATTCATCAAATCGAACGGAATAGCGATGCACTAATCAATGACATTCGGAAGGCTAAAGCGATTGATGTAAATATAGTTCGTCCGCGGGGCTACATTATTGCCGGGTGCAGAGATCAACTCAAGAATCCCAAGATGCTCGACGACTTCCGAATCCTGGTCCATTCCATGAAGAACCTCGATGTGATTCTCTATGACGATTTGAAAAACAACCTAGAAGCATTTGTTAGTAGGATCGATCAGTAACCTATTGCCATGCCGATACGTCATGCCATCTGGAAAGTCGCCACGCAACCTGTTCCCCTCGTCGAATCCTCTCTCGTGACCGAGCAACTCCTGGAGGAGATGATCATCGCGGCTCCGCGACTCCTCTCAGATGAGTGGATGTTGATTGGTCGTCAGGAGAATACGGGCTTCGGTGGTCGAATAGATCTGCTCGCCGTTGCACCGGACGGGGCGCTGGTGCTGATCGAATTGAAACGCCACCGCACGCCACGCGAGGTAGTAGCCCAGGCACTGGACTATGCTAGTTGGGTAGAGAACCTCAAAGCGGATGACATTGCGGAGATTTATGATCGCTTCGCACCCGGTCGTAGCCTCGCGGCGGATTTCCGCCAACGCTTCCGACACGATCTGGATGAAGACTCTTTGAATCAAAGTCATCAGATCGTCATTGTCGCAGCGTTACTCGACGAAAGCAGTGAAAGAATTGTCAGCTACCTTAATGAACGCGACATCGCTATCAACGTTCTCTGTTTTCAGGTATTCACCCATGGTACTGAACAATTAATTAGTCGCGCATGGCTCCTCGACCCGGTGCTGGCGCAGGTTAGTACTGCAACGCCTACCGTTGGTCCGAGCGAACCATGGAACGGGGAGTTCTATTCATCGTTCGGGCACGATGAGACGCGCTCGTGGTTGGATGCTGTTCAATATGGGTTTATCTCTGGAGGCGGTGGCGCTTGGTATAGCAGAACACTGCAACTCCTCAACCCTGGAGATCGAGTGTGGGTTAAAGTGCCCGGCTCTGGTTTCGTTGGCGTGGGCCGCGCAACCGGCCGCGCACAGCCCGCCGCCATCTTCAAGGTGCAAACATCAGCCGGCGAACTCCCGGTGCTTGATGTTGCTAAGCGCGGCCGCTATCAACGCGAATTTGTTGATGACCCTGAACTTTGCGAATACTTCGTGCCAATCAAGTGGCTGCAAACTGTGCCACTGGAAGAGGCAATCCAAGAGATCGGGATGTTCGGCAACCAGAACACCGTGTGCAAACCGAGGACACCGGCGTGGCGCTCGACTGTTGAGCGACTGAAGCTGAGATTTCCAGATTTCGACAAAGCTTAGCATGACGGAGCAGGGTCGATTGACCAGCTCGCTCAATCAATAGATGGCGCTCACCACGCCAGGGAGAGGATCCTCATGAACACCGAGATGCCTTCGCGCAGTCTCACCATCTACTTAATCAAGCACGGCCTAAACCCTAACAACCTTGTGAAGCCCGGACCGGGGATTAAGAAATACACGATACCAATCGGAGGAGGGCTCAATGGACGATTGATCATCAAGCAACCCGATCCTAAGCCTCCTCGCTGGGCAAGTTTCTTCAAAGACCATTTGGCCCCCACTGATTTTGGCGAGGCTAGCTCATGCTCTGCAGTCTTGTTGGCTCCGGTAGCTTCAACGTGGGCAGCGGTGACCTTCGGACAAGGCAGACACCTTCTCGCATCCGATTGCTGTGAAGATCGTTTCGGCCTCAAGGTAGCCTTAAACAGTATCGAGGAAAATCGAATAAGAACGATTGACAAGCAGACGTTTGATGCCATTGCAAGGCACACGCGCGAGCAAGCTAATCGAGACGTGAGTGCACAGGAGTTCGGTTTTGACGTCGAGCAGGACTTGCTTCGGGCGGTGGTTGGCACACCCACAGATCAGAAGCTGGGCAAGCGGCTAGCCGGAATGGATGGCTTGAACGCGCACGTCGAGATTGAGCTTGAGGGATTGAACATCCTGCTTGAGCAATATCACAAGAAGTTTCTCGATAAGTCCTACCAGAAGACATTCCCCTGGGTTGATCAGATCGCGGAGGTGTCGGCTAAGACGCTCCGCGACGAGCTGGATGAACTGGTGATCAAGATGATTCGCACCGGCCGATTTGATCGATGCTGGCTTGCCGTACCGGAGATCCTTGATTGGTCGATGGTTTACGGATTTCAGTACAGCCAAGCGCCGAGGTCGCCAATATTAAACGATATTCACCTGACCACATTTCTGGCCCAGCTGCGAGGTGACGCGAGCGAGATCACTAAGGATCGCCTTACGCACCGAAAGGTTCTCTGCCTAGGTGACAAGGATGAAGTCATAACTAGTTGGCCGGTTTTCAAATGCTTGTATTGCGAATTGGATCATGGGGGAAACTCGTTCGTCCTCAGCGCGGGCAGGTGGTACAAACTAGAAAAGGACTTCGTCAAGCGGGTGAACCAGTCGTTTGGAAGAATACAGAGGCATACCGGGCCATTCTTGGAATATGACGACGAGTCTGAGGGCGCTTACAACGCGCGAGCGGCAACAGCTGCTTCGAGTCCATATGCGTTGATGGATGTCAAGATTATTCAAGGTGGACGTAAGATTGAGTTTTGCGATCTGTTTTCGAAAAACAAGGAGATCATCCATGTAAAGAGATATGGACCATCGAGCGTGTTGAGTCATCTTTTCCACCAAGGCTTGGTATCTGGAGAACTCTTTCAAATCGATCAGGAGTTTAGGAAACTCGTTACAGATAAACTACCCAAGAGTCATCGTATCTTCGACATCAACGCTCGACCAGGAACAAGAGAGTATGAGGTTGTGTTTGGTATCATAAGCCAGTCTGACAAAGAACTGACACTTCCATTTTTCTCTCGGGTAGCCGCTCGACACGCAGTAAGCAGACTGGAAGGATTTGGCTACCAGGTCTCGCTTGCCAAGATAGGGGTTAGTGACAGGCGCAAGAAGCTAAAGCGATATCGTACACCTAGGAGTGGTAAAAAGTTGTAGCGGTGCCAGTCTTGCAGGAGTTCCTTGTCTTCTTTGCATATAGGTTCATGCGTTTAGTTTCCCGGCACTAATATGGCACGTTTATTAGTAAGTGTAAGAGGGCCAAACGAGGCCTTGGCTGCGGCCGAAGGCGGCGCTCATATTGCCGATGTTGAATACCCAGGTTCGGCATTGGGCACGCCCTATCCTCTGAACATCAAAGCGGTCCGGGAGCGACTCGATCAAAGTGGCTACCAGAAGGTTTTTATCTCGACAAACATCGGCGAAGATCAGCCGGTTCGTAGTACTGCCTGCCAGGCGGCGCTTGGAGTTGCCACTGCCGGCGCTGATTTCGTTAAGTGTGGTTTGGCGGGTCTTGATCCAAAAGCGGCAGCTTACCTTGGCCGTAATTTGGTCAGGACGGTTCGCGAGTGGTGGCCTGAGAAGAAGGTCTATCCTGCCGTCTTTCCAGACGAGGAATATTCCCTTTCATTTGATCCGTTGAGGGATGGGCCCGCGCTGGTTGAAGAAATCGGTTGTGATGGGATTTTGATAGACACCTATGACAAAGCAATTGGTAAAGGGCTTTTGGATTACTACACCATCGACCAAATTGCTAAGTTTGTCGGGGATCTCCATCGCATTGGTAAAGAGGCCTGGGTTGCCGGGAGCGTCTCCAAGAATCAGTTATCCAACCTTTTGCAAACGGGAGTTGATGTCATTTGCGTCCGAGGTGCTGCGTGTGAGCAGCTAGAAGGTGAAGGGCGATTTGGACTAGTCTCAACTGCCATCGTCCGAGAGCTAGTCAAAACTCTCACGCGTAAGGGAACCTAGAGGAAAGTTATCTAGATCCAGCAAGCAATGATAATCAGTCTGGCAAGAGTCGCATTTGGTAGCGCACGGGGTAGTAGCGGATGTACATAAATCGAGTTCAGTTGATAGACATCCGCCAGTTCGACAAGCTAGATCTTTCTTTCACTGCAGAATCTGGGAAAGCTCTGAAATGGAGCCTGTTTCTTGGGGATAACGCAACGGGGAAGACAACTCTACTGCGAAGTATCGCTGTTGGTTTATGTGACGAATCCAGTGCTGCCGGGTTAGTGCGCGAACTAACAGGAAGCTTAGTTCGCAAGGGCTCAAGCAAGCGGGGCATAATTCGAATAGAACTAGTTGATTCAAACGGAACGGCCTGGACGCTAGAAACTACCCTTGAACCTCTCAGGCGAACCGGCGATCGAGTGCGTCAGAAGGCCTTTAGGTGCGGGATTGACGCAATCACAACTCGAAAACAAAAAGGTAAGAAGAACCGGGCTCGCCAGATTGACATTAGTGATTTTCCTTGGCAGGGATTGTTCGTGGTGGGGTATGGAGCTGGTCGGCAAGCCCAAGGAAGTGAAGAGTATGAAAGCTACCGTAATGTCGACGCTGTGTATACCCTCTTTCGTTATGATCAAGATCTGCAGAGCCCAGAGCTATGTTGGAGACGGTTAGTTGACGCCGCCCGAAAAAAGGCTCGAGTGAAAAAAGAAGTGGCCGCAGACCGCGAAGACGAGCGAATCCGGAAACTGTTACATCAAGTTTTGGACTTGGGAGATCGAGAAGATCTCGAGTTAACTCCTACTAGCATTCAAGTTAATGGCTTGGGGTACTCCACACCTTTGTCGAGTCATGCCGATGGGTATAAAGCTACAACAACTTGGGTCTTAGATATGATTGCATGGAGGATGTTATTCAGCAGTGGGTTGGTCCCAGATTCAATGACGGGAATTGTTCTAATTGACGAGATTGAGCAGCATCTTCACCCAAAATGGCAGAGGTATATAATTAGTCGCCTTCATCAACAATTTCCTAAGCTTCAATTCATTGCGACCACTCACTCGCCTCTCTGTACGGCCGGTACCGGTGATCTGACGACTGACGAATGCCAACTCATATCTTTGTCTCGAACCCGAGGGACAGTAGACAAAGAGATATTGTCCCTGCCCAGAGGTCTTCGCGCAGATCAAATTCTAACCTCCGAGGCTTTTGAGTTGGAGGACACTCGCAACCCCGAAATTGGCGAAAAGGTGGCCCTGTTCAGGCAATTATCACAGAAAACGCGACTGACTGCGACTGAGCGTACTCGACTTGCAAGACTTAGACGCTTTATCAATGACCGCGTCCCTGAAGCGGCCCAGTTTGAGGAGGAACGCGAGGTACGCGACAGCCTGAGGAATTTGATCAAGGAAATCAAGAATTCTAGAAGTGGATTGGATGCAAAATGATTCGTTTGGGAGCTAAGCCTGCTGAGCCCGCAATTCTCCGTTCTTCAATCGTCAAGAACACGAAGCGTCGGATCAGCAAAAAGATCCGGGCAGGCGGAAAGCTGTCTAACAAAGACTTTAGGTCTCATTGGCTTCATGACGATATTCGGCTGACTTTGTGGAAACACCAGAAGAAAAAATGCTGTTATTGTGAGAGAGTGAGGGAAGCTAAGCGCGAACCTGATATCGAGCATTTTCGGCCAAAGGGTAAAGTAACAGGTGTCAGAAGGAAGAACTCAGGGTACTGGTGGCTTGCCTACGATTGGAGTAATCTTTTTTTTGCCTGCAAGGCCTGCAACCAAGCTTACAAAAAGAACGAGTTTCCGCTTATACGAGGGAACCGGGCACGGAACGCTAATTCCAACCTCTCCAATGAGTACGCTTTTCTTATTAACCCCATAGACGAGAATCCTGAAAATCTCATTGATTACGTATGGGATGATCGCGGTACCGTTCCCAGCGCATGGCCCGTTGGTAGAGACAACGAGGGACGTGGTGAAAACACTGTGCGTATTCTGGGCCTTAGGCGGTCACTGCTAAATGAGGAACGAGGCGGACTGGTTCTGACCCTGAATGGAATAGCAGAGGAGATGCACACGGCGCGCCATTTGGGCAATCCGTTGTTGGAAAAGAGAGCCGCGCGAAAAATCAAGACGGAGACGTTTAGCGGCAAGGATTTCGCAGGTTTTCGGCGAGCTTACTTTCGGGCGCAGGGGCTTGGTGAATATGTCGCAAATAATTAAGGCGCGCCACCCCCCCGCGCGCAAAGACATTGAAGTACTGCTTTCGTCCCCAACTGACACACCGTCGTTCATTTACCGAGAGCCTACATTGACTGCGGCAATCGCCCTCTTTACTCGCAAAATAAATTGCAGCGAGGTAAAGGTGCTGTACTCACTAAAGCCCTTCGCTTTCGCAGATGCGCTCCGACTTGTGGCTCAGGGGGTTGATGGCTTCTCCGTTAGCTCTCTGTTTGAGGCGAAGCTCGCCAGGGACATTCTCCAGCCAAATGCGATTGTACAGTTTGTAAGTCCGGGGATAAGACAAGAACAGCTTCCTGAGCTAACAGCACTCTGCGATCGTCTAACGGTGAACTCGCTCTCCCAGTGGCGACGATTTCGTCGACTCGAGACTAGTGGCGTTGAGTGGGGGATTAGAATAAATCCCAACCTTTCGTTTACCGACGATTCTCGTTATGATCCTTGTCGACCACATTCTAAGCTGGGCGTTCTGATTGAGGATCTCATCCGCGTAATGAGGACTGAGCCTAAACTTTTCGAAGGTCTGAATGGGATACACTTCCACAATAACTGCGTTTCGACTGATTGGGCGAACCTACTGGAGACTGTCCGACACATTGAGTGGAGCCTACCCGGCCTTTTAACTAAACTTGATTGGATAAACTTCGGCGGTGGATACGATTTCTCCGAGTCCACAGACTTTGATGCGCTCAATATCGCGATCGATTTACTCCGGTCAAAGTATGACTTGGATATCATTATTGAACCTGGCGCGGGCTTCGTGAATTCAGCTTGTTATATTATCTCCTCAGTAATTGACATCTTTGAGAGCGATGGCAAGACTATCGCGGTATTGGACACTACCGTAAACCACATGCCGGAGATTTTCGAATACCAGTTTGAACCGGACATTCTGGGTGAGGTGGAAAGCGGTACATACGAGTATATTTTGGCTGGATGCAGCTGCTTAGCTGGAGATGTCTTCGGCGAGTATGCCTTCGAGGACCCTCTTGAGATTGGTCAACGGGTAGCCTTTCAAAATGTGGGCGCATATAGCCTCGTGAAGGCTCACATGTTCAATGGCATCAATCTGCCGAGCATTTATTCAATGACGCCTTCGGGAGAATTGATCCTGAAAAAGCAATTCACTTATGAAGATTTTGCATCTCGGTGTGGAGTGAAAGAACATGCGACTGCACGAGCAAGAGCTTGAGATTCAAGCACCGTCTAAGGGTCCGGATCTGGTCTGCAAAATTCAAAAAGCCGTCGAGCCGCGGATTCCGAAAGGCCTTGTACCTATTCGTTTTGCGATCACGCAAAGCGACTCCGCCCGCTATCGTTGTGAACTTGGCTTGATGACGCGTGATGAGAGGTTAGATCACGAAGAGTCTTCCATCTTCAGTTTTGTTCGTC
>WNGA01002564.1_pt1 | contig 28207 bp, 23 predicted proteins | sample 5400061 | NCBI WGS metagenome assembly WNGA01 (sample SAMN13153366, study PRJNA577476) | soil metagenome | isolation source: 100 cm soil or saprolite under grassland replicate 2 | place: USA:California | collected 2016-06-15
GCCGGGCGGTTGAGGGCGCTCACCAGGCGCATCGGAGCCTCCGCTGCGCAGACCACCCCCAGGCTGATACACTGAGCCATCGAGAGCCTCCTGGACAGGCTGGGTTGCTTGAGCGCGCCCATCCTACCGCGAGGCTCTCGTGCTGTCTACAGGGTCCGAGGGGTAACCACTTGCAAGCGGAACGCGTCGAAATCCTGACGCGCCGCCGATGACCACAACCACTCACTCTTGCACATACCCTGCGCTGTAACGCAGGTATCTGAACGAGATCATAGGGGGAGTGGCAAGCTCCCCTCTCCCGCGGCAGGGAGAGGGGAGGGGGTGAGGGCATCTCCCGCGGCAGGGAAAGGGGATAGGGGGTGAGGGCGCCTGCGGCGGGAGAGGCGGACGCTAGTTATGGATGACGACGGGCGTGCCGATCGTGGCCCAGTCCCACATGTACTTGGAGCCCGGCAGTCGCATCCCCAGGCAGCCGTGCGAGCCCGGGTAGCCGAAGCCGTAGGGTGGCCCCCACCAGTTGTAGTGGATCGCCGCGCCGTCGCCGGTGAAGTACTGGGTGTACAGCACGCCCGTCAGGTGGTAGTTGTCCTGTAGACCCGGGATGGTGCGGCTGTCCATTGTCTCGTTTTGGACCCGCCGCAGGATTCGGTAGAAGCCAGGTCTGGTCGTCCCCTGCAGGCCGGCCGTCACCAGGTCCCGAAAGATCGCTTCGTCGCCCTGCATCGCCTTGAGGTGCTGCACTGGAGTCAGGTTCACGTCGATCCATCGGCCATCGTCGGCGAACGCGCTCCAGAATGGCGGGTCGACCCGGCCGACCGCCTCCGCCCCGATGTAGACGTGCTCGCCCATGCGTGGGTCCCAGACGGGCAGGCGGTAGCCGCGCTGAGGCCCCTCGACCCGGAAGTGGCGGCCCTCAGGGATCGTGTCGACCGCCTCCATCGTCTCGTCAGGGGTCGGCCAGGTCTTGGTGGCCAGGAAGGTCTTCACCCACCAGGCTTGAAACGAGGGATCGCCCGACGGACGTGCGACCAGGCCACCGGGCTCGCACACATCGGCTGGCCCGCTGCCGTCATCACTCAGACAGGCGGCCGCGCGGGGGATGGAGGGAATGGGCAGCACGAGCGCTGCCGTCACGGCGGAGACGCTTTTGAGAAGCGCTCGACGGGTGAGCTTCATCTTTACCGATCTGAGTCTGCTCGCAAAGTCATTATCTCCCCGCCGACGCCGCGGGTGTCAAGAACCGCCGCGCCCTAAACGGGCGACGTTCACGCGTCTCGGGAGAGGAGGTGAAAAGTGCCGGCGGCCGTCAAGCCGTAGAGCTGGTGGAGCAGGATCGAGACCAGCCTCTGGGCGGGCGGGCGGTCGACCTGCGGCCGGGCTAGTTTCAAGGCCGGGATCAGGCCCATCGGCCCGATCACCCAGACGAGCAGCCCGAGCAGCGAGCCGTGCAGCCAGCCCGGCAGGTGGACGCTCGTCTGGACCACGCCGTACGCCATGCCCCAGAAAGCGCCGTACCCCCAGTGGATACCCATCGCCAGCGTCTGGCGGGCATCGGGCGAGAGCTCGGCCTCAAAGACTCCACTCGCCACCTTCTCGGCGAGCCGCTCGGTGGGGTCCGGCGGACCCTCGCCGCTCGTTTCCGACGCCTCCTCGCCCGCCCGATCGGGGCTCCTGGGCGGGAATAGTTTTTCGAGGTTGGCCATCGCGAGCGTGAGTGCGAGAGTGCCAGCCAGACCGGCCAGCGCGCCCTTGAGCGTGACCTCCAGCGGGCTCTCCTCACGCGCCAAACGCGACACGCGCGGAGTATACCAGGACTGAGGATTCAGGACTGAGGGCAACTTTACTTGTCATCCTGAGGAGTCATGGGCCGAAGGCCCAGCGCCTGAACGCCTCCACCCGGCGCAGGGCGCTGGCGATGTCTGGGGCCTTGCTGTTCCGCAGAAACATCGCGTGTTGGCTGCGATGGGCCAGCGCCGTCGCGAGCTTGACGTGAAACCAGGGTGAGATGTCGAGCGTGAAGTCGGCCGGATCATCTCGGTTGGTGAGCCGGTCCTCCGCGTTCGTGCCCGTGTTGGCGCACCAGGTCAAGAACTCGGACGGCTGCCAGGGCGTCAGGGACGCGACCGCGCTGCGCACGGTCTGGTGGGTGTAGACGTGTTGGGGGTGGCCGTACTCGCCGTTGGAGCCGTGCGTGACGACGACTTCCGGGCGGAGCCGATCGAAGTGCGAGGCGACGGCCGCGCGGAACTCCTCTGGCGAAGCGTCGATCGCTCTCGCCTCGCCGTCGATCTCCATCGACGGGTCGACGAAATCAAGAAACCAGACGTCCCGCGCCCCGAGCGCTCGGGCAGCCGCGCGCATCTCGGCCTCGCGGTACTCGCCCAGCCGCTCCTTCGGGCCGACCGGCGGCTCGCCGACCTCGCCGCCCTCACCGCGCGTAGTACACAGCAGGTGCAGCTCGTTGCCTTCGGCCACGAGCTTGGCCAGGTAGCCCGCCCCGAACAGCTCGTCGTCCGGATGCGCGGCAATCGCGAGAACGCGCATGCGAGTGAGTATGCCCCACTGCCGACTGCCCACTGCTACACTGGTTCCATGGACCCGCGCGTGTTCTGCCAGATGGCGATGGCCGATTACGAGCGCCAGTGGAGCGAGGCGCGCGGCCACCAGGAGCGTCACCCGCTGCGTGAAAAGACGCGAGCCCTGGCCGCCTTGCTCGATCAAGCCACGACGGCCGAAGAGTTTGGCCGCCTGCTGCGCGAGGGTTGCGACGGCGCCGACCCCATTCTTGCTCTGCTGTGCCAGGAGCTGGCGCCGCGTTGGAACGCCGCCGTTCACGGCGGCCAGGGCGCCCCCGGCAGGACCACCAGGAGCTGATGTGGCCGTAGGGGCGGACCCGCGTGTCCGCCTATTGCGTTGGAAGCAAGCCGGGGGCGGACACGCGGGTCCGCCCCTACGAGATGGACACCTGCGGATTTTGGCGCGCTTTTTGGGCCCCGGGCGCTATACTGGCGGCCGAGGCAGTCCAGACGACTACGACTAGGAGGGGAGTATGTCTGAGTCGAGCACCGAGGAGCGTTACGTCTCGCGGAGGCGATTCCTGAGGCTCGCCGCGGTGATGAGTGGCGCGCTAGCCACGGCGTCGATCCTGGAAGCTTGCGCTGGGCCGGCCGCCCCGCCAGCCGCTCCGAAGGCGGAGGCGAAACCGACCGAAGCCCCCAAGCCGGCCGCTCCCGCGGCCCCGCCGACCGCGGCGCCGGCCGCCGCCAAGCCGACCGAGGCGCCCAAGCCGGCCGCCAAGGCCGGCGGCAAGATCAGCGTCTACTCGGCCCTGAACGAGTCGACCAATAACGCTTTCGTCGACGCCTTCAAAAAGGCCACTCCCGGCATCGACGTGGAGATCCTGCCACTCGCCGCGGCTGGTGAGCTGCAGACTCGCATTCGCACCGAGAAGAGTGCACCAAAGGCGGACGTCTTCATCGGCGGCTCGAGTGAGTTTCACGATCCGCTCGCCAAGGAGGGCCTGCTCGAGCCCTACAAGTCGCCCAACGCCGACAAGGTGGACGCGGCTTTCAAAGACTCGAACGGCAACTGGACCGGCTGGTACCTGGGCATCTTCGGCCTGGTGGTCAACAAGGACCGCTGGGACAAGGAGATGTCCGGCATGGCCAGGCCGACCACCTGGGACGACCTGACCAAGGACGACCTGAAGGGCAAGCTGGACATGCCCGACCCGGTCAAGACCGGCGGCGGATACATCTTCCTGGCCACACAGGTGTTCCGCGCCAACCGCGACGAGGAGAAGGCGATGGAGTACATGAAGCGGCTCCACGCCAACGTTGGCCAGTACGTAGGCACCGCGCCGCAGGGCATCGAGCTTGTTGGCCAGGGCCAGTTCTTGATGGGCCCCAACTGGGGCCATGACATCCTGACTGCCGCCAGCAAGGGCCAGCCGGTCGAGTTCATCGCCCCCGAGAACACCGCCAACGAGATCGGCGCCGTCAGCATCGTCAAGGGCGGCCCCAACACCGAGGCCGCCAAGGCCTTCATCGACTGGGTGCTGACCAAGGACGCCGGCGAGCTGAACGTCAAACTGTCGAACCGGCTCTCGGTCCTCAAGGACGTTCCGCCGGCGCCCGGCGCGCCCACTCTCGACAAGGTCAAGCTGGTCGACTACGACCGCGCCTGGGCGACCGACAACAAGGACCGCCTGATCAAGAAGTGGCAATCGGCCGTCGGCATGTGACGGGGGAGTTGGGAGCTGGGGGTTAGGGTGGCCCCAACGCAGCCCCTAACCCCCAGTTCCCCGCTCTCCTCCCAACCCCCATCTCCTATCTCCCAGCTCCCATCTCCTGATGCGCGTTTTCCTCCGCGAGCCCAGCCTGGGCCTGACCGCGCTCGTGCTGGTCGGCTTGATGGCGACGTTCATCGTCTTCCCCCAGATCCAGGTCGTCATCGTCCCAGGCCTCGAGGGCTACCAGGCCTTCTTCCGCGAAGGTCCAAACTGGGTCCGCGCCACTCAGAACAGCCTCGTCGTCATGGCCCTCAGCACCACCACGGCGGTCACGCTCGGATTCGTCTACGCGTACGCCATGGTCTACAGCCGGATGCCCTGGAAGCCGTTCTTCCGCGTGATCGCGATCCTGCCGATGCTCTCCCCACCGTTCGTCGTCGCGGCCAGCTACATCCTGCTGTTCGGGCCGCGCGGACTGATCACCTACGGCCTGCTCGGCCAGAGCCCCAACATCCTCGGGCTGTACGGACTGTGGGGCGTTCAGACGGTCGCGTTCTTCCCCTACGCCTACCAACTCGTAGCCGACGTCCTCTCGCGCTCCGATCCCCGCCTCGAGCAGGCGGCCCGCAACCTGGGCGCGGCGCCCTGGCGCGTGTTCGCCACCGTTACCCTGCCGCTCTGCCGCCCGGGCCTGGCCGCGGCCATCTTGCTGGTGGCCATCTACGTGCTGGAGGACTTCGGCAACCCGGCCCTGATAGCCGGACAGTACACGGTCCTGCCGACCCTTGCGTACGGGCTGATCAGCGGCTTCGGCGACTTCGCCGGCGCCGCCGTCGTGAGCACGCTGCTGCTCTCGCTCGCGATGGTCTTGTACGTCGTCCGACTCCGCCTGGAGGGCAGTCGCAGCTACGTGACCGTGAGCGGCCGCGGCTCCTCGATCCCGCGCCCACCCGTCCCGCTCAAGGTCACCTGGACCTGTTTTGGGGCCTGCCTGCTACTGGCCGGCCTGATCCTGCTGGTGTACGGTGTGCTGGTCCTGAGCGCACTCGTCGAGGCGTACCCCTTCAACTTCGCGCCCACCCTCAAGCACTTCGAGTACGTCGGGGCCCACTTCACCTCGCTGCGCAACAGCCTGGTCTACGCGAGCACCGCGGCGGTGCTATGCTCGGCCTTCGCGGTCCTGCTGGCTTTTCTGGTCCAGCGCAAGCAGTGGCCCGGGCGCGGGGTAGTCGACTTCGTCGCGATCGCGCCGGCCGCCGTGCCCGGGATCTTCTTCGGGATCGGCTACGCGACGACTTTCAACCAGCGCTGGCTCGACTGGCTGGACCGCGGCGCGCTGATCACGATCAGCATGATCTTCTGGAACATCCCAGTCGGCTACCGAGCCGCGGTGGTCGGGCTGCAGCAGATCGACCGCTCGATCGACGAGGCGGCGACCAGCATGGGCGCCAGCAGCCTGCGGGCCTTCCGCGACATCCTCTTCCCGATCCTGCGCGGGCCGTTCACGACCGGGCTGGTAACGGCCTTCGTCCGCGCGATCACGACGCTGTCGGTGGTCATCTTCCTGTTCACGCCGCCCACGGCCGTGGCGACGATCACGATCTTCCAGCTCGTCAACGACTTCAACTGGGGCGGCGCGACGGCGTTCACGGTGTCGGTCATCGGCATGGCGGTCGCGGTCCTGGCGGTGGTCTGGGCGATCAGCGGCCGGTTCGTCAGGCTCGAGGAAGTCGCCAGCGGCTGAGCGCCTCAGCTCTCGAAGTCGCGCCAGCTTCCTCCTGGCACGCGGGGCGCTCCAGCCACGAACAGCCCGCCGGTAGAAGCCACGGTTACTGCCCCACGGATCGCTGAAGCTGCAGAATGCCACGAGCCCGGGAATCCGCGCCACGCATGAAGGCGCAGTGAGCTGCCCGCGCGTGAAGCTGCCTCCCCCACTGCCCACTGCCTACTGGCCTGCTCGACGTTGTTGGTAACCTGGAGCGTCTGGTAGAGTCAGGCCCGGCTGTGACTCCTCTGGCATGACCTGGGCAACCCGCCGATGACCTGGATCAGCGCACCGTTGAGCGTCGTTCGGCACCGCCACCTGATCTGGATGATGGTGCGCCGCGACGTGCAGGGGCGGTATCGGGGCAGCGCCCTCGGCGCCCTGTGGACGCTGGCCAGCCCGCTCTTCCTGATCGCCATCTACGCCATCTTCTTCGGTGTCTTCCTGCAGCTTCGACCCGCCGGACGGCCCGGCGTGGCCGACTTCGGTCTGTTCATCATGGCCGGTGTGGTGCCCTGGATGGCCTTCAGCGAAGGGCTGACCCGCTCGACCAGCGTCGTGCTGGACAATCGGACCCTGGTCAAGAAGGTCGTCTTTCCGCTCGAGGTCTTGCCAGCCAATGTCGTGATCGCCGCGCTCGTCGGCCAGGCGATCGGCCTGGTCGTGCTCTCATTGGCCCTGCTTCTGATGCGCGGCCAATCGCCGCTCGGGCTGCTGCTGGTGCCGCTGCTGCTGGTCCCACAGGTGCTCTTCACGCTCGGTCTCGCCTGGCTGCTAGCGAGCATCGGCGTCTTCCTGCGTGATCTTGCCCAGGCGATCGGCCTGCTGATGACGGCCTGGATGTTTTTGACCCCGATCTTCTACTCGCCCAGCGCCCTGCCGGCCGATTGGCGGTGGCTGCTGGTGCTGAACCCGATGGCTCAGTTCGTCGTGGGCTACCGGGCCGCGCTGATGGGAGAGGGCGGCCTGGACTTGCTGGCGCTCGGCGCGGCCGTAGTGATCGGGTTGCTCACCTTCCTTGTCGGCGGGGCCTGGTTCATGCGGACCAAGCACGCCTTCGCCGACGTCGTCTAGGGACCCAGGTGAACAGTCCGGCCATCCTGGTCGAAGGACTCAGCAAGAAATACGCCCTCTACGCCAACCCGGCCGACCGCCTCAAGGAGATGGTCCTGCGGCGCCCATTTCACCATGAGTTCTGGGCGCTGCGCGACGTGAGCCTCCAGGTCCCACACGGCCAGACGCTGGGCATCGTTGGCGAGAACGGATCGGGCAAGAGCACCCTGCTCAAGGTGCTGGCCGGTGTGTTGCGGCCTACTCTGGGCCAGGTCCGGGTGAGCGGACGGGTGGCTGCCCTGCTCGAGCTGGGAGCCGGCTTCAACCCGGAGTTTACCGCCCGCGAGAACGTCCTGCTCAACGGTGCCATCATGGGTCTGTCAGAGGCCGAGATGAAGCGGCGGTTCGACGCCATCGCCGAGTTCGCGTCGGTTGGCGAGTTCATCGACGAGCCGGTCAAGACCTACTCCGATGGCATGTACGTCAGGCTGGCTTTCGCCACCGCGATCAACGTCGATCCCGATCTCTTGATCGTCGACGAGGCGCTGGCCGTGGGTGACGCCTACTTCCAGCACCGCTGCATGCTGCGCATGGCCGAGCTTCAGGCCCAGGGGGTGACGATCGTGGTCGTGTCACACGACGTGACCGCCATCAAGCGGCTTTGCCAACGAGCGCTGTGGATCGATCACGGCCGCGTCGCCGACGATGGCGAGCCTGAGCGCGTCGTGGCGCGCTACCTGGCGGCTCAATTCGGCCAGGCCGAGCGCTCGGAGCAGCAGGTTGTCGCCGCCCAGCTCGCGTATTCCGAAGACCAGCTCGCGCGGCCGAACGTCGACCGCCGCTTCGGGAATGGGGATGCCGAGATCGTCGGAGTAGGCCTGTTCGACGCCGCGGCTCGGCCGATCGGCACTCTGGTCCACGGCCAGCCAGTCGAGCTGCGCGTACAGGTCCTCTATCACCGGGCGGTCTCCAAGCCGATGGTCGGCTTCGTCCTGCGTGACCGACTGGGGACCGACCTGGCGAGTACCAACACGACTCTGGAGGGCGACGTTCTGCCGCCCGCCGCGGCCGGCGACCTGTTCACCGTCCACTTCACCTGCCAGCCGCCCGTCCTGCACCCTGGCAGCTACTCGTTCGCCCTCACCGCCGCGGATGGTGACCTCGAGCAGTACATGATGAACGACTGGATCGATAACGCGCTCGTGCTGGAGATCACCGGCGAGGTCCCGATGTACACGCTCATGCGCTTTCCGATCCGCTGTCGGCTGGAGCGCAAGTCGGTCGTGTCGGCGTGAGCCCCACCGATGACGTCCTGGCGTTGCCGTTCGACCAGTACCAGCGCTATCGGCTGCTTGCGGACGCGCTCGAGCGCTTGCGCTCGAGCGACGAGCGGCAAACCATCCTGGACGTCGGCGGCTCGCCTGGTGAGTTCAGGCGGTTCTTGCCGACCGATCGGGTGCTGATCGCAGACCTGGCGGGCGAGCCGCCTGATTTCGTGCGGGCCGACGGCGCCAGGCTGCCGTTTCGCGACGGCCAGTTTCCCTTCGTCGCCTCGAGCGACACCTACGAGCACATACCGCCAGATCGACGCCAGGCCTTCCTGCGCGAGCTGGCGCGGGTCGCGAGCGAAGCAGTCGTCCTGGGCGCGCCATTCGATGCACCCGGCGTGCGCCAGGCCGAGGCCGCCCTGCGCGCGCTGATCGCTGCCTCACGCGGGCAGGCGTTTCCGTTCCTGGAGGAGCACGCGGCGTACGGGCTGCCGTCGCTGGCGGAGCTGAAAGGAGCGCTCGCGGCGGAGGGGCTGGCCCACCTGGCGCTGCCGAACGGTTACCTGCCCCGCTGGGCGGCGATGCTGGGCCTGTACTTCGTGGCCCAGTGGCAGATGCCGCGCGAGGTCCAGGCCGCCCTGGAGCCGATCAATCGGTTCTACAACTCGACTTTCTACGCAGAGGACAACCGCGAGCCGTGCTACCGCTGGGTGGTGGTGATCAGCCACCGCCCGGAACGGCTCGAGCAGTTAGGCCCCCTGATGCTGCCGCCCGCCGCGGCGAGCAGCCGCGAGAACGCGGCCCAGCTGCTGGAGCTGGTGATGCAGGCGGCCGGGCTGTCGGCGATTCGCGCCCAGGCCGAAGTGGTTGCCGAGCGCGACGCCACGATTCGCGATCTCCAGGCCAGGCTCGAAGAGCAGGCCGCCTGGGCAAAGCGCTCGGCCGACGAAGTGGATGCCCGCGACGCGGTGGTGCGCGAGCTCCACGATCTGCTGGCCGCCCGCGACGCTGCGATTCGCGACCTCCGCGACTACCAGGACAGCACCTTCCCGGTCCGCGCGCTCAAACTCCTCCGGCGCCACTGGCGACGCTGACCAGGAACGAGGAATGAGTCGGGGAGCTGCTCATTCTTTATTCCTCATTCCTCGCTCCTCATTCCTCGCTAAAACGCGCCGGCGCCCCCGCCGACCAGGGTCTGCCAGGGGCCGCAGCCGTCCACAACGGTAAACGGGACAGTCGTGGGCTGGCCTGGCGTCGCCCGGCGGACGAAGAACGTGAGCTGCGTGGTCCCGGCAGCCGGGGTGAAGGTGAAGCTGCCCGTCGCGCCGACCTGGCTGCCGATGTCGATCAAGGCGTTCGTGGCAGTCCCAAACTGCAGGCTCTGGAGCGAGCCACCACCCGCCACGACGGTCGCCTGGAGGCGACCACCGCTGGCCGCGACGGCCGAGACGCCGACGTTGGGCCGAGGGCTGCAATTCGGCCCGACCGCCGCGGACGCATTGATCCGTCCGTAAGTCCAGAGCGAGCCCGTCCCCGCGATCTGGTCCGCGTATCCGGTGATCCGATCCACGACGGCCTGGTTGCCGGTCCCGAAGCCCGTCGCCCAGACCAGCGCCGCCAGCCCTGAGACGTGCGGCGTGGCCTGTGAAGTCCCGCTAAACGTCTCGTAGGTGCCCACGAAGTCGGTCGACAGGATGCTGACACCTGGCGCGGCGACGTCCACGTTGGGCCCAAAATTTGAGAAGCTTGCCTTGGCGTCGTTCTGATCGGTAGCCGCGACGCCGAGGACGTTGGCGCAGTTGGCCGGTGACTCGGCCCCGCTCGTCCCGTCGTTGCCGGCCGCGGCCGCGACAACCACCCCGTGCGTCCAGGCGTAGCTGATGGCCGATTGCATCGAGAACGAGCAGGCCCCAGGCCCGCCGAGGCTCATATTGATCACTTTGGCGCCGTTGTTCGTCGCCCAGGTGATGCCGTTGATGATCCAGGAGTTCGGCCCCTGGCCGGTGTCGTCGAGGACCTTGCCGTTCATGATCGCCGCGTCGAAGCCGACGCCCGCCACGCCGATCCCGTTGTTGGTGCTCGCGGCGGCGATCCCGGCCACGTGCGTCCCGTGGTCGCAAAGGTCGTCCGCGCCAAAGGAAGAGGTCGTGAAGTTGGTCTCCAGGACGACCTTCGATCGAACGTCTGGATGGCCGGGTAGGCCATCCGGCGAGATGTAACTGGACGAGCTGCTGTATACGCCGCAGTCGAGGATCGCGATCCGGATGCCGAATGAGCTGTGCGTCACGTCCCAGGCGGCCGGCGCCTGGATCTTGGCCATCCCATACTGCTGGCCGAAGCTCGGGTCGTTCGGGGTGAAGGTCTTGCGCAGCACGTAGTCGGGCTCGGCTCGCTCCACATCGGCACGGCCGCGATACGCCGCCAGGGCCTGGGTCACCGTGCCGGGCCGGATCTGGACTCGGGCTAAGTCGGCCAGCCCCAGCCGCTCGACGGCGAGCGCGCCGGCCGCCTGATGGACCACGTCTCGGGTCGCCTGACTTGCACTGGAACGGAACTTGACCAGCAGGCTGCCGGCCATCATCGGCCGGCCGTCGGGCGCGGTCTCCTGCTCGAAGGTGGAGGTCTGGAAGAGGCGCCCGCCCCGCGCAATCGTGACTGGCTTCGTGCCCGGTGCGGAAGTCGGCGTGGGCGCGACCTGGGCCGCCACGCGCGGGACGGGGACCTCTGGCAGCGTGGCAGTCGTGCTCGACTGGCGGGCTGGCGTCGAGGGGATGGCGGTCCGCTGGGGCGTGGACGGCGTGACGGCCCTCATCCCCAACCCCTCTCCCTCGAGGGGAGAGGGGTTGGGGATGAGAGGAGAGAGGGGCTCGTCGTTCAGTATGGGAACGGGCTGAGGTGAGGCCAACAGCTGGTTGTCGACGTAGCCGCCGTTGCCGTCGGCGTCCTGGACGTTGCGCCAGATCGCGCCGTCGGCCCAGACGTCCGGGCCGATCACGTATACGAGGACTCCTTCTGGCAAGACCGCCACGACCTCTGACGCGGCGTTCGGCTCGACGTGCAGCTCTGCCCCCAATCCGTCGGTCCCGCTCACGACCAGCGCCTCTTGCTCCTGCGCGACCAGCGGCTGCCCAGGCACCGAAGACGCGAGCAAGCCCAGAAGCGCTGTGAGCGCGCCCAGACGTGCCAGGTGGATCGAGCGCACGCGTCCTTTCCCCCGAGATCGGCCCTACACCCGCCGCCGACAAGGGCGGCATGTTCTAAGCCCTAAACAGTCGGCCTGTCAAAAGGAACGCCGGGGCGGGTGGTTTGGGGCCGCCGGGGCCGGCTACACTGGCCGCGGGCACCAACAACCTTACCCCGAAGCCGTTCTCCCCCGTCCTTTAGGGAAGGGGGCTGGGGGGTTAGGTCCAGGAGGATCCAGCATGGCCCTACTGCTCAACCGAGCCGAGCTGGAACGGCTGCTCGACGTGGAGTCGGTCATTCAGGCGGTAGAGCGGGGATTTGCGGATTATTCCGACGGCAAGGTGCAGATGCCGGTCCGAACGGCTGTCCGAGTCACCGATCCGCCCGGCGTGCTGCTGCTGATGCCGTGCTCGATGACCGAGTCCCGTGTCCTTGGGACGAAGCTGGTGTCCGTCTATCCCCAGAACCCAGCTCGCGGCCTGCCCACGATCGGCGCGCTGTACGTGCTGTCTGACTACGAGACGGGCTTTCCATTGGCGGTCATGGACGCCGGCTTCGTCACGGGTCTGCGGACGGCGGCGGCCTCGGCGGTGGCGACGAAGTACCTTGCCCGCAAGGACAGCCTGACTCTCGGCATCTTTGGGACCGGCGTCCAGGCCGAGTTTCATGCCCTGGCAATCCCGGCTGTTCGAGCGATCGAGCGCATCCTCGTCTGGGGCTCGTCGCCCGACAAGACGCGCCAGTTCGCCGAGCGAATGCGCGCGCGTGTGCCCGCGAGCGTTGAGGCCGGCGACTCGCTGGAAGCCGTCGCCGGGGCGGACATCGTCGTGACTGGCACGACTGCCACCCAGCCGCTCTTCCCCGCCCAGGCGGTTCGCGACGGCGCGCACGTGAATGGCGTCGGCTCGCATGCTCCTGCCACGCGCGAGCTGGACCCCGCGCTGGTCGCCCGAAGCACGGTTGTCGTCGACACTTACGAGGCAGCGTTCGCGGAGGCTGGCGACCTGCTGCTGGCGATCGAGGAGGGAGCGATCAGGCGAGAGCACGTCCTGGCCGAGATGGGCGAAGTCGTGCTCGGCAAGAAGCCCGGCCGCCAGCGCGCGGACGAGGTCACCCTGTTCAAGTCGTGCGGAGTAGCCTTCGAGGACGCGGTCACCGCTGGCCTGGCGCTGCAACGAGCCCGTGCGGAGGGCGTCGGGACAGAGTTCGCCTTCGCCTGACTCGCGCACGCCGAACGGGCCCAGGCTACGTCTGCTCGTGGGGAGGCGCTGGCGCGTGGACTGGCCCGTCGCGCGGGGTAGCGAACTCGCGAACGCACTGGGCGGCGGCCGCGGCGATGCCGCCGCCGAAGCCGACGACCAGCCACCAGCCGCTCTGGGAGACCAGCGGCCCGATCACCAGATCGAGCAGGTAGCCGAGGGCACCGCCAAGCAGCGCGCCGACCAGCATGGCCGCGTAGACCCGAGGCAGGCTCCAGCGGTCGCCCGGCTCGCCGAACGACTTCACCATACTCAGGCCGACGCGGTTGACTCGAAGTGGGCTCGCATGGCCCAGATGGTACGGGCCAGTCCCGGCCGGTAGCAAGCCGCGGGCTGGGACGCGGTGCGTGGTGACGCTCCCCACAATTTCTACGGAATGCACGATAGCGGCCATGGCGGGCCCCGCGGTCGACGGCCAGATCATGGTCCAGGTCATCACGCACCGCCAGCCCCCCTACCCCCCAAGCTTGGGGGGTAGGGGGGCTGGCGGGCTTCGTCTCGGGGAGGGGCCGGGGTAGGGGTCCGCTCTTCGTCGCTCTAACACACCTCTAACACTTCTCATACGGGCTTCTTACGCCCCGCCATCTACAGTATGTCTGCAAGCGGTTGGCCCTCAGGGCGTTGCCCCGAGCGGTGCCGCTTGGCGGGCTGTAACTTTCCGGGCCTGTCCAGATTCGCCGCGTGCGCGTCAGGCAGGCGGAGGTGCCGATGGCAAAGAACGACCAGCCGCGTTCGACCGAGCCTCGCGGCCGCGTGCCGGATTCGGCGGGCGAGCCCGAGGCGCTCGACGCCCGAGTTGAAGACGCGCGGGCTGAGGCGGACGAGCAGCGGCGAAGGGCCGAGGCGTACCTCGACCTGGCCCAGCGCGCCCAGGCGGACTTCCAGAACTACAGGCGGCGCGTCGAGCAGGAGCGAAAGCAGGTCGTCAAGGACGCCAACGCCGAGCTGCTGCGAAAGGTCTTGCCGGTCCTGGATGATCTGGAGCGGGCGCTAGGGCACGTGCCGCAGGATCTGAGCCAGCACAGCTGGGCCGAGGGCGTCTCGCTCATTGGCCAGAAGCTGCAGGCGATCCTGGAGCAGCAGGGTCTAACGAGAATCGGCGCCGAAGGGGAGCAGTTCGATCCGCGCGTTCATGAGGCGGTCGCCTACGAGGAGCACCCCCAGTACGGCGAGGGCCAGGTGGCTGGCGTGTACCGGCCCGGCTACCGCCTTCACGAACGAGTGCTCAGGCCAGCCCAGGTGGCCGTTGCTCGGGCACCTTCAGTCTCGTCCCCGGCGCGCGAGGAGGAGCCGAGGGCTGGTCGCGGCAGCCGGCAACGCGCAACCGATCGGTCCAACGGCGCTTTCGGCGAGTCGCCCCGAACCTGACAATCCAAACCTACGCCGCGGCCCAGAGTCGGCCGCGGCGCCGAGGAGGCACACATACCATGGCAAAAGTTTTAGGAATCGATCTCGGGACGACCAACTCGGTCATGGCGGTCATGGAGGCCGGCGAGCCGACGATCCTCGAGAATGCCGAGGGCAACCGCCTGACCCCGTCGGTCGTCGCGGTCAACCCCAAGAGCAGTGAGCAGATCGTCGGCCAGGTGGCGCGTCGGCAGGCCATCACCAACCCCGAGAACACCATCTTTAGCATCAAGCGCTTCATGGGCCGTAAGTTCTCTGACCCGGAGGTCCAGGAGGCGGTCAAGCACGTCCCCTATAAGGTGAAGGCGGCTTCGAATGGGGACGTGCGGGTGGGAATGGGCGGCAAGGAGTACTCGCCGCCCGAGGTCAGCGCGATGATCCTGCGCAAGATGAAGCAGGACGCGGAGGCCAAGCTGGGCGAGAAGATCACCCAGGCCGTGATCACCGCCCCGGCCTACTTCAACGACAACCAGCGCCAGGCCACCAAGGACGCCGGCACGATCGCCGGGCTTGAAGTCCTGCGGATCATCAACGAGCCGACCGCCGCCTCGCTGGCGTACGGCCTGGACAAGAAGGGGTCCGACGAGACGATCGCCGTCTACGACCTGGGCGGCGGCACATTCGACATCTCGATCCTCCGAGTTGGGGAGGGCGTCTTCGAGGTCATCGCGACCAACGGCGACACCTTCCTGGGAGGCGACGATTTCGACCAGCGGGTCATCGAGTGGGCCGTTGACGAGTTTCGCAAAGACCAGGGCATCGACCTGCGCCAGGACCGGATGGCGCTGCAGCGCCTCAAGGAGGCGGCCGAGAAGGCCAAGATCGAGCTCTCAACCACTTTGCAGACCGATCTGAACCTGCCGTTCATTACGGCCGACGCGTCTGGCCCGAAGCACATGTCGCTCACCCTGACCCGCTCCAAGCTGGAGCAGCTCACGGCTGACCTGGTCGAGCGAACGGTGGGCCCCTGCCGCCAGGCGCTCAAGGACGCCGGGGTGGAAGCGAGTCAGGTTAACGAGGTCGTCCTGGTGGGCGGCCAGACCCGCATGCCGGCCGTGGTCGAGCAGGTCAAAAAGCAGTTCGGCAAGGAGCCGCACAAGGGCGTCAACCCCGACGAAGTCGTGGCAGCCGGGGCGGCGATCCAGGCTGGCGTGCTGGGCGGTGAGGTCAAGGACATCCTGCTGCTAGACGTGACCCCGCTGACGCTCGGTATCGAGACGCTGGGCGGCGTGATGACGCCCCTCATCCAGCGCAACACGACGATCCCAACCAGCAAGTCGGAGACGTTCACGACGGCGGCCGACGGCCAGACGTCGGTCGAGGTACACGTACTGCAAGGCGAACGGCCGATGGCGGCCGAGAACAAGTCATTGGCGCGCTTCATCTTGGATGGCATCCTGCCCGCCCCCCGCGGCGTCCCGCAGATCGACGTCACGTTCGACATCGACGCTAACGGCATCTTGAACGTGGCCGCCAAGGACAAGGCGACCGGCAAGGAGCAGAAGATCGTCATCCAGGCCAGCTCCGGCCTCTCGAAGGACGAGATCGACCGGATGGTGCAGGAGGCGGAGGCGCACGCCGAAGAGGACCGCCGGCGCCGCGAGGAGATCGAGGACCGCAACCGGGCCGACAGCCTGGCATACCAGGCGGAGAAGATCATTCGCGAGAGCGGCGACAAGCTCCCGCCTGAGCTCAAGACGGAGGTGGAGGAGAAGACGAAAACGTTGCGCGAGGCGCTGGCAGGCACCGAGATCGGACCCATCCGCGAAGGGATGCAGGCCCTCCAGAGTGCCCTGGAGCAGGCCGGCCAGGCCGTGTACGCCGCCCAACAGGCGGCGGGCGGCGACGGCCAGCCTGGCGAGGGCCAGCCCGGCGGCGCGGCCGGCGGCCCGGCCGGCGGCCGCCCAGGCACCGTCGAGGGCGAGTACCGCGAGGTTTAGTGAACGTCGCCCTCACCCCCTCACCCCCTCGCCCAAGTTTGGGAGAGGGGGCCGGGGGGTGAGGGCGGAGTGATTAGGAGGCCATATATGGCGTGGCAGCTCAAACCAATGGGTGACCGGGTTGTGGTCAAGCCGAAGACCCGCGACGAGACGACCAAGAGCGGCATTGTCCTGCCAGACACGGCCAGCGAGCGGCCGCAGCAAGGTGACGTCCTCTCGGTGGGCCCGGGCCGCGTCCTGGACAACGGCAAGCGGGTCCAGGTCGACATCAAGAAGGGCGATACGGTGCTGTTCGCCAAGTACAGTGGCACGGAGTTCAAGCTCGACGAGGAGGAGCTGTTGATCCTCAGCGAGCGCGACGTCCTGGCCGTAGTCGAGAACGGCAAGAAGTGACCTTGTGTCATGCTGAGCGCTAGCGAAGCATCTTCAGCGAAGCATCTCCTAGTCGAGAGTAGACTCTTCGCTTCGCTCAGAGTGACAAGAGTTTGGGAGGAGGAGAGCTATGCCAGCTAAGGACATGGTGTTTGACGAGGTTGCGCGACGGCAGTTGAAGGGCGGCATCGACGCCCTGGCGAATGCGATTAGGGTGACGTTGGGGCCCCGCGGTCGCAACGTGGCGATCGACAAGAAGTGGGGTCCGCCCACCGTCACTCACGACGGCGTGACGGTCGCCAAGGAGATCGAGCTCGAGAACCCGTTCCAGAACATGGGCGCCCAGATGCTCAAGCAGGCGGCGACCAAGACCAACGACGTCGCCGGCGACGGGACCACCACCGCCACCATCCTGGCGCAGTCGATGATCCACGAAGGTCTGCGCAACGTGGCGGCGGGCGCCAACCCGATGCAGATCAAGCGTGGCATCGAGCAGGCGTCCGAGGCGGCCGTGGCCGAGATCAAACGAATCGCCAAGCCGGTCAAGGGGCGCGACGATCTCGAGGGGATCGCGGCCATCTCGGCCAACGACCCAGAGATCGGGAAGCTGTTCGCCGAGGCTATGGAGAAGGTCGGCAAGGATGGCGTGATCACCGTCGAGGAGGGCAAGGGTCTCAAGCTCGAGATCGAGTACACCGAGGGGATGCAGTTCGACCGGGGCTACATCTCCCCGTACTTCATCTCCAACCCCGAGCGGATGGTGGCCGAGGTCGACGAGCCATACATCCTCATCACCGACAAGAAGATCAGCGCGGTCAGCGACATCTTGCCCGTGCTGGAGAACATGGTCCAGACCGGGCGCAAAGAGCTGGTCATCATCGCCGAGGATGTGGACGGCGAGGCGCTCGGCACGCTGGTCCTTAACAAACTGCGTGGCATCCTGAACGTGCTGGCCGTCAAGGCCCCGGGCTTCGGCGACCGCCGCAAGGAGATGCTCCGCGACATCGCGATCTTGACCGGTGGCACGGTCATCTCGGAAGAGCTCGGCAAGAAGCTCGAGAACACCACAGTCAACGACGTGGGTCGGGCCCGTCGCGTCACAGCCAACAAGGACGAGACCACCATCATCGAAGGCCATGGCTCCGACACCGAGATCAAGGGCCGCATCCAGCAGATCAAGGCCCAGATCGAGGAGACCACCTCAGACTATGACCGCGAGAAGCTGCAGGAGCGGCTGGCGAAGCTGTCCGGCGGCGTCGCGGTGGTCAAGGTCGGCGCGGCGACCGAAGTGGAATTGAAGGAGAAGAAGGCCCGTGTCGAGGATGCCCTGCAGGCCACGCGCGCCGCGGTCGAGGAGGGTATTGTGCCTGGTGGTGGCGTGGCGCTGCTGGCGGCGGCCAGAGCGCTGGAGACGATGAGGCTCGAGGGCGACCAGCAAGTCGGTGTCCAGATCCTCAGGCGAGCGCTGGAGGAGCCGACCCGCCAGTTGGTCGACAACGCCGGCCTCGAGGGCTCGGTGGTGGTCCAGGAGCTGCTCGGCCGACAGAAGAAGGACCCGAACGTCGGCTTCGACGTGATGGCCGAGGAGTACCGCGACCTGGTCAAGGCGGGCATCATCGATCCTGCCAAAGTGACCCGTTCGGCGCTCGAGAACGCCGCCTCGGTGGCCGCGATCATGCTGACCACCGACGCGCTCGTCACCGAGAAGCCGGAGAAGGAGAAGACCCCGATGCCCGGGGGCGGCATGCCGGACTACGACTAGGCACCACTCGGGGACACGGGTAGGGGCACGGCATGCCGTGCCCCTACCTTTGTGCCCAGAACGTGGTCGCTGAAGGAAGGTCACGGCCCGCCGTGCCCCGACCGTTAGAATCTCGGCAGCGAGATGCGATTCCTGCTCTGGCTCGTCGTCATCGCGGCTTTTCTGACTTCGCTGTCGTTCGTGGCGGTGGCCGGCCTGTACGCCTACTACGCTCGCGAGCTGCCGGACTACACCCAGCTCGATACGCGGCGGGTCTTCCAAACCGCCCGTATTCTCGACCGCAACGGCGAGCTGCTCGGCGAGTTCACCGATCCCGAAGGCGGCAGGCGAACACTCATCCCGCTCGCGGAGATTCCCAAGCCGCTCCAGGATGCGACGATCGCTTCCGAGGACGGGGCCTTTTACAGCCACCCGGGCTTCGACCCGCGAGCCATCGCGCGTGCGCTCTGGCAGAACTTTCGTGGCCAGCGGGTCGTCTCCGGCGCCAGCACGATCACCCAGCAGCTGGTCAAGAACACACTCCTGTCCTCGGAAGTCAGCGCCGACCGAAAGATAAAAGAAGCCTTCCTGGCGATCGAGCTGACGCGCCGCTACTCGAAGGACCGGATCCTGGAGCTGTACCTCAACGAGGTGTACTACGGGAACCTCGCCTACGGCGTCGAGGCCGCAGCCCAAACATACTTCGGCCGCTCGGTGCGAGAGCTCGACCTGGCCGAATTGAGCTTCATCGCCGGGCTGCCCCAGGCTCCGGCCGCGTACGACCCGTACACCAATCCGGCCGGGGCGCGAGCTCGCCAGGACTACGTGCTCGAGCAGATGGAACGCCAGGCGATGATCGACCATGTCCAGGCCGAGGCCGCGCGCGCCAAGCCGATCGTGTTGCGGCCGCCCGAGCGCCGCGACTCAGTTCAGGCGCCGCACTTCGTGGTCTTCATCCGTGAGCTCCTGGAGCGGAGCTACAGCTCGGACACACTCTATCGTGAGGGGCTTCAGATTCGTACTACCCTGGACCTTAACGTTCAGCGGATCGCCGAGCGCGCGGCGCGCGAACAGGTCGACGAGATCCGTGCCCGCAACGCGAGCAACGCGGCGCTAGTGGCGATCCAGCCGACAACGGGCGAGATCCTGGCTATGGTCGGCAGTGTCGACTACTACGACGAGCGCATCTCTGGACAGGTCAACGTGGCCCTTCGAGACCGCCAGCCGGGCTCAACCCTGAAACCGTTCACCTACCTGACCGCCTTCGAGAAAGGCTGGTCGCCGGCTACTATGGTCATGGACGCGCCAACTACCTTCGGCGGCAATTACACGCCTCTGAACTACGATGGCAAGTTTCGTGGCCCGGTTAGCGTCCGCCGCGCACTCGCCGCCTCGCTCAACATCCCGGCCGTCAAAACGCTGGAGGCGGTGGGCGTTGACGCCATGCTCGCCACCGTCCATCGGATGGGGATCACGGGCTTGCGCGATCCTGGTCGATACGGCCTATCGGTCACGCTCGGCGGCGGCGAGGTGACGCTGCTCGATCTGACGTACGCCTATGCCCCGTTCGCCAATGGCGGGTTCCAGGTCGGCTTGCCGCTTGCCGAGCGGGACAGAACACCCGGTTCACGTCAGTTCGATCCGGTCGCCATCCAGGAGATCAAGAATAGCGCCGGGCGGACGATGTACCAGTACGGTCCCCAGCCTGGCCGTGAGGTGGCTAGCCCGGGCCTGGCCTATCTGATCACCAACATCCTTGCGGACGACGAGGCTCGAGTCGAGACGTACGGGCGAAACAGTCCACTCCGACTATCGCGCCCTGCCGCGGCAAAGACCGGCACCACCGACGATTACCGGGACTCCTGGGTAGTGGGCTACACACCCGACCTCGTCGCTGGCGTTTGGGTCGGCAACAGCGACGGCAGCCCAATGCGAGACGTGGTCGGCGCGACCGGGGCTGGAAAGATCTGGCACGCGTTCATGGAGGGAGCTCTGGCTGGTACGCCGCCCAAGCCGTTCGCGCGTCCGGCGGACGTGGTGGAGCAGGAAGTCTGTACGCCCTCTGGGCTGCTACCGACCCCCGACTGCGCCAAGCGCGTCACCGAGCTGTTCACCAGGGCTAACCTGCCGACCAGGTTGGACGACCTGTATCGGCGGGCAGAGGTGTGCAAGGTCAACGGCAAGCTGGCGTTCGACCTGGTGCCAGCCAATGGCCGCGAATCGAAGGTGTTCGTGCTCTTCCCCTCCCCGTACACTGACTGGGGACCGCGCAACGGCTACCCGGCCCCGCCAACCGACCGCTGCGACGACGTCTACCGAGGCGTGAAGGTGGCCGAGATCGATCGACCCATGCCGGAGGCGCCATTGAGTGGAATTGTCCAGGTGACAGGCTCGGCCATGTTCGACGACTTTCACCATCTCGATCTGGAGGTCGGCGCCGGGCCGAGCCCAGCTCAGTGGTTCCAGCTCACTAACGCGAGGACCGAGGGCGTCGATCACGCCCTTCTTGGAGTCTGGGACACCGCGGGCCTTCCTCCTGGCCGCTATACCCTGCGGCTGACCGTCTACGACAGCCTCGGGAACTCGATCCAGAAGACGAGTCCGGCGCTGGTTGGCTCTCCTGTGCCGTCGCCAGCGCCGCTCTTCCCGCCGACCCGCACCGGGCCGACTCCGGGGCCGGCCGCCACCGCTGTCCCCACGTCGCTGCCCACCGCCACCCCTATCCCGCGGCGCCGGTGAGCCTTGTGCGGCTCAGGGCCTCCGCGCTGGACCCGCCGGCATTCGCGACGTTCCGCGAAGCTGCGCCAGTCGTAGCCGCGCTCGGCCTGGCCGCGGTCCCGCTGTGGCGCTGGCACCCTCTGGCCGGCCTGGTCGCTATGGCCGCGGCAGGCTGTTGCGCGGCGTTCTTTCGCGATCCCGTTCGCCAGAGCGTGTCAGAACGAGACGTGGTCTATGCGCCCGCCGACGGCTCGATTATCGGCCTGGATTGGGTCGAGCGGCCCTGGTATCTGGAGCGCCCGGCCCATCGAGTTAGCGTGTTCCTGTCGCTCTTCGACGTCCACGTCAATCGAAGTCCGGCCGCCGGGCGGATCGTAGCGGTGCGCGACCTTGGGGGCGGCTTCGCGCCCGCGATGAGTTTCCAGCGCTCGCACGGGAATCGCCGGCGCGAGATCGCGCTGGAGACGGAGCGCGGCCCGCTGCTCCTGGTCCAGGTAGCTGGCGTTCTCGCGCGGCGGATCGTGGGCTGGGTCGGCCAGGGCGAAGAGGTGGTGGCGGGACAGAAGCTCGGGATGATCACCTTTGGCTCGCGAACGGACCTGCTCATACCGGTCGGCTCAGGTGCGCCAGTGGTCATGCCCGGCGAGCGAGTACTCGGCGGCCAGACGCCGGTAGCGCGATGGTTGTAAGATAGCTATCGGGCCATCAGCCGTCAGCTATCAGCGGTCAGCTATCAGGTACTCCGACTCTGACCACTGAAGGCTGAGAGTTGATAGCTAAAGGCTGACGGCTCGTGTGAGGCGTGAGGATGGAGCGTCGTGGCTGGAAGAGGCGGGTGGCCCGACGAGGTGGCCTCATTGCCCACGTCGTGACGTTCACCAACCTGGGGTGCGGCTTCGCCGCCATCCTGCTGGCATTCGAGGGCCGCCCTGGCCAGGCGGTCAGCCTGATCTTCCTGGCCGGCGTGCTCGATTTCTTCGATGGCGCGCTTGCCAGGCTGGCTGGGCACGGAAGTCCGCTCGGCAGGGAGCTCGACTCGCTCGCCGATCTCGTCTCTTTTGGCGTGGTACCAGCCCTGCTGGCCTACCAGAACCAGTGGGGTCCGTCGCGGGTGGTGGTCGGCCTGGTCTGCCTGGCGTTCGTCGTCGGCGGCGCCTGGCGGCTCGCGCTGTTCAACGTGCTCGAGCCGGTCCGTGATTTTCGTGGCCTCCCGATCACGGTCGCGGGCATGATCCTCACCGCGCTGGCGTACCTGGCCTACCTGGGTGAGCCATGGCCCTGGCCGGTGCTGGCGGTGTGTACGCTGGTTCTGCTGCTCCTGATGGTTAGCCCGGTGCGGTTCGTGAAGCTGTCACGCGTCATCACCCCGCTGCTGCGGCGACTGCCAGAGGCGGCCCGCTGGGCGACGCTCCTGCTGGCGTTGCCGACCCTGGCAATCATCCTGGTCCCGCTACCCCAGGCTGTTGTCGGCCTCGGCGCGATCTACATCCTGCTCAGCCTGGTCGAGGACCGCCGTTCGCCGAGCGCCGTCCGGTTCCAGGAGGAAGCGCGCGGGTAGAGCGTCGGCGGCGCGACTACCCAGGATTAACGGCTCGCCTCCTGGCTCCTCGCCCTAGAAAGCGCCGGCGCCGCCGCCGACCAGACTCTCCCATTCGCCGCAGCCGTCGAGAGCCACAAGCGGGACGGTAGTGGCCTGACCTGCTACTAGCCGGCTGACCAGGAGGGTCACCTGGGTGGTCCCAGCTGGCAGATTCACCGTCGTGTTGCTGGTAATGCCTGTCGCAACGCCCACGACCTCGACGCGCGCGTTGTCGAGCGGGCGAGTGGACGTCCCGAGGCGCAGTGTTTGCAGCGTTCCAAACCCGGCTGTGATCGTCGCCCGCAGCTGACCATCTCCGTTATTCACAGCCGACACTCCGACGTTAGGACGTGGCGAGCAGGGGTTGGGCGGAGCCACGAAGGGGTTGTCGCGCTCACGACCGAACCAGAGGAAGCGCGACTCGACGTTGGTGCAGGTGGAGCTCGTCGTACTCGTGCACGGGCCCTGCAACGAATAGGACGTGCCCACCCAGGAGTTGCCGTTTCCGGAGGCCGGCCTGACCGTCAGGTAGTCTCCCCATCGGTTCGTACCGGGACCATTTGTCCCGTTTCGCACGAATAGGGTTGCCCAAGACGAGGGGCTGACGTCGTCGCGGATCAGAAGCTCCGAGCCGGGATAGAAGCCGCCGCCCGCGAACGCTAAGCTCGCGCCGAGGTGGCCCCGCCCGTTCACCCCGAGGCCTGGATACGCCCACGCGTTGCCGTTGCTGAAAATGATCGGCTCGTCGATCAACGCCTTGGTTGTCTCACTGATCCGCACGACGTGGACGTAGGGGTACGTGAATGTGCCCAGCCCGCCAGCGCCCTGGCCGGCGTCCCACAGGAAACCGATCACGCCAGCGGCAACCCAGCCGCCCCTGAGTCGCTGGTCGTCAAACGCGCATGCGTTGTTGCCGTCGGGACTAGAACAAATCCCCTGGCCCCTGCTGTAGCCGGGGAAGGCCGAATGGAGTACGTCGTTGGACGTGATCGAGCCACTCGACACGCCCTCGGGCCAGGAGAACACGCGTAGAGTCGAGTTGCTAAAGTGTCGTGCAAAGTACACCGTCGTGGTGGCGCCGTCGACCGGAGTGTACGTGAAGGATCCGACGTTGTTGAAAAAATAGTCGAATGTAATCGAGCCCCCGGGCGCAAGTGAGGCCAGCGCATCGAGCGAGAATCGGAAGATGATGGTCCCCGCCCCGGCCCCGGAGCTATTGAAAACGTTCGTCGTCTCGTACAGGAAGTTGGAGCTCAGCGCCAGATGCGGGAAGTCGAGCTCAAATCCCGGTCCGAACACTGTCTGGGCTGATGTCAGGTCGAAGAAGGTCCAGGTGTTGCTACTCAGGCCGGCCTGGCCTTTAGCGATGGCTATTCGCTGGGCGTTGTTGTTGTTCACATCGGGCGTGTATTGAAGCAGCCAGATCGTGATGTTCCGGCTGGGATCGTAGATCGTGACCTGGTCGCAGCAGAAGCCGCCATAGACGGGTGGCAGGTCCGTGTATGGGTCGATGTAACCGAAGCTGTTGCCGCCGTCGGTCGAAAGCCCTGCGTACCAGTTCCCGGTGTAGAAGACGACGTTGCCGTTGCTCGAGACGCTCGGCTCATCGGTGGTCGACTTGTGCCCGTTGAGCCCGCCGGTCAGCCCAGCCACCCCCACGGCGGTGTTACGAAAGAACGCCAGGTCTGTCGCGGCCGACGGGCTAGCCGAAGGCGCCGCTTGTTTGGGCGCCTGCGTCTCGCGTGCTCTCGGGCTGCCGGACGATCTGGGCGCCGTCGGGTCATCGGGGACGGGGGCAGTGGGTTTGTGAGAGCGCGCCGTCGCCTCTTCGAGCTTGCGGCGCTGTTCGTCGGAAGCCGGCGGCAGGCTGCCCGAAGGCGCTGGCAACGTGATCGTCCGCGCGGGACCCGCGCGTCCGGTCCCCGCGCTGCCTTCGCCGCCCTCGGCGGCCGCGGACCTCGTCCCGGATCGAGCGCTTGTCGGTCTCGGCGGCGTGCCCGATTGAGCGCTCGTCGGTGTCGGCGACACCGCCGCTCCAGGCCCGCTGGGAGTCGGGGCGCTGGTCTGCGCGCGGGCCGACGGACGATTGCTCCGCTGCGGCGTGGCCGTCGGCGCGCGACTGCTAGGCGGGGATCCGATCTGTTCGTCGGCCGGCGGACTTTCCGCGACCGGGAGCGGGGGCGCGACGCTGGGACCGGCCTCGGGGCGTGGCTGCGGGGCGACGAGCAGGTCCGCGGGCAGGTAGCCGGTATGGCCCTCGGCATCCTGGACGTTCAACCACAACACGCCCTCGGATTCCGCGCTCGGCCCAACCATCCAGACCGGCGTCCCCTCGGGCAGGACCGCGACGACATCGGAGCCAATGCTTGGCGCGGCGTAGAGACTGGCCCCCTGCCCGTCGCTGTTGGCGACGACAAGCGTCTCCGGCTCCTGGGCCAGCAGCGATCGGCCAGGCGCAGGCGGCACGAGTAGCGCGATCACGAGCAGCGCTACGACGATCCGCGGCAGCCCCTGTGGACGCACAGCCACAACCCCCCGAGTCGATCCTCAGCATACGCATCGCGCGCCGGGCTGTCAATGCAAGACCCCGGCCCGCTAGCCGGTTATTGGTCGCCGCAGGCTTCCTGGCCCGGCGATCCCACGCGGACGATGTAGTCCGGCTCGGCGTACTCCACGTCTGGGCGGGCACGGTAACTCGTCAGCGCCTGGGCCGTCGCCTCTGGCGGGACCTCTACTCGGACCGTGTCTGAGAGGCCAAGCGGCTGGACGAGCAGCGCACCGACCGCCTGATGCGCTGCCTCGCGCGCTGCCTGGTCGGCGCCGGAGCGGAATTTCACGAGCAGGCTGCCGGCCCGCATCGGGCGTCCGTCTGGGGCGATGTCGATCTGAAGGTTCGAGCCGGGAGCGGTCTCGGGCACTGCCGGAGTGCCGGCCAACCTCGGCGCTAGAGGATCGTCTGGAACCGGAGACTCGGGCCGATTCGCTCGATCGGTCGCCGCTTCGAGCCTTCTTCGCTGCTCATCGGATATAGGCGGCAGGTTCGCAGACGGGGCCGGCAACGTGATCGTCTGGGCCGGACTGGCAATGCCAGGTCCCGCCGGTGAGTCGTCGCTCGGCGGCTGCTGGGAAGGCGGCGAGCTGGGCGCCATCTGTCCCTCTGTCTCCGTCTGGCTCGGACTTGGCGATGCGGAGCTCGTGCAGGGCGTCGCCAGATCAGCAACCCGGCGTACATCCCAAGTTTCCGGTTCCCGCGCCGTCGGGGCTGGTCCGAGCACCGGCCAGGCGCCCAAGGCCAACAACGCCGCGAGCGAGCTCTGGAGCTCCCACCCGGTTCGGCGCATCACAGCTCACTCACCAGTGGGCCCTCATCGATTTCCGCGCTTGAAGTGTAGCACGGTCAGTTGGAGGAGCCGCCTGATCTCCGCTGTCTCCCGCTGCACTAAGAGATCTCTGTCCTTGCGGGACATCCTGGCAATCCTTCCGGCAACGGCGCGCCGGGAGCTGCCGGGAACAGCCCCTATCTTCGAGGCTCTAAACTACGACGGAGACGGGTCAGCCGTTCCGATCACCTCCAACAAAAGCCTCAGAGCCGCCTGGGCGAACATGACCATGTTCGAGGCGCGATCGTCATCGCCGGTCCGAATCGTTGCCGTGCGTTGCACCCGGCCGACCACCGCGACGCAGGCGTGCCCGGGCGGGTCTCCGTACCGGTTGCCAGTCGGCCCGGCCGCGCCGGTCGAGTTCGTCGAGACGGTGCTCCGCGGCCCCGATGTCGAGCTGCTGCTGGAAGACTTCGCCGTCGCCGGGCGCTAGCCGCGGCGCCGGGCGTGTACGTGCTGGCCATCCGCCGCGATCCCCGGCTGCTGACCCCGCCGACACCCGAGACGCATATCCAGCTCGGCGACGAGCTGGTAGCCATCGACACCGCCGAGCAGCTCAAGGCACTCGAAGGGCAGCCTGAACGACTTAGAACCGCCTGAGCCACCGCCGACCAGGCTCTACCCAATCGCCGCGGCCATCCAAGGCGACGAACGGTAGCGTAAATCGGTAGGTCCGGGACAACCGGCTGACGAGGTTTCGGGAGCGCTGCTCCCGACGTGAGGCCTCCTATGTACCCGGTCAACCCGGCTCTTGCCACCTATGGGATCTCAGTGAGGATGATCCTTTGCCGAGCCTGATCGATGGTCAGCACGAATCGATCGAGAAAGTCGGCTCGACCGAGGATGAACATCGCCTTCGGCGCATCAACGAACAGGCAACGGACGACCAGTTCTGTGCTCTCGAGCCGGACAGGCAAATGGCCCATTCTCGCTCTGACGCCGCCTTGCTCAACCCCCACCACCCGGGTCTCCGGGAGGGCATCCCAATCCAGGCCAATCTGCTGGGCCAACGCCCGCGGTGCCAGGCAGAGGTCCGCGCCCGGGTCGATCAGGAAGCGGTAGCCGACATAGCCCGCGAGAGTTCTTACTGCGATGGGGATCTTGGGGTCGCTGATCGGTCCGAACGGCGTGGCTTTGCGGGGCAGCGGAAATTCAATAGACACAGACCACGTGGGCCGGCTCGACATACTCGATGATGAGCTCGGTCCACTCAACCCCAGCTCTGTGTAGTTGCTCGCCCAGCTCGTCGTAGGTCTCGGCGGTGGCGATGACCTCGCCGTCGCGCCGGGCGACGTAACGCCCCCCGTACAGCCGCTGGAGCTCGGCATACTCGACTTCAGCCACCACACCACCCGCGAGCAGATTATAGCTCGGTCCTGGTGCAAGCGACCGGCTCTTCGCTTGTCGCGGCCAGTGCTTCGCCCCTCGGTGTGCCGCCGCGCCCGTCGGTTCTCCGGCCCCAACGCGCGGAACGAAGAGCACCTCCCGTGCAACGGAAATGAATGAGGCAGGACGGTCACGGAGGGCCCAGGCGGAAGGTGCCAGCGGCTCCTAAGAGGCGGACGGGCTATCCGCCACGATCACCTCCAACAACAGCCCGAGAGCCGCCTCGGCGAACATGACCATGTTGGACCCCCGATCGTCCTGGCCGGTCCGAATCGTTGTCGTGCGTTGCACCCGGCCCGCCACCGCGACGCAGGCGTGCCCGGCCGGGTCTCCGTACCGGTTGCCGGTCGGCCCGGCCGCGCCGGTCTCCCCGACGCCCCACCTTCGGTTGCTGGCCTCGGGTCAGCCAGCTGGGCTTCGCTCAAACCTAGCAGCGCGCCCTTCGCGGTCCGCGTATACACGACCGCGCGGCCCTGGAAGTAGACAGAGGCCCCTGGGACGGCCAGCAACACCGCCGCGATCAAACCGCCCGCGGAGGACTCGCCGACCGCGACTGTCTCACCGCGAGCGCGTAGCCGCTCGCCGACGCGGCTCGCTAGCTCGACCAACTCCCGGAGTCGGTTGCCACCAAGCAGTTCGTTCACGCTCTCTCCTCTCGGCCCGGCCGGGGCCATCTAATGCTACGATGCTGTTGAGGGTGGGAATAGATTTGACGGGTCCGCTGTTTGGCGTGTCAAGGTGGTATGTGAATGAGGAGGGTAACGTGGCAGCGAAGGGCAATGGAAAGACCTCGGTCGATTTCTACTTCGATCCGCTCTGTCCCTGGGCATGGCGCACCTCGTTGTGGGTCCGCGAGGTCGCCAAGGTCCGCCCGATCGACGTCCACTGGAAGTTTCTGAGCCTCGAGGAGATCAACCGTGGCACC
>WNGA01002472.1_pt1 | contig 28201 bp, 21 predicted proteins | sample 5400061 | NCBI WGS metagenome assembly WNGA01 (sample SAMN13153366, study PRJNA577476) | soil metagenome | isolation source: 100 cm soil or saprolite under grassland replicate 2 | place: USA:California | collected 2016-06-15
TGATCTGCGGCTGCGTGGCCGAGGATGACGACGTGAACCCCGGATCGCACTCCAGCGGGGTAGAAGGGACGTTGATCACGCCGTCGCCAGGCGCTTGGTCAATGTCGGTGCCGTCGAGGTCACCGTCACCATCGAGATCACCGCCCAAGCCTGCCAGAAATGCGATCTTCTCGACCGTCTGGCGGGTGCGGATCTTGTGGCTGGCGATGACGTGGGTCAGGGTGTCGGTGATGCGTTGGCCCTTGAACCAATCGGCCAATCGGGCAGCTCGCTCCCGGCCAAGCGGAGTGAGAACCTGCTCGCAACACGATCGGTCCGCATTGCAGTTGTTGAGTGTGACCGTATAGCTGGGATCCAATCCCACCAGCTCCATCGAGTCCTCCGCGTGCCGCAGGAAGTAGATGATGGTCGTCTGCGGGGCTTGGGACTGGGGCGCGTCCGACCAGCCCGATATTGCGATGAACAGAAAGACTGCTCCCAGCATTCCAGCCAACACCTTCGAGGCGTTGATGCTGCGTGTACAACTGATAGGAATGTGTTTTTTGGATTTTTTCATAATGGTGGTTGTTAATGGTGATTGTCGATGTTGAGTTGCCTCGTTTTCTGCTGGTGCGGCCAACGTGGTGCCACTCGGCGGCCAAGAGTCGTTGGCGCGCTCAGGCGCCTTCTCAGCGTTCCCCGCCAGACACAACGAGGCTTTTTTACCGCTACTGGGTACAAACGGAACTGGCCACAAAGGTCACGGGGATTGGGGAAAGGATTTCGACCTTATTCCTTACTGACCTTCAAAGAGTTTTGCCTTCTCGATAGCCTGCTCAACCGGCTTGAAGGCTTCCAACGTCTCCTCCTCGAACCCGACGAGCCCGTCTTCCAGTTTTTGAAGAACGTTCACATCGCCGAAGGAGATCAGGATTTCCTTAACCGTTTTCGCAATCTCAGGGTCAAGACCGCTCCTGGCGACCCAGGGCATTCCGATGATTTGATATCGGTGAAGGACCCGGACATCTTTGCCCACGACAGTCTCCTTGGCGACACCTGATAAATGGTTTGTGCTGGTTCTAACCGACTCGTAAACCGCCCGATGCCCAGGGCGGTAGGTAACACTTGAAAAGTCCTTTTGAGAAAGCCCGCTCTTGAACAGGAAGGCCTTGGCAAAGACCGTGGCCGTGGAGTTTGAATCACCAAAAACAATCGGCTTGTTTCTTAAATCGGTAATGGCCTCGACTGCGCTGTTGGTGGCAATAAAAATCGCGCCGTTGAACAGCTTGTGCTTTTGGACCGCAAGCAATTGGATGCCCGGGTTGTTCCTGCGGGCCAAAACGAACGAGGCGGGGCCCACTCGCATCAGATCAACCTCCCCTTTTTCCAAGGCTTGCTCACCGGCTGAGTAGGAATTGAAAATGACTAGATTAAGACGCACTGGCGTGGACAGCCTTTGGGTAAGGGCCTTCTCCAGATAGTCTAAGAACGGGTTGAAGATCTCAGCCATTTCAATAGGTTTGAGATGGGGATAAACCCCGAAAGAAAGACGAATAGGCTCCTTGCCGGGAATTGCCTTTGGCGCACTGGTCCCCATCAAGAGCGCACGCTGTAGGGAATCGATGCTCACAGAGGGATATTTGCCAGGATTGCCGGCCATGGCCTCCAGATCCCTGGCCATCTCTGCCTTCCAATTCAGGCGCATCTCTTCCTTTCTTTGCCGATCGGTGAACATCAGCACCAGTAAAATCAGCGAAACCCCCATGAGCAGGATCAGCCCGGCCGAAGCGCCAGCAAGCAGAGGATTTCTGCGGGCCCATCGCTTGAGGCGAACGGCCGTGCTGGCACGGCGGGCCCAAATGGGTTCATCCCGCAACCAGCGCTCAAGATCGTCGGCCAGCGCCTCAGCCGAGCTGTACCGTTGGCGAGGATCCTTCTCCAGGCATTTTAAACAGATGGTGGCCAAATCCAGGTCGGCGAGTTTGTTTAAGGCTTGCGGACGCTGCGGCTCCTGCTCAACGACTTTGCGTAAAGTCTCAACCGGAGTATCACCACGAAACGGCGGATGACCAGTGAGCATCTCATAAAGAATCGCGCCCAAACTGTAAACATCGGCGGCGGTGGTCAGGTGCTTGGTTCCTCCGGAGGCCTGCTCGGGCGCCATGTAGCTCGGGGTCCCGAGCACCGCCCCGCTGAGGGTCGGACCACTGGTCCGCGCCACGATTTTTGCCACTCCAAAATCCGTCAGGTGGGGTTCCCCTTGCGCATCCACCAGGATGTTGCTGGGTTTGAGATCGCGATGCAGAATACCCCGTTGGTGCGCGTAATGGACGGCGCGAGCCACCTTGGCCATCAGTTGAGCAATGCTCTTCTGAACTTGTTTACTGGGCGGCCCTGGGCTCAGGTCTTTGCCATCCTGAAACCCGAATTTGGAGATGAGCTGGTCCAGGCTCGTCCCTTCGATCAGCTTCATGCTGAAAAAATGATGCTGATCCCGCTCTCCCACTTCGTAAATCGGGACAATATTTGGGTGATCCAAATTGGCCGCAGCTTCTGTCTCGATTCGAAATCGTTCCACCAGCGCGGGCGAGGCCAGTTCTCCAGCCAGGATCGTCTTAAGAGCCACCAACCGGTTGAGACGAATCTGCCGCGCCTTGTACACAACTCCCATTCCGCCACGGCCGATAAGTTCGATGATCTTGTAGTCGCCGAATGACCTGGCATTGTCCTCTCGAGTTGATGTGGGCGAAGTCGCTTCTGCTGGAAGCGGTCCAAAGCCAAGTTCGAGCAGACACTTTGCGCAATGCCCGAACGGTGCATCCGCCCGCACTGAGGCTCCGCAATTTTTGCATTTGGCAGTTTCTGCCATGGTCCCTCGAGCGAGTCTACCGGATACAACAGGAAAGGCGGAAAAAGGTCACCGACACTTTGAGGTTGGCGGGTTCAAGAGACTAACCGCTCACACAGGCAAGGAGTGAGCGAATTTCTTCCTCAATTTTGTCAGGCGTGCAGACCGTGTTGGCAGTTTCGGCCAGGAGCAATTCGCGATAGCGCTTCCGCAATCGGAGGACCGCCATTTTAATGGCGCCTTCAGTCATGCTCAGTCGAGAACCCACTTCCGCATAGGAACCTGCCTTCTCTCCGCATAAACAGCCTTCAATCGCATCGAACAGCGCACCTCTTCGTTCCGTTTCGTATTCCATTCTCAGCCTGGTCCGCACCTCCGCCAACACAACCGACGCCCAAGTCTGATCGAAAATCTTTTCAGGCGTCAAATCGTGAGAAAGCTCCTGTTGGTAGCGGCTCTCGACCGATTCTTCATCCCAGGAAAAGAAGGCACAGTTGCCTCCTCGCTTCAGCGCCTGCTTCCGGTGCCAGTCGTTCGCCAACAGGTTTTTCAGGGAAACCAATAAAAAAGAGCGGAACTTGCCCTTTACGGGATCGACTGACTTCAGAATTTTATCTTCCAAGAGATGAGCAAAGAAATCTTGCGTGAGATCCTGCGCTTCATGGGCATCGTAACCACGTCGTCGGATAAAGGCATAAATTGGATACCAATAGAGTCGGCACAGCCTTTCCAGTGCCTGGTCCGCAGCAGGTGACTGCGGTGCGCCGGCGGACAGAACCATGTGCCAATCAGTGGTCCGCAGGTCTCGTCCCTCACTTTGCTCTGCGCTGCTGTCACCGGAATTCTGGCCAGCCACGCTTGAGTTTTCCCGCTTTCACTCGCTGAAAACAAGCTCCAAAAACATTGGCGGCATAAAGGGGTCACCCATTAGCGTGAGCGAATCGTCACATTGGCCAAATCTCGAAATCAGCCAAGCGGCCAGGGCCAGGTTCTAGAAAGGAGCGCGGACAGCTTTGTCCGCGCGTTTTCTTGCGTTTTCTTTGACTCGCGCGGACATGGCTGTCCGCGCCCCGCATCGGGCGGCATCAACCAGCGATGGTTTCTGCCGCTTCGTCCGGCGCCGGCTCGGGCGGCGGCGGTTCCTCTTCGACCTCGACCAGCGGCTTGAGGGTCACTTTGCGGTGATGATTGAAGCCGGTTCCAGCCGGGATGATGTGGCCCATGATGACGTTTTCTTTGAAGCCGTGCAGGTAGTCGACGCGGCTCATGGTTGCGGCTTCGGTCAGGACGCGCGTGGTGTCCTGGAAGGAGGCGGCGCTGAGGAAGGACTCGGTTTCGAGCGAAGCCTTGGTGATGCCGAGCAGGACGGGCTGGGCCTCGGCGGGCTTGCCGCCCATTTTCTCGACGCGGTCGTTTTCGTTCTCGAAGTCAATCTTGTCGATCTGTTCGCCCCAGAGGTACTGGGTGTCGCCCGGTTCGGTGATGCGGATCTTGCGGAGCATCTGGCGGACGATGATTTCGATGTGCTTGTCGTTGATGGTCACGCCCTGGAGGCGGTAGACCTCCTGCACTTCACTCACGAGGTGCTCCTGGAGTTCCTGCGGGCCGCAGATGTCGAGGATCTCGTGCGGATCGATGGGACCTTCGGTCAACTGCTGGCCCTTCTTGACGAAGTCGCCCTTGAAGACGATGACGTGCTTGCCGATGGGGATGAGGTGCTCCTCCTCGGTGCTGGTCTGCGGATCCTTGATGAGGATGCACCGTTTGCCGCGGACGCTGGGGCCGAAATCCACGACGCCGTCGATCTTGGAGATTTCGGAAGCTTCCTTGGGATGGCGGGCTTCGAAGAGTTCGGCCACGCGCGGGAGGCCGCCGGTAATGTCCTTGGTCTTGGCGCTCTTGCGCGGAGTCTTGGCCATGAGGGTGCCGGCGACGATCTTGTCGCCTTCCTCGACGACGATGTGGGCGCCCGAGGGAATCGGATAGCTGGCAACCGGCTCGCTGCGGTCGTCGAGCACGATAATCTGCGGGTGCAAGTCCTCTTTGTGCTCGATGATGACGATGGCCTCCTGGCCGGTGTGTTGATCGACTTCCTGCTTCATCGTGACACCCGGGATGACGTCCATGAACTTCACCTTGCCGGCTTTCTCGGAAAGAATCGGCACGTTGTGCGGGTCCCACTGCACGAGCGTGTCGCCTTTCTTGATTTTGTCGCCGTCGGACACGGCGACGACTGCGCCGATGACGATGGAGTGCGTTTCCAGCTCGCGGCCTTCCTCGCCGAGAATGGCGATGGAGCCATTTTTGTTCAGGACAATGTTGCTGCCATCTTCGAGCTCGACGTAACGCAGGTCGACGTATTTGACAGTGCCGTCGTGCCGGGGCTTGATGATTGGCTGCTTGAACTGGCCGGCGGCAACGCCGCCGGTGTGGAACGTGCGCATCGTGAGCTGGGTGCCCGGCTCGCCGATGGATTGGGCGGCAATGATGCCGACGGCTTCGCCGAGTTTGACGCGCGCGCCGGTGGCCAGGTTGCGGCCGTAGCAGTTCATGCAAATGCCCAACTTGGACTCGCAGGTGAGCACAGAGCGGATCTTCACCTTCTCGATTCCGGCGACTTCGATGGCCTTGGCCTTGAGTTCGTCGATCTCATCGTTGGCCTTGACCAGGGAGGTCTTGGGCGAGCGCGGATCCTTGATGTCATCGCACGAACAGCGGCCGACGAGGCGGTCGCTGAGCTTGACGACTTCGTCCTCGCCCTCGTAGATGGCGCTGACCCAAATGCCGTTGGAGGTGCCGCAATCCTCCTCGCGGATGATCACGTCCTGGGAGACGTCCACGAGTTTGCGCGTCATGTAGCCGGAGTCCGCGGTCTTGAGGGCAGTGTCGGCCAGGCCTTTGCGGGCGCCGTGGGTGGAGATGAAGTACTCGAGCACCGTGAGGCCCTCGCGAAAGTTGGACAGAATGGGCTTCTCGATGATTTCGCCGCTGGGTTTGGCCATGAGGCCGCGCAGGCCGGCGAGCTGGCGGACCTGCTGTTTGTTGCCGCGGGCGCCGGAGTCGACCATCAGGCTGATGGGGTTGTATTCGCGCTTGCCCTGGTTTTGATCGAAGGTCTTGAGCATAACGCCGGAAATCTGGTCGGTGCAATGCGTCCAGATGTCGACGATCTTGTTGTAACGCTCGCCGCTGGTGATGACGCCGCGGCGGTGTTGCTTCTCCACTTCGGAGATCTGTTTCTGGGCGTCCTCGATCTCCTGGTTCTTCTCCTTGGGGATGATCATGTCGTCGATGCCGATGGAGACGCCGGCGCGGGTGGCTTCGCGGAAGCCGGCTTCCTTGAGCTTGTCGAGGGTCCGGACGGTCTGCTCGTGGCCACACACCTTGTAACAGCGCCAGATGAGATCGCCGAGTTGAGCCTTGCCGACGACCTTGTTAGGAAAGCCCAGTTCCTCGGGCCAGATCTCCGAGAAGATGACGCGCCCGACGGTGGTTTCAATGACCGCTTTGTCCGCATCGCCGTAAGTGGTTTGTTTGCCAAGGTCGGGGTTGGCCACGAGGACCCGGTCGTGGGTGCGCAACTCGCCGTCGGCATGGGCGAAGAGGACTTCGTCCTTGGAGCCGAAGAGCATCGGCGGGCGGGCCTTCTTGTGGCCGACGGTGCGCGGCTCGGCGGTGAGATAGTAACAGCCCAGCGTGATGTCCTGAGTGGGCGTCATGATCGGCTTGCCGCTGGAGGGGCTGAAAATGTTCAGCGGGGCCATCATGAGGAGACGAGCCTCCAACTGGGCCTCGACGGAAAGCGGGACGTGGACAGCCATCTGGTCGCCGTCGAAGTCGGCATTGTAGGCGGTGCAGACCAGCGGATGAATGCGGATGGCTTCGCCTTCGATGAGCATTGGCTCGAAGGCCTGAATGGAGAGCCGGTGGAGTGTGGGGGCACGGTTGAGCAGGACGGGGTGGCCCTTGGTCACTTCCTCAAGGATGTCCCAGACTTCAGGGGTCTGGCGCTCAATCATTTTCTTGGCGCTGCGCACGGTGTGGACGTAGCCCAGTTCCTTGAGGCGGCGGATGATGAACGGCTCGAAGAGCACGAGCGCCATTTTCTTCGGCAAACCGCACTGGTTGAGCTTGAGCTCAGGCCCGATGACGATGACGGAACGGCCGGAGTAATCGACGCGCTTGCCCAGCAGGTTCTGACGGAAGCGGCCGCTCTTGCCCTTAAGCATGTCGGAAAGGCTCTTGAGGGCGCGATTGCCGGCGCCGGTGACGGCCCGGCCGTGGCGGCCATTGTCGAACAGTGCGTCCACGGCTTCCTGCAACATGCGTTTTTCGTTGCGGATGATGACTTCGGGCGTTTTGAGCTGGAGCAGGTTTTTCAACCGGTTGTTGCGGTTGATGACGCGGCGGTAGAGGTCGTTGAGGTCCGAGGTGGCGAACCGGCCTCCTTCCAGCGGCACGAGCGGACGGAGGTCGGGCGGAATGACCGGCAGCACCGTGAGGACCATCCACTCGGGGCGGACCTTGGTGGTCGAGAAGGCGGTGAGCAGCTTGATGCGCTTGGCCAGCTTCTTGCGGATCTGTTTGGACTTGGTCTCGGTCATCGCGACCTGAAGTTCGGCGACGGACTTGGCAAGGTCAACACGGCCGAGGGCGTCGCGCACCGATTCGGCGCCCATCTTGGCGATGAAGGCATCGGCGCCGTACGTCTCTCTCGCCTCGCGGTATTCGTGCTCGCTGAGCAACTGGTGGAGCTTGAGCGGGGTGTTGCCGGGATCGATGACGAGGTAGTCCTCGTAATAGATGACGCGCTCCAGATTGCGGGCGGTCACGTCGAGCACCAGGCCGATGCGGCTGGGCATGCACTTGAAGAACCAGATGTGGCTCACCGGCACGGCCAGTTCGATGTGGCCCATGCGCTCGCGGCGCACGCGGGCCAGCGTCACCTCGACGCCGCAGCGGTCGCAGACGACGCCGCGGTGCTTGATGCGCTTGTATTTGCCGCAGGAGCATTCCCAGTCCTTCACGGGGCCGAAGATGCGCTCGCAGAACAAGCCGCCTTTCTCGGGCTTGAACGTGCGGTAGTTGATGGTCTCGGGGTTTTTGATTTCCCCCTTGGACCAGGAGCGGATGGACTCAGGCGACGCGACAGAAATGGCGACGTGGTCGACTTGATTGACCTTGTCCAGGCCGAGCAACTCGCGGGTGGATTCTTTGGAGCTGATCATAATTGGGTCTTTGGTTAGTCGGCTTGAGAGTTAATTGCCCAGGTTGGCAAGCGTGGCTTGGGGGGCCTGCGGGTGTTCCGCGGGATTCGAGTACCCGACTTTTACGTCCATGCCCAGGGATTGCATCTCTTTGACGAGCACGTTGAAGCTTTCGGGGATGCCGGCTTCCAGGCAATTGTCGCCCTTGACGATGCTCTCGTAGATGCGGGTGCGGCCCTGAACGTCGTCGGACTTGACGGTGAGCAGTTCTTGGAGCGTGTAGGCGGCGCCGTAGGCTTCCATGGCCCAGACTTCCATTTCGCCGAAGCGCTGGCCGCCGTATTGGGCCTTGCCCCCGAGGGGCTGCTGTGTGACCAGCGAGTAGGGGCCGACGGCGCGGGCGTGAATCTTGTCGGCGACCAGGTGGCCCAGCTTCATCATGTAGATGTAGCCGACAACGATTTCCTGATCGAAAGCCTCGCCGGTGCGGCCGTCGTAAAGCGTGGTCTTGCCATTCTCGGGCAGCTTGGCTTCCTTGAGGTAGCCACGGATGTCTTTTTCGCGAATGCCGTCGAAGACGGGCGTCGCGAACCTGAGGCCGAGCAACTGAGCGGCCCAGCCGAGGTGGGTTTCGAGCACCTGGCCGACATTCATGCGCGAAGGCACGCCCAGGGGGTTGAGCACGATGTCGACGGGGGTGCCGTCGGCCAGGAAGGGCATGTCGGACTCGGAGACGATTTTGGCGACGACGCCCTTGTTGCCGTGGCGTCCAGCCATCTTGTCGCCGACGGAAAGCTTGCGCTTGGAGGCGATGTAGACCTTGACCTGCTTGATGACGCCGACGTCGGACTCGTCGCCGGCTTCGGCCCGTTCGGCCTCCTGGTCGTGCTGCATCTGAAGCTCGTCGAACTTCTTTTTGAAGACGCCGATGATCTCGTTGATCTTGTTGCGGATGGGCGAAGGATCGATCTCGATGCGATCGTAGACCGACGCCAGCTTGCGCAGGAGGGTCTTGGTGATCTTGCGGTTGGCCGGAATGATGATTTCGCCGGTCTCGCTGTTCACCACGTCGAGCGGAATCTTTTCGCCCAGGAGGATGTTGGAAAGCGCCTCGGTGAGCTGCTCGCGCAATTCGTCCAGCTTGCTCTTGTATTCCTCCTGGACCTGCCGGGCGACTTTCCTGACGTCGGAGGTGGACGTTTTCTCCTTATCGTGGTCGGATTCCTTCTTCGAGGAAACCTTCACGTCCATGATGATGCCGTAAGTGCCGGAGGGGACCTTGAGGGAGGTGTCTTTGACGTCGGCGGCCTTTTCGCCGAAGATGGCGCGCAGGAGGCGCTCTTCGGGCGCCAGTTCGGTCTCGGACTTGGGCGTGATTTTGCCGACGAGGATGTCGCCGGGCTTGACCTCCGCGCCCACGCGGATGACGCCGTCGGGGCCGAGGTTCTTGAGGGCCTCGTCGCCCAGGTTGGGAATGTCGCGGGTGATTTCCTCGGGGCCGAGCTTGGTATCGCGGGCGCCGACTTCGAACTCGTCAATGTGGATGCTGGTGAAGATGTCGTCCTTGACGATGCGCTCGGAGATGAGGATGGCGTCCTCGAAGTTGTAGCCGTTCCACGGCATGAAGGCGCAGAGAACATTGCGGCCCAGGGCAAGCTCGCCGCCTTCGGTGCAAGGGCCGTCCGCGATGACCTGGCCCTTTTTGACGTGGTCGCCTTTTTCGACGAGCACCTTTTGGTTGATGCAGGTCGCCGCGTTGGAGCGCATGAATTTGCGGATCGGATAGACATACACGCCGTTGGCCGGGTCGTGCTTGATCTTCTTCTTGGTTTCGGGCAGGTCGCCCTTTTCAGTGACGATGACCTGGTTGGCGGTGACGGAGGCGACCTTGCCCGGCTCCTCGGCGCAGAGCACCGCACGCGAGTCGCGGGCGACGCGCTCTTCGAGACCGGTGGCGACGAACGGCGCCTCAGTGACCAGCAGCGGCACGGCCTGCCGTTGCATGTTCGAGCCCATCAGCGCGCGGTTCGCGTCGTCGTGTTCCAGGAAGGGGATGAGGGCCGCGGCCACGGACACCAACTGTTTGGGCGACACGTCCATGTAATCGACCCGATCGGGATCGACGTCGACGAAGTCGCTTTTGGCGCGGCACGTGACGGTCTTGGTCGTGAAATGCCCTTTGTCGTCCAGGGGCGCATTGGCCTGGGCGACAATGTAGGTTTCCTCGCGGTCCGCGGTGAGATAATCGATGTGCTCTTTGACGCGGCCTTTCTCGGCCTTGCGGTAAGGCGTCTCGAGGAAGCCGAAGTCGTTGACGCGGGCGAAGGTTGCCAGCGATGCGATGAGGCCGATGTTCGGGCCTTCGGGCGTCTCGACGGGGCAGATGCGGCCGTAGTGGGAGGGGTGGACGTCGCGGACTTCGAAGCCGGCGCGGTCGCGGGACAGGCCGCCGGGCCCGAGGGCGGAAAGGCGGCGCTTGTGAGTCAGCTCGGCCAGCGGGTTGATCTGGTCCATGAACTGGCTGAGCTGCGAGCGGCCGAAGAAGTCGCGGATGACGGCGGAAAGCGCCTTGGGATTGATCAGCTTTTGGGGCGTCATGGCTTCGAGACCCTGATCGAAGAGCGTCATGCGCTCCTTGACGAGGCGCTCGGTGCGGGCCAGGCCGACGCGGCACTGGTTGGCCAGCAGTTCGCCCACAGTGCGGATGCGCCGGCTGCCGAGGTGATCGATGTCGTCGGTGCTGCCTTCGCCCTTTTTGAGGCGAAGCAGGTACTTGGTGGCGGCGATCAAGTCGTTCTTGGTCAGGATGCGCGAGTCGTTTTTGTCGGCGTGGCCCAGCTTCTGATTGATCTTATAGCGGCCCACCCGTCCGAGGTCGTAGCGCTTGTGGTCGAAGAACAGGCGTTTGATGAGCGCGCGGGCATTGGCGGCGGTCGGCGGATCCCCCGGACGGAGCCGGCGGTAGATGTCCTTGAGGGCTTCTTCCTCGTCCTTGGTGGGATCCTTCTTCATGCACTTGATGATGATCCCATCGTCGGTCGTGGTGTCGACGACCTTGATTTTGCTGATGCCGATTTCCGCAATCTGCTTCACGACCGCCTTGGAGAGCGGCTCGAAGGCGCGGGCGACGACGCTGGCGTTGGTTTCGTCCATCGCATCCTCGATGAGCACCTTGTTGCCGATGTCTTCCAGCTTCTCGGCTTCCTTGACGGTGAGTTCCTCGATCTCGTAGAACATTTTGAGGATTTCCGCGTCGGTGCCCCGCGTCTTGTCGTCCTTCTTCCGGTCCTTCTCGTCCCCATCCAGGAAAGCGAGGGCGCGGAAAAAGGTGGTCGTGAGGAACTTGCGGCGGCGCTTTTTGCGGTCGAGGTAGACGTAAAGCAGGTCGCTGGTGTCAAACTGAGCCTCGTACCACGAGCCGCGGTCGGGGATGATGCGGAAGCTGTGGAGCATCTTGCCGTTGGGATGCTGCGTGGCCTCGAAGGCCAGGCCGGGAGAGCGGTGGAGTTGGCTGACAATCACCCGCTCGGCGCCGTTGATGACAAAGGTGCCCTGCGGGGTCATGAGCGGCAGTTCGCCCATGAACACCTTCTCTTCCTTGGCGCCCTTTTCCTCCTTGAGCAGGAAGGTCACGTAGAGCGGTGCTCCGTAGGTGATGCCTTCGCGCAGGCACTCCAGCCAATCGACCTTCGGCTCGCCGATATCGTAGCTGTGGTAGTCGAGGACGACTTTGCCGTCGTAACTTTCGATCGGAAAGACCTCTTTAAAAACGGCCTGGAGGCCGATGTTCTTGCGCCGGGTCGGCGCGACGTCGTTCTGGAGGAACTCGGCGTAGGAAGTCGTCTGCAACTCAATGAGGTTGGGCGGCGCGATGACTTCTTTGATTCTGCCGAAGTTAATTCGTTCAGGGGCTCGCGATGGCATTGTCTTTTCCAGGTTGGCCGGCAACCCGCCGGCCTTGGTTCAATAGGTAACGACACAAGGCAAGCGCCCCGCGTTCGCGGGAAACTTGCCTGGACTGACTATTCAATTTCGCTCGGACGTTTCGCGCAAAATATTCCGCTTACTTTACCGTGACTTTGGCGCCGGATTCTTCCAGCTTTTTCCTGGCGGCGTCGGAGTCCGCCTTGTTGGCGCCTTCGAGCACGGGCTTGGGAGCGCCTTCGACCAGGGCCTTGGCTTCCGCCAGACCGAGGCCGGCCTTGATTTCCCGAACCGCTTTGATGACGGAAATCTTCTTGTCCGCCGCGACGGATTCCAGGATGACGTCGAAGCTGTCCTTGACTTCGGCGGCCGCGGGGGCGGCGGTGGCGCCGCCCGCGGGGGCCATCGCCACGGGCGCCGCGGCGGTCACACCCCAGGCCCCTTCCAGTTTTTTGACGAGATCCGCGGTTTCCACCACGGTCAGTTTGCTCAATTGATCCACAAGGGATGCGATGTCTGCCATGTTTGCCTTTCAGTCTCGTCGGCGCCCGCAGCCGCGGGCGGATTGAGTTCACGGTCTGTGAACCGACGATTTACTCTTACTCTATTTGTTAGTTTGTTGTTGTCTTTGCTCCCGCGGATTCATTCGAACCCGCCGGAAATATTTTTACGCTTTACGTTTGACGTTTGACGTCGAGCCGGCGACGCCCTCTAAAACATAAAATGTAAAACGTAAACACGATGGCTAGCCTTTCTCCACTTTCGCCTGGAGCACGCGGGCCAGTTGAGTGGCCGGGGTGTTGAGCAGTTGCACCAGGCGCGTGGCCGGCGTGTTCAACAGTCCCAGAAACTTGCCGCGCAGGACCTCGATCGACGGCAGGTCGGCCAGGGTCATGATGTCCTGCAGTTCCATCCGCTTGTTGCTCAGGTAACCGAATTTGATTTTCGGCTTCTCGAATTCGGCCGCAAACGTCTTGATGACCTTGGCCGCGGTGGAGAGCTCTTTCTGGCCGGTGACAACCGCGAGCATCCCGGCCAGGGAGCCAGTGAGGTCGGCGATGCCGGCTTCCCTGGCGGCGACGCGGAACAGCGAGTTCTTGACGACGTGCATCTGTGCGCCGGCCTTGTTAAGGCGCTTGCGCAACTCGGTGATGGGTCCCACTTTCAGGCCCTGATAGTCCACCACGAGGAAAAACGGCGACGCGTTGAGCCGCTTGACGTATTCGGCGGAGATGAATTGCTTTTCGGCGCGCATGGTTCGTTGAAGCGTTGAAGCGTTAAATCGTTAAATCGTTAAATCGTTGAATCAATTGATCGTTGAAGGGTCAGTGGATGACGGCGAATTCCTTCACGTCGATCCGCACCGGGGGGCTCATCGTGGCGGAAATCGTGCAGGTGTGGATGTACTGGCCCTTGGCGGAGGAGGGCCTGGCCTTGGCGACGGCTTCGATGACCGCTCGGGCGTTTTCCTCCAGTTGAAGGGCCTTGAACGAAGCTTTGCCGACGGGAACGTGGATATTGCCGGCTTTGTCCACCTTGAACTCGACCCGGCCGGCCTTGACTTCCCTCACGGCCTTCGCCGTGTCTTCAGTCACCGTGCCGGTCTTGGGGTTGGGCATCAGGCCGCGTGGCCCGAGGACTTTGCCCAGCTTGCGGACCTCGGTCATGGCGTCGGGGGTGGCCACGGCGGTATCGAAGTCCGACCAGCCTTCGTTGCACTTCTTAATCATGTCTTCAAAGCCCACGAACTCGGCGCCCGCGGCTTTGGCGGCGTCGGCGGCGGGGCCGGCTTTGGCAAAGACCAGCACGCGGACGGTCTTGCCACTGCCGTGCGGGAGCGGGACGGTGCCGCGGACCATCTGGTCGGACTGCTTGGGGTCCACGCCAAGGCGGAAGGCGAGGTCAACGGTTTCGTTGAACTTGGCTTTCGGGAATTTGGCCAGGACCTCGACGGCGGCCTTGAGTGGATAGCTCTTGTTGGCGTCGACCTGTTCGAGGGCTTTTTTGTATCGTTTGCTGGGCATGTTTTGTTTTGCGGTGCAAGCGAGCCCCGGTGTGCCGGAGGTTCTCCCGCGGTTTATGGTTCAGCCGATGACTTCTATTCCCATGCTGCGGGCGGTCCCGGCGACGGTGCGTATCGCGGCCTCTTCAGAGACTGCGTTCATGTCTTTGATCTTCAACTTCACGATCTCCAACACCTGCTTGCGCGTGACTTTGCCGACTTTCTCTTTAAGCGGATTCTTAGCGCCGGAGGCGATGCCGGCGGCTTTCTTGAGAAGGATGGAGGCAGGAGGGGACTTGGTGATGAACGTAAAGGACTTGTCCTGATACACGGTGATGACCACCGGGATGATCAGGCCGGCCTGGGTCTTGGTGACGGCGTTGAACTCCTTGCAGAAGCCCATGATGTTCACGCCGTGCTGGCCGAGGGCCGGGCCGACGGGCGGCGCCGGGTTCGCCTGGCCGGCGGGGATCTGCAATTTGATTTGTCCGATAACTTTCTTTGCCATGTCTTTGCGTGATGCGTGATGCGTGATGCGTGATGCGCGTTTTCACGCAACACGCATCACGCATCACGGGTTGCTACGCCTTTTCCACCTGCCAATACTCCAGTTCGACCGGCGTGTTGCGGCCGAAAATATTCACGGTGACCTTGAGCTTGCCGCGGTCCGGATCGATTTCCTCGATCACGCCGCTAAAGTTCAGGAACGGTCCGTCGTTGATCTTCACCGTTTCGCCCGCGGCGAAGTTGACCTTCGGTTTTTCGGTGTCCTCCGACTCGCTGATCTGGTCCTTGATGTGGCCGATCTCGTCGGGCGTCACGGGCACCGGCCGGTCGCCGCCGACGAACCCGATGATGCCCGGGGTTTCCCGGATGAAATACCACGGCCGGTCGAGCAGGCGCCGGTTTTCGTCGAGCAACAACATGTCGATGTAGACATAGCCCGGGTGGAGTTTCCGGGTGGAAACGGTCTTCTTGCCACCGCGCACTTCGGCGACTTTTTCCATGGGCACGAGCACTTCTTTGATGAACTCACCCATCTCTTCAGCCTTCATCCGCTTTTCGATGCTCTCCTTCACCTTCTGCTCCTGCCCGGAGAGCGTGTGAATGACAAACCACTGGGAGTTCATGGGTTTGGGTGCGTTCAAGGGTTAGATGGCCGAAATCCAGCGGATGATGCCGTTGAGCAGGAAATCAATCGCGACGGTAAAGACGCCGATGAGGAGGATCGAAATCACGACGACCACCGTCGAGCCCTTGAGCTCGTCGACCGACGGCCAGGTGCATTTGCGCAATTCCTCGCGGGTTTCGAGCACGTAGTTGCGCAAGCGCCCCAGGTTGCCAGTCGCCCACAGGACGCCGAAGACCACCGCGATGGCGGACGACCAAACAATAATTGGCAGATAATCTTTCAGCATGTTCGTCTGGCGGAGGGGGAGGGATTCGAACCCCCGTTGGCCGTTAAGCCAAAGCGGTTTTCAAGACCGCCGCGATAGACCACTCTGCCACCCCTCCGCCCCGTGAGAGCATGGCCTGGTCGGGCCGAATATGGCACGGCGTGAGGGACTCGAACCCCCAACCAACGGTTTTGGAGACCGCTACTCTACCAATTGAGCTAACGCCGTACTCACCGCGCCGTTGCGTGCCTGGTTGTTTGTTGGGTCTCAAATGGAAGACGGAGGGCCTGGGTCGGTCCCGGAGCACTCGGGCGTTGGCAAATGCGTTGTTATGCGACCACGTCGGCCACACGGCCGGCTCCGATGGTCCGGCCCCCCTCGCGAATCGCGAAGCGCTGGCCCTTCTCCATCGCGATGGGTGAAATCACCTCGACTTCGACCGAGACGTTGTCGCCCGGCATCACCATTTCCACGCCCGTCGGCAGGGTCACGTTTCCCGTGACGTCCGTGGTTCGGAAATAGAATTGCGGCCGGTATTTGTTAAAGAACGGCGTGTGCCGGCCCCCTTCATCCTTCGAGAGCACGTACACTTCAGCCTTGAATTTGGTGTGCGGGGTGATGGTGCCGGGCTTGGCGAGCACCATGCCGCGCTCGACTTCGTCCTTTTTCGTGCCGCGGAGCAACACGCCGACGTTGTCGCCGGAGGTCGCCTTGTCGAGCAGCTTGCGGAACATTTCGATGTCGGTTGCGACCGTCTTGCGCGTCTCGCGCAAGCCGACGATCTCGACTTCAGACATGCGCTCGAGCACGCCGCGCTCGACGCGACCGGTCACCACGGTGCCGCGGCCTTCAATGTTGAAGACGTCTTCGACGCACATCAGGAACGGTTTCTCATTCTCGCGCACCGGCTCGGGCACGAAGCTGTCGAGCGCCGCCAGCAGGTCGGCGACGGATTTTTCGTCTTCAGGCTTGCCCGCCATCGCGCCGGTGGCGCTGCCGCGGATGATGGGCGTTTTTTCGCCGGGAAATTGATACTTGGTGAGCAGGTCGCGAATTTCCATTTCGACGAGGTCAAGCAGTTCCGGATCGTCCACCAGGTCCACTTTGTTCAGATACACCACGATGGAGGGCACGCCGACCTGGCGGGCCAGCAGGATGTGCTCCCGGGTCTGGGGCATCGGGCCGTCGGCGGCGCTGACCACGAGGATGGCGCCGTCCATTTGCGCTGCGCCGGTGATCATGTTCTTCACGTAATCGGCGTGGCCGGGACAATCGACGTGAGCATAGTGGCGCTTTTCGCTCTCATACTCGACGTGAGAAACGGCGATGGTGACCGTCTTGGTTTCGTCGCGCACCGTGCCGCCCTTGGTGATGTCGGCGTAGGAAATGCGCTTGGCCAGGTTCTTGCGCGCCTGCACTTCGACGATGGCGGCCGTCAGGGTGGACTTTCCGTGGTCAACATGACCGATCGTCCCGACGTTCACATGGGGTTTGGTGCGTTGAAAGTTTTCTTTTGCCATGCTGTCTCCTGCGTTGGTTCGTTACATTTTCGTTGCTCGCGCTGCGCTTTTCAGTCTGGAGCCCATGATCGGGATCGAACCGATGACCTCGTCCTTACCAAGGACGTGCTCTGCCAACTGAGCTACATGGGCAGTAGCGGACTGCCTTCCCGATCATCTCCGATCTCGCTGCCCAAACCAAACGACAAAACACCATGAACCCCGGCTTCTTGCTGTAAAAAGCCACGAGGGCTCACGACATTTCCCAACTCTCACCGGCCTTTCCGACCGATTGACTGGGCGGAAAAGTTAGGAAAGCGCAACCGGCGTGTCAACGGTTTTCTATAAGATTTTTAGCCCATGCCGTGCCCAGCGAACAAATCGTTTGATTGCAGTAACTTGCGCAGCTTCTCGTTCGACTTTCCAAAGGTTCGTTCCCTGGCTCGGCATCCACTCTGCTTGGCGCTTGCAACGACCGACTCAAACCCTGCCCCTTGCGCGGGCCTCTGTCGCGCTAATTCCAGACCTGGCCATTGTTCCCGCAGGCTGGCTTGGTGCCGGTCAGAAGTCAGCTTCGTCGGTCTCAATCGCGGTTATTGCCGAACACCGAAAGACCCGTCCATGGTTTGCCTGAGGGGGCTCCCGATGGCTTGCTTCGACTTTCTGACGAGGATATCCTGCTCGGATGAATGCGGCCGATATTCTGCAAGCCCTCAGTCAGAGGCCATTCAAACCGTTTCGCTTGATCTTGAGCACCGGCAGGGAAATCCCGGTCTTGCATTACGACACCGTCATGCTCAATGAGCCCAGAACAACGCTGGCTGCTGTGGAGCGGGAGCGGTTCCACGTTGTCGACCTGGAGCACGTCGCTCAACTGACCTTCGGTGGGCAGCCGTCCGCTGACCCGTTGGCTGGATGAATCCGGATGCCCACCCCACAGGAACAATACGACGACGCAATGTTCGACTTCAGCCGGGCGGAGTTCGACTCTGCCATCGCCAAGTTGCGCGTGCTGCTGGCCGGGAATCCCGAACACTTCGAAGCCCAACTGGCACTGGGCATGGCGTTCTACCGGAAGGGCGATTACGCCGCGGCCATTGCGCAAGGCCACAAAGCCGAGCAAATGCGCCCCAAGGAACAACTCGTCCACACCAACCTGTCGCTCTTTTACATGAAGGCCGGTGACAAACAGAAGGCGGAGCATCACGGCTTGCAGGCCCGCATTGCGGGCTGGCGCGAGAACATGACTACCCCCGCCGCAGGAGCGCCGACCGAGCCGGAACTCAAATTCGCCACCCCAAAGCCGCCCCCAGTCAAGTCGTCTCCAAAGCTGCCCGAGATGCCCTGGAAAAAGAATCCGGCGATTGCGGCGGCGCCCCCGCCAGCGTCCGCGTCGAAGCAGCCGGGCGACGACCCCAAGGATCTGCCGCCTTCCGGTACATGAGCGAATTCGTCTCGGTCGCCGACGCCGCGAGCCTGCCTCCCGGGCAGGGCCGCACCGTGCAGGTAAACGGCCTTCAGATCGCGCTGTGGAATCTCGATGGCGAGTACTTCTGTCTCGACGATACATGCCCGCATCGCGGCGGGCCGCTTAGCGCAGGCACCTTGGAAGGAGGAGCCGTGTGCTGCCCGCTGCACGGCTGGGGCTTCGATGTGCGCACTGGCGCCTGTCTGGAGCGGCCCGACCGGCCGGCGAAACGTTACCCAACGCGCATCGTCGACGGCCAGGTGCAGGTGCTCGTTTGAGCCGGAGGCGCCGCAAGATCAGTGTTCAGTAATCAGTATTCAGTGTTTAGTGGCCAGGGCCCGCGACTATGGCAGGATGCGGGCTGAGCACTGAACACTGATCTCTGATTACTGATTACTGAACACTGACTACTGAAATGAAAAGCGCCTACGAACTCGCCATGGAGCGCCTGAACAAGCAGGCGCCGTCGTTCAAACTCTCCGCCGCCCAAAAACAGCAGATCGCCGAACTCGAATCGAAGTACAAGGCCAGGGTCGCCGAGCGCGAAATCGGCCTCAAGGACGCCATCGACCATGCCGCCGCGAAAGGCGACTTCGAGGAAATGGGCAAACTCCAACAACAACTCGCCCACGAAAAGAAGAAGCTGGCCGCAGAGCTGGAAGAGAAGAAGGAAGGGGTCCGCGCGGGCGGAAAGTAGCGCCCGTTTGGGAGCCGCCGAATTCCTCACCACGAGTTTAAGGACATTGACCCGGTAGGGCGAGGCTCCTGCCGAGCCGAAACTTCCGGTTTGCTCACGGCTCGGCAGGAGCCTCGCCCTACCGGCGTCATGGATAGGCGGATGGATCGTGCATCTACGATGTCCGCCTCCTCACGTCGGCGGCTACATTCCTGGGTGAACAGCGCGGGCTAGATCTGGAAGTCCGCCTTCGCCCTCGTGCGCTGGCGTTTGTCGATCACCTTCATCGTCACGCCCTCGAAGACGACGAGCGAGTGGGGCGGTATACTTCGGGTGAGGAACACATTGCCCCCGATGGTGCTGCCTTCGCCGATGACCGTTTCGCCCCCCAGGATAGTCGCGCCGGGGTAGATGGTGACCTGATCCTCGATGGTCGGGTGCCGTTTTTTGCCGCGAAGCTGTTCGACCTCCGCCGTCGATTTGGCCCCCAGCGTGACGCCGTGATAAATCTTCACATGGTTGCCGATGATGGTGGTCTCGCCGACGACCGTGCCGGTGCCATGGTCGACGAAGAAGTGCGTGCCGATTTGCGCGCCAGGATGGAGGTCGATGCCGGTGCGGGCGTGGGCCCACTCGCCCATGATGCGCGGGATGAGCGCGATCGGGCGCAGGTAAAGCTCGTGCGCCATTCGCTGCACGGCTATGGCTTCGATGAATGGATAGGCGACAATAATCTCCTCGCGGCTCAACGCGGCCGGGTCGCCGCTAAAAGCGGCCTCGACGTCCGTCGACAGCACTTCGCGCAGCCGCGCCAGGCTGGCTAGAAACTCAATCGTGACGCCGTGCGCCGCGGCGCCGATGTTCTTCTTCGGCATTCCGGCGGGCGGTGCGTACTCGAGGCTCTTGCGGATTTCGTCTTCGAGCCGCTCCAGCACCGAATCCAGGAGCGCCACCATCTCGACCTTTAACTCGGAGGAATGAATCGTTTTCTCATCGAAGAATTCGGGAAACAGCAGCCGCAGCAAATCGACTGTGATGCCCGCGATGACGGACTTGGAGGGGAGGTTTTTGCCGTCGAGGTGGTTGATCCCGCCGACCTTGGCGTACGAATGGATTAGCCGATCGGTGAGTTGAGTGACCGTCGCGTTCACGCCGCGAACTATTCCCCTTCTCGCCAGGAAAGGCAAGGTGCCGGGAAGATTGGTCCTCGAAGTTTCAGTGGAATCACGCACCACACACCACGCACCACGCCTCACGCCCCAAACGCCCTCCGCAGCAGCTCAATGCTCTTCGGCACCGCGGTGTCCGGGTCCTCCTTCCCCTCCATTTCAAGCGAGACATATCCCGTGTAGCCGGCGTCGGCCAGGATGCGGGCGATGCGCGTGTAATCGAGGTCGAGCGTGTACCATTCGCCGCCGCCCGGATAAGTCTTGGCCTGCACGAAAACTGTCCGGGGCGCGATGCGCTCGAGCTTCTCGTAGGGGTCCTCAAGGAAATTGCCTGTGTCCATCAGTCCTCCCAGCCAGGGAGACTTGACGGCGTTAAGGACGCGCAACAGACCCTCGGGCGTGCGCGTGAGACCCCAATGGTTTTCCAGAGCCAGGATCACACCGCACTCGGCACACTTGGGCAGGCACTTCTCGATGCAGTCAATGCACCAGCGGAAGCCGTCGTCCTCGGTGTAACCGGGGAGGATTGGCTCTTCCCCTCGGGCCTTCATCAGATCCTCAAACGACTGGATCGTGTTCCAGCGCCCGGAATTGAGGCGAATGCAAGGAACGCCCAGTTCGTAGGCGATCTCGATGCACTTCAAGGTGTGTTCAATTTGCTGCTGCCGAACCTCGGCGCTCGGATCGACGAAGTCCTGGTGGATGGAAAGTGCAATCAGGCCCACGCCGCTCGTGAAGGCGTGGCGCTTGAGCTTGTGCAGGTAAACACGATGCTCCGCGGTCAGCGGTTCCTTTTCGGCGATGTCCATTTGGCGATGGAGGATGTCGACGCCCTCAACGCCCAGCACGGCGGTCTTGTCGATCACGGTTTCGATGGAGACCTTCGCGGTCTTGAAGTGCCAATAGGAGTAGGTGGAGATGCCCAGTTTGATTTTCTTGCGCGGCTTGCCAGGCGTGGCCGCGGCCGACACGGCAAGCGGCATCGAAGCCAGGGTCGCGCCGGAGAGCGCGGTGGATGTGAGGAACTGGCGGCGGGAAAGTTTCATAGGCTGTGTGAGCCGAACGTTAGGCGGATGTGGAACGAAGGAAAGGGAAAAGGTTCGGTGCTTAAACCACCTTAATCCTCATCATGCCATTTGACTTTCCATTAGCGGGGCAATTAAGCTTCGCATGCGATAAATCATGCAAATTGAAAGCTTGAAAGTGTTTTGCGACCTCGCGGAAACGGAGAGTTTCACGAAGGCGGCTCACATCAACGAGGTGACGCAATCCGCCGTCAGCCAGCAGATCAGTTCGCTGGAGCGGCAGTTCAAGAGCCTGCTCATCGAGCGCAGCAAAAAGAAGTTTCGCCTCACCCGCGAGGGCCAGGTGCTTTACGATTACAGCAAGCAGATCATCCAGACTTACGACGCCCTGTTCAGCAAGCTACAGGAGATCAAGGACATCGTTTCCGGCACCATCCGGGTCGCCACAATTTATTCGGTCGGCCTGCACGACCTGCCGCCTTACTTGAAAAAGTTTCTCAAGGCCTACTCGACGGTGAACGTCCACGTCGAGTACCGCCGCTCCAACCAGGTGTACGAAGATGTCCTCGGCAACGTCGTCGACCTCGGGCTGGTGGCCTATCCGACGAAGGATCCGAAGCTGGAGGTGGTGCCGTTGCGCAAGGACATGCTGGTGCTCATCTGCCACCCGCAGCATCCCCTGGCGAAGAACAAAGGGATCAAGCTGAAGGAAATCGCCGGCAAGAAGTTCATCGGGTTCGAGCCGGACATTCCAACCCGCCGGGCCATCGACCGCATCCTCAAGGAACAGGGTGTTCAGGTGCAGCACGTGATGGAGTTCGACAACATCGAAACGGTCAAACGCGCCGTCGAAATCGATGCAGGCATCGCGATTGTGCCGCGCGGGACCATCACCCAGGAAATCGCCAAGCAGACACTGGCCGAAGTGCGCATCGAAGACGCCGAGTTCTATCGGCCCCTGGCGGCGATCCACAAAAAGAACAAGGTGCTCTCGCCGGCGATGAAGCAGTTCCTGGCGGTGCTCAAGGGCGCGCCTTGACTCAAGGCCGTGGGATGCGCGGGGACTGAGGTCGGGTTGCCGCGACCGTGACGGCACCAAGGCGAATTCACCAACGTAGGGCAGGCGTCTCGCCTGCCCAGCCGAGCGAAGCGAGGCCTTGATGGTGCGAACGCCGCGCCTTTCGGCGCGGCTGAGCAGGCGAGACGCCCGCCCTACCTTACAGGCGCGATCTCGACCGTGGTGGTACTTCGAAGACGCGCCCCTCCTGAGGTCCCACGCGTGACGATTGGAGCCCCGACCGGTCTGAATCTACTCAGACCCGGAATGCTGCCCGGCCAAAGCCCCGGCGAAACATTTCCCAGGATCGGGCGTTCAACTCACGCCGGTCCTCCGGCGGACACCACGCTCTGATTTGAATGAAAAGCCGTCCGGGCGTGTCGGTAGGATGTAAGCACGGAAGGTCGGGATGATGTGGAAGATTTCCAAATGGCTCTTGTGCAGCAGCCTGGTGTTGACCGGCTGTTCGGCGAAGCACTATCGGCAGTCAGCGGATCGGGAGGTCGCCCGCATCATTGCCAATAAGTCTCCTGGCGTCCGCAACATGGACCCGCACTTCACCATCGAGCAGACCAACGCGCTCTCCCTGGAGCGGCTGCCGGTCCACACGAACGCCGTCGAATTCTTCGGCGCCGACGCCGCATTCGAACAAGGGGCCCGAAAGGTTTCGCTGGAGGAGGCCCTCGATTTGGCGGTCAAATTCAATCGCGAATATCAGCTTCGCAAGGAACAGGTCTACCTGGCGGCGCTGGCGCTGACGCTCGCGCAACACCAGTTCGAGCCGATCTTTGGCGGCCGCGCGTCGACGGCGTACCGCGTCGACACCGAACGGCTGAAGGTCGTCGTGGATGAAGTAACCAACGAGCCCCGAGTGATTCCCTCGGAGGATGGCCAGCCCGTCGAGAAACATCGCGTCACCGCGCAAAGCACGTTTACCGCAAGCTGGCTGTTGCGCACCGGCACTCGCATTACGGCCGCCGCGACGACCGACTTCCTCCGCTATGTCATCGGCAACCCGCCGCGCAACATCTCCCAGTCGCAGTTGGGCGGGACGCTCCTCCAGCCGCTGTGGGGCGGGGCCGCCTACCGGGCGACGCTCGAGAACCTCACGCAGTCCGAGCGCAACACGCTTTACGCGCTGCGCGACTTCACGCGCTACCGAAAAGATTTCAGCGTGCAGATCGCCAGCGCCTACTATGGCGTGTTGCAGAGCCGCGACGTGGTGCAAAACACCTGGCTGAGCTACCTGAGCTTCCGGCGCAGCGCCGAGCGCACGCGGGGCTTCGCGCAGGAAGGCCGGATCAAACTTTCCGACCAGGGCCGGCTCGAGCAGCAGGAACTGACCTCCGAGAACCAGTGGGCCAATGCCCTCCGGATTTACAAGCAGGCGCTCGACGCTTTCAAAATCCAGATCGGCCTGCCGACCGGCGCGCACATTGTGCTGGAGGAGCGGGAACTGGGCCGGTTGTCCATCGATCACCCGGATTTGGCCGTGGACGATGCCATCGAGATTGCCTTGTCCATGCGGCTGGATTACTTCAATGCGCACGACCGGTATGAGGACGCCGCGCGGAAGCTCCCTGTGGCCATCGCCGCACTGAAGGCGCAGGTGGACCTCGTCGCTTCCACCAGCATTGCCAGCGGTCCGGGCGACGGCCGCGTGGTGCCCCTGCCCGACCCGACGCGGTATCGATGGGACGCCGGGTTCAACATCGATTTGCCCCTTGAACGCAAGGCCCAGCGCAACGCCTATCGGGCGGCGCTCATTGCGCAGAAGCAGAGCGAACGCGACCTGTCGTTGCTGGAGGACCAGATCAAACTCCAGGTGCGCGACGGCTGGCGGGCGCTCGACCAGGCCCGGCGCAACTACGAGAGCGCCGACCTGGGCGTCAAGCTGGCGGAGCGGCGCGTCGAGGAGCAGGATCTCCTCTCCGAACTCGGCCGCGGCGTGGCCAAGGACCAGGTGGACGCCCAACTGGACCTGACGAACTCGAAGAACCAGCGCACGCAGGCGCTCGTGGCCCACACGATTGCGCGGTTGCAATACTGGACCGCGCTGGGCATCCTGTTCATCAAGGAAAACGGGCAATGGGACGACGTAATGAAACCCAAGGCGACTCCGCCGGAAAAGCCTCCCGAGAACTGACATGCTGAAACGAATTCTCAAACTTCCCTGGTGGCTCAAGCTCGCGCTGCTCGCCGTCGCCGCTGCTGTGGCGTGGGTCTGCTTGCGCGGCGGCGCGGGCGCGAGCGTCAGCGCCACGTTCACCGTGCGCCGCGGACCGCTGGAGATCAACGTCCTCGAGGGCGGCAGCGCCGAGGCGCTGGAATCGCAGGATTTCAAATGCGAAGTCCGCGGCTACCAGGGCGTGAAGATTCTCAAGATCGTCGAGGAAGGCTACCAGGTCACCGAAGACGACGTGCGGACCAACAAAGTCCTCGTCGAGCTCGATTCCTCCGAGTTGAAGAAGCTGCTCATTCAACACGAGATTCAATTGGGGTCCACGATTGCGTCGGTGACCGAGGCCCGACAGGCCTACGACATCCAGTTGAACCAGAACAACAGCGACATCAAGGCAGCAGAGCAAAAGGCGCGGTTTGCCCGGATGGATTTTGAGAAATTCATGGGATTCAAGGCGGCCAATGAAATCATCGCGCAGTACGGTCCAATCGACGACGGGACATCCAAACCGGAAGCCGCGGCTGCCGGCAGCGGTCCCGCGGCCACAAACCAAATCGATAGCGCCTCGGACGCACGCCAGCAGCCCTCCACACCAGGGCCAGTGGCAAAGTCGCTGGATCTCGTAACGCAGGCGTCCGCGCCTGCGAGTTCTCGCACCGTCCCGGTGCGGGAATCAGAGTCGGGCGGCAGCCGACCCGAAGAATCGGGCAGCGGGTCGCTGCCCGAACTCGCAGCCGGGACGGCTGCGCTACCTCGCCCGGCGACTTTACCGCTGGCCGTGCCCTCCAAACCCGCCGTCATCGACTTCAGCCGCTATGCCAACATGGACCTGCTGGACGATGGCGAGGCCAAGCAAAAACTCCGCAAGTTCGAAGACGAGTTTCAAGTCGCCCGCAAGAGCCTGGTCCAGACGGTCACCCGATTGGAGGGCACTCATCGGCTTTATCAGAAGGGATTCCTTTCCAAAAGCGAGATGGAGACGGATGAATACATCCTGGAGAACGACAAGCTCAAGTTGCAGACCGCCGAGACCTCCCGCGCGTTGTTTCTGAAGTACGAGTTCGTGAAGACCGGCGAGGAAACGCTCTCCAAGTTCGTCGAAGGCATGATGGAACTGGGGCGCGTGCGCAAGAGCGCGGTGTCCAAACTCGCCCAGGCCGAAGCCAAGATGAAGGCCGCCGAAGCGCGCCTCGACCTGGAAAACAAGCAGCGCGACGATATGAACGCGCAGATCGCCAAGTGCAGCATCACGGCGCGCAAGCCCGGCCTGGTCGTGTATGGCGGCAGCGGCAACACACGCTATTATTACGGCGAGGAGCAAATCCGCGAAGGCACGCTCGTGCGGGAACAGCAGCCGATCATCACCATCCCCAACCTCACCCGCATGTCGGTCAAGGTCCGCATCCACGAGACCTACATCCAGAAGGTGAAGAAGGGCCAGACGGCGCGCATCACCGCGGACGCCTTCCCGGATCGCGTGCTCCTCGGCGAGATCACGAAGGTGGGAGTGCTGCCCGATTCGCAAAACCGATGGATGAACCCGGAGAACAAAGTCTACCTCTGCACCGTCACCATCAACGACGTCACTGACTGGCTCAAACCCGGCATGAGCACCAAGGTCGAGGTGCTCGTCAACAAGCTCGCGGACGTGGTCTACGTACCCATTCAAGCCGTGACACCGATCGAAGGCAAACATTACTGCTTCGTCGGCTCGGACAGGCGCGAAGTCGAAACCGGCGAGTTCAACGACGAATTCATCGAAATCAAGAAAGGTCTCGAGGCCGGCGAGCGAGTCGCTTTGCGCCTGCCGGACGGCGTCGAGAAGGACAATGGAACGAATGCCAGGCCTCCGGTCGAATCGGTGAAGGAGAAAACCACCGCCGCCGCGCCCGCGCCGGCAAACGGGGAGAAGCTGTGAGAGGCGGAAGGCAGACGGATGGGGGTAGACGAACTTCGAATGTATTGGCCGGACTTCAATCCGTCTGCCTGGAAATTCGATTAGGGCGGACGGAGGGCGTCCCTTGGAAGTACCACCACGGTCGAAGTCGCGCCGGGAAACTAGGGCAGGCGTCTCGCCTGCCCAGCCGCGCCGAAAGGCGCGGCTTTCGCACGCGCAAGGCCTCGCTTCGCTCGGCCGGGCAGGCGAGACGCCTGCCCTACATTGGCTTCCGCAATGGCCGCGTTGAATCCCAAGTCTGCCACTGACGCCACTGCCCCTCCGCGCCCGCGTTCCGGCTGGTTCACCTGGGAACGCCTGGGCCGCATCCTGCGAGTGGGATGGAAGAGCCTTTGGCTTCACCGCCTGCGGTCGCTCCTGACCGTGCTGGGCATCGTGTTTGGCGTCTGCTCGGTCATCGCCATGCTCGCCATCGGCGAAGGCGCCAGCTTCGAGGCGCAAGAACAGATTAAGAACCTCGGCAGCCAGAACATCATCCTCCGCAGCGTCAAGCCGCCGGCGGCCCAGAAGGTTTCCGAGAAGAGCAGCCAGAGCTACGTGCTCGAATACGGTCTGACCTATACGGACATCCGCCGCCTCCAGTCCACGATCCCGGGCGTCACGGTCGTCGTGCCTGGCCGCATTATCCGCGAAACCGTCTGGAACATCAGCCGGTTCGTGGACGGCGAGATCATCGGCACCGTGCCGTGGTATCCCGAGATGCGCAACCAGCGCGTCGCCCGCGGCCGGTTTTTCAACAGCCAGGAGATGGACGACGCCGCGTCTGTCTGCGTGCTCGGCGCGGAGATGGCCGGGAAGTTGTTCCCGCTCCAGGCGCCCGTGGGCGGCACGGTGCGCGTGGGCGGCGACTATTACCGCGTCATCGGCGTGATGGAACCGCAGACCCGCGCCGGGAAAGAGCCGTCCGCCGCGCCGGGCAACGGCGACGGCGCGGCTTACCGGATGTTCATTCCCTTGCAGTCGGCGAAGTCCCGTTTTGGCGAGATCCTGATCAAGCGCCGCACTGGCAGTTTCGAGCAGGAGAAAGTGGAGCTGCACGAAGTCACCGTGAAAGTCGCCGACCTGTCGCAAGTCGTCACCGTCTCGCAGGCCATCAAGGATCTCATGGACCGCAACCACAAGAAACAGGACTACGAGATGGTGGTGCCGCTGGAGCTGCTCAAGCGGGCCGAGCGCACGAAGCAGATCTTCAACATCGTGCTCGGGAGCATCGCGGCGATCTCGCTTTTGGTCGGCGGCATCGGCATCATGAACATCATGCTGGCCAGTGTGACCGAACGGACGCGAGAGATCGGCATCCGCCGCGCCCTCGGCGCCAAGCGTCACGACATCGTGATGCAGTTCCTCGTCGAGACGGTGATGCTCTCCGGCGCCGGCGGCGTGCTAGGCGTGGTGCTGGGCGTGGTGACTCCGTTGGTCGTGAGCCATTTCGCCGGCATGAAAACCATCATCACGCTCTGGTCGCCGCTGATTGCCTTCAGCATTTCGGCGCTGGTGGGGGTCATCTTCGGCCTCTATCCCGCGGTGCGCGCGGCGCGCATGGATCCCGTCGAAGCCCTGCGGCATGAGTAAACGGCGGCGGGGTTACGGCTGGGCGGTGCGGTAGAAGAAATCGCCGGGAGCGGGGCGGCGCCGGCTCAGGAGATCGGCCTCGGCTGCAGTTCCTCCACACGGACAATGTGCAGGAAGAAACACCGCTCGACGTGATCCACGATGCTCTGGGTCGCATCAGCCAGGATGGCGAGGTCGAGGCGGTTGCGGAACACCCAGACGAAGTCGGGATGCTGGATGTCGAAGCTCTTGCCGTCGGT
>WNGA01002473.1_pt1 | contig 28201 bp, 21 predicted proteins | sample 5400061 | NCBI WGS metagenome assembly WNGA01 (sample SAMN13153366, study PRJNA577476) | soil metagenome | isolation source: 100 cm soil or saprolite under grassland replicate 2 | place: USA:California | collected 2016-06-15
CTCCCGCAACGACGAGCACGCGGCCGTCGGAGCTGAATTGCACAGTCCTCACCGGCGCATGCATGTTGAAGAGCGCGTCGAGGTGAAGCCCGCGGAGCGCCGTCCGCAACATGTCCTCCGTCTGCGGCGACCGCTCGAGGCGCGCCGCACGGACGGCGAGCTCGACGCTCCGGACGGGGTTGACCGAGAGCTCTGTAGCCGCGCGCGCCGCGAACTCCCGCGCCCGTGCCCTTGTAGCCTCGGCGCGGGCGTCGCTCCTTTGCACGAGGGCGTACACGGTCGAGGCGGCAAGAATGGCGATCACCGCCGTAGCCGCGACCCCCACGACGAGCACTCGCCGCTGGCGGTGCCCGGCCGCGACTCGTTCGGCTTCCAGCTCCCGATCGGAGTGGTGTCGCGCTCGCCAGGCGAGGACGGCCTGGGCGAGAACGTCGTGAAAGATCTCGTACCGGGACGACCCGTCCGCGGCGGCTACCGGTCGAAGGATCCGCTCTGTCGTGAGCAGGTGCAGGATCGGCTCGACCTCTCGCTCGCCGACCCCGGCGTACTCTGCGAGATCGGAGACGCGGTGCGCGATCTTCGTGCCGGACGGCGTAACGAGGTGATTGAACATCTCCGCCGCCGCCTGCTGGCCTTCAGACGGCAGCGCGTCTAGCGCATGGTCCAGATGGTCGCGGACGATCTGCTCGGCGCCGCCGAGCGCGGCAAGTGTCCGCAGCCGCAGGACGTCCGAGCCTTCGTCGCGCTCCACTTCCCAGAGCCGCTCCATGACGAGAGACAGGTACGGCGTCTCGACGTACTCCTCCGCCCTGCCGCCGTCTGCGACGCCGCGTCCTGCGAGGCCGACATCGACCTTTCCGCTCGCGACCTCATCGAGGACGGCCTCCACCAGCTCCGGCTCGATCTCGATACGACCGTTTGGCGTCATTCGGTTGTACTGCTCGATCGGTCCGACAATCGCTTCGCGCGCGGCGTCTCGATCGAGATGTTCGAGACGAAGCGAGTTCGCAAACAGGCTCGGGATCCGCGCCTTGAAGCGGTCGAGTCCGGCCAGCGCATCCTCGCGCAGGGACAGGAGGAAGTTCGCGCGGAGTCCCGGCCGCGTAACCGCGGCCGCAAAGTCGGCTCCGAACGTACCCGGATCGTTCTCCGCAGCGTGGTACACGAAGTACTCCTCCGCTCCGTCGAGGATCACGTAGAGCTCGCCGCCGAGACGCGCGCTCGCGGCCTCCAACGTGTCGGCGAGCGAGCCGGCCGGCTGTTCGCCGGCCGACGCCGCCACCGCCGCGCGCAATTGCCGGCCCGGGTCCTCGCGCCAGCGGTCGAACACGACGACCGCGAGCGGACCCGGGAGAGCGCGGAGCCGACGGACGACCGCGGCTCTGAGGACGGAGCTTTTGCCAACGCCGCTGGCGCCGTAGAGGAGCGTTAGGCGTGCAGCCGTGAGGTTCGCGGTGATGATCCCCTCCTCCCGGTCGCGGCCGAAGAAGAAGGATGCGTCGACCTCGGAGTCTTCGAATGGCGCCAGGCCCTTGTAGGGGCTCGGCGGGTTCACGTCACGGGCTCGTGAGTGAGACGTGCCCCGAGCCGATCGAGGAACTCCTCGGGGTCGAGGTCGAAGACGTCGATGCCGCGTTGACGCCACGTCTCGCACTCGACGGCATCGGGCCTCGCCGAGATGGCCCATGAGCGGTAGTTGACGCGTTCGCGACCCCACAGCCTGTGCAGGAGCACGCGAACGTGCCACGCGCGGAGCGGGTAGCCGAGAAATAGGAAGTGGCTGCGGCGGAGCTTCGAGACGAGGCCGACCGGAACGACGCCGGCCAGCTCGGGTGACGCGAGGAAGTCGATGTAATCGTCCTCGCTGACGACAAAGCTCTCCCATTCCCGCTCGGGAGTACGGTCGACCTGACCGTGGATCTTGAGGATCACCGTGCGGCGCTCGGGAACCAGGTCGACGTACGTGTTCGGGATGTCGACGAGTGCGACCGTCCCCTCGGCCGAGACGTGCAGGAACTTGCCGGTGTGACGGCCGTTGCCGATATAGCAGACCGTGTCGAACTCTTCGTCGGCTTCGGTAAAAGCACGCTCGAGTCCCTGGTCGAACTCTGCTGAGACGATCAACGGCGGCGGCCAGCCGCGTTTGCGAAGCGCACCGGCCAACGTCGCAAGACCGTGCTCGACCGCCCCGGGCTCGTAGTCACGATCGAAGAGCTCGTGGAGCTCGTCGTACAGCGGGCCGACGCCCTTCATCAGGGCGACGTACTGCGAAACGCGTGCGAGGTCGCGCTCTCTTTCCGGCGGGTAATCGAAGCACTCGGCCAGATACGCCGCGACGTGGTCGGGCGTCGGGAGGGCCGCCGCCGCGGTCTCCGGCTGCGAGGCACCCCGAGCGCCAGGCCCGAGGATGATCACGAGCCTGCCCCCAGCCGCCGCCTTGACGATCTCGCGGTAATGGTCGTCGAGCTCTGGACGCGGTGCCGCAGGGTCGAGCGACGCCTCCTGGCGCAGAATCGACGCATAGAGCTGTTGCAGCTCCCTGCTCGGCTCGATGCCGAGCTCCTCAACGAGCTTGCCCCGCCCTTCATGGTAGGCGTCGAGCGCCTCGGCCTGGCGGCCTGATCTGTACAGAGCGAGCATGAGGTGGCCGCGCAACCGCTCCCGGAGTGGGTACTGGGCGACGAGGGACTCGAGCTCACCGACCAGCTCCGCGCCGGAGCCGGCGACGAGCTCGGCGTCCAGGCGCTGCTCGAGTGCGTCCAGGCGAAGCTCCTCAAGCCGCTGGATGTCGCCCTGCGCGAAGGCCTCGTAGGCGAGGTCGGCGAGCGGAGGGCCACGCCACAGTGCGAGCGCTTCGCGAAGAATCCGAGTCCGCTCGTCGCCCGTCGAGCGCCTCGCCTCGGCAACAAGCCGCTCGAATCGGCTGAGGTCGAGCTCGTCAGGCCCGACGGTCAACGCGTAGCCCGGCGGCCTGGTCACGAGCACGTCTGCCCCGAGCAGCTTGCGGAGGTGGGAGACGATGTTCTGCAGCGATGTCGTCGCCGTTCGCGGCGGTTGCTCGCCCCAGAGCTCGTCGACGATGCGGTCGATCGACAGCGCCTCGCCTGCGTGAAGGAGCAGGAGACCGAGGAGAGCCCGTTGCTTCTGCCCGCCGAGATTTAGGGGGCCGCTCTCGTTCGCGACCTCGAGCGGGCCAAGGACCCGGTACGCAGGCACAGGCAGGTTCTAACACCTCGCCGCGGCAGAGGGAAGCGCGCGTTAGTGAGCCGTTGGCGCGGCGTGACCGAGACATTTAGGCACGGATCGACGGTCTGTGCATGCCGAGCACAGACAACAGCCACAGCGACCACGGTCGCCTGCTTCGCCGCTTACTCGCAGTAACTGCCGTTCTTGCCACCATGGCGCTTCCTGCGCCGACCTGCGGCTCGACGGCCCTCAACTTCGGCCCGGACACCGCCGTCCGCGCCTGGACGATCCAGTACACGGCTCACGACGGTGCCCGCCGGTCTGCGACCGTCATCCTCCCGGCCTCGTACGGGCCGCACAACAATCCGTCCATCCCACTGGTCATCTCGCCTCACGGCCGCAACGGAACCGGCCGGGCGAACGCCCAGTACTGGGGAAAGCTCCCCGCCGCAGGCGGCTTTGCCGTGGTCAATCCTGACGGCATGGGCCGGCGGCTGAAGAGCAACTCGTTCGGTTACACGGGACAGATCGACGACCTCGCGCGCATGCCGGAGCTCGTGCGGGCAGCGCTGCCCTGGGTCCGCATCGATCGTCAGCGGATCTTCGCCCTGGGTAGCAGCATGGGTGGCCAAGAGACGCTGCTCCTCGTCGCGCGGCATCCCGACCTGCTTGCGGGCGCAGCCGCCCTGGACTCGGTGACCGATCTCGCCCGGCGTTACGGGCAGATGCCCGAGGCCGAGTGCGACGCAGCGTGTCTCCGCCGCAATGGAAAGCCCTTCGGCGTGATCCTCCAGCAGAAACTTGCACACGAGGTTGGCGGAATCCCGACCGGACATGCCCGCCTGTACGCCGAGCGGAGCCCGCTGCAGCAGGCCGGGCGGATCGCCGCCTCCGGCGTGCCGCTCGAGATCTGGTGGAGCACGAAGGACCGCATCGTCGTCGACCAGGCGCACCAGTCAGGCGCGCTCTACCGGGCGCTGCGCCGACTCGATTGGTGCGCCCCGGTCAGCGAGTACGTCGGCAGCTGGCGCCACTCGCACGAGATGAGGGCAAGCCAGCTCCTGCCGATCGCGCTCGTCCGGCTCGGGCTCCTGCCGACGACCTCCCGGACGCTGCCGGCGAGCGTCATGTTCCGGACAGAGCCCCAGTGCTCGGACGCGTAAGCCGCACCTACGGAACGGCGGTCCGTACGGCGACCTCGACGGTGCCGCCCCGTCCGGTTAGGTCGATCGCGCTCGTCCTCGTGTCGAAGCGCGAGGAGGATCGGCCGTTGACCCGGACGGCGACGATTCGCCTGCCGTCCGGTAGGCGCAGCCGCAGCGCGAGCGCAGCGAGCGTCTTCCGTCCCGGGACCCGGACTGTCGCCTGCAGCGAGCTCGCGTACGCCAGGATCTCGAAGGAAACCGGGCCGGCGCTCGTCGGCATGCGACGAACGACGATCCGCTTCCCCGGTTCGAGCCATGCGCGCGGCGTTGCGAACCCGAGCTGAAGACCGTCGGGCTCGCCGTTCGCGCCACGCGTCTCGCGGACCAGCATGAGGCGTAGCTTCGTCAGGAACGTAGCGTTGCTCGCGGAGTTCGGCGGGAGATAGGCTGTCCGGAGGTACTCGTCGTGATCCGGTGCGACCGATGCTGCCTCGCCGCCGACGAACGTGCCTGGGGTCATCGCGACCGCAAGTTGGCCGTAGAGCGCGAGAACGAGTTGATCGGCCTTGTCGTTGTCGGCGAGGAAACGGGCAACGCTGTTCCCGTAGACCTCGTCGGTCCCGCCGCGAGGGAACGGCCCTTCGCCGTAAAGCCTGTATGCGCCGGCGCGCACCAGCCCGAGCATTCGCGCGCCGTGAATTCGCATGTAGTCGAAGATCCCTTCCGCCCGTTCGCCGCCCGCGCGGAAGAAGCCGGAAGCGAGTGCGTAGGGCATGACGAGGTTCCAGTAGCTGCCGAGCCGCGCCTCCGTCACCGACCCGTACGGACGCTCGCCGTCGACAAGCGAGATCGGAACGAACAACGACCCGTCTTCGAGACGCGTCTCGGATGCCTCCACCGCTCGACGGAGCCCGCGCTCGAGTCGGTTCGCTGTGGCGAATGTCGACCGTGCGAGGTCGGGCTTCCCGACGTCGGCCCATGCGGCCGCGATCGCGCGCATGCCTTGCCAGGCGACGGCCTGCGAATGCAAGCCGTAGACCGAGTCGGGAATGTCGGAGGAGTAGCGCTCGCGGGCGAGCAGGCCGTGCGGATCACTCGCGATCTGGCGATCGAAGTCCGAGACGTAAGCGCGTAGCGCCGCCGTGACCCGCCCAAGCTCCGCGCGGTCCCGGTAGAGGCGGTAGTACACCGCCGCCGCGAGCAGCCTCTCTGCCTTCTTCCAGTTCGGATACCGGGTCGGTCGCTGCGCCAGCGAGGCCTCGACAATCGAGCGGCTGAGCTTCCCTCGGCCCCATTCAGCGGCGACCTGCGCCACGTCGAGTGCCTCGGGGTACGAGAACTCCTCGTATGGATTGCCGATGCTGTAGCGCCAGGCGAGGACGAGGTTCTGGACGAGGACGGAGCGCCAGGCATTCATCACTCGTCGTTCAGGAACCTGGACGAAGGCGCCCTCGCCCAGCCGCCGCGTCCAGTACGCAGTCGTCGCGCGGCGGGCGGCGTCGTACGCGTCGGACGAGACCTTGCTCAGCACATGTCCGCCCTGCCACGCGACGCTCAGGGTGCTGCGTTTGCCAGCCGAGGCCGGCAATGTGCGGGTCTCTCCGCCTGCAACTGCCATGCGCAACGCGACGGGCTCCCGGGCGTCGACCGTCAGGCGAACAAAGCTCGCCTCCGCCTCGCGCTTCGGCAGATGCCACACGAAGGACTCTTGCGCGTAGCGGTTGCCGACCGCGTCGACGTAGCGCGTCTGCAAAATCGGCAGCCACCCGGCAGCGAGAGACCCCGGCGTGAGGCGGCTGAAGCACGACCCAAAGCGCTCAGCGCCGGCGAAGACGGTCAGCGTCGGCCCGTAGACGTGGTCGGCGACAACCTGGCTACCGTCCGCGACGTGGAGCGCGACGGTCCGGGCGCCGTCGACGCTCGACGGAATCGAGAGCGCCGCGTAGTGGAAGCCTGACGCAGTCAGCGGCCGCCCCTTCCCCTGCGCGAGGAGCAGCGGAGCCAGAAACCGGCGAGCACCATCGTACGTCGGCCCACCCGAGGAGTGCAGCAGCTTTTCTCCCCACACGTCGCGGCGCGCCCGCAGGGCCCGCATCGTCGCCTCGGAGTAGGAGACGCTCGCCGTCGGACGCTCGCAGCTGTCCTCGTTCTGTCCCGCTGCTCGACCGGCCGTCGCCGCACCACCGGCCAGCGAAGAAACAACGAGCGCGAGCGCACTCACGAGGACGTACACAACCATCATCGACTTCGGCGTCACATCAGCGGGCTTCTTCTACGTGTACAACCTGCGTCGTGTCGCAAAGCGCGAACACGTCATCTTCGTGCCCCCTCGCAAGCCTCCGCTAATGAGTTCCCGGAAGCGCCGGCCGCTTGCGCGAGCTGCGTGTTGACGCCGTACGCCACGCTCAGAACCATCCTTGATCGCTGTATCAACTGCAACCCAAGATTGCCTCGTTCCCACTGCGCAGCAGGCGCAGCGCGATCGGAGCTCCGCCGAGAAGGTCGGGGGAGGCCGGCCGCGAGCTGGTGTCGCCAGCGGCGACAGCAGCCTGCGCGTACGGATGCGCGTACAGGTTCGTCTCCGCGTTCCCGCTCCTTGCGTAGTTCGGTACAGCTTGTTGCAAGTCGCGATGTAGCTCGTTGACCTTGTTGCGCCTCGTCGCCGTCTATCTGACCGGACCTCTTAATCCCAAGGTCGAAGGTTCGAATCCTTCACGGCCCAGCTAAAGCCCCTGCAAATCCACGCTTTCGTCTCGAGCACGGATGTGCCGCGGGGGCAATGGGGCAACGCGCGACCAATCCGCACCTCGGCGCGTCACTTGGGGCATCGCCGGTGAAGTTGGTAATTCAGATCCCGTGCCTGAACGAAGCGACCGTCCTTCCCGTCACGCTTGCCGATCTCCCACGCGAGTTGGAAGGCTTCGACAGCGTCGAGTGGCTCGTCATCGATGACGGCTCCACCGACCGCACCGCGGAGGTGGCCCGTGCGTTCGGCGTCGATCACATCGTCCGCTTCTCCTCGCACAAGGGGCTGGCGGTGGCCTTCGAGTCGGGAATCGACGCTGCGCTGAAGCTTGGAGCAGACGTCATCGTCAACACAGATGCTGACAATCAATATCCCGGGAGCGAGATCCCAAGGCTCGTCGCGCCCGTGCTCGCGGGCAAGGCCGACATCGTTGTGGGGACCCGCGGGATCAAGAAGCACGCGGAATTCTCGACCGCGAAGAAGGTCATTCAGCGCTGGGGCTCCTGGGTCGTCCGGGGGGCGTCGAATACCGACGTGCCCGATACGACTTCGGGCTTCCGCGCGTACAGCCGCGAGGCCGCGCTGCGCCTGAACGTCATTTCCGGGTTCACGTACACGCTCGAGACACTCATCCAAGCCGGCAAGAGCCATCTCGCCGTGACTCACGTGCCCGTCCGGACGAATCCGAGGACGCGGGAGTCACGCCTCTTCCGCTCGATCCCCCACTACGTCGGTCGCTCGATCGAGACGATCCTCCGCATCTACGCGATGTACGAGCCCTTGCGGGTCTTCCTCCGGCTCGCAGCGATTGTCGCCCTCGCCGGTCTCGCGCTCGTCGCTCGCTTCGCGTACTTCTACTTCACCGAGGCTGGTCCGACCGGGCACGTGCAGTCGCTCATCGTCGGCGTCGGACTCCTCATCTTCGCTCTTCAGCTCGCCATGCTCGGGATCATCGGGGATCTTCTGCGCGCGGACCGTGTCATCGGTGAGCGCACGCTCCACCGCGTGCGCAAGATCGAGCTCGCGCTCGGGATCGTGCCCGACGACCCGCTTACCGAGCGCATCGCTACCGGCGTGGGGAAGCGTGAGCCGCTCGACTGAGGACGCTGTGCGCCTTGCCGTTCAGGGACCGGCCGGAAACGTCTACGACAAGTACGGCACGCACAACCCGCTCGCTCGTCTGGTCGTCAGGCGCTTCCTCGCCGCCGTCGACGCCACGGTCGACGAGAACCGGCCGAGTTCGGTCCTCGACGTCGGCTGTGGAGACGGGTTCGTAACCGAGCGACTCGCGCAGCGGCTTCCGGAGGCCCAGGTTGTCGGCTTCGATGTCGGCGACCCGCGCCTCCGCGCGCAGTGGGGCCGTCGGGAGCGTCGAAACCTTTCGTTCCGCGAAGCCTCCGCGTACTCCGTCCCGTATGACGACGACTCGTTCGAGCTCGTGTGCGCGCTCGAGGTGTTCGAGCACTTGGAGCGTCCGCGCGAGGCGCTCGCGGAGCTCACCCGGGTTGCTTCCCGCACGCTGCTTCTCAGCGTTCCAGCCGAACCACTGTGGCGCGTGCTCAACATCCTCTCCGGCCGCTACGTCCTCGCTCTCGGGAACACACCAGGCCATGTCAACCACTGGTCTCGCCGCAGCTTCGTCGGCTTCTGTCGCGAGGCGGGCGAGTTGGCGCGAGTGCGCACGCCCGTCCCTTGGACCATGGTGACGGTCGCCGTCAACGGGCATTGATGACGCCCCATAGGAGCCGCCCACGAGTGGCGCGGATGCTCGGGACGCTCCTCGGACTCGTTCTCATCGCACTCCTGCTCTTCCGCCTCCGCTCGCTGTGGAGCGAGCATCCCATTCCGGTCGACGAGGCGAGCCCGCCGCTGCTTGCCGCAGCCGTCGCCGTCGCCGGCCTGGCCATGACCGTCTACGGCGCAATCTGGCCCGCGACACTACGGTCGATCGGGACCGCCCCGCCGCGCGGACTCCTGATTGCCTTCTACGCCGGCCAACTCGGCAAGTACCTGCCAGGTGGGGCGTGGCAATACCTCGGCCGGGCCAAGCTCGCCGCCCGCCTCGGTATTCCCCTCCGCGCCGGGGCAGCCTCGCTCGTCGTTGAGGCGGGTTGCTCGCTCGTCGCCGCCGCCCTCGTCGGTCCCTTCGCCCTCGCATCGGATAACCGCCGCCTCGGCGCGGCTGCCGCAGCCGTCGCAGCCCTTGCCGCGGCTGGGGCGCTGCTGAGCTGCTCGTCCTGGGTCGCACGGGGGGCGTCCGCGCTGCAGCGCCGGGCGCGATTGCCGAACCACGCCGACGTGCAGGCCCTCCGAGGCGTAACGATCCGATACGCGCTCGCGTGGCTCGTCTTCGGCGTCGCGTTTTGGCTCCTCGCCCGTGCGCTGTACGCCGTTCCGGTCTCGAGCTTGCCGTTTTATGCGGGGACGTTCACGGTCGCCTGGGCGGCGGGATTCGTTGTCGTCTACGCTCCCGGAGGCCTCGGCATTCGCGAGGCCGTCATCGTTCTCATCCTCGGCAGCCATCTCGGCGTGGGCGAGGCGATCGTGCTCGCGGCGAGTTCGCGGATCGTGTTCACCGTCGTGGACTTCGTCGGAGGCGTCGTTGCACTCACTGTGCTCGGTCGCGCACGAAGAGCCGTTGGCTAAAGGACAGGGTGCTTGAGGACTTGCCGCGCTTCCTGCACGGGGCCTACGAAGACTGGGCTCGGCCGCTACCCGCTCGTTGCGAAAAATGCGACGCAACGGCCGAACGCATCAGCGCCGTCGGGAGCGGTTCCATAGGTGGCTTGGAACTTCTCATCGCCCCACCGGGCATGCAGTGCCTCACACGTCTGAGCGGGATTCTCGACGCCATACCCGTCGGACCCGGCTCCCGCGCCGCTCGTATCCGACAAGACGAACCCAGCCGCCAGAGCCAGCGCCAGCACCACGACGAACGCCGTGATCACTGCTCGGAGCCGTGTGGCTCGCGCTCGCACTCGACCTCCTGGCCTTAACGGGGGTTCAGAACCAACCCCGCGAGAACGGACGGCAGCCTACTCCCATGCGCCGACGGCGTCAAGAAGCCGGGACCGAGGTTGCGGTGCATTCTTCAACGTCTCGGGGACATGGGTGAGACCACGACACGCGGTAAGCACGGAACCGTTGCAGGGGGCTCGGGCAGCGAGGAGTGGATGCTCCCGCAGCGACTCGAGTGGCTCGGTCGTCTACGGGCAACGCCGTCGCGCGTGGCCGGCTTTGCGTTGTTCCTGGTAGGCGGCATCGCCGTACTCCTCGCTTACGGCAAGCCCTGGGTGGGCTACGACGCTATGTACGCGCTGCTCTGGGGCCGTGACCTCGCCCGTGGCCGCGTTCCGAACTTCGAGCTACCCGTCGCGCCGACGCCGCATCCGCTTGCGATCGTCTTCGGAGCGCTTGTCTCCCCGCTCGGCGACGGCGGCGTGGTCGTCTTCGAGTGGCTCTCGATCGTGTCGTTCGTCGCTTTGGGATGGGCTGCCTTCCGCCTCGGCAGCAAGCTGTTCTCAGCGCCGGTGGGTCTCGTGTTCTCGACGATCCTGATGACCCGTCCACTGCTCGTTCTCGAGACGCAGCATGTCTCGATCGACATTCCGTTTCTCGCCCTTGTGCTCTGGGCGACCAGCCTGGCCGCCCGGACGCCCCGACGGGCATGGCAGGTGCTTGCTCCACTCACCGCAGCCGGCCTGCTACGGCCGGAAGCTTGGGTCATCTCGGCGCTGTACACGGCGTACGCCGCGTCAGGGCGCGGGAGACGTGACGCACTGCTCCTCGTGAGTCTCGCGGCAGCGGCGCCGCTTGTCTGGATGAGCTTCGACCTGGCAGCCACCGGCGATCCCTTCTACTCCCTTCACGGCACGCGCGAACTTGCTGCCCAGCTGGCGCGACCGCGCGGGCTCGATACGGCGCTCCGCACCGCCCCGGAGTACCTCAAATCGATTCTCGGCGAGCCTATCGCGTGGATGGGCGTTGCCGGCTCGATCGCCGGAATAGGCGCGCTGTACGAACGCGCCCGCCTCCCCGCCGTCCTGATGGGTGTCGGGTTCTCATGGTTCTTCGTTCTGGGCATCGCTGGGCTCCCACTCATCACCCGCTACCTTCTGATCCCGGCGACGGTCATGGCGCTCTTCGCCGGCGTCGCGGCCTTCGGGTGGCGACATCTAGCGAGGCGGGGCCGCCTCCGCCGCGCGTGGGCCGCAAGTTCAGCGGCTCTGCTGATCGGCGCCACGATCGCGATCCCACATGATCTGCGACAGCTCGACAGGAGGCTCGCGCTCAGTTCAGAGCGCCGCGCGTTGCACGCGGATCTCGTCGAGATCGCTTCTTCGCCGGCCGCACGTGAGTGGCGTCGCCGCTGCGCGTCTGTTTACGTTCCCACCTACCGCGCCGCTCCAGTCGTCGCTTACTCGCTCCACGAAAATCCAGGCGCGGTGCAATCAGCAGCGGCGCCGCGAGCTACAAAGGCGCTGGTGGTCGTGCCCGCAAACAGCATCGTCGGCAGCACTTTCCTTCTCGATCCGCGAGAACCTGGACGCGGCACGTTTGCTGCACCGATCGGCTCTCGCCTTGTCGAGGAGAACCGGTCCTGGCGCCTTTTTGAGCGTTGCTAGGCGAGGAGATGCAGCGCCGCATGCCGTTCGTGCTGCTTGGGATCGTCGTCGCGGTGAGCTTTGCGTTCCAGCTCTATTCCGCCCAGCACCCGACCTCGTGGCACCAGTCGCGGACGAGCGTTCCTATGGGAAGCTCGCCGTCGACCTCGCCGAGCACGGCCATTTCGGGGACAGGACAACGGGTCTGCACGATCCGTTCCACTGGGCGCCGGGCGCGCCGGTGTTCTTTGCGCTCGGCCAAGCACTGTTTCCCGATCCCGCGTCCGCGGAGACCGATGACATTCCCGCGGTCTATAGCTTGAACGCGGCCGTCTCGACGCTCACGGTGGTTGTGGCGTTTTGCCTGGTCTGGATGCTCACGGGGCCATGGGCAGGATTGGTCGCAGCGGCGCTCGTCGGTTTCTACCCACCGCTGATCCTCGCGACCGGAGAGCAGCTCTCCGAGCCGCTCGGCGCCTTCCTGCTCATCGCTGCGTTCGCCGCGCTGGCAGCGGGCCTGCAGTTCCGGAGTCACTGGGCGACCTTCGGCGCCGGCCTGCTGCTCGGCCTCACAGTTCTGACGCGCGCGGACCTCCTGCCTGTTCCCTTCCTGATCGCCGGGCTCGTCGGTGTCTGGATCTGGCGGCGCGGAGACGGCCTTCGGCGCGGCGCGTCCGCCGCGGCCGTTCTCGCCGGCGCGGCAGCCCTCACGATTGCCCCGTGGGTCGCCTACGCTTCGACACGCGCGAGCGAGTTTGTTCCCGTGACGACCGCCGGGCCATCCGCGCTCTTCATCGGAACGTACCTGCCGGGCAACGGGACAACAACGGGATTGAAGCGCGTCCTTGGAGACGAGGCGAAGCGGCTGAACCCGAGATTCCGTGGAACGCCGAACTCCCAGCTTCAAGCGCAGTGGGTACTCAACGTTATCGCCGCTCGGCACCCCGACCGACCCCGCCGCTCCGCGATTGCGCTCGAGGCGAGGCATAACCTGATCCGTTACGGGCTCGGCCATCCGCTGAAGTTCGGCGCCATGATGCTCGACAAGGGCGTGAAACGAATGTGGTCTCGCTACGCACGCGGTGGCGGCCGTCGCGAGTCTGTCGCCATCCGCATTTGGCACATCGTGCTGGTGCTTGCGTCCTTGTCGGGGGTAGCGCTCGCCGTTGTGTTGCGCCGGTCCCTCGTGCTCTCCACGATCCTGACGGCCGTCGCGACGTTGACTGCCGTCCACATGCTCGCTGTCGCTCAGGCCCGTTACAACCTCCCGCTCATGCCAGTGCTGATCGCGGGTGGCGTCAGCGGATGGTTCCTCGGCATACGAGCAACTACTGGGAGGCGAGGCAAGCGAGACATTGAGGCCGCCCTTGATGAAGAAGGACGGAAATCGGGGTTAACGGTCGCGGAGTCAACATCCGGTTGTTGACCCGGGCCAGCAGGGCCCGAGAAGACCCGAGTCAGCGCGAATGAATCCGAGTGGTCACAGCCTCTTGACAAAGGCGTGACCGACCCGGTCAATTAGCTGCTCAACGAGGGCCTCTGCAAATTCAGCCCGCGCCAGGAACAGTGCCTTCCACTTGGGCGAGGCCGGCCTGCTCAGCGCCTGAGTTTGCGAGGGTAAGAGCGAGAGAGGGGCCGAAGCCCCTCTCTCGACTCCGCTCTGAGACCGGTTTCAGCTCACGGCTCGACCTTGACGGAATCGCACCCGAAGAAGAGGTGCGATGCCCCGTCGGTTCCGACGAACGTCCCCCTGACGCAAACTTCCGTCGACGACGTGGTGAGGCCGCTGTCCGCGACGCGGAATTGGAGGACCAGGTCCAGATCACCGTCACGCGTCTGTTCGTCGAGCTCCCAGGAGTCCTCGGCGTGTCCGGTGCCGTGGACCGCCGTGGCACCACCCGTCCCTGAGAAGACGACCGACCGTGGTCCGAACCTCACGCTGAGCGGGTCGATCCTCGTCGCGTCGAACGCGAGCGGCAGACCGTACTCGTCTGCCTGGGTCGTCAGGACGGCCACCGGCGCCGTCCCGTTCAGGTTGATCGCATTGGGGAAGCCGCCCGGCTTGATGTTGATCACCACGGGAACGACACACTCGACGGTGACTGACATAGTCGCCGCGTTGTTCCCGGACACCGGGTCGAAATCTGCCGGCATCGCGAGTTGGACGGTGTTTCGGAACAAGAACGTCTGCGGTCCCGGCACGCCGCAGGTGATCGTGAAGGTCTCGTCGATCGCCCGGAGCTCGTCCTTTGCAACGGCCGATGCGATCGTGAAAGCCGACGACGGGGTCACCGTCGAACCGGCTGGCGCGGTCCCGGTACGCGAAACGCCGACGTCCACCGGCGACGACGGTCCGTGATTCGTGATCACCTTGTGCAGCGTCACCCCGACCGGCTGACCGATGATCACCCGCGCGGGCGGCGCAGCCGCCGCGAAGCTGACGATCGCGGCGTCCGCCTTCGCCTTCACGAGCGTCTGTTCGGTGGTCCGGTTGTCCGCCGCGTTCGCGTCGATCTGATCGGCCGACACGATCGCCGAGTTGGTGATCGTCTTCGGTTCGCCGTTCAGATAGACGAGGTCCGGGGCGATCGAGACGGTGACCGCGAAGGTCGTCTGCGCCCCGGCCGCCAGCGCACCCACCGCACAGCGCAGCGTCCCGGCCGGCGCCTCGCTGCAGAAGCTCGGACCGGCCGTGTACGTGACGCCCGCCGGCAGGACGTCCTTCACGATGACGCCGGTCGCCGCCGAGGGACCGTCGTTGGTGACGGTGAAGGTGTAGCTGAGCGTCTCGCCCGCGAAGGCCGGATCCGCCGACGCGGTCTTCGTGATCCGCAGGTTTGCGATCGGGATCTCGATCCGCCAGATCCCGCGCCCGGTTCCCAGGTAGACGCGGACGAAGCCCGCCTTGTCGTGGTCGAAATGCGCGAACTCCGGCTGCGGGAGATGCGGGATCCCGGACGTTCCGGGCGCGTGCGGATCGGTGAGCAGCGACCACGTTCGACCGCCGTCGCTCGTGATGAAGACGCCGGACTGTCGCCCGGCCGCGACGATGATGTCGGGATTCTCGGGGTCGAACGCGATGAGGTTCGGTTGGGGCATGACGAAGATGCCGTCGCCGGCGTCCGGCACGTTCGACCTGAACCCGTCGTTCATGAGGCTCGAGAGCGCCAGGTCGTCGAGCCACCCCCTACCGCCGTCGATCGACCACACCATGCGCGGCGCTCCGTCGCCGACGACCGACGCATAGATGTGCAGCGGATTCTTGGGATCGACGGCGACGAGGCTGAAGCCGGGTTTCGAGTCGCTGGTGCGCTTCGGAGCGAAGCGTTGTACCCAGGCGCCGTTCGTATAGGTCCAGAGCTCGTCCAGCGAGCCGAACGTCCCGTGCCAGCACGATCCCGCGAGGACGTACGGCACCGGGTCGGTCGGACCCATCGCGGCTTGGATGTGACACGGCCCGAGTGAAGACGTCCACTCTCCGAGCGCCTCCCCCAACGGCGCGCCGTCGATGTTCTTCACGTCGCGCACCCCCGCTGGGATCGGGGCGCCGCCGGCCGTCGCCTGGAACGGGACCACGACGGCGACCAGATACCGACCGGGCCCGGGTTCCGCGATCAGCTGGGAGTCCCAAAAGGGCTGCGGGAAGAAACCGTACTTCGCGTCATCGTTGTACGCGGGGATCTTCTGCTTCATGTTCACGAAGCCCGGATCGCCGGCCTGGATCCCGCCGGCGCCGGAGAACGATTCGGCGACGACCTTCGTGGAGTCCGCGACCACGCCCAGCACGTCGCCCGGCACGCGGTGGTCCCAGGAGACGGCGTTGGGCGCGTCGCCGGCGTTCGCGGTGTAGAAGAGGCCGTTGTCCTGCGTCGCCATGTAGAGGTCCTCAAGGGCTTCGTTGCCGACGTGGGAGCCGGCCATCCCGTGGAGGTCGAAGGCATGGAGTCCCCAGTTGGCGCCGCGGAAGTCGGGCGTCTGGCACGGCGGGTCGTCCGCCGGTTCGACGTCCCAGACGCTGTGGTTTGCGTAGACGCCGCCGTCCGACGAGTAGAGCGCCGGACACGCATCCGGGGACAACGTGTGTCTGAAGATGAGGTCTCCGGAGTCGCCGTGCGCCATCTGGGAGCTGCCGAGGTGGTCCGTGAAGCTGCCCGACCATTTCTCCTTGTCCGTCTCGCAGTTCGGCATCTGTCCCGAGTGGCACGGGATGCGCCACAACGAGCCGTCCGCCACCCAGACGTCGAAGCCGTCGGACCGGTCGTTGGTGACGACGAAGGGGATGCGGGTCTTCCGGTCCAGAGTTCCGTCGTGGTCGTCCGGATAGGGCAGCTCGGTCCACGGCTGTGCATCGTTGACGTGGCCCTCGAAGAACTCGGGGTTGCCGGCTCCGCCGATGTCGGCGTGAAAGGCGTTGCCGAAGACGACGAACACGACCGTCGGATCCTCCGGCGAGACGGCGAGCGAGCAGTAACCGCCCAGTTCGCCGTAGGTGCTCGACAGCGGCTTGTCGATCTGCGACCAGGTGTACGGCGCGCCGGAGGGCGAGATCAGCAGGCCGTCGTCGCCGCATGCGTAGCTGTGGCCGTCGGCGAGCGCAACGACGTCCCAGACGCTGTCCGGCGGCGCGCCGTCGGTTGGCGTCGGGTCGAACAGCGTCCAGTGCGCGCCGTTGTCCACGCTCCGGGCGAGACCGCAGTTCGTGCCGACAAGCACCTCTTGGCTTCCGGGCCGTACGGCAATCCCGAAGCCCGAGGGCTGGTCCACGAGCTGCTGCGGACACTCGGACGGCGCGGCCTGAGGCGGACGTACCCAGGTCTGTCCGCCGTCGTTCGACACTCGATCCCGGTCAGCGGCTGTGCGCGCCCGTCGTAGAACGACGTCGCAAAGACCAGCGTGGCGCTGCGCGCATCCACGTCCCAGGTGAGGTTCGGGACGTGACCGTCGAGGTGCTGCCAGTGGTCGCCGTCCCTGCTCTTGAAGAGCCCGCCGACCTCGCTTGCCGCGAAGTAGGTGTCGGGAATGAGGAACGGGATGCCCGGCACCACGTCGAGCCCGTTGACGCGGCCGCCGTTGTGCTGGCTCGCGCACGGCTCGAGGCAGAGCGGGAGGCCGATGCCGGACTCGTCCGTCAGGAGCGGCCCCTCGTTGTCCGGCGTGATGTCGGCGAACGTCGCAACCGCCGACGAGTCCGCGGCCGCGTTCGTCGCAGGACCGACGACGATCGCTCCGACCAGCAGGAGGACGACCGCGATCGGGATCATCGTTGCCGCAGTCATCAGCCGCTTGCGCGGCTCAGGAGATGCACTTTGCTTTACCACTTCTCCTCCCCTCTCTGTGACACGGTTTCGGCCCCGCCTAGGACCAGAGAACGACGAAGAACGGGTCGTCGACGATTTCGCCGACGGGCGTGAACGTGATGACGTATGCCTCGGGGGCGGCTGGTCGCGTCCGGCCCTGCGAACGCGACGCCGACCGCCGCAACGACGAGCGCGACGCTCGCGATCGCGATCGTCCATACGCGTCTCAACGCTTTCTCCTTCCTACTTCGCGAATTGGGCGCAGAAGGCGGCGAGCTCGTCGGCGGGGATCCCGATCACCGTCTCGAGGAACTCCTCCTCGCCGACCGTGCCTTGGTGCGCTCCCGGATTGACGAGTCCGGTGAAGTGCTGTCCGAACGGGCCGATGCCGTCGAAGTCGCCTTGCGCGATCATGCTGCGCAGTTGACCCAGGCAACCCGAGTACTGCGTGGCGAACTCGCTCGGCGAGATCCCTGACGGAGGCGACTCGACGGCCTGCGCCGGCGCGGCGAGCGCCACCGCTCCGAAGCCTGCAATTGCAAGTGTCTTGAACGTCATCACTGCTCCTTTCGCTGAGTGCTTGCTGGGCATTACGACGCGCCCACTGCCCTCGCCGCATTCACGCGGCCGGATCCGTAGAAGTCGTCGACGCCGGGCTTGCCGAGGTCGTCGGCCGATGCGCGCAGAACGGCCTCGACGGCGTCGGGGTTCATCTGGCCGCCGTGGCCGCCGATCACGAGCGCGGCGACCCCAGCGACGTGCGGTGTCGCCGCGCTGGTGCCGAAGCTGACCGTCCAGCCGTTGATGGTGGGGCCGACGACGGTGTCGAAGGCGAAGCAGGGCAGGGTGATCACGACCTTGCAGAAGGTGTACGGCGGCGGCGGCGGGAAGGGTCGGTTGCAGTCAACGTTTCCGCCGGGCGCGGCGAAGTCGACCACCGATTTGCCGTAGTTGCTGTAGCAGGCCGGCAGGTCGAGGTTGGTGCTCGGGTCCGACCCCCAGCCGCGCGGCCCTGTGGCGCTGACGGCGATCACGTGCGGCAGCTGCGCGGACAGCTGGACCGCGTCTTTGTCGGCGTCCAGGTCGCGGGCCTGGTTGCCCGTGCCCGCGACGATCGTTGCGCCCTTGCGGTGGGCGAACTCGAACGCACGCGTGCGAGCGACGATCAGCGCGGCGACGTCGGCGGCGCGGACGTACGTACCGTCCGCATCGACGAAGCCCCGCCGCGACAGCGTTGCGCCGAGGCTGATGTTGATCACGTCGGTGTCGATCTGGGCGGCGTAGGCGAGGGCGGCGAGGATGGCGGAGTAGGGGCAGCCGAGGGCGCTGTCGGGGCAGACGCGGAGGGCGACCAGCTCGGCTTCGGGGGCGACGCCGATCGTGCCGATGCCGTTGTCGGCGGCGGCGATGATCCCTGCGACCCAGGTGCCGTGGTGCGGCGGCGCGGTGAACGGGGGCGGCCCAGTCGGCGGGGCGGCGACCGGCAGGCCGGGGATGAACGAGCGGCTGAGGTCGAGGTTGAGGTTGGGGGCGAGGTCGGGGTGGTCGACGTCGATGCCGCTGTCGAGGACGGCGACGCGCGCGCCCTTGCCGCGCGCACCGGTCGCCCACGCTTCGGGGGCGTCGATCGCATCGAGCGCCCATTGCATGTCGAAGAAGCGGTCGTCGTCGCCGCTTGTCGGCGGGTTCTCGACCAGGGCCGATCCGGCCTCCGGCTCGGGTGCGATCGCGACGTCCGGGATCACCGAGCGGACGCCGGCGATCGACGAGGCACTCGCGGCGAAGCCGGCATCGGCCGAGGTCACGATTGCGACGCCGATCTCGGGTAGTGCGTAGGTGATCGAGCCGGCGCGCGCGTCGACCTGCTCTGCGAGACCGGCCGGCAACCGGTTCTCGTCGGAAGCGATGAGGATGTACGTCGAGCGTGCGATCTCGCCCGTCTTCGCTTCGACCGAAGCAGGAACGAGGACGAAGACGAGCGTGACCACGAGTGCGATGCGAGAGCGCTTCATGGTGTCCCCCCTTTTGTCTCGAGGTGGTCGCACGCGATCAGGACGACCTGGCTGATGCGCTGGCACCGCAGCTCGGCGCGCTCGATTGCGTCGCGGACGGCCTCCGCCGACGGCCCTTCGAGAACGTGCATGCAGATGTCTTCGTCGGGCAGGACGAGCGACCATCTGTGTTGCGCGTCGGATCCGCCCCTGAGCAGCGCCGCAACTGAAGCGGCCGCACTCGATGCGGCTCTCGGCAGGTACGACTCGACCAGGTATGTCGGCACGTGACCGACCCTAGGACGGCGACCGCCGCGCGGCCTCGTGGAGATCCACGGTGTTTGCCAGCTCGGCCTCCGAAGTTGGGCCGCCGTCGCCACGTCCGGCTCAGTCAGGCTTCGTGAAGCGCAGGACGAGAGCCGGCACATGCGCGGCACCCGGATCGAACTCGACGCCCATCTGCTCGTGCATGTAGGCGACGCCGTCCACACGGGCTGCCTCGACGAAGCCGTGCCGCTCGTAGAAGGCGACGGCCGGCCGGTTCGCTTCGACGACCATGAGGACGTACGACGTCCGCGGAGGAAGCCGGCGGTGGAGCTCGCGAAGGAGGATGGTCCCGATTCCATGACGCTTCAGGGCCGGGTCGACGTAGATTCGATGGAGCTCGGGCTCCGCTCCCTCTGAGTCGTAGTGGAGGAAGCCGACAACCCGGCCGCTCCGTTCGGCGACGAGAAAGTGCGCATCGTCGGTGCGCGCACAGCGGGCGATGCAGCCGCGCAGGGCGTCGAGCGCGTAGCTCTGCTCGACGATCGCCTCGAGCACCGACGAGTCCTCGATCAGCTCCCTGTAGGTGTCCGGGACCGCGACCTTCCCGATGGCGGCAACAGCCGCAGCGTCGGCTGCAACCGCATCGCGTGCGGTCGCTCCTTGCGCCATGAACTTCGCCTCCGGATCGGGCACCCAACGCGAAAGGTTAGGAGCGATAGCCATCCGGCCCTCCTTTATACTCCTGGCAGGAGCAATCTTTACTCCTAAGAGGAGTATCTGTCAAGTGGCTGAGCGCGAACTCACGACGACGTCCTACGCGATCCTGGGACTGCTGGCGATCCAGCCCTGGTCGACGTACGAGCTCGCCGGCCAGATGCGCCGCAACCTTCGCTACTTCTGGCCGCGCGCAGAGAGCAACCTCTACGCCGAGCCCAAGCGGCTCGTGGAACGAGGCTTGGCCGACGCACGGTCGGAACCCGTCGGCCGGCGACGGCGGACGGTCTACTCGATCACCCCGAAGGGTCGGCGCGCGCTGAGACGCTGGCTCAGCCAGCCGGCCGGCGAGTCGCGGCTCGAATCGGAAACGCTCGTCAAAGCGATGTTCGCGGAGTTCGGGTCGAAGGAGAACTTGCTCGGACACCTGCGCCGTCTTCTCGCCGAGCTCGAGGCGAAACAACAGCAGCTGCGTGCGATCTTCGACGAGTACCTCGCCGGCGAAGACCCGTTTCCCGAGCGCGTGCACGTCAACGTCCTCTGTTATCGCCTGATCTGGGAGGAGACGAAGGCGACCGCGGCGTGGGCTGCTTGGGCGCTCGACGAGGTCGAGCGATGGCCGGGCGTCAAAGTGCCGGCGGATCGCCGGCACTTGATGACCGTGCTGACGCGAGCGCTCGAGTCGTGAGCTCGCTGCTATCCGGCTGTCGCCGGCATGAGCTGGATCGACCCTCGGAAGCGGAGAGCGGCCGCGTCCACCAGCTGCCCCTCCTCGTGCACCTGCGCGCCCGTGAGAAAGCCCTCGACGACGGTGCCGTTCATGACCACGGCGCCGGTTTCCGTGTTGAGCGTTCCGCTCAGGGCGGCGACGAAGGAGCTGCCGCCGGCGCTGATAGTCCAGTCGAACTGCACGTGCCAAACTGGCCCGGCGATGCGCACGTCGGTCAGCACCGTCGTCAGGCTGCCGGAGATGTCGCCGTCGACCGTCCCCTGCCAGAGGCCTGGGCCGACCGAGCTCTTGTCGAAGCTGAGCCGGAGCGGTTCGCTCGATGCGGCCGCCGGCGCCGCCGAAATCGCGGCCAGGCTCGCTGCAGTCAGAAGCGTTAGTAGGATCCTCTTCATCTCGACCTCCTTGACGTTGTTGCGTCGAAGGTAGGAGGCAAGGGTTTGCGCGGCCTCGTGGAGACCCACGGTGTTTACCCCGCGGCGCCTACGAAGCTCGCCCGGCGAGGTGGCCGGCGAGCTCGCTCCGCGAGCGCAGCTCGAGCTTGCGGTAGATGCTCGAGAGGTGCGTCTCGACGGTGCGCTCGGTAACGAACAGGGCGGCTGCGACCTCGCGGTTCGTCTTCCCCTCGGCCACAAGGCGGGCGACGCGCTCCTCGGCGCCGGTCAGGCCATGCGCCGATGGTGTTCTGCCGCCGAGGCGCGCGAGCTCCGCGCGCGCCTGTTCGACCCAGAGCTTCGCCCGGAGGTCATCGAATGTCGCCAGCGCTTCGTCGAGCGCTGCGCGCGCGTCGCGCCTGCGACCTGCGCGCCGCTCCGTTCGCCCGGCGGCCAATAACGTCCGTGCACGCTCGAACGGTCCGGTTCGCTCATGCTCGGCGAGCGCGTGGCGGAACCCCGCGCGCGCCGCTTCGAGGTCCCCGTCGGCAGCTGCGAACAGGCCGCGGCAGCGGGCAGCGGTCGCCAGCGCCCACGGGCTTCCGTACGCTTGCGCCCGCTGCTCGTATTGCTCGAGGTACGTGTGCGCCTGCGCCACCTCGCCGAGGCCGATCAGAGCCTCGATCGTGTTCGGCCACACGGGGTAGACCGTCGGCTCGTTCCAGCCGAGCGCGACGAGCTCCGCCGGCAGATTGCGCAGGTGCAGCGCGGCGGCCTCGAGGGCTCCGAGCGAGAGCTCGAGGAAGCCGAGCACGCCGTGGAGCTGCCACGCGAAGATCGTGTCCCCTACGGTGTCCGCGATCGCGAGCCCTTGTTCGCACGCGGCGCGGCACTCGTCGACGCGGCCGAGGTGGGCATCGACGAGCGCCCGCGCGTAAAGCGGCACCGATCCCTGCAGCTCGAGCCCTCGGCGTTCATAGAGCTCGAAGCACTCGGAGGCGAGCTCATCCGCGCGCTCCCAGTTCCCCGCCCGACACTCGAGCTCGGTCTGATGCATGAGCAAACCGCTTCGGGTCAGCTCGTCCCCTGCGGCAGTCGCCTTTGCGACTTGCCCATCGAGTTTCATCCGCGCCTCGTCCAGCCGGTCGCGGTACATCAACCAGCAGCCCAGGGTGGTGCTCGGACTCTCGTAGGAAGCCCGCAGGCTTTCCAAGCGCTGCTCGAGTGCGAGCGCCCGATCGAGCAGGCCAGGAGTGATGTCGCCGGCGAAGTTCTCGAGCTGGGCTGTGAACGCCAGCGCGACCGCCAGAAGCGCGGGCTCACCGACTGTCTCGGCGAACTGAACGGCCTGCCGCGATTGAGCGAGAGCTTCGCGGAGCCGCCCCTCACCCAGGACGCCCAGGGCCAGAAGCCGGTGGATCTGCGCGGCGATCGCTGCATCGTCGCCTGCCTCCCGCAGGGCCTGTTTACACAGCGCCACCATCGCAGCCAAGTCGTCGTCGCGGGTCATCGCCAGCTGGAGCAAGAAGGCGGCGCGCTCCGCGCCGGCCGGTGTCTCGGCAACGAGCCGTTCGAACAACGCGCGCGCGCCAATCAGATCAGCGGCGTGCAAACGAGCATTCCCTGCGGCGAGTCTGTACCGGCGTTGTTCATCGTCATGCCCCGGCGGGATAAAGGGGCAAGCGGTCTCCCAGAGCTCGGCAGCGGCCAAGGAAGCGCCGCGGCGCGCGGCGTGTTCGGCCGCTTCGTCGAGCGCGGCCGCGACGTCGCCGTTGGGCGCGTCAGCTGCCAACGCGAGGTGGCGCGCGCGCTCTTCGCTGTCGGCGACGACCGTCGCGATTCGGCGGTGGAGCTCTCGGCGCGTTGCTGGATCGAGTCGGCCGTAGACGGAGGATGCGAGCAACGGATGCGTGAAATGAATGCGCTCGCTTTCGAGGCGGATGACGTCGGCGCCGATCGCAGGCTCGAGGTCGCCTGCGGACGTCGCGCGCACGAGTGAGCAGCTTGGAGCCGCGCTCGCGGCCGCGACGGCGAGTGCGTCGAGCGTGTCGGGGGGGAGCTGCGCAAGGCGCGTGGTGAAGAGTGTTTTGGCGTGGGTCGCGATCTCGAACGGGGCGCCCGGCTCGGGAAGTCCGTGCTCCTGTAGCGCGCGGCCGATCTCGAGCGCGAAGAGCGGGTTGCCCCGAGTAGCGTCGTGGATGCGGAGCAGGAGCGAGCGGGGGATCGACAGTTGCAGCCGTTCGGCGAGCAGCGCGTGAATTGCGCCGACGCTCAATGATCCGACAGAGACGCGCTCGTCACCGAAGTCTGCAGCAGCGCCTGCGCCCCTTCGTAGAGCGGCGAGCAGGCCGATCGGCTCGTCCGTGACCCGTCGGAAGGCGAACGACAGCGCCGCCGCGGAGGCTTGGTCGAGCCACTGCAGATCGTCGACCGCGACGAGGACCGGCTCCGAGGCGGCCAGCGCACGCAACACACCGAGTAGCCCCATGCCGATCGCGCGCGGGTCGGGCGGACCGTTCGTGGACTCGTCCAGGAGAAGCGCCACCTCGAGCGCGCTGCGCTGCGGCGAAGGCAGCTCGGCGAACCCCTCGCGCACATCCGAGAGCAGATCCGTCAGCCCGACGAAGGAGAGACTGCGCTCCGCACTCGTCGGCCTCGCGGCGAGGATCCGGTCGCCACGTCCTCTCGCCTCCTCGACCGCGCACTCGACAAGCGCCGTCTTGCCGATTCCCGGCTCGCCTTCGAGCAGCAGCACGGCAGGACCGTCTGCGAGCGTCGCGAGGAAGCGACCGACCGCCGCCAGCTCCTGCTCGCGTCCGAGCAGTTCCTTGGCTTCCATGACCACCCCCTCGCCGCAATGCTGCCGCGCCGGCGGCCAGAAAACAAGCTAGGCCGCGACTCGCTGCTCTAGCACGCGGTCGACGAGCCCGTACGCGACCGCCTCATCCGGCTTCATAAACCGGTCGCGGTCGATGTCCTTCATCACCTGCTCCTTCGGCTGGCCAGTGTGGCGGGAGAGTATCGCGGCCATCCGCTCCCATCGCGCGAACGCTTACGCGGCCTGATCCGCTTCGGATCGAGACGAATCGTGCGCCGTGAACTACGTAGGGAAACAGCGTGTGGCCCCCACGACGACCTGCGGACGCAAGTATCCTCGGTGGAGCTCGCCACTATTTCGCCGACCACCCCTCGTCGATGATTGCGGCTCGTCCCGGGATCGCGGCCGGCGCAGAGCCCGGGAGGGTCGTCGTGGGTCGTCTCGCCAAGGTCCGCTCGCTCGACGAAGGAGAGACCTGCGCCGTCGTTCCCGCTCCCGAACCCCGTGCCTCCGTTGCCTGACCAGATCGACGATCCGCACTCCGGCCAGCGGGTCGTGTTTCGCCGCAACGATCCCGAGGCGCTGGAGGTCGACCTCTACCTCAAACCGGGCGCGTTCGTCCGCGAGCACATCCACCTCTCGCAGGAGGAAACGTTCGCCGTCGTCGCCGGCACGTTCGTACTCGACGTCGACGGGGAACGGCGTACGGTCGCGGCCGGCTTCAGCGAGGTCGTTCCCCGACGAACGAAGCACGGATTCGATCCCGTCGCGGGCGAGGCGCAGCTGCTCGTAACGATCCGTCCTGCGCTCGACCTCGCGGGTTACTTCCGCGATTTTCTCACCCTCTCGCGCGACGGCCGGCTGCGCGTCCCGGAGAATGGCTTGCCGAAGCCGATCCTGCTCTTCGCCATGCTCATGCACCGCTACCGGCGGGAGATCGCTGCGCCGGGCTTCCCGATCTGGCTCCAGCGCCCGGTCTGGCGCGTCCTCGCCTGGCTCGGCAGGCTGCGCGGCCAGAAGCTTTAGCGTCTGCGGAGGAGCTGGCGGAGGAACCCCTTCACCACCGCGAAGGGCGGCGTGATCACCGCCATCACACGTCCCATCGGCTTGCGTGGGTCCTGGAACATGCCGAGCTGCTCGAGGATGATCGCCTTGTCGTAGTACGTCCGCTCGAGGTTCAGCAGCCCTTCCTCGTCGAACGTGTAGAGCGCGCAGACGCGCGAGCGCATCTTCCGGCCGAGCGGAGGAAGCTCGCGCCAGTGCCCGTTGTGGGTCCCGGTGACGACGACCTCGAGGATCACGTACTCGTCGGTCACGTGCCGCCGCTCGGTCTTGATGTCCATGTCGGGGAACGCGCCCAGGAGTTCCTCGTAATGCTCGCGGATTCCGTCGCGGCCGGACCACTGCTCCTCCCACCCGACGTCATCGAACGAGGGGTTCTTGCCCCAGGTCGCCATGATCCGGTCCATGTCCTTGTCGATCTCGGCCTGGACGTGCTCCTCGATCACCCGCATGCGTGCGTCGGTGTCGACCGCCATTCGCTAGCTCACCTCCTCGATGAGTCGTTCGGCCGCGCGGTGCGCGAGCGCGGCGATCGTGTTGGACGGATTGGGCCCGACGGGCCCGGGCATGATCGAGCCGTCGACGATCAGCAGACCAGGATGGCCGTACACGCGGCCGTACGAGTCGACCACACCCTGGCGCTCGTCGCGACCCATGGGGCAGCCGCCGAGTGGGTGCACGGTGACAAGGCGGCTCAGGTGCCAGCTCGGGCTATCGAGGAACGTCGCGTCGAGGGTTTCGGCGACCTGGCGGCCCGTCGCGCGGACGAGCCGGAAGTATTCGTTCGACCGCCTCTTCCGCCAGTCGAGGTCGAGATAGCCGTCGCCGGTCAGGCTCATGCTTCCGTCGGGGATATCGCGGCCCATCGAAAAGAGCGGCATCGACGAGGATGAGAGCGAGCCCGGGCTCCAGAAGGCGGCGATCTCCCGGCCGATGTCGCTGCGCCGGTTCAGCCTCAGCCAGAGCTTGAGCAGGCGGAGCCCGAGCCGAAGCCCCTTCCTGATCACCTGGAGCTGGTAGCTCGACTCGACGATCCAGTTGACGATCTGCGGGTGGCCGCCGTCCTGGATGTAGTGAGCCCGGCCGGGGCCGCCGTCGGCGGCGTCCGGAACCCGGATCGTGCTGGTGATCACGGGCCCGTATCCAGGGTCGACAATCCGCGGCCTGCCGCTCTCGGTCGCCTTCAGCGCGATCATCAGGATGTCGCCGTTTCCCGAGAAGCGCGTGCCGAGCCGGTCGCTGAGGCCGGGGAATGCATGCCGATTCTTCATAAGGAGGTAGGTGGTGCCGAACACTCCCGCCGACAGGACGAGGCGGTCGCAGCTGATCGTGTGCTGCGGCGGCGGCTCCGTCCGCTTCTCTCCTTCGACGGCTTGCGAGTGGTCGACGTAGGTGACGGTGTAACCACCGTTCGGCCGCGGTGCGAAGGACTTGACCTCGCAGCGGGTGTGGATGTGCGCGCCGCGACGGAGCCCCGCGTCGGAGAGATAGGTCAGGTCGAGCGTGTTCTTGCTGCCGTAATTGCAGCCGACGTTGCACTCGCCGCAGAGACGGCACGTCATCCTGACCTGCCCGTGGAGGTTCGCCGGCTCGTCCAGGATAGGTTGCCCCAGCCCGGGCTCACCGTTCGCAGCGAAGGTGACGGCGAGCTTCGGCAAATACCACTCCAGCCCGAGGCGCTCCGAGGCGAACTGCATCGCCCGCGTCTTGTACGTGCGGTCGTACGCTTCGCGTGACGGGACGCGCTTCGTGACGTCCGCCTCGTACGGGTAGGGCGTCGCGTTCAGCATCCGCTCGTGGCGCTCGTAGTGGGGTTCGAGGTCCTCGTACGTCACCGGCCACGTCTCGTGCTCGTCGTTCACGAACGTGCTCTTGTCCTTGCGGATGAGGACATTCGAGTAGACGAGCGAGCCGCCGCCGAGCCCGCTCGCGACGATCCCGCCGATGCCGCGAAACGACCAGACGTTGAAGATCCCGTGTAGCCCCTCGCTTGGATCCCAGAAGTTTCGGCCCATCTCCCACGGACTGCGCGGGAAAGAGCCCAGCGGGTAAGCCTTGCCGCGCTCGAGCAGGCAGACCCGGATCCCAGCCTCGGAGAGGCGCTGCGTCATGACCGAGCCGCCGAAGCCTGAACCGACGACGACGACGGCGAAATGACCTTCCGGGGCTGAGTTGAGATCGGGTGTCACGGCTGCTGTGCCGCAGCCCCCCATTCTGCGTATCTTCTTGACCGCTTTCAAGACCGGTCGTACAGTCCGAGGCTGTCAGAAGAGGAGGCCTGATGGGTTCGACCGTGACTGCGGCCTTGATCTTCGAGCCGCTTCGGCTTGGACCGCTGACGGTGAGGAATCGCATCCTGCGCTCGAGCGTGGCCGGACGCTTCGACAACTTCGACGGCTCGGGCACGGACGTCCGGATCAACTGGGACGTGAAGTTCGCCCGCGGCGGCGTCGGGGCGATCATCTCGTCGAACGCGCCGGTTGACGAGCGGGGGCACATCGTCCCGGGCTACGCGTATCTCGACTCGGACGACAAGATCCCCTTCTGGCGCGAGTTGGGCCGGCGCGTGCACGAGCACGACTGCCACTACATCGCACAGCTCGTCTTCGCCGGCCGCGAGCGGATCCTGCCCGGGCTCCGCTACGACACGGCGTTCGGCGCCACCGACGCATCCGAGCCCGTGAACGGCTTCCCGTGCCGGAAGCTGACGGTGGCCCAGATTGGGGAGGTCGTCTCGCTCTTCGTCCAGGCCGCGCGGCGGGCACGCGTGGCCGGGCTCGACGGCATCGAGCTCGCCGGGGCGAATGGCATGCTCTTCACCCAGTTCCTCAGCCCGGCCATCAATACGCGAAAGGATGAGTACGGCGGATCGCTCGAGAACCGCGCCCGCTTCGCGCTCCAGGTCGTACGGGCCGTGCGGGCCGAGATCGGGCAGGACTTCTGCCTCGGCTTCAAGATCAGCGTCGACGAGGCGCCGCGCGAGCTCCTCCCATGGCAGCGGAGCGGCAACCCAGCCGAGGACGTCGTGACGGTCTGCAGATGGCTCGAGGAGGCCGGCGTCGACTACATCCACGTGAGCGCCGGCACCGGCTTCCCACATCCTCGCAACCCCGCCGGTCGCTTCCCGGCGAAGGACGTCGTGCGCACGTACGACACGCTCCTGTCGAGCGGATCGCACACGATCCGCAACTACGTCGTCTTCCGCACCTGGCCGCTCAGCGCGGTCTTCCGCTGGTGGTGGGAGCGGCCGGGCCGGCGGCTCGGGATCGA